>Ga0335072_10000213_pt1 | contig 126383 bp, 111 predicted proteins | sample Lox_Sample_21_FD_206725 | JGI IMG/M metagenome (GOLD analysis project Ga0335072, IMG submission 206725) | Soil microbial communities from Loxahatchee National Wildlife Refuge, Florida, United States - Lox_Sample_2.1 | ecosystem: Environmental > Terrestrial > Soil > Wetlands | place: USA...
GATTAGTTGGGTATTAAGCGGTATTAAAGGGTATTAAGAGGGTATTATCGGAGGTATTGCCAAGAGTATTAATTAAAAGTATTAGTGGGTATTAAAGGTATTAGTATTACGCCCATCCCTGCTTTCCGTGAATGTGAGCTTGGGCCGGACCATCACGTGACTTTGAAGTAAGTAGGTCCATAGTTTGCGGTGCCGTTCATGAAGAGATTGGAGATAGTGGTGTAAGACTTATTTTCGAAGATTTTAGACAATATATGCCCATATAACTGCTAAATATGGTTCGCGATGAGACAAACCGTCACAGTTCGAAATACGGTAGGCTTTGTTGGGAACCGGCCGAGCTTGGAAATTTGCAAAAGCACAGTTATCAAATCACGCCGACAGATAATAAAGTGGGTTCGTTCGGGTATTAAGCAAGACAAATGTTAAGATGCGTGAACATGGAGAAACGGTCTAGGTAAAGGATTCGTATTTAATCCACTACATACTTCTACGACTGCAATCACTAAACCAAAGCTATCGTCTCCCGGAATACCTTCCACCATGAACACAAAACCCGCACGTTCTCAAACCTGGGTATAGATCCAAGCACTCCCTTACTGCGGGCCATAGGTCATGGTATCGCCAACCTGGTACTGCTCAGTCTTGCTCGCGCCCTGAGCCTCCCAGTGCTCAGCCTCTTTGTCCTGCTGAGCGAGGGAGCAGCAGCCGCAGCAGCAGTTGATGGCCATATCGGTAAGGCACGAACCCTGGAGGTTGTACTTTTTGCGGACGTCGGCGCGCTGGATGGTCAACATGGCCAGCGGCAGGCAGGGCAGGATGCCCGACACGCATGATAGGATGCACGACGCGTTGATGAAGTGGTAGCCATCCAGCGACCCGGACTTGTGCAGGCGGTGGTGCGTTCGCCCGAACGTCACGCACGGGCAGCAACACGTCAAGAGGCCTGGGGAATCAATGTCAGCGGCGTGATGACGATCTTCTCTTCGCAAGACGTACAGGTGTCGATGGGAGTGAAGCATCCGAAGAGACTGTTTGTCCACTCGCGGGATCCCTCAGGTGACTTGTTGTTGATGTGCTCTGACGGCTTGCCAAGCACTTCACCGAAGCGTCCAGTCCAGTGGTCAAGGTCGGCCGAATCGAATCCAGCTGCGGCCTGCTTGGTTGTAGGATCTGCTGCAGGACTGGCTGCGGGAGCTGCGGCCTCTGTGGATGCCATTGTGAATAGATGAAAAGGTATTGAGGTGCGAGTTAACGTATAAAATGTAAGCAAATGCTGGGGTATCACAGAAGTGAAAGAGTGACTGAAGAGATGAGAAACAAAGGAAAACAAGGACGAAAACAGGGACGAGCGCTTTCTGTTTAATGATGTTCACGGACGGACTCACCAAGCCATGGGAGACTTTTCTACACGAGGGATAGCAACACGGTGAACCACTTGTGGCCAGGCCGGTATTCCCGTTCAGACCATAGCGAGCGCCAAAGCTGATGTCCAAGATGGCGAGGCTGAGACCCGAAGGAAGTTGTGGAGATTGGAAATCTGCGTCACCTCTTTTGACTCAAGCTTAGGCAAGCATCTGCCCTTGCCCACCAGCTCGGTTGAGAGATGCCGAGGAGCTCAATTTACAATTGATTGCCGTTGAAAAAGGAGTAGCCAAGACGGCACTTCACACTTTGATGGAGGTTTCGATTGGTGAAAATTTATCGGACACAAACGTACGACTGGTAACTCTGGCAAAGGGGTAATTAGGTGGGTGTCAAATTTTAGCCGGGAACGGTTTTTATGGTTGTGAAAGAGGCTGGATGGCTGGGCGCGTGTGGAAAGCAACCTAGGTATCTGCAGTTCCGTGGCACCGTGTCCAAGCCAAGACGTTGGATGGGCGCTTGTAAATAAAGGGGAAGGGAGCCATTTACCGCTCCAGAGTGTGTCCCTTAAATGTGGACACTTCATGCATATAAGAAGCTGACGATCAGAGATGCGGAGGGTTTGAGATAAGACGACATGCTGGCTCTTCTGAACGTTCTTAGAGTTAATTATCATTTACGCAATGGTCTCACCTGATAATTGTGTCGCTGGTATATGTCTTGGTACTAAGGTCAGTCAGGCGCGGCTCACTTCGAGTCTATCCAAGTTCAATACTACATGTCAATTTCACGAAGTTTTGTACGAGTCCATCTTCATACAATATATATCACCTATACTTCCAAGTCCGAAGCAAAAATATTCTTTACTACCCTACCAATTGGAGGGAGACAAACTCATAGCGGTCATCGGTCACCGTCCGGTACTCACGCCACAAGAAAAGACCTAACAATCTTTTTTTGGGTTTGATTTGGTAGATCCTTTTCCTTATTTTGACAAGAACCGACTTTGAAGCGTCTGGGAACGAACCCGGCTCGAATCCCATATCCCCAAAGTAGTTAGAGGGCTGATTGTCTGGTCACGGGACTGTCACCTCAAGCCACTACCAGGTAGTGAGCTATCCCAGGCCACTATCCGCGCCTATTGAGAATATTTTTTTTTATTTGACTTATTGCTCGAAGCAGATTCAGAAGCTCACAGAATGATGATTATCCGAATTGGGAATCACACACGGGCGCACAGAGAGAGACTCGTAGGCTTCAACTGAACTAGATTTTATATAGATCTAGGATCTCATCACCGCAATTCATTCACTTCCCACCATGTAGCACATCTAAATAAGGAGATAAATTGACCTCAAAAGTTACCCGCCTTCGCTCATTCCCCAACACGCTCACTCTAACCCAAAGTCCATCGTATCATCCAACTCCAGGCTCCCAAAGATATCATCATCAGCAGTGCCCAATCCCGCATCCAGGAGGTCCATTTCGGCGCCGACCACATCAGCGCCGAGATCCATGGCGATAGCATCAGCGGCGAGGTCCGCAGCCGCGAAATCCAGCGCGCCCTGCGACGCGGCCGCGACGGCCGCGTCGACCGCGCTCTGCGCATCGCCCGCGATCGCGAGGCCCGGCAGGATGGCGGGGATCTGTGCGGCGGCAGCCAGGTCCGCGATGGGCGGGCCGCCCGGCGCGGCCGCCAGCTGCGCCTGCACGCGCCGCTGCAGCCGCACCACCGACTCCGCCTGCAGCGCGTCGCCGCTGAGCTGCGCCGGCACCCGCTCGAACTCCGCTGCTAGCGCGTCCGCCAGGCTGGCCCGCCCGCCGCGCGACCCCGCGGGCACCGCCGCCGCTGACAGCGCCCACTCGATTGGCAGCGCGCTGTTGGGCGCCGCGGATGGCGCGCTCACGAGCGCCGTCGCGATGTCCAGCGCTACTGCGCCCGTCGGGTCCGTCGGGCCCGTCCGCGTCTTGATTTCGTCGAGAAGGATCTGCAGGACGGCTTTTGCGCCGAGGATCTGAGTTGCGATGAGTAGCTGGCGGTGATTGTAAGGCGGAGCGTGCTGGATTGGGTTGACGGTGACGTTGGTGCTCCAAGTTATGAGGGATTGGAGAGACGTTTGGAATGCGTGCTTCAGTGAGCCGGGTGATGAAACCCAGGTAGAAAGTTCGGGGCACGGACTGAAGTTACTTCGTAACGACTTGCTATGGGTGTCCGCCAATGCGATCAGGTTGTCCAGGTCCCATTTGGAACTTCTTCGACGAAGATTTCGAAGGCATCGCGACAACGGCCGTGAGACAATCATCATGATTGTGCTGTGCATTGACTGGCCTTCGGCAGATGCTGATGAAGGTCGAGTGACACGCTTCAGCATTTCCACGACAACATCCACATCATTGTGTGTTTGCTCCCACGCGTATGAGGTCATCCAATGAATAGCTCCGACCAGTGATGGAAGTAAAAATGGCTCTAGAAGATATTCCAGCCCATTTTTCACCGTCTCTAGAGGTAAGACTTCCGACGAGCATGCGAAAACGGTTTGGTTGAACAATGTTGGGACCAGGAGGTAAAATTCCTGAGGTGGGCAAGATGACATGACCTCGTCAGTGATGCCGTCGGGATCGAACAGTCCTTTCGTCCAATTCGCGAGGTGCTTAGCTTGTTCTTCCGTTAATTGGCTGATGGGAATACTTTGGCTTCCCTCTGCTAGGAATTTGGCGACAAAAGAATCTCTCGCAATACCAAGTTCCACATACGATAGATCGAAGCGGTAGACAAAGGCAAGAACAATGAGAAACACCGAGGAAAATTCATCGTATACCGGTTGATATTCTACTGTAACTTTGTGAGCAGTTTGCTATCTAATATTTGACGTTGGAGCTACCTTGATCTTCGTCATATCGCCACGCGTCAAGAAGATTGCACAGCGGTTGAAGAATACTTGTCGGAGAAGTGAACTGTAGCATGACATCCAAAGCTTGTTTGGTATTCGATAGAGCGTTGCATACAGTTTTCAGGGTTAAGGTGTCTTTCGAAGCGCATGCATTGCGAATGGTCTGAATCGTATCAGCTACCACTTCCAAAGTCACTCCAGGCCAGTCTTACCTCAGTTACGGCAGCCACGATGGCACCGGCGTTTCCATCCAAGTTCTCAAGCTCATTGATAAGTTGACTCACAACATCTGTACCGCCTGAGATCTGCTGTAGAAGACTATCCTTGGTGTATCTACGATCGGGAGTTGGCGCTGGTGTGAATGGTGATTCTCCAAGCAATGCTTCAATGCTTTCCGCTCGTAGCAAGGAATGAAGGGCGCAGGCGAATAGAAACTCCTGTCTGGCATCTTGTAAGGGGCTGTTGCTCATCATGCCGTAAGAAGGCGCAGGGAAAACCGTATTATCGACGTGTGTCATTGCTTGACTGATGCAGAACTCCGGAGTGAGCGGCATAAACATGGATGGAGCTAACGCCGAAACTAGAAGGGGTATCTTGTTTGTGTGAAAAGATTTGAACATAAACATTTGCTCTTCAGAGTCGTGTCTCTCCATTGCAGCTGCCAAAACATCGAATGAGGCAACTATCAGATCGATGGTTAAATTTTGGATATCGCCCTACGTGTTGTCAGCAGCGCGGAAAGTACCTCCTCGCGAAATAACATACCTTGTAGCGGCTATGTAGGTAACCGATCATTGCACTCTCATCGGTCAAAGGACGTGAAACAAGCTGTTGTCGTCAGCAACATTATACAGAAGAAAGTGATACCACCTACAAGAGAATTGAGGAAGATGAAGAGCGCCGCTCTTGTGTGCATCAAAGTCAAGTCAATGATAGCCTCTACTTGCATGGCCGCCGCAACATCCATGGCGCTGTCGTCAGAGCCCACCTTCGAGAGCTCTTCCACAAGTGAGTGATGCTTCTGGACAACCTCAAGTCGAGCGATATTTTGCGCATGCTGTGGTGAAGTCTGTGCCCAAAATGGTACAAAGATTGTCAAAGCGTGGGCCAATATGTCACGCTGTTCTATTTTCGAAGACAGTTAGTTAGAGGCTCTCTGGAGAAGACATGGACATTGCTGCTCAGGTGCAGAGGAGACTGCCTACCTGGAGTAATGGCCTTCTCAATCACTCCGCCGACTCGAACGTTCTCAAGCATGGCAATCGACAGCGATCCAAGGTAATCATAAAGCAGAATTGCATTGTGATCCAATGACTGCAACAGTGCATTGCTGTCCGTTCCGGTAGAAGCAACAGCCTCGAGCCATCTCGACAAAACCGCAAGCGTGTTTCTTGTCTCAGGAATGGCCCTTGGGCTTTTCGCACTGAGGAAGCATCTCGTCAGGTGATCGAGGACATTCGTCGCGAGCTCGTACGTTTGGGGAGTCGCAACTCTGTTCTGAGCTTCGGATACTCCGGTGCATGCATGGAATAGGGCCGCAAGTACGTCGTATGAGTTGATAATACGAGCGTCGTGAAGCTGCACAATGAAGAGAGGTATGCGCGGATCGACGATCTTCGGGGAGCTTTTTTGACTCTCAACGATAAGGGTGGCCAATTTGTGTCCAGGGATGGGACTGCGGCGATTCAGTTCTTCTACAAGATGCAAGAACTTGTCTTGATCCAGGCGGAGCCGAAGAGAGTTGCGGATGAGAGTCTGCCATTGCTTAGCTGCCTCGTCAGATTTGGAAGTTTTCGTTCCGTTTGCAATAGATTTATCGCCTGCCATGACGTGAAATACATTCACCGCTTCATCGCATTTCTTTATTCGATAAGATTGCTGGCAAGTCAGTAAAGCGTTGCATAATTCGTTTTCGGGAGCGCTTCGTCGAGAAGAGATGGAAGCTATTTCGAGCTAGAATGAAATCCACAACTTGCGACCTATAGCTTAGTCAGCAGCAACGTTCTGTTGATTGGTCTTTCACTCAAGAAGAAGATATGTGATTTCGCTGTTAAGTCTGAGCTGTAGAACTCATTTTAAGAGGCTGTAAGGATCATTTATAGTTTATTACTTCATTATGGTACTGGAGAACATGGAATCCACGAAAAGTTAACATCCGCAAAGATTTCTTAACACGTCCACATGCTGGTTCGATTTGCTACGAAGTCGAAGAGCAATAATATATGGACGGTGGTCAGAGGCACCTGGTCTCTGAATCAAAGACTAATTTACAGCGGGAATGGCTCCTAAGCTCTTCGGCGAAGGCCTGAGTATGCAAGCCGCGCAGCGTTCAGAGCGCAAACAACGCCTTGAAATGACCAACAGCATCGGTCGAGATGCCTTTTTCGGCAAATGCCACTCCATTGAAAACGCCGGCCGAAACGATAATACGAAAGCAGTGGTTGATGAAGGTTTCAGCCAACATCTTCCCTCACTCCTTCGTCCATGGACTCGGGCGCCCGTGGCCCAATCATCCAATCCTCCATTGCAAGCCATTGACTCCATAGCTTCTCTGCCGATTCGATTTCGACGAGTTGCACTCTTTGCAATGGTTTCAAGAAAGGAACCGTTTCGTGCGGCGATATGTCGTACTGGTACTTGACTTTGGCCCAGCCGACGCTCTTGGCCGCGAAGAGGTAGTTCCGGCGTTCGCATTCCTGTACCGGTCCTACACCTTTTCGCCAGTCGTCACCAAAGAAGCCATGAAGGATACCGTCACTATCGAAGCCCGTTACGACCAGACGCCGCACGTACGGGATGAGGGATACCCATGGGGGAGGATGTGAGGGGTATGTCGGTTGTCGTGGAAAACTGAAAGGGTATGCCGATGGACCCGAAGCTGGAGGAGCCGTAGCATGACTATTGTGAACGGGATTATGTGCCCACTGAAAGGGTAGGCAAATGTTGACGAGAGAAGCCAGAGCTTGGACAAAATTGTCATGCTGCGCACGCTCAAGAAAGTACTTCTGGCAGCTTTGGTAGGCCGGATACCATTCGAAGACGTCGAAGTTTGTGGCATCTGTCATAACTGAGGGAAGTGGTCGATTGGGAGAATGGTTGCCAGAGGATGAGGATGCGGTCGCTGCTACAGGATGAGCAATTTGTCCGTTGGTCATGGCAACTGGAGAAAAGCTCTGCGATGCCATGAGGCGTCGGAAGTTGGTGGGTTTATGGATTGTGAGTTGCGACAAGGGTGGAACTGTTTCCCGATCGTTAGTTACAATGATCGGCCTCCACAAATCGATCATCAAGTCTGCTTGCCTTGTTGAATCAAAACGCCAGACGAGGCGTAGCAATGTTACGACACAGCTAGATGCACACGACAATCAATAGAGATCTAAAGGAGATATCGATCTGGGTTGGCGATCTGAGCAGCGTCGGGGAAGATGTTCGTGGGCTGCAGATGGGTGGAGGTGTTGGCCGCAGCTTCAATTGCGTCAACGACTGGCCTGAAGAGTGGGAAGGGAAGATGTTGATGGGCGAGTCTGGCCCACCGCTACTGTTCGAAGAAGGAGCAAGTGATGCGGAGGATTGGGATGGTGAAGATGGAGATGTTATCCAAAAGTGAACCGTTGGTTTGTGTGAAAGACGTTGATCCGTGAGTTGCTATCGCGGTGAAGCTGCGGTGGTTCGCGACTGTGGAACATGAGCGGCAGCGGTGCAGAGCCGTGTCATTTTTTCCAATCGTCTACGATGCAGCAAGGCTCGACAGTTCTTATGTGGACCAAAGTCATCATTTTTTTTTCAAATCATAACGCGCAAGACCCAGCATGCCTCCCCGGCCCTTGGGAACCGTCGGCGATCAAAATCGACACTATGCAACAGTTCCGGTCCCCTGTGTTTAGCCCTCTCACCCCCCCTGTGCTGGTCGGTGCGGCGGGCGCCGTCCACAAAGTCGCACATAGATGCAGCAGACAACTCAATCACAGCCCACACCTGCTCCGGTCTTGAGCATGTCCTTGCGGTACTCCGTACCTCCATCACTTCTGGGCTTTGCAGCTGGATGCGCCATGTTGCTGGGACTTCGAGAAAAGCTTCTGCTGCATGCCCAGCCGGTGGCGGCCGCGTCACTGCACACGCATTGTAGACTTCGAAGGAGAGCTCGCCTTTCGCTAACTATTGAAGCTCAGCTTGCTTCATATTCTTCGTGACTTGGCGGAGCAGCCCGCCGGTGACGGTGGCCAAGAAAGACGGCGTCCGCACCGACACTTTCTTTTTGTCCTGCCACAATACGAAGGAGCGAACGGCGTTCTCACATCAATAGCACCCAAACGCCGTTTCGACAGGCTCCAGAGCAATTCATTGAAGCGATTTCCATGGTCGAGTGTCAGGAACAGAAAACAAGCTTGGCTCGACGTCGAGGTACGATCTACTGCCATGGGCGGCCTTAGGATGACGGTATGACGGTACGAGCGCATGGCAAGACTTGCGACGTCAGTGTGTTCCTGGATTTTCGTGTGAGGCGGTGCTCCGGGGAACCATGATCGGCTGAAAGGCGTTTTTGTCGGCCGAATGAAGAGCGCAAGCGCATGCGAAGCGGACAGGAAGGGTGGGGGGACCGGGGAAATGGGTAGAGGGCATACGTGGGTGGTGTACCTGGCTTCGCAGGCGTCGTAGGCGCTCGTAGGCGTCACAGCCCTCGCTACACCTGAGATTCGAAAGAGCCGCGTCGTCGATGCAGGCCTTGTCAGATCCCAACCACGCCTCCCTTTCCCGATCCAGTGCCTGAAGTCGGCGCGGGCCAATAGCATCCGCTGCCACTCGCTTCCTGGGCTTCGGAGTCGCCCGACCGGCCTGCGATCCAGACCAGTCCATTTCACCCCATGCCCATGCCGTCTGGTCGGATTCCCATTGCCCAAGCCGGGAAATGTCTATTTTTTTTCTGCTTGGGCTTGTTTTGGCTGCTTTTGTCGGGAGCTTGCTGCCATGTTGCTGCCATCCTCCATGAAACACCTTCGGCAGCCCCGAAAGAAGGCGCAATCGCAAATTTCTACACTCTCTCAAGGCCGCGCATTGCACGTCGGCCAGTATGCTGTGAGACTGCCGGCGCACGAAATTCATTTTTGCTTCTCCGTCGTCAAGGATATTGGAGTTGAGAACTTCAATCCCAAGAAAGTGTTTATCTTACTCATTCGTGAGGCCCGCCTGATGCGTAGGGCATGGCTTCACCTTGAGACTGCCGGGAGGTTCGCATACCACATGGCGGTCAGGGAGTTCCGTTCTCTCCATCACTCCCGCAAATTCCACCGCACCGGGAATGTTTCCGCTGTCATGGTTTGAGTTTTCTCGGCCGACGAGGTTATCGGCTAGCACGTGTGCATCTCACCGTCTCGCTACCTTAACTTACTCGCGACTAGCGAAGCATTCTTGAAACGGGGTGAATGTCAATGCTGAAATGTAATTGACTGACAGGTGTCGTGCCACGTTCCAGAATTTCCATGGGAAGCACTACATCGTGGCTTTCCCAGCATTGCAAGGCTGTTCCTAAGCAGACCGTGCAGCCTCCAATCTTCGCGGTGTTTCGTGTATGCGAGCTAAGGCACACTCTCCATCCTATGACGCAACTGCATTGGCCTTTGGATCCCTCCCTTTAACCGTGCGTAGCGACAAAAGCAACCATTGCAAATGCATTCGGCTTATTATCCTAATTTCTGGAAATTCTAGAATCTCGGAACCTCGTGTCAATAATCAAGCCCTCGACCCACCCAAGCAAGCCGAAGGTAATCCTCCTGGACCCCGACTTATTGCAGGTGCCGCATCCCCATAGAGTACCTGCGCCAATAGCTTGACGACAGGCTGCCCTGCGACATGGCCCAGAAAACATTCTCGTTGGCCAGTCGGATTAAGGTGTGTAGCACCGACTATGTCTAGACATGGCCCACGTTAGCTGACAGCTTGGCTAGTTGAATAATGGCTTGAATATGCCACACATCCACCTGGGCGTCTATCTCGCGGATGGAAATGAGGCGTCCCAGGCCGTGCAATGGGCACTTGAGGTAAACAACGCATTGATGCCAATACGACGTCTAGACTCACTCGAGAGCAGGCCGGTTATCGAGGGTAAGACTGCTCACCTGATGTTTGCTGCTGCGGTTCAATTTTGACTCGACCAGCATCGACTCGGCTCAGATGTATCATAATGAAAGGGAATGTGGCCAAGCCATCAAGCAGTTCCTCTCCGGTGTCGAAGCTCATGGATTGAGCCGAAATGACATCTGGTTCACGACGAAGCTGGCAGCCAACTCCAGCTATGCAGCTGCGAAGAAATCTATAGACCAATCCCTCAAATCATGTGGACTAGATTATATCGACTTGTTCTTACTCCACTCTCCATATGGAGGCAAAAGAGCAAGATTAGATTCTTGGAGAGCGTACGGTTTACTTTCGCAAAGTGAATATGCCTCAATCGACTAACGCTGATCGCAGCGTCGAAGACGCGATTGAAGAAGGCAAGATTAAAACGGGGGGTGTCAGTAACTACGGCATCAAACATGTATGGACTAGAGGATCCTATGTTAGCACCCTTAGAGACTGACGCTCCTTAAAGCTACAAGAGCTCATCTAGAGCAAACCTAGAATACTTCCTGCAATCAACCAAATAGAGGTCCACCCGTTCAACACACGAACGGAGATTTGTGACTTCTGCCAAAAGCACGACATTGTGGTAGAAGCGTATGCGCCTTTGGTGCGAGCCCTTCGCATGAAGCATCCTACGATTACTTCCCTCGCAACTAAGTACTCGTGCACTCCCGGTCAACTGCTTGTCCGTTGGTCACTGCAACACGGCTATGTTCCCCTTCCCAAGAGTGTCAGAAAGGAACGGATCGTGGAAAATGCGAAAATCGATCACTTTGACATTGTAGCGGAAGACATGAAGACCATGGATGGTTTGGATGAATACTTGGTAACTGGTACGTACGGATTGATCTCTCCCTCGCTCTGGGACCATATCAAGCACCCAAACCTCTTCGTTCTGCGACGAAATAGGAGCACTTTCACTCATATACCATACAGATTGGGATCCAGTAGATGCACCGTAGATTGTTGGCCATAGATACTTCTAGACTGGAATTGAAGCTACGTTTCCATTTATATTAGTTTGAATAGGAGTCTGCAAATAATTTCTTGCAACCACGATACGTTCTACACCTAGCCATCGCAAAGGAGTGTACACGCGTGTCTACCAAACATTGCTCTTCCGGTGCTCGGAGGCAGACGTGGGGGTAGGAATTCAACTCAGACATGTGGACCATCAAGAATACAATGCAGATGTCATCCCAAAAGTTTCAGCTTTCGGCTTGTTACCTGCAGAGCGTTATCGTGAAAAGTTTGGCAAGGAAGCGCGAGAAATTTTCGGCATGGATTTTCTGTGATGGAGCCATCCTGCATGCAGCCTAGAGCGCTCCCTGCGAGGATATCGGGCGGCGTGACGTTACGGTCTTTTTTCGTATGACTTCCAGACCATCCCACGAAAAATTGGCACGCGACGGGATCCCGCACCTCTACGTAAAACGTGGGAATGACTTTTGGCTTGCAATAGCCGTTACCAAAACTTACTGCGTAGATATAACCGGATCTAGCCAATGGCCTAGCTCTATCTATGGCCTTGACCTTATCTACCATCAGAGCTATGAGCTGCGCCGGCCCATTGAATGAATGCTAAAGTCAATGTGAGGGACAACAGATTCCGACAGTCAGGACGGCGTGTCTCGTGAAGCTCTCGCCGTCCACTCACACGACCTGCCGACTGATTTTTCTTTTCATAGATTACAGCTTGAGCTCTCTGATAAAAAGCACGCGTGGAGTTGATCTGCCCTTCCTGAACACTCATCATTCGCATTGCTCTCTCAATCGTCCCCCAAAACTACTTGCAGTTCGTCAATTCTCACTTCCAATTCTTCAATTGCATCCATCTACAGCTTTTACTATCTCACAAAATGACCAATCTTCCGAGCGAGCCGGAATTCGAGCAAGCTTACAAAGGTGGGTGCGATTTTCTAAGCTTGCTGTTACCCCACTATTGGTTGACCTTCACGCGTTGATGACCGGAACATGTTATCTGACAGCTGCTTCAAGAACTTGCCTCTACTCTCGAGCACTCAAGCCTTTTCCAGAAGAATCCAGAGTACAAGAAGGCACTCCAGGTTGCTTCCATCCCGGAGCGAGTGATCCAATTCCGCGTCACATGGGAAGATGACAAGGGACAGGTGCAAGTCAACCGTGGCTTTCGTGTGCAATTCAACTCGGCGCTGGGCCCATACAAAGGTGGTCTCCGATTCCATCCCACGGTGAATTTGTCTGTCCTTAAGTTCCTGGGCTTCGAGCAGATCTTCAAGAATGCTCTCACAGGCCGTGAGTCCAATCACTCTGTATTTCACAGGTCTCACATTTGCTGACGAACAAACAGTTAATATGGGTGGCGGAAAGGGAGGTGCAGACTTCGATCCAAAGGGAAAGTCTGACAACGAGATCCGCAAGTTCTGCGTTGCTTTCATGCGTGAGCTGAACAAGCACATTGGCGCTGATACTGATGTACCCGCCGGAGATATTGGTGTCTCCGGTCGTGAGATCGGCTGGATGTTTGGCACCTACCGCGCCGAGAAGAACAAGTGGGAAGGTGTACTTACTGGCAAGGGATTGAGCTGGGGTGGTAGCTTGATCCGACCTGAGGCCACTGGCTACGGCCTCGTCTACGTGAGTTTGCCTTGCTTTGCATTCACTAAGCGTCCAGCTCGCTGACCTCACGTTTTAGTACGTCGAGCACATGATCAATTATGCGAGTGGCGGCAAGGAGAGCTTCAAAGGAAAGCGCGTGGCCATCTCGGGCTCAGGTAACGTTGCACAGTACGCAGCTCTCAAGGTCATTGAGCTTGGTGGCACCGTCGTCTCCCTCTCCGACAGCAAGGGCGCATTCATCGCTGAGGGCGAAACCGGCATCAGTCCTGCACTGATCGAGGAGATCGCCAAGCTGAAGGTTGCCCGCGGCTCGCTTTCCGACCTGAAGAGCACGTCCGAACACAAGGTTAGATACATCGACGGCGCTCGCCCATGGACGCACGTCGGCACGGTCGACGTCGCTCTGCCGTGCGCCACGCAGAACGAGGTGTCCGGCGAGGAAGCCGAAGCGCTCGTCAAGCAAGGCGCCAAGTTCATCGCCGAAGGCAGCAACATGGGGTGCACGCAGGCGGCCATCGACGTGTTCGAGGCGACGCGCAAGGAGAAGAAGGCCGCCGGCGTGTGGTACGGGCCCGGCAAGGCCGCCAACTCCGGCGGCGTGGCCGTGTCCGGCCTCGAGATGGCCCAGAACTCCCAGCGCATCAGTTGGAGCAGCGAGGAGGTTGATGGGCGTCTCAAGGGCATCATGAAGGCTTGCTTCGAGAATTGCCTCGACACCGCAAAGGAGTATGTCACGCCTGCTGAAGGCGAGCTGCCGAGCTTGGTCGCCGGCGCCAACATTGCTGGCTTTAGGAAGGTTGCTGCTGCCATGAAAGACCAGGGTGACTGGTGGTAAAGGGGAGGAGCTTCCAACTGATGGCGGAGCGCAGACATCTTGCCGAAAATCTCCTATTAGGAAAAATATATGCTTGTAAATATTCCACGGTTGGCGTAGCCTTCGAGACCTCTGTTTTTAGGAATTACGAATGATGAATATTCCCTAAATGAACATTTGATTTCTGTTGCTAGCGAATGGTCGCTGTCGAACACGCTGTGAGAACATAATACCACGTGATCTGGCGTTGTGGCGTTTTGTATCCCTCGCGTCATTCCTTGTGTCAATCATTGAGAGCGCGTCGAACATCCAGCGCTGAATATTCAATCAATCACTGCGGAACTTCATCTATACCACTCAATGCCTGCGTAAGAAGCTAGCTGAAGATGAATATTGCTCTAATATTAACACAGCGTAGATACAGTGAGCTTCAACGACAAGCGCAAGCCGTTCCGGTGCCTTTCGAAGAAGACCAAGCTCCACGAGTCAGCTCCTTCACAGCGCAAGAGATTGCAACGCTGCAAAGTCGACTGGATAAACGACTCGGTCCCGAATATATATCAACAAGAAGTGGTCCTGGAGGAGGGAAATTGCATTACTTGGCAGGGGAGAAAGTAATTGGTCTCGCAAATGAGGTCTTTGGCTTCAATGGCTGGTCTAGCGAGGTTCGCAACGTCAGCATTGACTTCATGGACGAGAGGGAGGGGAAAATCACTATGAGCTGTACAGTCATTGTGCGAGTTACTCTCAAAGACGGGACATATCACGAGGATATCGGCTGTGGGTCAATTGAAAACATGAAAAGCAAGGCAACTGCGATCCAGAAAGTCAAGAAGGAGGCAACTACAGATGCACTGAAAAGAGCACTGAGGAATTTCGGTAATGTTTTGGGCCTGTGTCTGTACGACAAGGATTACTTGCCGAAGGTGATGAAAACGAGTATTCCGAAGTTCAACTTGGACGAGGACAATCTTCACAGACATCAAAGTTGTGTTCCGCCTAAGAAACTGGCTGCAGCAGATACATCATCTGGTGAAAAGAGCGTACCACCACAGCGAATATCGAATGTACAACCGATTCGTGAGGAAATGACTATCGAGTATGAGGAATACGACTGCCTCTTCTCCGAAACAGATTTCGACCACCCGGATGAAGTTCATCTAGACGACACGAGCGTTTTCGAATCGGCGACGACAAGTGTAGTGCCGAAGCAACATCCTCCAACAGTGCAAGTGCAACAAACGGTCCCGAAAGTGAAATCGGAGCCACCAATACGACAAATGAACGACGCAGGACCTCCAATGCAGAATCACCAGCCGCAAAGACAGGCAGGATACGCTCGCTCTGTCCAAGGCCCAAACGGGGTTAATCACGGTGAAATTAGATCCGGACCCATCACTCCAGCAGGTCGAGGACAGTCAATACCGCCGGATTCCAATGTCGGAGCCAAACCACATGCGGCTACCACAAACCCAGCGCAGCAACGAATTACACCTCCCACCAGCGACTCCGCTCTCGCGCACGCGCCGGACGTGCCCATCAACGGCGCGATCGGGTTCGTCACGGGGCGGGCAGCCGAAGCGCTAACGAAGAGCGACGCGGCGGCGGCCGCACTCTCGCGCAACAGCGCCTTCAACCCGCACGCGGAGTCGCCGTCGATCCGGCGCACCACCGGCATCGACCACAGCACGTCGGCCAAGGTCACGCACGTGGAGGTGCAGAAAGCGAAGGGCCCGCCACCGCACCACCACAACTTCGTCAACCCCACCGCCGACCCCGCCCGCCGCATCGGCTTGCCGCCGCCCGCCGCCCACAGCCCCATCGCCAACAGAGGCTCCTACCGCCCGCCGAGCGTGGCGCCCGCCGGCGTCAAGAGGCCCGTGTTGGCGGACGTGAGCAACGTGGCGGGTGGCGCCGCACCGCAAGGCGAGGCCGTGGTGGAGGGGTCGGACGCGAAGAAGGTCAAGGTTGGACCGTGATGCGCTGCTTGGGAGGGTGGGATTGAGCCGTGTGCTGGAATGATGGTTGTTGTAGCATTGCTGCGATCCTGGGCCGGTGGCGCGGGCGTGGTGGACGGGTGCGCGTTGCTTTGAATGTAAGTCGCGTCGGATGGCTTTGGGAGAGAGGGCCTTGTTTCTAAATAGCGCTGATATTGAAAGACGTGTGGCTCTTGTAAAGCGCAATTGAACAGCATAAACCCTATCCCGCGGCGCTCCTGTTTGGTTTAGCGGTGGCTTTCCAACTACCAGTCGAGCAATAAAGCCTCCATCTGCTTACCACGTGGCCTCGCGGCATAAGGGATGCTGTGAGGAGCTCTACGGCGTGTACTTCCCCATAGAGCTACCTTATGTCACGTGGCAACCCATAACGCTATCGTACATCCTACTGGAAAAGGGGTAACAGGGGTTGATTCGGTGACGTTAACAGTCAGAATAGAGCAGAATGATAAAGAGAGAATCAGGTGAAGGCCCAGCGGTTCGCACTGTTTACGCGGTACATAATGCTCCATTCCGTGACCTCCTGCTACTACATGCTGGCGATAACCCCATAATACGCGAAGGGGCAAGTACCTTCCTAACAGATGCCCGAGAAGTTGGTACGGGGCAGTGTTGCACCACTTTCGACCTTTGGGTTTGATGAGGCCGATTTATCGAAGCGCCATATCAGGCTGCCCAAGCCAGATGGTTTGTGGTACGATATTCCACTCACCCAGATGTACAGGCTGGCGCGTGGGAAAAATCAGCACCCTTGGTAAGTAGACATTCTGCGCAAAGTCCCCACACACATTCATGTATGCGACAGAGAGGCTATGGCAAGCTGAGCGACGCCTTGCTGTGCCTGCGATCGAAATACCAATGTGTGAACGGGTGCTCCAAAGCGAACTGCGGTTGAACTTGTGGCTGAGCGAAGCCTCATGCGTGGTGGTTCAGCTCTCCCTAGGTACCTACGCCTACCGTATTGAAGAACCCACGTTTCAGCGTGTTCCCACTGGCGTTATTTATTTAGGCTCTGTCACCACTGAAAGTCGCAAGTATTCATAATTCAAAATTCTGCATATGGTTCTAAGTGCCCAAGCAGGCATGCCCACCGATCTCGCTCCCTTCCATTGCTTTATACCTCGCGTAGGGGTTTCCCATTGTAGAGCTTTTGAACTTGTCACCATATTCTTCTTTCTGGCACACTTGGCTCAATCATACGACTGTGGAATATAACCATTGGTTTGGCTTATACAGAATGGCACTTTTAATGATGTTGAAGGCGTCAATAAGGGCATAACTTGCGAACTACCTGGGAATCAACTGGTTGGACTGCGCGTGACAACCTGTCACAACGTGAGCTGGATTAGAGACTGGGGAGACTGCACCGGGAACGCATCAGAAATCGTAGCTTGCGAAGGCGCATCTGGGAGCATCTTCGACCCGACGGTTTCCGGCTTCACAAGAGAGGTTGATAGCGTTTTCAACTCACACATACCGTTCATCGACGCTGATCCCGTCAATGCCAGGGCTATAAAAGGGGAAGTCATTGGTCAATTCGATGGAGGGCCGAATATAAGCATACCTTTGGTAGTCTGGAGTGAAAACTTTGGATCTCAAACTCCAAACAAGTCGTTCCTTGCTATGGGTCCAGAGCCATCTATTCTTCAACGCCTTCTGGACGGTGGCTATATCCCGTCTAAGGTGCTTGGTGTATTCTATGGAAGCGGGAGTGTCTTCAACCCTACCAATGGTAATCTGATATATGAAATTTCCTCCTAGCGCGAACTAACGCTTTTGCCAGGCGAACTAGTAATCGGAGGTTGGAACCAGGCTCGAGTGGCAGCAGCGTGATACAACTTTACCATTGCCGCGTATCCCATATCTATACCCTGCCCACTAACCGTAAATGTCACCGGCGTCATCTTGAACAACGATCAAGGCTCCTTTCCAATTCTCAATCTGGGTGAAAGTGTAGTTGGCTGCGTTGATTTCCTTCAGAATGCATTCACTTTTCCCGACTTTATGTTTAGTCGCTGGGCAAACATCACTGATCATCCCGGAACGAACAACTCTGTAACCTCCTTTTGATAACCGGACTTATCTGGCGTCGAATGAGCATCTCATGCAAACATTGACAGTCGAGCTCTACGGTGGTTTCAGCGCAACAGTACCGCAGTACGAGCTCGTATCGCCGGATAGGGGTTCACTGCTTACGGATCAGGGTGAATGCGCCATTATTAACAACTCTCGCATTATGATCGCTGTGACGGCCGGCATGTCAGATTACGGTATCAACTTTGGGATGCTCCTTGGAGGCGTCTTTTCGTCTGGTGTTCATATCCTTGTGGACTATGAAAGGGGAACCCTTTCTATGGCAGCAGCAAATCTTCAACCTGGTGCTTCTGACATTAGAACTATATGTTCTCTGAATACGAGCCTTTCCATCAGTCCGAATGGCACAACTGGATCGAATTCATCATCAAAAGGCTCTTCTGATAGTGGTCTTGGCACCGGTACAGACATTGGTATAGCATTTGGTGCATTGGGAGCGCTTCTTGCGATTGTTGGTACTTATTTTGGATGGCATCAATATGTCTATTCGAGGAATGAGGAAATAAGACGAAGAAGTAAAGCACTAACAACTGCGGTGCCATTGACTGAGCGGCGACCAACATCCTCCGGAGTATCAGAGGAATCGTCCGTGGACCCCGGAACTAGTAATCCGTAGCCCAGGACACCAAGGCAGCTAATTAGCCGGTAGCAGCTCAAATCCGCTTAGAGTGGCTCTTGTAATGTCATATTGCAGTACCCCACCACACTCCTCGTGCGGCCCGCTGGTGAACTCGTCTCCAAGCCGTATACCCCCATCCTATGGTTTAGCCTTCGTGGCAAAGAGATGGCGGCCTGCCATCTAGATGGTAGAGCTCGAGAAGGCTGATATGGTAGGAAGCTGGGTCTAGCGTTTCCGCATGGCTAGAGAGACGATTTCAATTGAGGGCGCTTATTTTTGTGGTGGCAACTGTATCAATTCTCTCTTTCATAGGCCGTGTCACCGTGGAATTGTGGCTCCTTTAGGCGTTAATGACGGCTGACAACCAGCAAATGTCCTTGTTGGTCCAACTTTCGGGAAAAACTCAAGTTATGTTACCTTATTTGCCGCAGTAACTCTGTGTTCTAGAACCTTTCGAGCATACCCTATCCTCAATGGGACCTGTAATCCTTATAGGCTTGAGTTGTGAAGTTGGATTGAAGACGAGTTCTCCTATATAACGCCCTATTTTAATCTTTGTGCTTCCTAAGTCCCTTTACCCCTCAAACTTCGTTAAATACGAAGTACTCTTGTTAACTATAAAAATCTTATCTAACAACGCTCGCCTGGTACTCTTCTTAACCCAGAGAAGGACCTGTTGGGCCTTGCTATATTCAAAGCAAACTACTAGCTAAGCACCCGCGTGATCTGATATTGTAAAAAGCCAATGCCACCGTAACAGTTATGAGGAGTATAACCACCTTGACAATATCCTATCTCTGCCAGTGAACCCATTGAATGACTTGGTCTGCTACGAGACTTCTGCTGAGTGGCATAGTACACACCCAACACCGCAACTATGAGACTGGGAATGCCGATACCAATACCGACGCCGAGTGAGATCTTGTTCCCCGTGGTATCGCTGCCCGACGCCTGTGCTGTTGGTTGAGTTGTTTGCTCGGTTGCTGTCGAATATGTCGACGTTTGTGTGGAAAACGTCGAAGTTGGCGGATAAGGCGTAGTAGTTGGCGAACCAAACGTAGTGATGAGGTATAGATTGAAGCCGTTAGTTTAGTCTCCACAGTAGAACTGCGTGAGAGAGCTAGGGTCGCCCAAATAGTTGTAACGCAGGGCCTTTTGGCAGTATGGAATTCAGGTCCCGTATGTGGATATGCTGAATTTGCACGGTTAAGACGTGAGTCAATCGTATATATAACTCGAGAATATAAGTAACGCACCAGTTTTCCGAGTCAGTTTGATGTGCAATCGCTGTTGCATCAATACACGCTGTTCCGGGGTCGAAACTAGAATCCGTTAGCGGCGTGGTTATACAGCCCCAGAAAGACATCGACGTCTGAATTAGAGCTTTTGGGTGGCAGTAAGCTATTGTCCCTTCTCGCGGGGGGTATATGATTAGGAAGGCGGTTCTTCAGAGACGGCTATTCTTCCTGCTAAACTCACAAATGATCGAATCGTCCTGCGTGTAATAGCCTTGGAAGTTACTGAAGGGCCCACTCTCGAAACCTATGGTACTACTTGCGCTGGAAGATGTTGATGCCGCAGCAGCAGGCGACGCGTCCCTCTCCTTAAAGGCATTGACCGATCGTGCTCTTTGTGTTGTAGGTAAGGGCGCCGCGTAATAAGCAAGCGCCCTGCTCTCGATGAGCAAGTTTAGAAATAATAGAAGATGGATCATTTTGCTAGTGAACGGGTATAAGACGAGGGCCGAATTCTAACCTCCTAAAAAATGGCGAGTGTGTAAATTTAAAGCTGCACATTATCCTCGCCCTTTCCACAGAGCATGCCTTTTTAACCACATCACTAAAGGACCTATTACTTCGGTGAAGGCTGACATCGAGTTGTTCCCCAACTGTGGGGAGGACAAAGAGCGATAAGGCTGTAACACCAGAATGTTTTATCAGCGCGCTTGGAAGTAGGAGGCGTTTCCAACAGGACGACTTTCGAGTGAGGCTAGAGGTTCTTTTCCGAAATATGCTGCGACACATTTCTTTTTGACAGCAATAAGCAAGAAATTTACAGTCTGGAAGGTCCTTTTGTCATCAGATTACCAGCAAACCCCTGGATTACTCCGTACTCGAAAATCTAGTATGGGGACAGGGCGATAATCAGCGGCTGCCTAAGCAGCACCGCACGAGTCCTCGAGCGAAGTATCGTCTCATTGAAGAGAACTCCCTTGGAGCAAACAGGTCTCATACGCGTTTTATCCTCTGATCACCTCCTCCTTTTCCTAAGGAAATTGGTTGGCGTACTGGAAATACCTATCTTCAATTTTGTGGCATCTGAGCTGGACTCTCTAGTCGGGCTTCTTACAGAGTCCAAGCTTCCTGGATAGGGATAACTTTTCTCCTGCGTATCAGCTCATTCCCAGGCTCCGAATGACATTTATCGCGATACCTGATACCCAATTTCTGGCCTTCAGAATTGTCTCTTTTTCGGCTTACTTTTTCTGGTCTTGCTTGAGTAATGACGGGACCTTCTTTGTGTAACTTAATGGCAGGAACGGGCGGAACGGCTTAGTCAGCCCGTCTAGATTGCTGAGGACCAGCGGCCATGCAATTAGCTAGAAGAATCATCACATTTTGACACAATGAAAGATAACACTCAACCAACTGTGCACCGGCTATGATACTTTGTACGGAAGGGTTGGGTTATGAGAACCTTGGGTTCAGCAATTTTAGTGATCGTTTTCTATGCAATCAATGTTTTACATTGATCGGTTGAACTCGTGGACCGCCTCACTGCATTGGATACGGTGCTGAGATTTAGCTCAGTTCAACTTTCGTATATCTAGGCAATTAATGGCTTTCGCGATTCACGCCCGTGACACAGCTAAGCATCTTTTGTAATGGGATCTTGGGGGATCTTGAAGACTCAATCGAATTTTAAGACCGCTGGCGCCTAGCCCTGCGTAGATGTGAGGCGCAAATCCGAGCGGATTTTTAAAAGCAGTAGAGCGGTAGTGGTCGGTGACTAGTGGCTGCTATTGTGCATTTTATTGCTTGAATAAAGAATCACCTTCAATCTAGTTGTATATGTTTACAGCAACGACGAACCGAGCACCAAAGAGTTGTTATTCTAAACTCAATCTCATGGTATCGCGGCCTCTTCATTTCCAACTGAACGCTTCTCATCAATTTCTTCCGATTCATCTTCGTCAGCGTCTACAAAGTTGCTCGTCTCTGCAAGCAACTTATCTATCGATTCTCGCTTCAACTGCGATCTATTGCGGAAGAGCAGTGCACGCGCTACAAATACAATGGCGGTAAGGAACAGCGTTAATCCCCAATATAACGCAAGCCATTTGGAGGCATGGGCGCCAGTGTTACCCGGTGAAAAGTCGAAGAAACTGGCGCTGAAAAACGTCTGCCTGTAGTCAGCCACCACTCTACCACTAGGGCGCGAGAAAACCTACGGCAGTAAAGGTCGCCGGAAGAAAGAAGAGTGTTATCCAAGTGATTACTCGCATGTCAGTGCTGTCCCTCCGGGCCAAAGTTGCGATCAGCGTATTCAATTTTGTATCTCGTCTTGCAAGTCTCGCGAGATGGATGTTTGCTTGACTGTCTTGTTGCGCCACGAAACTGTACACCTGCGTGCATTTCTTAGTGCGAGTCCTCATAATCTGCGAGTGGCATACCGTCTGCACGTGTGCTTGAATCTTTTCGGCGTGCTCGTCCAGGTCATCGTTCACAGTCTTTGCTACCGGTATTAGAAATTCGAGTATGTCTTCCCCATAGAACCATTTCGATGACTGCAATTCGAGTACCTTTGTCGGTTTGGAGGCTTCCTTGTTGGCTTTCACTATGTCGCGGAGATCTTCTAGCATTTTTATTATCCTTTTCACGACGCGCCTTTGGGCCGCACAGCGATCTCCCTCTGCAGTAAGGCTCCTGCTGATTTTGTTCAAGTCCGAGTCCAATGGCTGATCAAAATTTTGACTCGTATAAGAGCCCGTGGACAGTGCAGTAGCTGTACGGAGAATTCTTTCGTGAGACTGGCAGGATTCTACTCGTAGATATTCAACTGCAATGTCAAATATTCCAAGCACAAGTGAAAAAGGACGCTCGAGTTCAATGAGACAGCTTAATATGTAATCTTCAAACACCTTTTGCTGAAGATGATGAAAAGCCAAACATAAGCAATACGTTATGTTAGTTTGTGGGTTGTGAATCATGCATATGTGACCTTCGATATAGATGAAACCCATCGGGAATGATGTAATCATGCCTGTGATGGGCTTTAGTAGATATGTAACCACATCAGGAGAGAAGATTAGTGACCGAACCTTGCCATGGACTGTCGTCGTGGTATGTTTCGAAGCGTTCAAGCCTTGCGGCCTCCTGCTTCAATCCCCGGAAGAATAGAAATGGGACGTGCCATTTTTGCATCAGTAGCTCAAGGTTGTCGGGAGTTATAAAGATGGCATTGGCGTCGGATGAGGCTTGTGAACGAATACCAGCAAATCTACATCATATGTGAGCTCTGCGTTCAAATCCATGTAGTGCGAAGCAGTACAAGATTCTAGTTCGTGCCGCAATAGGCTTGGGATTTGCCACTTTGACAACTTGCGACTCCTACTCGCGTTAGCAGAGAAGGGACCGAACCAGCGCTTAATAAGGTCACAAACATCGTTCATCCAATGAGGAAATCTGGAGTCAGGAAGGTTTCCATGCGACACTGATGGATATGGAATGTCCTTTAAAGGGCGTTAGAGAAGAATCATTCACACTCATTCTACTAACTTCATAGTAGGTAATGTCGATGAATTTGTTGTCATTGCGTCGCCCAAATTCATGGCCATAAGGTCGAATGGGAAAACGAGCCAGGAGATCAACAGGACGCAGATCCTGCAATACACGAGACGCCATCGAAAGACAAGTATATGAGGAAGATATGTTACGGCCGTGGATCAACCAATGGGAGATTAAGAGAGAAATAGAAACGCTATTGCGATGAGATGTTGGTGAGAAAGTTCCGATGTACTAAACGGACGCTCGTACCCAGTTCTTAGGGAACGCTTGTACGGAGGTGCGCGCCAAAAGTTTGGCCATGAATGCCTTGTAGCCTTGCAAAAAAGTGCCGTAGTGCCTGAGGCATAAAAGTGTAGCCGCTAATAAATTAGCGGGTGAGACGCTAATTCTAGGTGCCATCCACTAACCGTAGAGGCCAAAGCCGCTATTAGTTTAAGGGGTTGTATTGAATGCCTAAGGCATTATTTTGAAAAGGGCAGTCAGGCATAAAGGCATCCACCCGAACTGTCAGCACGTGACTATGATACAATTCAGGCGACTTGTACTCGAGGAGGTAGGCTATTTATACCTATTTAGAGGCACCGAAAGTCGCTTCTAGATCAAAAAAAGAACGAAATGGGGTGATCATCACTTCTAGAGAGAGGCTGCTGAGATACCTCTTAGCGTGATCACGTGATTGCTCTGCTGACACAAACTTTTGGCGCGGCGCCTCCGTATATCTGGTTCATCAGAAGTCTTTGTGGCTGTTGTTGGCGCTAAGGATTCGGCCCCAAGTTTCTTGGCGGCTGCTAAGGCTATTCTTCCCTGGCCATCGAATACTCCGCAGTTCTGCTATGAGTACATACATGTGCCTGTTGAATATGATGTGCAAAAAGAGAGCTTTCAATCTTTCACTTGCGAGAGCTGGCTGGTGTTATTCACATAGAAGAAAGGACGCAGAGTACCGGCGTCTGAAAGAAGGCGTATCGGTCAACGTGTTTGGCAACTTCAAGGCCTCAATCCGATAGAGCGGGAGAAATGTCTAGAGGTCTAAAGCATCCTTGAATTTCGAAAAGCAGACACGAAAGGTTCGTGGTCCAAACATACTAATTAATTAGTGGTAAATCTTGACTTGGAAAGCGCAAGTTCGAGAGGGTCGAGATCACGTGGAGTCAAAGTTGACGTGGTTGCCGTGCCAACGTCTTTCTTATCGTAAGCCTCAGATCTCGCCGGACCGGCTGAGCGTAGGCTTTCGCAAAGCAGATCAATTGGTTCGAGCAGTCCTCCATCGAATGAACGCAATCAAGCCACCTCTGGGAATTGCGCAACACTCGCACAGAGATTTGCCGATATTGGCTAGTTGATCTCCGCTAAACTTTTAGCCTTCGCTTTGTGTTTATGTCCCCTTGCCCCGATCTTCACACAATCTCTCCATCCTTCGAACCTTCGTCTTCGTACGATATTCGTTATTTCGTCTGCTTCGGCAACATCTCTTCAACCTTTCATTCGAAACACCTTCCGATTCGTGTGATGTCGCGATAATCCAAGCCATGCTAACGGCTGCTGGCATCCCTAGCATTCCGTTCATTAACTTACCACCCTGAAGATGACAACTTTCCGACTCTTCAATCTCCCTTCGCCGCTGCTGCTGCTACTTGGAACAGTATCCGCGGCCCTACTACCCTATAACCCTACAACTGTCTTCGTTTCACCTCGGAATAACCGGCTGGCGTATGTGATACAGCCGTTCTCTGCATCAAATCCTCAGTGCCAGCTTGCCTCTCTGGACTTGACCCAGCAATTGACTCCTACGAGTCTTCCACTGTCAACCCTATACGTGGAACTACCTTTCCTCAACGATAAGACACCGACACCTTTCACTGCCTTTACGGACGGCAATGGAGAAATTACAGTTTACACTGGTAGCTGCTCCTCAGGTAGCGCCGAAGCAGAGATATGGCGGTTGAGCGCGCAAACACTAGCAGGAAGTGGATCGGGAAATTGGACTCAGGAGACCTTGACACAAGCTACGGGCTCTGCCAGCTCCGCAGTCGGAGGACCAAACTTCCTTGCAGCAGGCATCTCGTTTGCAAGCAACATCACCGCAGACGGTACAGACACAGACTTCTATGTCTTCGGTGGTATGTGTCCTTTGAACAATGCTAGTGCAAATACTTGGTTATCGGCGGCGGACTACACGAACAGCATGCTGAATTTGACTCCAAATTCCGACAAATCCAACGATATTGAGTACGGTCTCAATGTGGTCAGTTCTCAGAATCCACCCATTGCGGAAGCCGGTCACAGTATCACTGCTCTACCTGCCACCTACTCCAATAAGACAGATGGAAGTCAAATTCAGCAGCAGAACTTTCTGCTCGTGGGTGGCCACACAGAGAACGCCTTCATCAATATGTCCCAAGTTGCTCTCTACTCCCTTCCAGAAGAGGCATGGATTTACTTTCCAGTCGAACAGCCCAGCTCAAGCGGAAAGACTGACCTCGCAGTGCGTCAAAGTGCCACGGTGCAGGTTGAATCGAGATCTGGTCACACAGCAGTATTATCGGAAGATGGAAAGTCAGTTATCATCTTTGGAGGCTGGGTCGGCGATGTAAATACTCCAGCAACGCCACAACTAGCAATCCTGAGCGTTGGAGAAGGCTATGGTGGAACCGCCTCCTGGTCCTGGAGCGTCCCATCACCGAGTGGCAGCGGTCTTGAATCTGGTTCCGGAGTGTATGGTCATGGCGCAACTGTACTTCCAGGCAATGTCATGCTCGTGCTTGGTGGTTACAACATTCCGACTTCTTCGTCAAAATTTAGGCTCCGATCGCGGGCGGCAAATCCGGAGAGTCTTAACAACCAAGCTTACTTGTACAACATCACATCCAACAGCTGGCTTGCTGAGTATACTTTTCCCACCTCAGCCGATTCTGGGTCTTCACGAGGCTCCACCAGTCCATTGTCAACAACTGCGCAAAAAGTCGGGCTAGGCGCGGGTCTGGCTTTCGGTGGCGTTGCAGCAGCTGGCCTTCTCATCTTTTATTTGTGGTATACACGCAAGCTTAAAGACAGACGCGAGGCCCGTGAGAAGGGGATATCAGATTTATCAATTGCGGCCCATCGAATCGAGTCTGACGAGTGGGGAGAAGGTGGAATCGATGGCCGTGGTGGATCAGTAGCAGCTACAACAGCATACGGAAGCCAACACCACTCCACCAGCCAGCAGACACAGAACGCGAATGCGATTACGAAGTACCAGCCGGTACCTGGAAGTTGGAGAGATGGAAGCTCTCAAATGGCACAGCGCACTGGGGTGCTACTCGAAATTCCAAGTCCTACAAAAGGCTTACGAAGAAATGTTTCCGGTGGCCGCGGGCCTTATGCGTATGAAAAGAGAAGAAGCCTCATCCATCCCATTGCAGAAAGGGATGAAGAGAACTCACAGGGAATGGGTGAGGAGCTGGGTGACATTGAAAACCACCCAGAGTCATTCTCGAACCTACAAGATGACCCATTTGGGGATAGCAAACGCTATAGTGACCAGTCCTCTGCAAGTTCAACGAGAAAGGCAGCGAGAGAGTCAGCAGAGGATCGTCGGCAGGAATTCCAAGGTTGGCAGACGGAATGGAAGCGCGCCGAGGAAGATTTGCGCACAGCGCCTGAGGTGACAATGAATCGAGCCACTGACGAACAAGGTCGAGTATCACCCAGCAAGTCCGACCGCACGATGTCCTCGCTATCCGAGCATTCCTCGCGGTCCAACATCTTCAGTCGGTCGAGCGGCGGCGGCGGCGGCGTCCTCGGCCTCGCACGCGCCCTGAGCGTCCGATCCGCCAACCTACTCTCATCGATCTACAACCCAGCCGCACCCGCGCCCGACGACTCCTCAGCCTCGTCCTCGCACTCCTCGCAAGGCTCGCCGACGGCTGCCGCGCCCTCGCGCTACCACGCCGCCCGCGCCCGCAGCCACACCACGTCGACCGTCTCCATGTCGCCGACCCGCTCGCGCCCGCCCACGGCCAAGGGCCCCGCCGCCGACGCCTTCACCACCGCGCCCAGCCCCGCAGTGGAGCTGGCGGCGCAGAGCGAGGCGCTGCTGGGGCGCAGCGTGGGCGCGCCGCCGTCGCCCGTCAAAGAGGGCAAGCGTGTCGCGTGGGTGGACAGCGTGCGGCGGGCATTCAGCGGCAGCGCGCGGGCGCCGGCCGCTGCTACCGCACAGCAGCACAGGGCCAGCGACGCGGCGGCCGTCACGCGCGCGGCGTCCGACGCCTCGTTCTGGCGGTCGCGGCGCGGCGCGCGTGACTGGGACTACGGCGGCGGCGACGGCGGCGTCGCGGCGCACCACGATGGCGAGGCGCCGCGGAGCGCCGCCGCTGAGGGCCCGCGTGCGAGTGGGGATTGGGATGTTGAGCGCGCGGTGGAGGGCCGCGTCGTGCAGCTGCTGTTTACGGTGCCGCGCGGCGAGCTGCGCGTTGTTAATGCGGACGTTAGCGAGGCGGCGAGCTTGATGAGCGTTGAGGAGGGGGAGGGGAGAAGCGGCGGGTGAGGGCGCTGCGTGGGCGGTGGACGGTTACACTTTTGCTGGGTGGTGGGTGGGAGGCAATTTGGGTTGGATTGTCTGCGTTGGATCGGGCGTGGCTCTCTAGGGATTAGATATGCAATGGCCTGGGAACGACCTGGAGGTTATAAAATCTTGCGGGAAGATATGGCATTGGCGTTGGAGGACATATCGTTCGCTTATGTGTCTTTACTGCTTGCATACGGTGTACTGATAGTGTGATGCTCTGCAATCGGCATACAGCTATGAAATGAGAAATTGATTTAGATTTGAACAAGAACAAGCATTGAGACTGCAGTATTGAACGTTGTAGGATCACGGCATGTGTGAAATCGATAGTCCACTACAATGAAATAATGTTGAGCTTGAGGATCGCTCTTGTCGGTTGAAGTTGGGTATAGACTCGCTAAATGAACTACTCTATGTTGAGCAGTGATTCTCCACAATGACTTTTGCTTACACCGAATGCCATTGCAGTCGGATTTGGAATCAAGTATAGCAACAGACAGTGACTTCGGGTACCAGGGGCATTGCAATGCTCGCGGTATTGATCAGAGCTGACGCCGTCGTCGATCGTAGTCATGATGATCAGGATCGATGGAACTCTCCTGGTGTTCGATTCCATAGCTAACCGTTCCTCTTTCTCGTATCGCAATCCATATGTTTGCGGAAGTATTCATTCCGGCGCGAAGTTCTACACGGCATGGTGGAACGCCTCTGAACGCCCACAGTTCAAATCCGACCAAAACTGGAGTTATTTCGTTTCAGGCAAAGGAGTCCGGAATATCGGGAATACTCAAGCTCAGCCACGAAATGAGAAGGTGAAAGATGGGCGTGCGCGAGATGCGGCGTTAGTGGCAACTTCGCCATTGTCGCATAGAGAAGAGCACACAAAACGGCCCGTTTATATCCTCAATCAATGACTAAACGTTGGTCGAGATTGCTATTGGTCAACACCAAGACGATTCAATTGAGGGCGAATTGAGGCGAATTGACCATAAAAGCATTCGCTATGAGTAGACAAGGTCTAGGCCCTTGTTTTTCCGCGGCGTATCTTCCCGTGAATTTGAGGCTCAAACATGAGAGTGATCGCCAAGAAGATATTATTTGCTCAGAGGTTCGGAGCAATCTCCGGTCCATGTGTCTTCTAACGGCACTTTTTTTCGTTGTGGATCTGGCAAGTCAAAGAAAAGCGGATGAATGCGGTATCTAGGTTCCGCATATTGTGGGTGCCATCCTTAAGGCATACGGATACGAGGTGGAGCGTAGATAGAAATGCTTTTGGATATTGCTCCTTTGTTGGGCTCTTTGCTTGGTACAGTCTTTCGCCATATGTGCATGCATGGAAGGCCGCATGAGGTGCCTAGCAGCCAACCGAGACCGTTGCCAAATATGGTGGCCAAAGGAGAGGTCGTGCGCAAAGGGCGGCTGGGTTTAAACATGACTCTTTACTAGCACTGAGGCGTAAGAATCGATTCTTAACGTTGGTTCGCTCGTCGTGCGAATAAGCTCATTATGAACGAACTTCAAGTGATCGGAACGAAATTTCAAGGGATAGAATCCTGGTTAGCCCTACTGCACATCGTTCAGCAGTACGATAGAAGGAAAACCAACACGGTTGACAGTAGTTCCAGATCGTGTGCTCTCCAAGTCGTACCATCAGGCGTACCACCACCCCGCACGCCCCACGATCCCTACAAGGAAAAAGTGACGAGTTTGAGGACGGTAGCGTAGCGTTGCCGTCGACCGGGAACAGCTTCGGGTTGGTTAGCACATCCTGACGGCCGAATCATCGGACAGCGGGTCAATCTTTCGTCTTTGACAGCATTAGCCGATCAGCGCTAGGCCAGCCATCAGCTTCAGAGGCGTGAAGAAGCCCTGAAGTCTGAGCGCTGCATCACCACAAATGCAGCTAACCTGGCGTGGTATGAAGCCGCCGAAGCAGTGTCAATATATGGAGTGAGACGATTGGAGGGCCATGCGCGACTTCCGCTAGTCCATTGGGGTTTCAGGCCGAAATTCGGCCTGAAAGAAACGAAGCCCGTATCCGAGATCCGTTCCACATCAATAGGATGGATGTCGAGAGGGGATCACCTATCACGAGATTGCAACGCCTGATCTTCAGCGGCCAATTGAGCCAATGCCGTCTTCCCTACCCGCCCTGCAGCTGAAACCTGTGTAATTAGGAGCAAACCATTCGATGGAACCACCGAATACATGCGCGGCGCCGGGTGGCGCTGAATCGTTCGACGCCGTTTATTCACAAGCATACGATAGGCAATGTAGGCTGTTTGAAGTAAAGAATCGGGCCTTCAACGGGCAATGGAAGCCCGAGCACGACTTGGGGCGAAGTTGGTCAATTGGACGTCAAGAGCAGCAAAGTTAAATTAGGTGGTTTTCGCCGCCATGGCGGTGTGAGAAGTAAGATGGAGTAAAACAGCCTCGTCACGTGTGGCAAGCGAAATGTGGAGGACGCAAAAGTTTAGGAGAGCGTATGATGACAAGATAAGTTAGCCGGCAAAAATGGTGTTACGTACGGTAGGTAGCCTTCTGGTGAGATGATGGATTGTTAGGACGCCTTCTGTGCCGATACCACGGTGGGAGATTCCAATGCGGCAAGAGGCGCGCTTGGCAACCGCCTTTTCTCCATTATCGTGATGGTAGTGGCGCGCTCCGAGGACCCACAAGACAGGTGGATTCGCAAGGGTATTCTAATAATTTGGTCGGCGAGGTGTGTATTTGGTAAGAGGTTACAGAGCTGACCGAATGGAGGAGATTTTCGGTGATAAGGCTGCGAAGAAACCGGAGATTTGGGTAGCAAGTAATGGGTCGGTGCGGAAGTCGTCGTCCGAAGTGAATACTACCCAGTGAAGGCTCGGTGACACAACAGAAAGGGTTGACACGCAGGGCCAAAGGGGAGCAAGGCCAGAGGGCTGAAGCCAGCCGAGCGCGGTCTTCTCGCGGTGCGATTGGAACGAAAAGGCGTGCGCATCGCATGGCGTTACGAGGGTCCGCAGGTTGGGCAAAAAGAAACCATGCTGAATACCCGGGTGGAGACGCCAATGATGATGATGGGGCACGGCATCTTCCACCTCTCTTGTACTTTCCGAGACCGTACAACGGACAGTAGCCTCACTGCAGCACGATAGCATTCGAGTTTCGGCCCGTTTTAGCGGTCTCGAAATGCAGAAATGGCGTGGTCATCCCTGACCTTCCAGCGGTTGGAACATGCACTGGTCGGGAAAGAAAGGGAAAACTATGTGGTAAGGCGGATGAGCAACCAACTTTATTTGATTTCGTGGCGAAGATGAAACGGGAGCCTCTGACCAACCGGCTGCCGTGAGAACGGAGCCCAGAGATGAGAAGACATGATTCTCTGGCTCCCCAAAGGCAATCTGCCTACCGCCATTCAATAATTATACCCTTATTCAGAATCCAGCCAACTGATGGCACGGCAGTCGCATAAGTTACCGTGCCACCGACATTTTGTCGTCGAGCAGCAATTTCAAAAAAAAAAAAAGAAAAGAGTTTTGGCACCAACACACCGCCGGACGGAGATGGTGACCCTAAGCAGAAGGAAGAAGTAACAAAAAGATGCAAGATGACGCAAGCAAAAGTCGCTGTAAGACAGGGTCTAAGATGCAGAAATTCCCACCGGGCCGATTCGATAGGCTTTGCAACGTGCCAGCACAAACAGCCATGCGACCGTTGGAAAAGGGTGATCCGTTTTTTTTACGAGTCGCGCGGAATTTTGAATGGTTCTGAAGATGCTCGATTGGACCTCCATATGCCGACAACGCTACGTACCCACCACCGGTCACCCCCAAAAAAGCTCGCGCAAAACTCCCCTTTTTCTAAGATTCGTTGTGCGCCTCGTTAATGACGTCCTGGAGCACGCCTCCGTTGGATGGGCCTCCGTTGACGGCGGGCGGAATAGGCTCCTCGCGCATGCACGCGTTCTCCAGCATGTTGGTCCATTTCCCGCTGGTGCCGGCGTGACTGTGTTTCAGGTGCTGGCGGAAGTGATCGGCGCGGTAGAATTTTTTGGCCTGGTTGCATTCTCCGAACTTGTGGATCTGGCACAGATGCTCAGCCCGCGCCTCCCAGTTCGCAGGGTTGGCGAATTCCTGTCCGCAGTAGCCGCACAGGTCCGCTGATGCCGGATGGGCGGTGGAGGGGTGGAAGGCCGCTTGCACGCCGGCCAGAGCGGCGCACGACCACGAATGTCGACGGAGATGCAGCGAGTTCTGGTGCCGCTCGGCCTCGTTCTTGTTTTTGAACCGGTTCGGACAGTACTGGCACTGGTATTGTTTTTCCATGGTGTGCAGGCTATCGAACATCAAAGGTTAGCCAGAGATGCAAAGCGTCGCGGAAATGAAAGAGGGAGGGAAGGGTGGCAGAAAATCAGAATACGGGCCGAGGCCCCGTGTGATGGTGGGACAGACAGGGCGCAACTCACTCTAGCTCCTCCTTGCTGTCGAACTTCTTGGGTTTCTTGGGACAGCACTCGCACACGTAGAAGGGCTGCATTTTGGTGACATTGCCGGCGGTCATGGTGCTGCCGTTGTGCAAAGGCTCATTGCCGTCGGACGGATTTCGCTGGTGCGAAGGTTTGGCTAGGGAGGTCCGTGGAGGCGAGCGATTAAGACTCCGACTAGCCGCATACGGTGACACGGGCCCAAGGCCAAAGTCTGCAGCCTCTCCTGATCCCGAGGGTGACAGTGCGCTGGGCGACAGCCGTTCTCCACCACCGAAGCTGGTGACGCTGCTGGCCACCGACAGGTTCCACGATGACGCGTAGCTGTTCCTTTGGCCGACCGACGAATTCGACGAAATCGATCCGTAGCTTGGCGGGTAGCGCGTCGCCGCCGGCGAGTTGCGCGTTGTGAGCATTTGCACCGACCGCCGATGGTAGAGGTCGCGTCCGTTGCCCGGGATGCGCTCGTCGCGGATGCCTTCCTGTGGCGGTGACGATGCTCTTCGCTTGATACCCTTGACGCTGTATTGTGCCGCCTCGTCGCTCGCCGAAGGGCTGTGATCGTTGATGTTCAAGGCTCTCAAGTCTCGAACGTCCTTTTCATCAAGCTCGGGATCCAAGAATATTATGCCTTGGTCCACACTACTGCGCTGAGAATGACCACTGAGAATCGGATCGTCGTATGCTTCAATCGTCGCCGAGCTGCTGTGTCGCGACGGGTATGAGCTTTCGCTAGGGTTGTTCTCGAACAGAGGACTACGGAAGCCGGTGACAGGCGATATTCCGGCAGATGATGCGCTGGTCCATTTGCTTCGAGGAGAATCGAGTAAGATGTAGCGAGGTTCTGGCATTGACAGCGGCTTGAGCTGTCCGGCTAGTTTGCTGAAGCCATTCGGTACACTGCCCGTGGGAGTGTTAGGTCCACCGATGCGCGACAGTAACTGCTTATCGTAGGCTTGGGCGGAGCTGTGCAGAGCGCGCTGCCCTAGCTGCGTCTCGCTTTGTAGTCTGATCAGAGTCAACAAATCATCCACAATACTCCTTCGCTTCGTGATCATACCTGGCCAAAGATGGCCTCGTCATGTTGTTCCGCTCTTCATCACTTCCCTCGAAGCCCTCGTTGCTTTGCTTGTCAAGCTCCGCGGCCGTCGGCTTCGACATCTGGCCGTGCCGCCGGAAGTCGGAAGTGTCAAATGCTTCTCCATCGTCCCTTGAGTACCGATGTCTGACACTAAAACTTCCCAACCTGCTGGAATCGGACTTGTCCGAGCCTGGATAGGGCCTGTCGGACTCGGTGTCCCGCAGATTGTCATTGCTCCACCGCCATCCCGGGTCTTGGCCGTTGGTCAAACCGTTAATGTAACGAGGTGGTGGCAACGGAGGAGGTGGGTCTTCGCGAGCATTCGGATTCGGTATGGCCATAGGAATGGCAGGCAGCAGGGGGTGGGAAGGGCGGTGACGATGCGAATTTGGGCCATAGGGATCATATACTCGAATGGACGGTGCGGAACTTGTGTGTGACATGGCTTTCTGGAAAGACGGTGCCGTCGCCACCAGCTGAGTGGGATGGGAGTCGTCGCGGCACAGGCGGACTGGTATTATTACCGTGGCGACCAAAGGATCTCGTAGTGCAGCCAGCCACTAGGTTGTTGCCGAGGACAGGAGTCGAGTGGGATTTGTGGAGAGTCGGTGAGGGAGAGGGCGCCGAGGTGAGCTGGTAGGTGAGGTTGTTGGAGGATGAAGATTGAGGATGGAGAGATGCGAGGAAGAAATGGCAGGCCGGAGGAGATTGGTGCGGTATTGTAACCGTACTGGGAGGAGGGGATTGGGTGATGGCCAGCGGCGTGGGCTGTCTTAAGGTGAGATAGTGAGAGCAGCGCAGCAGCAGCAGCAGCAGCAGAAGCAGCAGAAGCACATGGGGATGGGAATCGGAAGAGACTCCAACGAGACAGAGCTATTCAGCCCTACTGGCCGGGCAGACAATTTCGAAGGGACGGACAAGGCTACTTACAGGCTACTTACAGGATACCTACAGCCCACCCACATTAGCTCCTTACACTCGGGCACTGCCACGAACAGGGCCGTGGGCCGTTCGTTCCCTCCCTCCGCCGCCAGTGCGCAAGGGTGCGAGGGCCAGGAGGGCAGAGGGTAGTAGGAAGGGTGGGATGGGGTGGTCGATGCACGCTGAAATGGATGGATGCAGCATGGCCTTGGCTTGGCCTTTGGCTTCTGTTTGTCGTGCCGGGTGCCCAGTTCGAGTGTGTGGAGTAGATAGAAGGACGTCGTGAATCAGCGGCGTCCGCAGAGAAGACTTCAATCAATCCAAGGCATACAATCATGTTGCTCCATCGCCTTTCGAAGTCGGCAAGCGTGGTGCGTCAACCTACCGTAGCGTGCAAACCGCCGGCCAAGCTGAGCACAAGCAAGCACATTCCAACTGCCCTAGGCCTGACCGATGCGACGAAGAAATTTCGAATTGCCACAGAACGGCAACGTACTTTCTCTTCGTCACTACCTATTACATGTACACCTGGCTATTCTCATGGCAAAAGGCCGCGTCAGTTCAACTCTCCAAAAACCTACCGACCGAAGAGGCAGATCTGACCACCCGACATGGCGTGCAAGCGAGCCTTCCTGAGATGAACTTGCTGCGCCTGGGGCGTCCCACATCACACTTGGAAAGTATTGTTTTTTGAGCCCTCTGGGTGTGCCCTCTCATGCGCTTTCGGCACCATCCCTGACTGCCAAACACCATCCAAACCGTTGACCCGTTCCTAATTTGCACCTCCAGCAAGGCCAAAATTGCTGCTTTTCGTGTTCTGAGCAAGGCAGCCTTGCGAATTACTGGTGATCCATTCCTTTAGAGGCCGCCTCTCCACGGCGTGTCGATCCTGAAGGAACCTGAAGCAGCCACCGTCGGCACTTCGAAAGGCCGCTCGCTTCCGCACGTGCAGCTTTGAACAAGTCGGTGGGCGAGGGGCGGTCCAAAAACCTTGGTGAAGGCATTGTGTCTTGGTTCGCTACGAGATTAAATTTGAATTCTGACCGTGACCTCCTGAAACGGACGATCCCATCGAGCAAGATCCAGCTGCCTTCGATGCCGCAGCTGGGCAGCGAGAGTCCGATAGGGCTGAAGGGACGGCAGGCTGGTCGATGACAGCCGCCGTCGTGCGGTGTGGCTGGCACGGGCTTTTGGGCAACTGCGATGGGTCCCGCTAATGTTTGGCATGGCAGGGTCTCTACCCGTCACTCCGCTTGTGAGGGTTTTTGGCCCGCGGCATGTCGTCTCTCACCTACGATAATTAGGCATGGGATTGTGTGCGCGCCGGCCATTACCCAATGAAAAATGGAAGAGCGGCGAGTAGCAACGAATGGTCGACGCGATTCGAGATGAGACCGGATCCTCAATGTGGAGTAGCAGAGCTTAACGTTCCTCTGCGCTCCTTCCACCCGTTTTTTGCCAGGATTCCTCGCGCCTTGCGATTATTACCCAGGTCACCGTGCAGCGCGAGCTCGGAACCAGGCCAAAATTCAAATACTCGCCTTGCTCAGACGTCGTGGCAGCATCTGACAATGGAAGTTGCTTGAGCTCACTCCTGTCCCTTCCAGCCTTGAAGCGTGACCGTGAATCGTGACCCGCGACCATCAGCAGACCCCACGTAAGCACATGGGCACAATCCACTGCCAGTTAGGGCTGTAGGGTTGTGTAGGGCTGCGCTTGGCCACACTTCCGAGCGAGCCAGACCGTCGGCTCATGTGACAAGTAACTGCTTTGAGAGAGCTGAAAAGATGCACCGCCTCATGTCTCGACCGGGTTCACGCCACGCTCTTTCGATAATGGTGATGGGAGCTGGGGGCTGCAAGACTAAGGTAAGTTACCTTACGAAGTCGGGACTCGTTGCAGCTTTGATCTTAATGATTCCGAACGGAAACGAGATTCGCCCCCAGCTGCATAATTAGACGCGGAGGATATTCCCGGGTTGTAATAGACATTTCCAGTTTCTTGGACCAGACTCGTCAGCATGGATTTAGGGTGGGTTCCGGGGGTCGGTGAGTCTCGTGTAAAGGAAGGTAGGTGGGCGGTGGTTTCTATGCCTGAGGCAGAATACCTTTTTTGCCGAGGAAACGGAAATGATTGTTAGTAATGCGCCGATAGCCGACAAGCAGTACGGAGCATGTATCAAAATTTCTAGAGGCGGCATGACTGTGTAACAAAGACTTATTTCTAACTCTTTTGCATTATCACAGTGAATGGCTTACCACCGCTACCATTCGACCAACCACAGTCTGAAACGCCCGTGACTCGCTGCAAGGCTAGGCTGCGCTAATGTGTGCCGCTCTGTGCACCACTCCAGGCCTTGCAACATCTTGTCTTTCTGCTCTACGTCGTTGACGGAGCTGCGAGCGCTTCCATACGTCGCCTTGTCGTATCCAGGCCTCGCGTCATGGCTCTCCTGGATAAGATTCCCGGAGAGTTGAACCTGTACATCGGAGGGTGGGTTTGCGTGCACCCTGATCCCCGGATTCTACGGAGTCGTGACCACGATGGACCGCTGATCGTCTTGCGAGCAGATTATTCACACTGCGACGGCGCGAGCAGTTGAAAGAAGCCAACATTACCCATGTCCTCTCGGTATTACGGTTGCCAATGGACTCGAGCTACTTCGACCCGTTCAAAGGCCGCAAGCACCTGCTAGTGGAAATCGATGATGTTGAGGACGAGAATTTACTCCAATATTTCGTCACTACCAATGGATTCATCCAGGAAGGCCTAGATGGTGGAGGCGGAGTGCTCGTGCACTGGTTAGTTGTGTCTTAATTTTCTTTTCATCTCCGTCCCTTGCTTCGATCACACTACTGTCCACGATCCCCTGACATCTCCTCATCTGCTTCATCTCAAAGAGTACATCTGGTCCGAAATAGACCTTTCCAGAATTATGCATCATATGGTTGTCCACATCACCAAACAAAAGCTTGGAGCTCAGATGTCATGCATATCGGTCCCACGGGGTCCAATTTTGAACGGGGTTCGCGAGATGCGTCGGTTATTATCCGACTACCTGACAATTCTAGCAACTTTTACTCTAAGCGTATTTCTGCTGAATATAATTCTAATCGGCCTGTAGTGCCATGGGCAAGTCTAGATCCGCTACGTGCGTTGCGGCGTACTTGATGCAAAAGCACAAAATCAATCCATCCGAAGCCCTTGCCCAGATCCGGCAGGCCAGACCAATCGCTGAACCTAATGAAGGGTTTATGCAACAACTAGAGCTATATCACCGAATGCAGATGACCGACCGAGTGGAAGACTCTCCTATCTATCAACGGTGGCTGTATCAGCGAGAAGTGCAGTTAAGCAGTCAGTGTGGCCAACCACCAGACGCGGACAAGATCCGATTTGAAGACGAGTACGTGGATGGGAATGGAGATACGAGCCCTGCCGAAAAAGAACTGCGATGCAAGAAATGCAGGTACGTTAAGCCATACTTTCCTCACCAATGTTCGTTAGAGACAGTACTCGCTTAAGCCAACCTGTAAACGAATTCAGTCGTAGCACCGTTTGGTCCTACTACTTCACTTTGCAATTTGGCGAAGTGGTTCGGCTAAGGGATCCTTCTCAAATGTCCTCATTTTGACTCTGCCTACTACCTTCATTCACCGCTGAACGTCACTGAATGTCACACCAGGAGAGTTCTAGCGACGTCTATGTACCTCATACCTCATCAACAACCTCCCCATAACAAACCTTTCCCAGAGTCCTTAACTTGCGCTCATCATTTCCTGGATCCACTTTCTTGGATGAGACCCGAGCTTGAGCAAGGCAACCTGGAGGGTCGTCTCGAATGTCCTAAATGTAAGACAAACGTCGGCAAATACGCCTGGCAGGGTATGCGGTGTAGTTGTGGTGCCTGGGTGGTACCGGCGATCACCTTGGCCAAAGCGAAGATTGATGAGGTCAGAGTCAAGGCCAGGGACGAAGAAGTGGAAGGCCAGATACGGAGAGGCCCTGGAGTAGGAATGCCAGCCACGAGGGCGGAGGGAAGAGGACTATTGTGATGCGAAGATCAGTGCCTAGATTCGGAGGAAGCTCCAGATATCTCTAGCGGACGCTACGCTGCCGTTACGGTGGTATCCTGATACAATACACTTTAGAGGGAGCCTTGTACAGCATGACGTTGCCTAATGGGCTCGCGCTTACCAATACGAAATGACTTGAAGTGAAACAATTTGTAAACGTTCGCCTACACTCAGCTAACGCTTAAGGTTTGACGAAATGGAATTATGTCAGAGCAAATAGCAGTGCGGCCATGACATACTGTCACAGGTATCATCACAAGACATCTCTGAATCGGAATTGAAATCAGTAAGCCATTTCAGCATATTGACGTCGGTATTAGTTCGTCTGTTAACAATCCATTTGCGTAACAGCATCCTTTGGTAGTGCTGATTACGGCTTGTCAAAACTTTAACCACTACATGTAGTTTATGCAGCGTACTGATGGTGCGGACGGCGAAGACGGCGAACCGAATATCTATTTTGTCTTACACACGGATACACCGGCGAACGTGGCCAGCGGGTACGATCTTGCAGACTAAATGCAGTGGAAAGATCGGCCAGAAGGTAGGCAGAACTCGCATATTTCCATCCCAAAAGGAAGCCGATCCGGCAGACTTTGCATCCCGTCTTATGTCAGAACCTAAACAGGAGCATAAACCGACGACACCTGAGGCAAGAAGCAGGCTGACAAATTCGAGCATCCAGATTCGATTCTGCGGAAACTGACCGATAAAGCAGGTGCAGTAAAATCGTTTCAGTGGATGGGACGCAAAATCCACACTTGGTACTAAGTTTGGCTGATGGCGTTGTGTCTCGACTCCTGACCCACCGAAATCTCTGAAGGGAAAGCGGCCATACACCTATTTGGGAAGCGATCCGATTCATGGGAATCCTGCATGGGGCGGCTGTATGAGTCTACCCCATCCCTCAGCGCTGGATCCTCAGATGCAAGTGAGACTGTAGTAGCCCACTTGACCTAAGGATTTCCGGTGGGAACAGTTGGAAAGGTGGAGGGATCTTTGATTCGTTCTCTATTACGTTTGGCGGCTTCTGCGTTGCGGATGCGATCGATTCGCTGTTGGTAGAAGTTCCTACAATGACATGCATCAGCGCTGTACATTGCAATGTAACATTGCCCGCCAGACCAATCTTTGACACGCGTTCGACGTTGATTAGGGCGCTTGGTTAGACCAGCGAGAAAGACAAAATATGCGTAAAACATATATGTAATGCTGATGAATCCGAGACTGCCTTTATCCGAATCCAGGTATTCTCGACACGGAATACATAGGTAGTCGGGTTCAACTTACTTGTTTAGAGAAAATATGCGCGGCCCATCTTCCTGTGGCTTTGACTCATCTTTGGTAAGGGCTTTAATCTGTCTGATGTTACTACTGCAATGCTACGATGTGAAGGTAAGTCCTTGTGTGAGAGCCAATTACCTTCGCATCTAGCTCTTGCTCGTCTTTCTTGTCTTCATCGCGGTCCTTGTCCGTCTGCTCATCGTCCTTCTTCTTTCCCTTGCTCTTGTCATCCTTCTCTTTATCCTTACGCATTTGCTCTTTGGCTTTCTTCTTCTCTTCGTACTCCCGCTTCACTTCCTCGATAGCCTTGTCTAACTCTGTCTGTTTCTTTTTGGCTTCTAGAGCTGCAACCTCATCTGCATCTGGTGTAGCAAACGCACGATCTTTAAGATGACCAGGACATATGTAAAAGAAATCCTGATAAATGATATGAGGCGCAGCTCAAAGAAGACTACTACCCGAACTTACTTTGTTATCTGGAGTGATCAATACGCTGGTTGACGGCTTGTAACAGATCCAGCATGACTTGGCCGCGCTGTCGGCTACACGTCTGTGATACCAAATATTTGGAAGTATATTGCTAGCCATTTTTGAAAGAGCCAAGTAAAAAAAGGGCAAAGAAAGAACCCCGCAATTTTGAGTGATAATATATTGAGTCATGCAATGCGGTGGAGTTAAAATACGTGAGATGCGCGTGTTCATACCTCAGGCCACAACTGCCAGAAGGAGTCTTCACCTGTCTTCAAATGATTCAAGGACCTGCGACAGAGTATTGTACACAAGACTGCCCTTGAAGCTTTATACGCTTCTATATATTTAAGAAGTCATTTTATACTAACTACAAATTATTGTCTCCATGTTCTAGCTAAGACCCTTGGCTTGAAATCGAAAGGATGTTTCTCTAACACAAAGTCATCGAGATTATGGGAATAATTACGCAGAATGGCACGATTCAGTGCTTCAAATTGCTGCTGCTATTGTCTCAAGCCCCATTTCTAGCCTGAGCCATGGTCTAAACCCGAACCGTGGATCCCAGAAGTGCATAACTTCTATTTCATAGCTCATCTGTTAGCCTAGAAACAATACACAAGCGTTCCCATACTTCTAATATCCCAACGGGTGCAACCTCGTACCCAAATCCAAATGCCCGCTCAATGCAATGCTTTTGTTCCCTATTTATCGGTGTCCAATTAGCCTCAAATCCAACGCTCTTCCTTCGTTACGCTCATCGTCAGAGTCATCTTCCTCATCCACTCCATCTTCACCGCCATCACCTTCGCTCTCACCATCCCCAAAGCTCTCATCGTCGCTGTAGTCGTCATCATCCTCCTCTCCGTCCGAACTCATGAACCAATGCCTATTCCTGGCCCAAAAGCCCAGTTCCTCCGTTGTGGTAACGGAAGTCGGGCTTGTCGCTTCCGGCTCCTCGCTCGGAGAGCGATGCTGTCGTTGGAGATTCTCGTCCGACGCGAGGTAGTGACGGATGGGCGAGAGGGAGCGCGAAACGCGCTCTAGCATTTCGTACGGGCTGACGTGCAGTGCCGGCAGCGAAGGCAGATTCGGTAAATTTGGCAGGTTTGGTAGGTTCGGCAAGTTCGGCAGGTTCGGTAGATTCGACAGATTCGACAGATTCCGTAGAGCAAAGCGAAGGCTCTCCAACTCGTTTCCACCGCCGGCTGTCGCGTTTGCAATAGAAGTGGTCCCGTTTTCGGCGAAGTAGCTTCTTGGTTGCAGAAGTTGCTGTTGCAGTCGTCGTCGGCCGGCTTCCTCTCTCGCCCGTCGGTTGTTGCGCTCTTCCTCGGCGTAGACTTCAACATCTCGTCTTGTGCCTTCATCGCCACCTAGGAGACGAATTTCGACGGTATTGAAGCCATCACAGACGCTGCATTTACAGCCTAGCCAATGGTATCCTACCACCCCCCTAGCTCCGCAGTCGTTGCACCGAACCTCGACCCTCGTATCTCTAAACTGTGGTGGCATCGGCTGAGATTCAATAGCGCGTTCCATCTTGCGCCACTGAAGTTCCATATTCACCGCAGATTTCTTGCAGATAGGACACTTGTAAGCGGACTGCATGTACTGCAGGTAGCAAGTGTGGTGAAGATAATGGCCACATGGCATGGCTACGATGTCAGACGGACTGGTGAACATGTAATCACCGCAGATGGGACAGTTGCAGTCTGTTGCACGCTCGATGCAGCGATGTGATGAGGCGAATTGGATGGATATGCAGACGTTGCATTTCTGTTGGTTGAGCGTTAGCAATCACACAGTAGCTAGACAGCCATAATTTGAACACACTTTGCAATGAATGTAGTCCTTTCCGAGTCCTTCTCCTAGTCTGCATATTCCACACTCTCCACAGTGATAAATCCGCTTGGTGCTGGTGTCATCCCAGAGCTTGCATAGATCGCAATAGTAATACGCAGCTCGCTTGCCGCATTCACGACACGTCTGTGAAGCTGGTTGTGGCATCTGACAAAGCATGCAGAGCATGTTCTCGGTCTTCCTGCGATTCAGTTTGTGTTCGGAGTCGCCTTGCTCAGCATAGGCTTCATCATGACAATGTCGACAAGGGAACCATCTCTTACAGTCAAAGCACTGGATCTTGACGTTACGTTTGTAGTGTTTGCAACCAAAATTAGGATCCGAAGTTTGAATTGGCTCGGTTGTATTGCCCGGCGCCGAAGCTGTGGCATTCTCGTCTTCTTCATGTTGTGTAGGGCGATACGACGGGATTAGGTCCTCGGGTGTAAGGCCATATGGATCGAGAGGGTTAAGCGTTGAAGCTACGGATAACCGGGAGGATGCCAAGGTCCTGACTTCAGCATTTGAGACTAGAGGAGATTGAGGACTTGTGGGAGGAAGAGAGCGGTCCTGGGAGACAAAGCTTGCTGGTGATTGGGCTCGAAGCCGAGCTTGCCAGACGTTCCAATCCTGTGTCATCAGAGCGTGCATTTTTCGAGCCTTGTCTTCGCTACTAGCTGCCGTATCCCTGATCTCGTGCATTTGCTGGCGCAATGCTTTCATTCCATCATCTTCCGGAAGTGAGCCGTACAAGGATGGAGTTTCATCTCGCAGCACGGCTGGGTGTTGAACGTCTCGCCCAGTGTTCCTTCTTGATCTTCTGCCGCTTCCACTGCGAGTTCTCTGTCTCCGTGACAGCGTCGAATCTTGTTCCTCGGCGGGACGAAGTGACTCGGCCAAGCCGTAAAGTGGATTTGACCGCATACCTGCCTCTCTTACAGCATCTGCGAGTATGGGTTGTGTAATAGGGTCGTGCGAGTGCTCGTACGTAGGATCTTCCGTTTCCACAGGCTCATTGTCCACCAGTTCGGTTGAAGGAGGAGGTTGCTGAGGTTGAGGCTGTCGCGAAGCATTGGACGACCATAACGGGACGAATCGATCAAACACAGCGTGTCCTAATCGACTAGCGGTGTTTATGTGATTACCACTCGTTATCACTACTGTCTGCGTCGAGGTGGGCTCCGCTGTCGCTGAAAGCGTTTGTCTGACATGTGATTGTTCCGCTTCTGGGCAGCCATCGTCGCCGGACCGCGCGGCGGAGAATTTGCGAGCCTGTCGAACTACGGGTTCGATGAAGAATGACGAGATAAGGCTGCTCATTAGGAAAAGCGATTCTTCGACAGAGACTGTTCGGAGTGGAGAGACGTTGCGAAGTCTAGGCTGGGTTACTCGTACGGCAACTTTCGGGGAAGGGGCTGTCACGTGAGGGCCATTGGCCTCACAGCACCACAATTTAGTTACAGTATTTCTTTTCGTCACGTAAAGAAAATACTAAGCAGGATTATCATCGGAGGCTATAGACTTGCACAGATGAGTTATAACGATTGCCAGATTCTGCTGGGCTAACTTGAAGAGTATGGCATATTCCGTGCTACTATCCTTCAAGTTGAGATTATCTTCTGGGTAATAGAATGGGGGATGTGAAACAAAATTATTAGAAGGAAAGTGGCACGCTGGGTAAAACGATGCTTTTTGCCTTTGAATATGTCGTTCAACTAGGTACGATTGCAAGTCGTCACGAGTATACGAAAAATTGGTGACACTTTTCACTTGTACTTAATAGTTTCATTTCTCGGATTGCGTGAGGAAGTACGGAGTAGTGTCCATTCAATCTATGTAACTACGTGTGGGCAAGACTTGGCTTCACCGTCTATACGGCTACTAGACTCCAGCACCACGTTGAGGTGCTTGCCCGTTTGCTGGAGGCCCCCTCTTACTTACCAACCCCATCCCAAATATACATCCAACATGCGTTCAAATGGTTGAGAAATAGAGCCAACATGAGTCCATATATGATCCAAGCATAAAACCAACATATTTCGAAGATGTGAGCTTTAGATGTGAGTGGTAGATGTAAGCCGTAGATATGAGTGGTAGATGCGAGTAATAGATGTGAGCTGTAGATGCGAGTCGTAGATGCGAGTCGTAGATGTGAGCCGTAGATGTGAACCGTAGATGTGATCAAATATGTTCAGATGCGAATAGATATCCCTAACTGTAAATAAATGTAGGTAAATTGGAGTCGAAAATGCACCTCATATAGGTCCAACATGAAAATAGATGGCAGCAAATCGGAGTTAAATGTCGGTATATATCAGTAAATAGGAGAAGATCGTAATAGATCAGTTGATATGTAAGCCATAAATGAAGCCGACATGGAAAGAAATGAAGGTAAATGCCACTGATATTGCCAATATGCTGCGAGATTGACGAAAGATGTCTGCAGAATTGTTAGAGTGATGGTCTGACAAGCGCACGGGTAGAATATAATGTTGTGAAAGGAGAGTGAGATGGAAAACAATGACAAAAGTGGAATCGGTGATGATGGAGGAGCAGAAGATGAGAACAGGTAAGACTGGGAAGAGATTTGCGGTGATCCACTGAGACAAGTTGGGACTTACTGTAAAGATTCGCCCACATGTAAATTGTGAAAGACGGTGAAGAACAGAAGAACAACCCACACGGCTTGAGTTCGACTTAAGTACTTCTGACTCTGGAACGAGTCACCACACTCCCGTGATGCATGTAGTCTCGAACGTTGGAACTTATCCATGGCAGCAATCGTTTTGCCATGACGACGGACCGGACCGTGTCTGACTTTCGTCGAATGCATTCAACACAACCTTGGATTCATGCTTATGATTCTTAGTAAGTACCACAGAATTTGCCGTAGAGCCAGAGTTCAAAGCCCCGATCCGCGCAACACTTTTCTCTTTGCGAACAATGTATATCTCTCTTGGCTTAGCTTCCTCTCTGGAAGGCATGTGCAGCAAGGTCAGGTGGAGCATATGGAAAGGATTCATGACCACGATTGAACGGGGACGTCATCAGAACTTTCAGAAGGCGGAAGGAGAATCAAATATACGAGATGTGCTGTAAGTAACTTCTGACGTTGACATTTAAGGAGATCCAAACCTAACTGGCGACACTCTGCATTACTTCAAAGTCATATCAACGCGCTTAAGTATATATAGTACGATCTGTCATAGTCTCCACAAATGGCGATCAGAATCCGCATCGGTTTGAGAGTGCATGTTAAACACAGAATAGGGAGCACAATAATTAGATGAAGTTGGAGTCTACTTTAGCGTTTCCGCTTTGCAGATATGCCTTGCGATGATCAGCGCAGCGGCCCACACGTGCATGGCGCGACAACGTCTTTGGATCGCCCCGACAGCAGAGATCCAAAATTGGTAAAAGGATGTGGATTGTTAATACGTCGAAAGAGTTTACGTGAAATATACTTCTTCATCTTATATGGGCCTGGATCTGTGATGGTTTGAGCGCAGTGGGAATGCACTCGGACTATTAAACTATTTTCATTTGATGTATGCAACATTGAGAGAGCAATTAAAGACGCTGGCTCCGTCTTCCTATATCATGCTCGCCATGCCGTGCTGCGCCATACACCAGAGAGCATCCCAAACAAAATTCCCAGAGCCAAAACCAGAATCAAGGTCGATTCTTCTACCACCTCAAGACATTACCGCTCAGAACGGCGTTTTCATCCTTGCTCAAAGATGATTCATGAGGAAATTTCTAATACACAAAATGAAGAACGCGCAAAGTGCGCATGCTAATTCGATGCTGAAGAACTTTTTCAAAGGCAATTTCGGCTTTGCCTAGTTCCTCAAATGTTGAGAAGCTGAGTGGAGGCAAGTCATTCAATCCAAAGTATTGTGTGCCTTCGAACTTTTCAAGCGTTACCTGGCTTCTCGTCTGTGTCGACGTGCCAGACTACATAATTGGGAAGTCCGTAAACACCATAGCCGGCGCGCTTGGCCATCTTTGCGAAGCCTTCAGTTTCGGCTTGGTTCTCGAAGGCGTAGCAAGGAAAGTTGATACCTATGCCAACGTGAGCATGTCTCAAACATGATATCTTAGCGTGTTGCGCGAACCTGATCGGTGGACGTCGGCTTTGACCATGATATTCACACCACCGATTCCGTCGAGTTGGATTTCGTCATCCTTGCTGTTTCGCCAGTCACCCATTCTCGCCATGTAGTTGCGGTTGGTCTTGTACTCCTTGTAACCTACAACTGCTATTAGCTTTCGATTTACGATGAGGTATTATGATTTTCACCTTCTGCAAGGACGACATCAGGGTCTAGAGTGGAACGCAATAGCTTTCCTTCCTCCGACTCTTGCCACGAATTGTAATCGACTGCGAAAAGTGAGCGACTGCATCTCCTCAAGAGGTACCATTAGCCACTTACAGCGTCCCTCAATATCTCTCATCTTGCCGTCCTTCTCTTCGTATCTATGAAACCAAATATTCGGCACCAGGATATCTCTGTCATGTGCTATGAAGTCTTCAATGATCTTGGAAGGGCTGTCTTGGATGTCCACGTCTCGCCAATAGACCCAGGAGTGCTCCGGCTTCAAGGCAGCAGACAGAAGATAGTTCCTTGCCCTACCCATAGTTTTCCGTCTCGGTCCTTGCGCAGCGAATCCATGTCTATCTTCAACGTTCTGGCTGAGCTTCACGCCAAAATCTTTCTGTACTATCATTGCACTTCTGAACGGGACATTGTCAGTGCGCTGTTGTACCCTATCAAGTTCCGCCGCCAACAAAGCAACTGTATCATCTATAGAGTCGCCGACGAGGAAGGCAAGATCGATGAGTTCGTGAGGATATGTGAGTTGCGAGAGAAGGTCGAAGTAGTCGAAAAGATGGTTAGCGGCGTTTCTTAGGGGAGTGAGGATCAGGACTCGCTCTCTTTTCAAGAGACCCTGGGGCGTGGATTTGATAGGGTTTAGATCTACATGTGATATCGAAGTCGAGTTCACTTCAACAGGTGTATGGTGGTTGAAGATTACGGGAGTTGTGAGATGACCATGCCATCGCGCGTGGTCATTCGCGGTCATCTCCATGGGCGGCTTTGCAGGTCCCCAACACACGAATCTGTGATGTTCAATTAGTATCAGCCATATAAGCGATGGTGGTGAGTCCTCGGGAGCTTTACTAACCGCTGCACTTCTCCCGCAGTTCCGCTCAAACTTCGCCATGAGAGTACAAGCAAGCTCACAACGGCGATGAGTATGAGTAACCTCGGTCTTGCGACGAACTTCCAGACAACTCTTGACGGGGGCAATCTGGCTCTGGCGGCTTTCCAATTTACTCCGCCCTTAGGGAGAAGCATCTCTGGTGGAAGCCAGCAAAGCCGGCTTGGGAAAGGGTTTATCAGACGTTGTGAGAGTTCGGAGGAAATGGAGAGTGTCCTGATCGGAGAAGAACAAAGATTGGGTGCGGTGAGCGTTCGTAGATGGTGTAACGAGCGATGTCGAGTTGGACTCGGATATCTGATGGCGTACGGATAGCGAGGCACAAGGGGGCGCCAAATCGAGGCTTGCACGGAAAGCCCCACAGGGCTTTGAAATGGGATGACGAGGCGGATCAGTGAAGAGAAAAGAAGCAGAAATCGAGTTCCGCACAGCTCTTCTCAATTGAGATTCTCGTCAAGGATGAGATCAGAGATAGACACACTGGGACTGAAAGTGAGTTGCTGCTCATCAAAAGGGCAGTCTTGGCACGTCAGCTATTATTGGCTCGGCGGCTTGAAGACCACGCAACGCGTCCTTAGTAGGAATGGAATGCCGACGCCGCCGTAGCTCGCTCAACGTTCGCACATATGAGAAGCCACTAAAAATGCAAAATCTACACACCACGATTAGATGTTGTTGGGCGTTGTTGCGCGATTGCGGATCAGATATCGGGAGTCTTTGTTTTTTCGGGTCAGACTTCGCTGGAATTACCACCTTACCTAGTAACTTTCCATTGCTATACATTCTCGATGCCCACCACTCGGCAAAAATGAGCAATTCTTCACTACTCCATCGGCTTTCATAGAAGCCAGCCTGTGAATCTAATCGTACAGCCAGATTTGAACTTTGAAACAGAGGAGCTGTTACCAAATTTGCATACACATAGCCTCATATCACATGGTATCTCTGCGATTTCGAAACAGAAAACCGTCCGCGACACCGACGACTGGATCGTGTGTCTAGTGGATGTCCCTCACGCTGCAATCACTGCTTCCTGCGATGAGTCCTTGTACAAATGGAATTGATAAAAGATAATACCATCCTCGACCATTGTTCCTAGTGAGCCTAGCAGCCAAGGAAGGTTCGTCAGAACGTATTCCTTATCGAGTGAATGAAATAGAATCTAGTCACTATTAGCTCTCGTCATTTGACGCGCGGCAATCATACGCACTCCTGCTCCGTATGTGAGATTTCCGAGGAGTGACAACAAGAAGAAGAGCAGTGACAGGCCCTCGCAAGACTTGTCTCTCCAATTCTTGACAATTTGCGGAATACGAGCTCCCAGATAGCAGACTGCGCTAAAGTATCCAAGAATTTGAGCTCCGAGTGCCATGTTGGTCGATCCGTCGTCATCTTCAGCGGGTGCGGGAGTCCAGATGCCAGTCCTCCAAGCGATAGCCCAGCCGGCTGCACCAGCAGCACACACTGCGAGTATGCTCGCCGTATTCTTCAGCCATGCTCCTTGGCCGCTTTCTTCTTCGACGATTGATGCAAGGCCGGACTCACGCCTTTGGACGCTATCTCTATGCCTTCTGGAAGCAGCAGACGACTTGCGTCTGTGTGAACCCGGAAGACCAATGCTGTCACGTCTCCTACCGCTGTTGCTCCTACTCAACAATGGTTGTTCGGCGCTGTCCTCGGTCTGAGCGCTCAGCTGGGAGAGCTTCCTATCTTTCCGTGCGTTCAAGATGTTATAGTAGAGGCATTGCGTGATGAGAACAAAATCGGCGAAGCAGAAGTACACCGCAAGAGCGACTACCGTTGGCACGAGACCAGCCAAAATGGCGCCGGCAAGGTTTGTGATATCGCCTATGAACCAGACGCACAGGAATAGAAGTGATATGCCTTCAGCGGAGCCTTGCTTATAGTTCTCGATCAACTGGGGGACCTATGACGAGGTATGTCAATTGCTACGATTCTGTGGCCGCGAAGTAGCATTATCAATGTGAAACGCTTACCAGCAAAAAGATCCATGCGGCCAATGAGATAGACCCAAATGCACCGGAAAGGGCCTCGTGGGCCGTCAAGGGGAGGCCGGTAGCTGCGTGGCCCGCGAGCATGATGGCAAGTGAGGAGCAAGTCGATGCGAGGGATTCGGGGTTTGGCAAAGCGATGCGGCTCTAGCAGGCTTCTTGTGGATCCAGTAGTCGAGGATGAGAAAGAGATTTTCCTTCGGAGGTCGCTTGCAGTTATTGGCAATGCGTCATTGTGGGCAAGGTAGACAGGCACGAGCCGCTCCAGACGATGCCCGCTCGACCAGGTAATGGACCCAACGCAACCACAAAGCTTCGCAGCCCAGCGATCACTGCGGATCCGTAGTGGTGGCGTGAGTCCGGATGGAAGGGACCCAGTGCGTCAGAAAGATGGCACGCGAGTCCAACGATTAGAGGAGGCAATTGGCACTTGGAGCGTGTGAATAACACACCACAACTAGTTAGTGCATTTGAATTAACAACAATAAACACATACGCCGTACACGTAGCTGAGCGTGCAAACTGGTGGCAGTTGACGGGCTGCGAGGGCAGGGATCCGCTTTTTCGTGACGGGTTATTTCTGCTTCTTGCAGCTCTCGCTCGTCCTACTACGTAGTACTCTCATATTGCTCAGCCATCGCCTAGTCCGCTTTTGGGCCCGGCCGTCAACTTCTTCCCTCCACTCAAAACCCTCTTCTACATATCCCTCTGCCGCTGTGCAATCTTCTTCCTTGTTCATCCTTTTCCTCGCTGTCCATACCCTCGTTTGAACAACCTTTCTTCTCTTCTTGCGACACCAACAGCCTTCCGTTCGCCGCGCCAGACCGCACTCATTCGCTTCTCCTTCTCGACGGTTCCTTGTGCATCACCGGCCACGCAAGCGTTTACCTTTCAGGCACTCGACTTTGTTGAGAGCCCTTGTCCTTCATTCTTCGTCCATTACTACACACACAATAGCCATGAGCGCTACCCGTTCGAGGCTTCGCCTCATTCTGGTGCTGTTTTTCCTCGCCATCGCGGTTCTCGCTAGCGACGAAGATCTCAAGAACACCACATTCAACAAACGTCAGAGTCTGGGAACAGGCAACTCGAATACCGCCACCAGTGACACTGCTACCACCGATACCACACCTACATCCACCATCGGAGGTAGCAGCACACCACCGCCAACCTCTAGTACACCGGCACACACGACGACGGACTCAAGTTCGTCTGCAACAAGCGACAGCACTTCTGTTTCATCCTCGACCTCGTCTGAGTCAAGTACCGTCAAAACCACCATCACGTCGACTCTCGTCGGTAGCTCGACGTCACAAACGACCTATGTTACCGTTGCCACGTCCTCGGACGGCCAACTCGTTTCAACCACGGTCACTTCCGCCGATGTCGTCTCCTCTATAACTGGGTATGCAACTTACACCACCACGCCCGGGCTAGTGTCCGACGGTTCTTCGGGTGGAGCGATAGGTCTAAGCCAGGGCGACAAGAACATCATCGGTGGCGTAGTCGGAGGCATCGGCGGTGCGATTTTGCTTGGTGGAATTGCGCTGGTGTTTTTCAGGCTTTACCGGAAAAGAAGACAAATCAATGAGGACGACGATATGGGCCTCGCGGCAAGCGTGAACCGTGAGAAAGCGTCCAGTGGAGCCTTGACAACAGACGCCGAGGACCCCTTGCAAAGATACCAACAACCTGGCAAGGTGAATACGGCACAAAACTTCTAGTTGGGCAGGATTAATGGATGCATGGATTGGGACTACTTCTCGACAGTATTTCAGCGAAGCATGTTTGGAGTCTTGATTTTCCGGTTTTGGCAGGGCAGTGCATGATTGGGCACCTTGTACTTTGCGTAATGTCGTATCTGTGTGTGTGCGGATGACGCTAATTGTGACATATACCAGTGTTTCTCTGCATTGACGGTCATAGAGAAAGTTTTTGGTTTCAGATGATCCCATATTGCCGAAAACGTGACACATAATAGCCGCCACCGCTGAATGCGATTCTTTGGTGAAATAGAGTCTTTCTATGAGCCCGATTTCGGATGCCTTTTAAATTTCTTTCGTGGCGATTAATTTCTTGGTGCCTTTGCGGAAGTTGTCGGCTTAGTTGCCGCCCTACCCAACGTGTGGAGTTTTGTTTCGGTTTCAAAACAGTGGCTGGGCGACACCTTTGCTTGGAATTCAAAGCAGGACACGATCTCACAATGGCCGCTTCACGATCGGGTGGAAGGTTTAATGTGACCAACCAATGTTATTCAACGGCACATAGCATTGGCAAGACGTGTCTCGAGTTTTCTCAGCCAAGTACCCCCCTGAGGAGCATCAGGTCGCACGGCGCCTGCGTTTCATATCGAAGCACTCGACAAACCCCCGACGTGTCGTATGAAGATCAAGCTTAAAGCCCGAAGCAGGGGCCGTAAAGGATAGGTGTGTTACTTTTAAAACTGCAAAGCAACCCTTCCAGATGCCCGCTGTATGAGGTTCAACTACTCCCGACTTCCATGATGCCTTCATGATCATCTTTGACTTACGAGTCTCCCCCTTCAATCGTAATTTCTGGTCAGGTTAGTGACACGGCGGCGATGTACGTTCCTCCACCCTCTGTCACCTCCTACCTCCGCTTCAATTCTGTACTCTTCATCGTCAATCTATCACTATGTCTTGCGTTTGCTATGCCAATCGACGGCTACGAAGGACTGTCATCCTTCATATTCATCGGAGCCAAACGCGGTATCTCCAATCTGCAATCATTTTCGGCCGCCCTAGGAGGCATAGGAGCTCCAGCAATTACAATGAGCTCTGATTCGACCCGACCCTACGAGGTTGACGGCAACACCTTCCCGGACTTTCCCACTGCAGCGAGCCGGACCTGCGATATCCAATATAACTCATGTTGTGATGCAGCGAATGCGAAGCAAGGAAACTTTACAGTCAGCGATTGTGGCAGTCAGCAGAGTAAGTTTATTCCTATGGGTCGCAAGCGATATCATGAAGCTGAAAGGTCGATAGCACAATGCAACACCGCCCAGAACAATGCAGTGGTGCAATCGTTCGGCTTGGAAGACCTTGGACCAGATCCAGATGATCCTGACTTCGAGCTCTATTGCGAATCATGATTCCTCGATGTGAATCAAATGCAAATGTTGCACAACACGAATGAACGATACTTCCGCTCAATTCACGAGGCATCGGACATTCACATATGGTCCAAGGACATATGCTAAAAGTTACAGTCCAGTTATCTCGTCATTTGGCGGTCCTGGATTGATACTGCTCTCCCTTTCCAAGGTTGCTCTACAACATCCTACGAACCCCATCAACACCAAATGCGCCGAATTCCGCCAATATAGACAATAAACCAGAAGCGGAAAGAGCTCCCGATTCATTCACGAGCGTTTCGGTCATGATAAGGGTTCGGTAGTGAGAGAAAGGGATGAGATGTCTCCGGACACGAGGCCACTCGGATGGGGTTGGAGGAGGATAACCAGAATCTCTCAACTAGAAAGGCGTTTGAAGCTCACAATGATGTACAGCAGTGATGAGTTTTGAAACTCAACTGATATGATTTGGACAATGGGATATTTTGTACTTGGCATTTCTAGACCGTAGATTAGACATGAACAGTAAGTCAACGATGACGGCGTACTTCGTTCTCAATCGATAGCGCCAGTGCGAGATGCAACAGCCTAGTTTGACTCCTTTAGCATATATCCTTCACAAGTGCATATAATGTCAGTCGCTCTCATCGGAAATCAATGGCGCCTAGAAATCTGAGGAATAGGTCTGCAACTTCAGCCTTGCCAGGAGCCTACCAGCAGGCTGATAGGTCACGTGCCAGGCGCCGCTTGTCCTGATTTGCGACGGCGAACGACAGCAACACACAGCTCACTCTCCTTCTACCGGCCAGCCCAGCCAACAGTGTTTTTCCGATCACCGTCCTCCCACCTCCCTCTGAGCTGTCCCTGATCCTTAGGAAAACTTCCACCATCGTAGGAGTATTTCCTCTTCGCACAAGCACAGCTGGTGTCACTTGTGGCGCGTCATTTCAATCCCACCAAACTCCCCCCACACAGCTTTACGATACTGCGAAACCATATCCGACGCACCGGTTTGAGTCTGCATGCTCAAGACCCAAGGCGCCTTGTGCAGTGAAGAAGCTCTCTGAAGCCTGCAAATCTCCCATCAGGCTCCTTCCAACACGATATTCCATCATGTCCATGAGCATAGAGGAACTGGACGCCACTGTCCGCGCCTTCTACGAGGGCAGAGGCGATCAGCAAAAACAGGCACAAACAGCTTTGAATCAGTTCAAAGAGAATCCTGATACATGGTTGATGGTGGACAAGATTCTTCAAGATGCCACATACGAGCAGACAAAGTATCTCGGGTTGCAGGTGCTCGACAACGTTATCATGACTAGATGGAAAGTCCTTCCGCGCGAGCAATGTCAAGGTAGGCCATCAAAATCATCCTTTCCTGGATCAAGAACGATACTGAAATAGATAGGTATTCGCAACTTCGTCGTTGAATTCATCATCCAGACATCGAATACTGAAGAGAGCTTGCGAAACCAGCGCGTACTACTCAACAAGCTGAATCTCGTCCTCGTCTCAATCCTCAAACAAGAATGGCCTCACAACTGGCCTACGTTCATCAACGAAATCGTCTCCTCCTGCCACAGCAGCCTTCCCATTTGCGAGAACAATATGGCGATCCTACGTTTGCTCTCCGAAGAAGTTTTTGACTTCTCCGCCGATCAAATGACGTCGACAAAAGCTAAAGAACTCAAGCAGAGCATGTGTGATGAATTCACATCCATCTACCAGCTTTGCTCGGAGATTCTCAAGACTGCTTCGCAAGCAAGCCTGATCAAGGCTACATTGGAGACACTACTCCGCTTCCTCAACTGGATCCCCCTTGGATTCATCTTCGAAACGCCTCCAGCGGGTATTAGTCTCATCGAAACACTCAGGAGCAGGTTCTTCGAGGTCCCCGACTTTCGCAACATCACCCTCAAGTGCTTGACCGAAATTGCAGGCCTCCACACCGATCCACAATACAACGAAAAGCTGGTGCAGATGTTCACCGAAACATTAACCGCCATTTCGAAAATCATACCTCTCTCCATGGATCTTAAGTCAACATATGTGTCGAGCAACGGCCGTGATCAAGAGTTCGTTCAGAATCTCGCCCTCTTCCTTACTACATTCTTCACCATGCATCTCAATGTCATCGAAAATCTTCCCAATCGCGACTTTCTTACTCACGGCCATTTCTATCTGATTCGTATCAGTCAGATCGATGACCGCGAAATCTTCAAAATATGCCTCGAGTACTGGACGAAATTGGTCTCTGAACTCTATGATGAAATGCAAGCGCTCCCACTCAGCGACGTAAACCCTTTGATAAACATGGGTCTAACTGGCATGACGAACGGTGGAGCACGGGATCCCGGCATGCTCGCAAACTACCCTCTACGCAAACACAAGTACAACGAGGTCTTGTCGAACCTCCGCACTGTCATGATTGAAAAGATGGTGCGACCGGAAGAAGTGTTGATTGTTGAGAACGACGAAGGCGAGATCGTTCGGGAGTTTGTGAAGGAAAGCGATACTATCCAACTTTACAAATCGACACGCGAATGCCTTGTTTTCCTGACGCATCTGGACGTCAACGATACCGAGCAGATTATGTCTGAGAAGCTCGCTCGGCAGGTTGATGGTTCTGAATGGTCGTGGGCCAATTGTAACACACTCTGCTGGGCTATCGGCTCAATATCTGGCGCAATGAACGAAGAAACGGAAAAGCGTTTCCTCGTCACTGTCATCAAAGACCTCCTTGGGCTGACTGAAATGAAGCGTGGAAAGGATAACAAGGCCGTTGTTGCAAGCAATATCATGTATATTGTTGGGCAATACCCGCGCTTCTTGAAAGCTCACTGGAAGTTCTTGAAAACTGTCGTCAACAAGCTCTTCGAGTTCATGCATGAGACACACGAGGGCGTTCAAGACATGGCATGCGACACATTCATCAAGATTGCAAACAAATGCCGGCGGCATTTCGTTGCGATGCAGCCTGGAGAGACAGAACCCTTCATCGACGAGATCGTTCGCAATTTGCGAAGGATAACTTGTGATCTCTCCCCTCAACAAGTTCATACATTCTATGAAGCTTGCGGCTACATGATCAGCGCTCAGGGTCAGAAGAGCATCCAGGAACGACTGATTCAGGAACTCATGTCTTTGCCGAATACTGCTTGGGATGCCATCATCGGGCAAGCAAATGCAAATCCTGAGATTCTACAGGATCCCGAGACAATTAAAGTCATTGGCAATATCATGAAGACAAACGTCGCTGCATGCAGTTCAATTGGCAGCTACTTTTACCCTCAGATTGGCCGGATTTATCTCGACATGTTGACGATGTACCGAGCTGCAAGCTCCCTGATCAACGAAGGTGTTCAACGCGACGGGCCAATCGCAACAAAAATGCCAAAGACTCGTGGCTTGCGGACCATTAAGAAAGAGATTCTGAAGCTCATCAACACTTATGTTGAAAAGGCCGATGACCTCGAAATGGTCCACAACCAGCTTGTCCCAGGACTGCTCGAGGCTGTGTTGGTCGATTACAAACGCAATGTTCCAGATGCTCGTGAGGCAGAAGTTCTTAACGTCATGACGACAATTATCAACAAACTACATGTATGTATATTCCTGATGCATCGCTTTGGTACTATGTTCCAAACCGAATCTCACCAACGGCCGGTTGTTGTGTCATGGACTAACCCATTCACAGGGCATGATGGAAGATCAAATTATGAACATCCTTGAAAACGTCTTTGAGTGCACGCTTGACATGATCAACAAGGACTTCTCCGAATACCCAGAACACAGAGTTGAGTTTTTCAAACTTCTTCGAACGATCAACTTAAGATGTTTCCCGGCACTACTTCGACTCGACGGACGCCAATTCAAACTGATCATCGACTCGTGCATGTGGGCCAGTAAGCATGACAACCGCGAGGTCGAAGGACAGGGTCTGCAGATGTGCAATGAACTCATCTCGAACATGGCCGAGACAGATCCTCAAACTTGCAATACCTTCTTCCAGAACTTCTTCACAAGCATTTTGCAAGATGTCTTTTTCGTTCTCACGGATACGGATCATAAGGCAGGCTTCAAGTCACAAGCTCAATTACTCGCGAAGATGTTCTGGCTGGTCGATTCGAAGAAGTTGCAAGGACCGGTATACACTCCGGATCAAGCTCCATCAGGCACACCAAACGACGTCTTCCTGCGACAATTTGTTGGCAGCCTGCTATCTAACGCCTTCCCCAATCTTCAACCGTAAGTTCACTTCCGCAGCCTTCCGTTTCGACATTTCGCTAATTGTTTGATCAGGGTACAAGTCACCAACTTCATTGACGGCCTTTTCGCAACAAATACAGACCAAACACGCTTCAAGCTCATCCTACGCGACTTCTTGATCTCACTCAAGGAGTTCGCTGGAGCTGACAATGCCGAGTTATTCGCGGAGGAGCGTGAGCTTGCTGCCAAAACGCAGAAGGAGCAGGAGCGTGAAAGGGCCATGAAGATTGGAGGTCTTCTCAAGCCGTCGGAGCTCGATGATGATGAGCTGTGACTTGACCAAGATCTGGCGGCGGACATCGCCCTTCGATCACAGTGGGACAAGTCTGAAGAAAAGGGGCTTCCAAAAGGACTGGTTTCGTCCAAAAGCAACGATGATGGTCTCGACGGCTGGGATGTATACGGGCTTTAGACTTCGGCTCGCTTGCCTAGACATCAGCTCTTGGATCCGGCGCCACTTCGGGCAGCCTGACACGGTCGGTATTTAATCGGACATGGACATCTTCATTGGTTGCAAAGCATATCCCCAGAGCCGCGAAAGTGAGATCGAGATAGCGGGTTAATTCAATTCAAATATCGTGAATTGCAGTCTCCGACCAGCTTTCTGGCCTCAATCAACTCCTCGTCAGTACCTTACTCACAGTGTATATCCTCGCTGGGACTTGTGAAATTTGCAGCATTTACGGTAGTGCCTCCGTAGCAGTAGAGTATATTTCACGGCATCAAAATAATTCCGAGCCGCCTACGTAGACGCTGCTGCGGCGTAGTCGGGTAACCTTCATCTTTTGATACCGTACATGTTCTACATTCTTCGGGATTATTTCGAGTGCTTTGGTTCCAGTTGTTACGTTTCGCTTTGCGTAACCGCAAAGGCTCTCTCCTACATGGATTTGGGTCCGCCGGGAACATGTTGCGTGCTGGCTCCTCTCTTGCAGCAGAGACATCAAACCAACATCACCGATTTTACCGATTACCTAGGTAAAATTAAGACAATCGGTATCTTTGAAAGACTGGCACTTCTCGATGTATCCGAAGCACCTCTGTTCGGCGCACTCGAAGTTGTAGGAAGCGCTCCGACCACCAAGCTTTCGGCGCTGGAATCTCTGCCAAACGAGCTCCTTGAAATTATCATGTATGATACTGCATTAAGTCGACAGGACATTGCTAATCTTGGAGTTTGTTGAAAACATCTCTGGGTCCAGTTTCTGCGCTATATTCGGGAAGACATGCGCAGGTTAAGCGCATCATGGTCAAATACGCCATTACGATAGTCTACCCGTTCCTGTATCTCCGCGACTTTTCCGCTGCGATGAAAGAGCTGTCCCCTGAGGTTGTAGCACAGCAAAATGCTTTCGATAGGCGCCCTCGGGCTAGCTCCTCTACATCTGATCCAGATCCAGCTTACTTGTGGGTTAAACAAGCATTCAAAAATTTCGAAAGCGTTGAGGAAATTTACGTCCGAAGGCGGCGATGGCTTGAAGCAATGTCGTTCGCGCTTATCAGCCAGAACACACCACTTCGGATATTCCAGGCGCTGCAATCCGCGCTGGACGATGCTCTGCGCTTCAAAGCTCCTTCTCCTGGGGAGAAGTGGGCTCTGCGAAATCTTACCACGCATGAATATGTACGCCTTGAAGTAGCGGATAGCAATGAGGGAGCTGGAGCTGGAGCCGGAGGCGTTTTTACCTACGTTGAGACCGCCCCATGATTGAATCTGGACGTTGCTCTTCCCCTTCGCATCTTCTGGCATAGGCGGGAAGATCCGGGCCCGCCCGTAAGGTCCATAGCTCTTCTTGCTCTTCTGAAGAAAGAGCTATTTATGAGAGGAGCCTGGGCCGCTCATTGCTTCGATGTCGTACGTTGTTTAAAACCGCTCCCTGCTAATACGTGGAACGATGCTACGGAGATCGTTGTGAGTGTGGCGAGGGTTTATCGGCTTGACTTCGTTCGCAGCGTTCCCGAAAGTCTGAGGAAGTTGCATGCGGAAAATCCTGACGGTGAGTATCGTGTGCGCGAATACATGATCGCAATGGGATATTGAAGCCTCAGAACCGTTAGCGTCCAAGAAGAACACCAGATGGGCGAGGGCGGCGAAGATGGTGAAGGTCGGCTCGCATACGCCACTTCGAGTGAAGTCACATCTCGTCATAAAAGGTTCTCCTGAGTCGTTAGGGGCTACGGATTGGGGCCTTCCCCTTCCGACGAAAGATTTTGCATCGGCTACGAAGTGGGGGTTATGATATCTACTCTATTTACTGAGGCCGGTGGCCCAAATTCTATGACGGATGGCCGTTGGATCGATCTGATGTCTTCTTTGACATACTCGCCAAACGCACTACACGTGAGTATCCGGCAACATATTTGGCGACTTCACAGAACCTGGCTGCTAACAGTGGAGTAGTGGTCGGGTGAATATGGCGAATACGGCTTTGAAAGCTGCTCGGTGATTTATGATGGCACCCAGGCCAACCGGCGTGGTATCCGGCGACTGCCCCGTCGACACGACTGGCGCGTACGTCCAATGCTTCGGTTGTACTGTGGTGTTCTCCTGCGAAGGCGGCATAGTTTAATTACATTTTCAACGTTCTTATTCTTAGGGTAGTATAGGTCTGAATGTTACCTATCTCCATTTCCAGCTGAATAGTTCAAGCTTAGCCAGCCCGATTCAATTTACATTTATCGTACATCGTTCTTCAGCTCCAAGGGTGTCAATCTTGAACTTCCTCCCAGTGCAGCGCCATGTGTTTCAAGTTGACTTTGAATTCATCTGGCGAAAGTAGTGGAAAGTTTTCGACTTTGCAAAGGATGGAGCATCAACCTGGGGCTGAAGACCAAGATACTCTTTCGGTGAAAAAGGCAGGCTGCGCAGTGGACTTGCCCTTGGGCACCATTTTCTCCACAGAAAGGAGCCTGTACGGCCTAGAGTACGAGAATTACATACAGATATATTCTTTTAGCTAACAGTCCGAAAATGAATCTCGATTGAAGCATGGCCTGCGTGGCGGTGGACGTGGAACGTGCTTGAGCCACGGCCAATAGTGTTGGCAGCATTTTGTCGCCTCTCATTGCTTTTTGACGGTTGGGTGTGCTGCATTCGGCAATTGCTTATGAAGGATCAACACCTGTCAGGTCATTTCACGAGCGGAAGCGAGGCTGGCTGTAGCAAAATGAAATTTGTGACAACAGCATATCTGACTGCATCGTCGACTTGGCTGTTGTTGAGAGCGAAAAGCGGGCAAAAGTAGTGGCCACGGCAGAAAGACCGCTTGCAGAATTGCTTCGACCGCAAAATGGCAGTCCGGGCATGTCGCGGTGCATCTTCCTCATTCGACCGAGCAATAAGTTGCTTGCAGCGGACCGCAATGCCGTGCATCCGCGCTTCAAGTCACCGTGAACTCGCCGCGGGCGTGCCACAGTTTCAGCACTTTGTTCACGTTGCCTTCGAACGGAAAAGCAGAAGAGTTTCGAGCAGTACCAAACCCACGTTTTCCGCCGCCGGATCGCCATTGGAGGAGCTCGGAAGCGACGTTCGACGTCCGACCAGCAAGCCATCTGATAGAAAATCTCAACCAAAGGAGTTGGAAAGTCAGTCCTCTCGCCATTCCCGGCCTTCTATTGGGGCCTGGCGACGCCGACGAGTTGGCACAGATCGGAAATTTCGTGCTCTGCGCTCACATGAGCTCGACCGGCCAGCCCAGCTCCGCCCACCAGCGTTTCGGGGTACTTCTCTATTAACAGCGGCATACGGACGTTCTGCGAGTCGTCCTTTGACCGCAAAAGTACACATAGCGCCCTTGAGTCGGTGACGTCCCCATTCCACTTTGGGGGCTCCAGACGACCGCACAGCGCGGCTTGTGCGCTGCAAAGCACAGGTTTTCCCCACGGCAGCACTTCGTGTCTCAGCAAGGCCTGGCCTATCGTTGGCATCGCCGCTGTAACCAGTTTGCCTTTCCCCAACTTTAGGCCGCTGGGCCGAGTTCTTGCTTGCAACAATGTACGTGATGTTTTCAAAGTCCTTTGTATCATGCTTCGACATGACTCCCAAGCCTCCGAACACCTCTCCGTAAGCTGTTGTCCTTTGCAACCAGATGTATTGACCCTGGCCCTTCTCACAGGAAGTTCGGCAAGCATATCCAAAAGCGGCAGCTTGAAATCCCCGAATATGCCGCCCATTTTGTCGATTACAAGGCGCTAAAGAAGGTTGAAAACGTGCTGCCAGACTGACCACGACATCTGATGTTGACATTGCTCACAGCTCATCAAGGCCCTGAGTACTACTCCTGTGCTACCTGCCCAGAATGAGGCTTCCTCAGCTGAACCGCTCAACCCGCAGGCCGCGCTGAAAGCTAACAAGGCCACATTTTTCTTTCGACTAGTATGTTCACCTTCAATCCTAGCCGCAAACAAGCTCACAATGACAAGGAACGAGAGTTGGAGAAAGTCAATGCCTTCTACCTCCTCAAGGAAGCCGAGGTTTGCGTTTTCATCGTCGCCTAACCACCCCTTCTGGCTGACCTCTTTCGCAGCTCAAGCTCCGTCTGGACTCCCTCCTTGATCAGAAACGGTTGATGCAAGCACAGCAGACTCCAGCCGCAAAGTTATCATCCCGCTACATTGCGTTGGAGGAAGGGTTTCGTCAGTTTAGCAATGATCTGTCGAAACTTCAGGTATGGAGAACAGATTGGTGCGTTCGTTCGTGAAGCTGACCGGCCCAAGCAATTCATCGAGATCAATCAAACCGCGTTTTCGAAGATATTGAAGAAGGTATGAGACCCATTCGGACGTAAAGTTGCTTCTAGCTAACACTTCTCATAGTGGGACAAGACTTCCAAGGTTTGAACGAGTTGCTTTTGCGCAAGTTTTTGCGATCTAACCTACAAACAGTCCGACGAGAAAGTTGTATACTTATCACGAGCGGTCGATGTCCAGCCATGCTTCAATCGCGACGTTATAAGTGACCTGTCGGACCAAGCGACAACGAGTCGCCAGGAACTCGATGCTTGGGCGGAAGGAGAGAACATTCAATACATTCTTACGGACAAAGATCAGGATTCTCAATCGCGTCAAATACAGCAAGATGATGTAGACGTAGATTCACAACTCTTGCAAGCCGTTGTAGCGGGCAACCTGCCCGTTGTGGAGGATTGGATCAATCGCATCCGTTCGCTGGCCGACGGGCCTCAGCGTATCACAAAAGCATTCTTCAGCACGGCAGACGATGCGCCAGATGAGGCATTAAGTTTGCTTTTGAGAACGAATCTAGTTGATCTGGCATCGGTCGATGAGATCAATCAACGCAACATCATCCACAAGGCTGCTATCTCCGGTCGATCGATTCTACTGCAGGCTGGGCTCGCCCAAGGTGTCAACGTCAGAGCTCCCGACATATACGGACGCATACCTATCCACTATGCCTGTATTCACGGACATGTGGCTTTGGTCAGGGATCTACTTAATGCTGGACCGGATACGATTGACTTCAAAGATCACGACAACTTCACACCACTGATACACTCAATTGTCCACTCCGTTTTGTTCTGCGTCCAGGTTCTTCTCGAACACCAAGCTCGCATCGACCCGATGAGCGAGTCCGAGCACATTCCTCTGAACTTGGCTTGTCAGCACGGTTCCGTTCCTGTCGTCGAACTGATGCTTAGACGGCAACCAAAGATTCTACCAGATGCCGAGGGCCTGTACCCGCAGCATTTGGTTGCTCGATCCTCAAAGAACCCCCAGCTCCTGCTACTGCTTAGAGATTATGGCGCAGATCTTGATCAACCTGACAAGCTGTATCAATGGACCCCTCTCTTCCATGCTGCCAGCGAAGGCAATGTGGATTGCCTCAAGTGTCTGCTTCACTGTAAAGTTAACATCGCTTGTGAAGACGAGAAGGGACTTTCAGCACTCTATTATGCGACATGGGAAGGTCATTTGGAATGCATGCGCCTCCTCGCAGAAGCACAGCCGTCAGAACCTCCTCCGATCGTAGACCACGCCATGCCTCCACCGCCGCAGCTAATGGCGCCCATGCCACCTCCTTCAAGTACGCCGATACCGATGGTGAGAGATGTGGAAAGCATACCAGACTTCTATCTTCCGCCTCCCATAATACCTGTTCGCCGCTACGGACACAATTTTCTCGAGAACAAGACCTTCGTTGTAATCCGACTTGGTGATAAGGATGGTAATGCCATTACCTTCTACGATGATAGCAAATATCCCGTGGCTCGCATTACGATTTCTTCCAAGTCGTCCGACCTCATCCCTCGAAACATTCTCCTCCCTGTTCAGGAAGATTCCAAGACCATCGCCTTTCAGATCGACAATTTAGACACGTTCTCTATCGACTTCGACATCTACCCAACGTTTGGCGCCAAAGTCATTGCGCGTGCTGTAATCGATTCACCCATCTTCACCAATGCCACCCGTAGCAGTGACATGACGAACCTTGTCCTCCTCGATCCACGCCTTCGCGCGATAGGCCGAATCTACTTCGCTTTCCTTGTTATCCGGCCCTTCCAAGGTGTTCCGCTGGAAGTCACACACTTCTCAACATACTGGAAAGCTACTCGACAAAATGATGCGCACCCTGGTGCTCTTGTCGCTGGATCTTCGCTCTCTGGCGATTACATACGTCTCTTCGTCCAGGTGACTAAGGATGGCATACCCGTGCTGTTTCCAGAATGGGAGATCCAGCTCGATTACCAAGAGGAAGGCGTACCAGTGATATCACGCAGATACAACGATTTCATACGCCTAGGCGCGAAAATACTTGGCGGCCGATCTGCGACAGAAGCGCTCAAAGATACAGCATCCAACATTCAGCAAATCTACGAAATCTGCAGGCACTCCTTCTCGTCGCTGAAAGACATCATTTCCACGCTTCCGGCAAACGTTCATGTCGAACTGCATGTCCTCTACTCATCGCGCACCAAGAACGCGGATTCGCCTTACGCGGACATCAACAAGTTCACCGACTCAATACTGCGAGTCGTCTTCGATCACGCACGGAAGATGAGGGAAAGCGCCGATGGCTTTCAGCGGTCGATCGTGTTCTCGAGCTTCAACCCGGATGTGTGCAGCGCTCTGAACTGGAAGCAGCCAAACTGTGAGTTACCACCGGCGCCGTGCCGCCACGGCAATCCAGATGGTCATCTCACAAGAGAACAAAAACTGACAATGGGACACAGATCCAGTCCTCCTCTGCAACGAGCTCGGCGCCGAAGGGCCCGGCGCGCAAACCGGCGCCTTCTCCGTTCAGAACAGCGGCCGCACCACGCTCTCCGTCAAGGAGGCCGTGCAGATCGCCCGCAACAATAACTTCATGGGCCTGGTGGCGAGCTGGCGGCTGCTGAATTTCGCGCCGGCGCTCATCGAGGCGGTTAAGACGGCGGGGCTGGTACTCATCGCAGACCTGTCGGGGTCGGCAGACGACATGCCCATCGACGAGGCTGGGTATCCGCGGGGCCATGGCGTGCGCGGGTTCGAGGGCGTCGATGGCACCGTTCGCGGTAACGCCGTCCTCCGCTTTAACGATTCCGTTGATATGTGAGCTTGACAATACCACTTTTGGAACGAGTCTTAGACTCCTGCCACGGCACAATTTTGGATCCTTTTCTAACCTGGAGACGTTTTCACCGACTGTACATTTTGCAGGTGTAGGATTTGTCTGTTGATTTACGCTGAATCGGATTCGATGGCGAGGCGGAATGGGGGTCGAGTAACGTTGATGGATCTGTTGAGGATGCTGCCTACGATTGACGAAAAGGAGGGATAGAAGGGATTCAGCGCTCTGTTGAGGTTCATTGAGGCGGATTCAAGAAGACATGCCTAGGTGAAAGGTAGTTTATAGACACTGTTGATGCAGACAAATTGGGCTAGCATTAAAAGTTTTCATTATTATCATAGTTGGCGACCGTCATTATGCGCCCTTGTGCTGATAGCGCAGGCGCTCCAATTCGCTCACATCAACTGGACGCAGTTGTGTACGAACGAAAAAGATGATGGCAAAAACAACTGGTATTCTAAGTCAGTTGCCATTCCAATTTAAGTGCACACTCGAGGATTTGTGAGCATGCGGCATGACTTACTTCCAGGAAGCGTCCACCAGATCCGCTCTTCCGATAGCTTTCCCTCTTCTCCACTGTCCCCTTTAAGAGCCAGAATTCCAGCCAGTCCTATGTTGAGATAAAAAATGTATGGCATCAGCGGACCCGGAGCTTGTAGATCGACAGCCCCGAGCCCGGGAATCTCTAAAATCGTCGGACTCCGCTTCTCTCCTGGTAGCGGGATAAACCAGAGAATGTAAGCGCTCAGCAGGAAGCTGGAGATCGCCAGCAGCCCGAGGAGAAGCTCGTTACTGTCTACGGGTAAGGCCACCCTGTGGATGTAGAGTAATATCGATAGGAGTGGAAGAGAGACGAAGGCGGTCTTGTAGTTTTGCGTTCTTTGAGCATCTGCTTTGGCAAGATTCTGGATGAGCGTTTCTTGCTCTTGCTCGTCAAGGTCTTCGCCTATGTCTGCGGCATCGTTCTCGCTGGGATACTTGAATGTTTTCCGAAGCCTGGCACTGGCGTCTTGGGTTGCCATGTTGATTAAGGGTGGAGAATGTCCAGCAGTGTAAGGTAGGTAGCGACGAAGTTAGAGATGACCTGCTGTCAGCAAAGCTGGAGGGAGGGAGGAAACTAGCAGAAGTTGAAGTGAAGAACGCAACCTAGAGCGAGCTTAGAGCACCATCGCCGAAGTATGCCCGTCGCCATCTTCAACTCAACTTCGAGCCGCGATACAAACTACTTCAATTCTAAGTATCCAATCTCGATACAGCCTATTTGGCTTCCATCATTCTCCATCAGTTAGGAATCATGTCGCGTTTGGCACCCAGTTAATTAGAAAAATGGTGGATAGATCGCGATGACCGCAGACTCATGTCACTTTTCGGCGCCCTCGAGAGATCCGCGAACTCGAATGCCTTACAGATCTCCTCACAACCGCTTCTCCCATTCCTCTTCCCGGTACTTCAGTCCACTAGATGTCGACCTCTTATAAAATCGCGGCGCTATCACCGTCTCCGTACGACTTTTCAGTTCCACCGCGATACAAATATCACTCCGCAATGGATGGAGCGCATGTTCATATATGCATTGATGCGCGCCAGCACATGCCAGAAACACACAGTACATACGTCGTCCGTACCTTCGCAATCTTTACTCCATACAAATCATAATCAGGCCGAGCAGAGTGACAAGAATCAAAGAGATGGACTTGACAAGTACGACGTAGATGTCGTAGAAGGTCAATTAGTGCCAAGGTGGTCTCCTGATCTTCATTCATACAATCGCAAACAAAGTGGGACCGTTGAACAGCGACCAAAAGAGGAGCTCTTGGAGATGGTGGCGATGTATCGAGTGCCAAATTCACCGACAACTGGTTCTGGTTCTCCGGGCGGGCCACAACGATCGTCTAACCGGCCTCTTCCCGCTCAAATAAAACCCTCTAGCCTGGGGACTCCGCAGTCTGATGCGCTGAGTCCACTTGAGCCGGGCGATGAAACAATTGGCGGCGTGGGCGAGTGGGTTGCTGCTGCAGAGAGCGGTGCAAGCAAGTCGATTGATTTCCTGGATAACATTGTCAAAGACCAAGAAGTACAAGAAAGTGTCCTGCACAATTTGTGGCACTTCCGTCGTCTCCTCGAAGACAAGTCAACACCGAATCATATCCTCTTCGACGCATATCGTCAATTACCGGCTCCTCGTGCTTCATTTCTTACTGAGCGCAATCTACGGGTGTTTCTGAATCGCCTATCATGGAACAAGAAGGTCACTGAGCCTGTCATGCTACGCTTTTTGTCAGTTCTTGATGATATGAAAACTTCGAATATTGAGATTTTGTCTAGAGAATGGAACTCGGCTATCCACTTCGCCGGCAGGTTTACCGGTGGGTTCTCGCCCTCCGATATTCAGTTCGCCATGCAGATGTGGAAAGAAATGGAACAAGAAGCTGGCGTCGAGAGTGATCACGTCAGTTTCACAATTCTCTTCGATATGGCAAGCAAAGCCAAGAAGTTCGTTTTGGCGAATACGATCTTGAAAGAAATGGAGAGGCGCAAACTACACTTTTCTCGGGCGACACGGATGAGCCTCATATTCTACCACGGTCTGCGCGGAGACGGGGACAGCGTCAGACAGGAATACGCAAATATGGTCGCGGCGGGAGAAATCATCGACACGATGGTCCTTACCAACGTAATTGCGTCTCTAATACACGCGGGAGAGCCTTCCACGGCGGAATACACATTTGAGAGGATGAAAAGCCTCCATGCTGAAAGGGCTGGACCTACTCTACCTCCTCAGGGCTGGAGAGCAAATCGAATGCTGCACAAAGTCCTCACCTCGGCGGCGGAAAGATGGCGAGACAACCCTGAGGCTCGATCATATATTCAGGAAGCTGCTCCTTTGGCCCCAAATGTTACTACCTACCGTGTACTCATTGAGTATCATGCGGTCGAAATGGGCAACCTCGACCGTACTTTCAGCCTTTTGGAAGAGATGGAGAAGTTTGGCATCCTACCTGATGGAAAGATCTTCTTTTGGCTTCTTGCAGGCTTCGCTGATCACGGTGGAGTGCGATATTCTTCGTGGAACTGGCCTCGGCTCGAACAAGTAATGGCTCAGTTCTTCACAGCATGCGAGGAAAGGCCAGAAGAGGTAGAGTTGGAGCATGGCATTGCGGTCATAGCAGTGACAGCGTTTGCGCAATGTGCCAACGCTGAGCGCACGCGAGAAATATGGGATGAAATCAAATCTAAGTGGACTCCTAGCGAGCGGACTGTTTTTGCCGTGACCAGGGTACTGCTGAAGATGCGCCAGGCAGACTTCATCTGAAGATCTCACGATCGGGAAAGTTATCAGCTAGATGCCGATGTCCAGGCATAAACTGTAGAAAATGTTAATTTCGCAATTCCGGCCATGTCAATTAACCGAAGAAATAGAGTGAGAATTCGTATTAAGCGACGCAGGGGATAACCACAGAGATGTCTTCGCTGGCCTTCGCTGCTGGGATGATGAATCCAGGAACTCCCGGTTCGTGCTTCTTCGTTGACTGGGCTTAGAGTGACGGTTGCCTCAGACCATGTGTGTGTGATTCAGCCGCAGCTTACGCAGAACACAGTGTCCCTGGAGCCCCAGTGTTTTTCATCTCCTGCTAAATTGTGTGTCCAACACATTGGTAGTGCGCGCGGATCGAAAAAGGGTCGACGCAAAAGGTCCACGCTGTCTCAGAGGCGCATGGCGAGGAATATATAATCAGCTGGTCTAAAGCTTCTTTGAGTACGAGGATCACGCAAGCCTTTGTCACCCGAGATGCACGAGCGCCTCCCAAGTTTGGCCACCGAGGAGCTGAAGCCAGAGCACAGAACCGTTCCTTCTCGAATCCGACATGGATTCATGAACCTATTCCGCACACGTTCCTAGCCCGATGCACGCAATTTCTGTTCGGCATTGACTCGCTCGCTCGGAACAAACATGCTATACGGCACGGTATGCTATCTGAGCATGATCCGCGATCCCAAAACTGCGCGTTGCCGTCTTTGATGCAACAAACGATGCCACAGCGAGTCTTGGCGTCATCCAGAGTTATTCGCCTTGTCCAGATAAGCCGATGCTGCTCGCCGCTTCTCTTTACGGTACCTTTCAGTCAGCTTCACTTCTGTTGTTTTCTTCCTTGTCCCACCACTGATTCTCCCTCCTGGTCCACATTTTTGCTGCTCTCTCTTCTAGCCATGAAGCGAAATTAGTCTAGCGCTGTCGTTCCCTCAATTCAAGATCACATAATCAGTACCGTCATGCCAGGGTTGAGCGTGGAAGATGGTGGAGGTTCGGGAGGTAACGAAGTAACTGGCATAGGATCCTTAAGCCCTCTGCCATCTTCAATTCGCGCAGGTCTCACGGCCATATCGTTCTTCGGCCTCCTTTCCTTCTTCAGCTCCTTGTCTCTCTTCATCTTCCTCTGTCATCGTCTCTTGAGATGGCGCAAGAAGTCTCAGCAGGCGTACAACCAGTTCGTGATCCTCATCATGAACCTTCTCTTAGCCGACATCCAGCAATCGGTTGCCTTCCTGTTGAATGTTCAATGGGTTGCCCACGATGGTGTAGACGTCAAAAGCCTAACATGTACGGCGCAGGGCTGGTTCGTTAGTACAGGTAACGACTTTCTCGATTCTCTTAATTGACTAAGATACTTGAATTGCTGACGTCCTGCCATCAGGTGACCTCGCATCAGGTGTATGGTGCTTTACAATTGCCGCCCACACAATGGGCTCAATTCTCTTCAACATGCGCCTGCCGCCACGTATCTTCTATGCAGTTATTGCCGTCCTCTGGCTTTTTGTCTACACTTGTGCCATCGCCTCGGTTGGCCTTCACCCGCACATATACGTACGCGCGGGAGCTTGGTGCTGGATCAACGAAGCCTATCCGAACGTGCGCCTGTACCTGCACTACATGTGGATATTCATGGCAGAGCTGGGCGTCGCTATCGTCTATACGCTGATGTACCTGATATTAGCGAGGCGGATACGACAAGGCTTCTACCGCAGCGAGGCCATGGCCAAGCGTGCCCGTGACGTCGCCAAGCTGATGGCCGTGTACCCGCTGGTCTACGTCCTCTGCACTCTGCCGCTCGCGACCGCGAGAACGGCATCGATGGCTGGCCGCGACATCCCCATGGCATGGCTGCTGTGCGCCGGCGCGATGATTACGAGCAACGGCTGGCTGGACGTGCTGCTCTACGCAGCCACGCGGCGCATCCTGATCTTTAGCGACGAGCCGCCTCCCGAGGACTGCGGCATCCAGACCTTCGCACCGCTGCGCTACAGCGCCATGACCAGATTCGGCACCAACACCGAGATTACGGCTGCGGCGAACCAGGCGCGTGCGAAGAGGCACGGCAACCTGCGGCCGGGAACAAGTGCCTTCCTTTCGCCAAAGGCAAGTGAGACATCGTGGAAGACTAATGGCTCGGAAGGGGGTGGTTGGAATGTCTCACAGTCGGAAACAAAAGCCGGCAGACTGGGTCTGGCAAGCAGAGGCTCCAGAAGGGATATCACCGTTACTGTGACAAGGGAGAATGCTCGGTCAGAGGATCTGGAGGAGATGGAGCTTCGAATCCGCTCCGATGGGAATATAATGACGGCGCCGCTGAGGAAAGAAGACCACATGGCTTTGGAGTTTGAGAGTAAACCTCGGGGAATTTGAGCGATCGGACGAATAAAAGTAATGGATATGGCATTGCATTTACATGGCATAGGTCGGTGTTAGGGAAAACAAAATACTATGACTTCAGCATTCCATCGACTCTCCTTCTCGTTGCCTCCCGTCGACGTCCACACCTTACATCCTGTGGACTTCACTATTTCTTGTCCACCTTCTGAATGTTTTGCCATAGAAGTAGAAGATTATTCCGCATAGGCACCAAAGGAGAATCAACGAAGCGTTTGTCATGATCGGAGGAATGAACCTAGTTGACGTTAAAAACCAACCATTCTAGAGACACACGCTCACTACTTACCCGCTCTTGATGCTCCATGGAGTAATGAATTTACTAAAGCCATATCCCTAACCATCGTTAGCAGGTCCTTCATAGAAGATAAATCAAACGGTACTCACCCAAACGTTCTTGTTGACAGTAATGCTCACGAACAAGCTTCCGGCCACTGGCTTGTATGAATCCACGGCATATGTGCTTGCCATACTCGGGAGAGCGGCGACTTGAAGACCAGCACAAGTGAATCCGAGAATGACAATCGCTTCCCATGGCCATTGATGTTGATAGCCTTCTCATAGTCAGTACGAGCAAATCTAGTAATGTCATGCTCCTGCTTACCGACTGAAACAATAATGTTCCCAAGATACATGATCTAAGATTTAGGTGTTAGTCGAAACTCAAATAGAAGAGACAGATAAAAATTTTCCGCCTAGATATCACGTACAATAACGTATGGAATCATAGCTAACAATCGCATCTCAGGTTCTCGAATGCCACCATTCCTCTTAGTCATCTTAGCAGCAACCCAATCCGAGAATGGGCCGGCTGTCGCAAGCCCGATAGAAGCTCCAACGAGAATTGCCCAATTTGTTTGGCCGACAGCAAGGGGAGACCAATTGTACGGTGGCGCGGCGAGAACTTGACTCTGCGTGAGGTTGATGGTAAGGAAGGACGAGCAAGACCAAGAGACTACAAAGGAGGCGAATTCGACAATCGGGAACGCAAACATCTTCCACGGAAGCCAGAGGTCAAGGAGGATGGTGTGCCATGGTGACCTATTTGGCTGGAACAACATCCATTGCTGTTTAGATGGGAAGCCTTTGCCGAGAAAAGGATCGCGGGTGGCGGTTTCTTCTCGTGTCAGGCCTGCTTGACCAATACCGGTGGATTGCTGAGTTGCAACGTGCTCAACGTCAGACTCAGTCCCCTTACTAATGGCTGCGTTGTCAACTGCTATATCTTCAGCATTCTTCTCTTGAACCTTTTCTGTCGAACCAGCAACCGGACTAAGTTCCTTCGGTACGGCGCGATCCCACTAAATGCAGTAGCATAGACGTTAGTGAATATACTTAACAAACTCTTGAGTTACATAATGCGTAATATGTCCTCTGCAAGGTGAATAGGTTTGCAGGATTCAAAATGCGTAGCATGGGTTTAATCTCAATCTCCGTCTTACTCACCTTTGTTTCCGGAAACATAAAGATTATCATCACGATGCTGAGACCAAGCATTCCGACGTTGAGCCACCAGAAGGCCCTCCAACCCACAGTTTGAGCCATAGGGCCACTAATGATCTGTAATTTACGACGTCAGTTTCGTGGTCGTCATGTCATCAAGAAGTAACTCACCGGTGCAACCATCAAGCTGCCCATATAGAAGACCCAATAAAGAGTGTTCCATCTGCCACGCGAGTGCAAGAAGAAGATATCCGCAATCACGGTAGGCTGGATCGTTTCGGCCGGGCCTGCTCCAATTCCGTTAAGCACGCTCGCACCCATAAAGCTGTTGTACGTGGTCGCGCGAGCACGCCAGATAGCCGACGCAAAGCAGATTATTTGAGAAGCAATGTAGACGGGTCGACGGCCATAGGCAGTGCTGATAGGCACCCATATGAAGTTGGAGAAGCCGAGCACCAAAATACAGACGCCGGTGAACTGAACCACCTGAGCAAGATCGCAGTTGAATGCCTCCTGAAAAGCACGCATCAGTGAAAGCTCTGAAATGACCTAAAGTAGGTGGGGAAAAGACATAGGCACTAAAGATTCCGAAGCTTTGGCCTTCAAGGTGTAGGGTGTAATAAAGAACGGTACTTTGACCTTACCATACTAAAGGATATATTAGTAAACATTTTTCAACGCTGGGTGAGGCTTCACATACTAGTATGGGAATTGTGGTGCAATGGACAACGGACCAAAGCCTTGGGTGAATGTAACCCAAGTCGAAGCGGTAATGGCTGCGATTTTCCATCCTAGAGACCAATTGAGCGGATCGTGAGGACTGGCACTTGGCTGAGGCACAAGAACTTGATGGGCTCTGTCTCCAGACTTGACGAAATGATGGGAGCCGATATCTGCCATGATTTCAGTTCCTGGAAGAATCTCCACATGGATTTCCGCCTCAATCTCATGGCGCTCCTAGAGAAGATGTGAATATCAAGAGCTACAACTGAGCAGAACAACACATACCTTCTCGATATTGTACGTCGTCATCTTGAAAATTGAACACTAAATTTTTAAGATGTTTTATTTGAAAGATAGAAAGAAAATGCTTCAACAGAAGCGAGTCACGTCTGTACGTCGTTCCTCGAGTTGAAGTGATTTGCAACGCTGATCCTTTCGAATGGACGTATGCATGATATAAACAACTCGAATCTGGCGGCGGGAAGGATGCACGGTATAGCTGAGCCCGGCAGTTAGGTTTGCGGAGAACAGGCAGGCAAGCCTGTTGTTAGGTCGCTTTGAACGAATAAACAAGGCCAGCCATAAGGATAGTCGTGTGGATCCATCAGGCTAGGGGCTAATGCCGGGTCTGAGAGGTGTGAAAAGCCACCGATTTGCCGAGATGAGTGTCCACTTGCCGATTTTGATGGGACTAGAAGCCTCGTTGGAAGTCGACCATGCAGAAGCCCTGGGTACCACGCGGCACGGTTTTGAGCCTCGGGAAGTGTTTGAGGCAAGGTAGATCGAGAACTGCCTCTCTCTGAATGGTGATGTAAGACAAGCTGCAGATACGATACGTCTTCGATTGCGGGCAAGCCCCACGAATGTCTTACCGCACGAATACGACATTGAACCCATCAACAGTCGCTACTTGAGCTATATTCAAATTTACCGATACCAGTATCCTGTAGAACAGGGCGTCGGCAATCCGGGGTCTGGGGTAGTGGACTGGGGATCGTCTCCATACGACGCTCGAGCTTTCGGCAATCAATCGCGGCAGATCTTGTCCGGTGGGCCCTTATACCTCAACATCGCAACACGCCCGAAGTGGCTGCGGAAGAGAGCACCGTTGGAGAACTGACAAAAGGATTTCCCACACATTTAGGACAAGTCTCTCACCGGTAGCGTAGGAACCTGCCTGACGTGGCGCCTTTTATCGGTCGAACGGCAGATGGACGATTAGGGCTCAAGACTCGAGCGAGAAGTTTTTGATGAAGGAAAGAACGTGATGTATGATTGGGTCACTGGCTGGTGATAATAAGCGTCCAGGTTATAAGCTCAACTTAAATAATGCGCAACGGCATGTTCCAACTGTCCTGCAGTGAGACGGCAAGATCTGTATTCCAGCCCAGAATATGCAAATGGCATGGCCTTTTTACGGCTTCAACATGAGCACTTCGTCATCAGCTGTCTACCGTTAATAGCGTTGACCACACGTTTTTTCTAATATCGTCGAGGTTGAAAGAAGGTGTTAATCACGTGGATGTATTTGGAGCCTCACTCTTGGCCTCCATCTTCAAGCGCTGCTTCTCAATAATCTGGAAACTTGCCTTAAGAGGAGAATCAATTTGCTGAAAGTCCTTTGCCGAAGCGAAGGTTACCTAATTTTCGAAACGGGTAGCTGCCCGTATTTCCGGTAGGGATATATCTGAAATATCAGCATGTAAATGTCTCGGAAGAGATGCTGAGCTCTCCAGTCGAATCTATGCCTAAGATTAACATGAGAAAGCTTGTATCCAGAACTTATTTATAGCAAGCGATTCGACTAGGCAGCTTCGGCAATATTGATATCAGGCGAACGATGATAGAGAACGCTGCTGTAGAAGTACCTTAGACCTCATTGCTTGAATTCAAGAAGTGCCAGCTAAATCCCTCGGCAATGATCGCGTCTTGAGTGTAGCATACGGTTTCCTGCGATGTGGGACATTCGGTAGAGCCGACATCGATAGACTGAAATGGTGTTTATGCTCGCGAGTCTGAAGCTTGCGCAAGGCCGAAGTTTCCGCAAGGCTGGAGATCAGCCTTCCATACCTTTCTCAGCAAACTCCTTAATTTTGTCTTCGTCGTCCCAAATTCCGTTCAAAACGTCCTTATTGCTTTTCCACTTGGCCCAAGCCGCAGCCTGCAGCAAGCAATCCGCCAAGTCATCCAACTTACCCACGCCCTCACTAACCTCTCCATCCAAGCTCTCCTCACTACCATCAACACTCACAGCAGGCACCTTGCTTCTCCTCCCAACCGAAGGCCCTCCCAAAAACGCGTCGCGCGCCCTCGCTGCCCGCTCCCCAAACGTTACCCTCAGACCCTCACCCTCACACCCACCCTCCCTCACCCACCCCCTAACAGCACCCACCTTATCGGCCTTCGCAACCGCGCGCCTCCGCGGCAGCCAGAAGGCGGCCACGCGCGCCGGCTCGACAGCAACGAGGTCGGCGCCGGCGCCCAGCGCGCGCAGCACCGCCCACACCATCGCCTCCAGCGCGTTGACGCGCAGCGTCCACTCCTGGACGGCGGCGCCGCCGCCGCTGCGGAACCGCTGCCGCTCGAGCAGGATCGCGGCCGGCGCCCACGGCAGCAGCGCGCCCGTCACCAGCGCGTGGGCCGTGCGCGAGAGCTGCGGCGGCGCGAACGGCGACGGCGCGTCGCCGGCCGCGGAGCCCGAGGGCGGGGTGCCAGGTGCGGCCGCCAGCAGCGAGATCCGCTGCCACGCTGCGATGTGCATGGCCAGCGGAGGCGGCTGCGCGGCGGCGGTGATGTCCGCGACGCAGAACGCTAGGTTCTTGATGCCCATGTCGACGCTTAAGATGCGCTGCGGAGCGTGGGCCGGCGTGGCGCGCGCCAGTTTGCCGTTGGTATGGACTTCGTGCTGCAGGCGCGAGAGAAGTTGCGGCTTGGTTCCGCTCGTTTTGCCGCCGATTGAGGTGAGAAGCGAGCGCAGATGAGTCGCCTTGAGATTTGCGAGTGCAGCCATGGATGAACTTTTGATTGTCGCTCCTAGCTCTTGAGTTCGAGATACATTCATCACCGATCTATGTCTTCACACCGCCGCGGCTGTCGACAAATGGATGAAGATGGTGCAGTATTTGATTCCATCCTGCGAATCCTTTTACTTCAGCATCAGAGAAAGCATTTGGAGTTAAACCGTTAATAGACTATGGACAGGCTTTCGACTGGATGTCAGAACATAGATGAACGAAGCAGGTTGAGCTCACGCGTTTGACGACACGACTCGCGAGGTCCCGTGCCATCTCACCTCTGAACCCCTTCATGGTTCCGAAATTCCCATGCTTCTCAGAATACAGCAGCCGCTTGACGGTGTGCAATGTTTCGAAACACAATCTCGCAACTTTCAAATCTATTCAGCGAATGGTCTTCATTTTTGCTATTCATACATTACAGTACCACGCCTGTGTGCGCCGTGATTATACGAGAAGAAATGCCATTCAGCGCCTCGCTGTCAAATCTGCGATTTCTGACGCTCGTTATCTGTATGCAAGAAACGCTGTCTCTCTGGAGACAAAGCAGCTCCGTTCAAGTCCCGAATGCAGCCAGTGGAGCAATACCGTTCGACTCTCCAAAAATGCCATGCCTGGCGGCTGTTCCGCCGATCGAAGTGTAAGAAGTCTATGTACCATCCCAACCACAAGCATAGTCGTGTAAAGTAACTCCCGCAGTGGGATCATTAGAAGTAAAAGTTATATACCATCGTCAATAGACGGGTCTTGTTTTTGTAGCGAGTGTGAAGCTGCCTCACTGCTTTGCAAAAGTTCTCAGCTTAAGTGAATCGTAGTGTTTTAAAATCGGTTGGTGTCTCCCGTCCCGTGCTTCTCGCCGCCTGCTCTGGGCCGCGGAGATCCCAAGTTGGTTTCAGAGAGCTCAAGATGTCGTCCTTGCTGCCAATCAACTCATTCGGCATGCGCGAGACACGATAGGCGCCGTTGCGCATGGCATGTAGCTGCCGGGTCGAGACGGTAGACACTCCGGAGCGACCAGAACGAATTGAGCCTGCGTCAGACATGCCATCGTCATTCTTGAAGCGCCGCGGTGGGGCAAAGTCGAGCGACGTGAAGATGCCTGATTTGCGAAGTTGATGGCTGATATGAAGTCAGTATAAAATCGCTTTGAATTGATTGTGGATGACTTACGGGCTTGGAATGACAGCCAGATCATCGAAGCTGGATTGAAGAGGAACATGTGCCCTCACTGTTGGGGAGTAAGGACGAGGTGTTCCGAGAGGACTATCTGGTCGACGACCAGCTTGCCGATCACGGAAGCTAGCAGGTGGAGCGAAATCAAGAGCCGTCAGGACCGAGTCGGCATTGAGCAGATGAGGAGTAGGTAGCGAGAGAAGAGGAGTAGGTGGAGCCCTTGGCTTCCGCTGTGGCTGTCGACCACGGAAACTCATTGCTGACACACCGCGAGGAGGCATATTCCAACTCATGTTCGATCCAGGGCGGGAACCCGGTGCTGAAGGTGGGCCATTACGGCCACGGAAACGTGGTGGTCCACGAGGAGGTGGAGTCATAGCACGACGGGTTACAGGCTCAGCGTAGGGTGCGTTACCGACGACAAACCCTCCATTCTGGGGATCATACACGGTAGCGGCATTCATGTACTCTTGACCATAGTCTTCGTAGTCGTAGTACTCACCACGCTGAAGCTGAGGATATGGAACAGCGTTCTGATTGGGTCCACCTGGCTGAAGACGTCCATTATTTGCAAGCTGGCCACGGTCAAAGTACTCTTTGTAGAACGAGCGAATGCGGTTGGCTCGGACCTCAGGCGTGTCGCTAGGATCTTCCGGCGGGAGAGGACGCATGAAAATAGACAATCTGCGATCGTCATACTCCATGTTCTGTTCCCAGTTCTGAGACTCTCCTGGTGGCTGAAGATACTGGTCTTGCGAAGCATATGAGTCCTGCTGATACTGATTCTGATATTGGTCATCTTGATATTGGTCCTCGTATTGGCCCTGGTATTGGTCTTGCTGGTATTGGTCCTGCTGATATTGTCCTTGGTTATGGTACTGGTCGTGCTGATATTGGCTTTGCTGAGGATACTGGTCTTCCTGAGAGTACTCATCCACAACGGGCATCTGGTTGGTCAATGATTGGCCTCTTGTGGGCTGCGCGCCATATGAGCTTGCAGATTCACGTTGCGAGTAGGGGTTATATTCGCCGTAATTGCCATTATCATTCATGTAGTTCCCCACGGAGTTGCTGGCGTAATTGCTTGGATGGTTGTCATTCGATTGTCGCTGCTGGGCCGAGTATGGCTCCGCGTAGGCTTGATTCGATGACGTTCGCTGTGGACGATAGGCGTTCTGCTGATTCTGTGGGCTCTGTTGCTGCTGTGGCGGTGACTGATGGTTGAGAGGAGTCACTTCCTTTGGTGGAGCTGGCGGTGAGGGCTGCTTCTTTTCTGCAGATTGTTTCCTATCTGGACGAGGAGTTGCGGGCAGGCTCTTGGCCGATGGTAGAGTTTTGGCTAAAGGAAGAGCCTCTGTGGCCATCATACCAGGTGGAGAAAATGCACGAGGCATCGTGTTGTATTCCGAAACATCTATCTTGGGTGCATCGTAATCAGATATTGATGCCTTTGGAGTTGTCTGACTTGGAGTATTTACTAAAGTTGAGCCGGCAGATTCTGGATTCGACTTAAGTGACTTGTCGCTGGAGTACATCGTGTTGTCCTTAGCGGGCGTGGATCTATCTTCGGCAGAGGGTTCACGGCTGTAAAGCAATTTGCCGAGATAATTGGTGCTATTCCGCATGCTTAGAGCATTTTTGTCGAAGTAGGAATCGCGATTCTTGGCAACGGGAGCTGGAGCTAGACCACTTTGCTTGCTATTGAACTCTTTGAGCTCTCCATCTAGAGCACCGGAAACAGGAGGCTTCTCAAATGAGTCAGGAGACTGGACAAAAGGCAAGTGTTGGCCGGGAGGAAGAGACTTAGGCGGTGGCTGCGGATGTCGAAGGAGGTTCGTGTGAGACGTGTTGGTGGAGCCGATGTTAGAAGGCACCTCTTTTCTTCGAAGCGTTGAGCTACCAATGGAGCTGTTGTCGCCTCTCATTCCTGGGCCAGGTGATGCGGCTCGAATTGACATCTCGTCGGCAGGACGGTATGGATTGAACTCGTCGAAAGCGGCACTGCGAGACATAGAATGAAGAGAAGCTCTGGAATCGTGCACGTTGTCAGGAAACATGTATGGCCCGGCTTCAATAGACAAGCCTCGCATCTGGCGGGTTGACATGCCCTCGCCCGACAAATCACCCTTTTTCTTCTTGTTCTTGCCATCGGTGAAATGAAGTGATGTGCCGAAGTCAAGCGACTTGTACTTCTCCTCGTCACGCCGGTCTTCTATTCTCTGCCTTTTCTTGTTCCGTTGGTGGAGGTAAATGAGCACAATCGCGGCTGATACAATCGGAATTCTGGCTAGAGTTAGTCTCTCCGAAGAAACGGACGCGAGCAGCGAGGAACTCACGCCACACCAAGACCAACTGGTAGGCCTAGAGAGATGTCTGTGGGCTTTTGGCACGTATCGTCGTTGGCATCGTTGACGCAAGACGTGGTGGCCGAGGCCGGGGCGGAGGACGTTGGGTTGGGACTCCGGCGTAACAGCGTGCCAGACGGTGCATCTGGTGCCAATATGTTCCGTTGGACAAAACCAAGAATCTCCGTCAGCTCAGGAAGCCTAGGCAGGTTGAGATGCCCGCCCAGGGCTCCTATGTATGGCATGTTGGACGGAAGATCTCTCGATGTCACCTCATGGATGCAGGACGGCAATGGCGTCGAGAGATGAAAAGGTGAGCAATTTGGGATTTCGGGAGATGCAGTCGCTATTCGTGGTGCGAATCAAAGAGGTCGTAAACGTCGTAGAGGCACGGTAGTCGTTAGGTATGCGAATTGCAAGTATCGGCCGGAACGGGTGTGGATCGAAAAAGGAGCGCAACGAAATAAATAACGTGTCGAAATCAAAGAATGGACGCCCTCCAAAGCAAAAGAATGACTGGGGTAAGGCTGGTAAGGAGTGTTATAAAAGATGAAGAGCACAGAAAGGTTGTGCAGGAGGTTGAAGATGAAGAATGATGGGTGTCGAGTGCGAAGGAGTGCGATAGCGTGTGGTGAGTTTGAGATAGGCGGTGCGAGTGCGCGCAACACAGGAGAAGCGCAGCGCAGCCAGCGAAAGAGAGCTAAACTGAGGCTGGCAAGGTGAGAGAGCCGGGGCGCGGAATGTGAGGGTGGGAACGGCTCGGTCTCTCAGGTTGATCTGGCTCAATAACGTTGCTTATGCTGCTGTAACAATGACCCTTTGGCGGTCGAGGCTCGTTTGGGAGACACAGCCAATGGCAAGGCACAACAACGCGTTACATGATTAGACTTTGGCCGACGAGGACGTTGGGTGTATCTCTGAGATTACGGAGTGAAGGCTTGCTTCGCTGCTCTCTGCATTGCGGAGCCGTCCGAAGTGAATTGACCCGCAAACTGCAAGCAACACCCTTCTGCGCACCGAGCAGAAACTGGCAGCAAATTGCACCAGCCATCCACCAACGGCTTCGGAGATGGGAGACGTTTAATTTCGCTGCAGCGCATCGTCGCCGGCATCGACCCTTCCACATATGCGCCCCGACATGGTCATACGCCGTGTGCTAAGCGCTTTGCAGTCAAGCTTCAGGAACAAGGAAAGCCACTTTACCAATCACCTCACCTTCGCCGTTCCGCCTCGCAGCCACGCTCCCTTGTGTGGCCTCATTTCACCACCCAATATCGGCCCCGGTGACATTGGCGCTGTGCCATCCTGCGCCACCTGTCATAAAACGAACATATGGTCGGGAGAGCAAGCATCCGCCAGTCCTTTGCAAAGTCCTCACGGCACAGAAGATCAATTAGTTAACAAAAGGCTCCGAACATGGTTCCAGCATTCACGTCTCCGACTACTTGGTGCTCTCATCATCAGACTCTTCTGCTGCAGGAAAGCCTGGCTGTAGCAACTTAACGTGGGATGTAAGAGCCAAGGGTTCAACAGGACGCGTACCTATTCTCTGGCCGCAACGCCGGCGCTACTGTGGATTGTTGTCGAAACAAGCGGGGACAAATGACATGAAATTGCACACTTGCGCTTTGCAAAACATTTTTTAGCACATCCCGAGTTGCGTGGTCGAAACTCGTGTCTTCCAACACGGAATGTCTCGGCCAGAGGGACGTAGCAGAACTCAGCAGCACGCCAGTGCCGTAGTTGATTACGCAACTGAGCTCCATTTGACCCGGAAGCATTGCTCTTGTATCTAGAAGATCTACCTATATTCCTGGCCCGAAGGCGAGGAACTGTAAAGCCGATCCTCTAGTTCATTTACTAATAAGGATCCCTCCCCGACATTTCATTTCGAAAAGATGTCTTTCTCCATGATTGAAATGCATCGAAGACTTGAAGATTCAACAACGGACCCCCCATGTATTGCACTGCAGCAGAGGTAATACTATCTCTAAGCAGATACGATGTGCTCAGGACACCTCAAGTAGATGCCCCGTTCCGATCCTAGCAGAGGATCTTTCAAGGCAATTAAACATTTTCTTTGGGTGATTTAAAACATTTCTTTCTATGACACTATCCTTGTGCTTTTGCCGTCTGGTCGCTCAAGTCCCCAATCTTACCCATCTCGCCGCCGGGGGTTAGCCGCGGTGTCAAGATACGATGCGGCTGTCGTACGGTACCAGGCTTTCGGAGCCACGGCGGAATTCTAGAACAGAAGACAACTTCCACCGTCGGAAGATATATAATTGTATTGATTGGATCCATCATGCCTAATTCCTTCAAAACTGCCTGCCTAACGATCCAACGCGTAACTGGAAGTTTTGAGCCAGGAGAGGCTAGCACTTCGAAGGCAGTCCGTGATAACCATGTAAAGCGCGTGGCAGTCCCACTTCCCCGTGTGTGAGCATTTGACAGGATATGCTTTTTTTGCGCATGGTCCGCTACGATCCGCATTCAAGGGCGAAGATTGTAAATGAATCCCCGATTTTTATAGCTTCACCTGAATCTGCCTTGGTTTCCACACTTGAATATCTGGATGGCCGTTCGGCGGGAACAGGTCTGGCTTGATAACTTTCTTTGGGACCTTACCCGATGCCGTTTTCGGAAGCTCCTTCACAATTCGGAGCATCGTGGGCATCTTGTAGCCAGCAAGGTTCGCTCTCAAATCCTCACGGAGCTTGTCCAGCGTGAGGGAATGGTGCTCCTATTGCTAATCAGTGTGAACTAAGGTGCTCAAGAATCGTGACGCACAGCATCTTTTAAAACTATTGCGGCTGCAACTCGGTCTCCAAACTCTTCATCATCCACGCCAACGACAGATACCTCGGCGACATAATCCAGTCCCAAGATTTCTCGTTCAACGTCAAGCGCCGAGATCTTGTATCCGCCAGATTTCAGGACTGCCAGACATCAGCTTGAGAATATTAGGGGAATGAACTTGCTTACTATCGACAGATGCGCGACCCATAACGTAGTAGTAATCTCCTTCACGGCGGCCGACATCTCCCGTTTTGTAGAAGCCATCAACAGTGAAGGCGTTCTTTGTTGCTTCCTCATTGAATATATACCTGTGTATTGTCAGACTCGAACTCCAGCGGTAGCAGTTTCAGTCGTACTTGGAAAACATGAATGGACTTCGTATTAAAATTTCACCCTCGTCGCCATCTGAAAACTGAACTTCAAGCCCAGACATCGCCTTTCCGACCGAACCCTATTTTTTCTGTCAATCGGATATTGGACAAGTTATGCCAGAAGCTCTCTTACATCAGGGCAATCCGTATCGCTTGGATGGATAGCAAAGGCTGTACTGAACTCCGTTGTTCCGTACCGCTCGAGAATGCGTTTCCCATTCAGCAATTTGGACCACTTATGCTTCAACGGTCGAGGGAAAGCTGCGGAACCACACATCAAAGCTTTGAAGTTCAGCGGTCCTTCAATGTATTCTCGTCTTTGACACTCTGGCAGCTGTGCCAGATGTGTCTCGTAGTGCCGCATCAGCCTCATGTACATTGCCGGCACTCCAGAGAACAGTGTTACTTCTCGCTCGCGCCAACGCTCCCACACAGCAGCTGGATCGAAACCACCTGATCGGAACTCGACACATGCTCCTGAGATGATGAATGGCATGAACGTGGTGCCAATACCTGTAACGTGGTGCACGGGAAGATTATGCATTACTATGTCGCCGGCTTCCAGACGATATAGATCTGCTAACTTCTGAGCGTGCGCGTCCAGAAACGACCTCCTTCGTAAGGTACCCTTCGGTGGTCCTGTGGTCCCAGATGTGAATATCGCGATGCCACCAGCATTATAGTCCAAGAACCAGTCGGCGGATATGTGAATATCCTTTGGCTGCATAGGCGGCTGCTTGATCAGCGGACCGATGTCGATGTTGAAAAAGGTGGGATTGAACGTGTTAGAAACTTCTTTGCTCAAATCGTTCCCTAGTTTCGCACATCGAGAATCACTCAGCACGGCAACTGCTCGCGACGTGCGGACGTAATATGTCGCCTCTCGAACTGGAAGTGTAGGAGCTGGTTTATACGTCAGGGGAGGTCTTTCGTCATCGCATTCACTTCAACTCACATAGAGGTACGATGATGGCTCCAATTGCTAAGATAGCAAAGAATCCAACGGCAAATTCATACCCAGCTGGTGTGAGGAGGTTGACATACACCTCCTCTCCTCGCCATAGCTGCTCTTTTACTTTATCTTCCAGAGAGTCGTAGAGCAAGTTGCGAAGGTGTAGTACATCGGTCAGAAGTTGGATGTGCGTCACCGCGTACTCCTTCGTTACGTCGTTGATTACGATCGATGTGTCTCTCGAAGCATATCCAAGAAGTCTACCGAAGATAGGAAAGTTTGGAAATACGTGGGGTCCAATGTGCTTTGGTTTATTCGTCGCCATCCTGGTTCGCAGCCAAGCGGTTTCGTCAAAAGCTCCTCTGTCCACAACGTCAGAAACTCACTCTAATTCTAAGTTTATTCTTGCATTCTCTCAATGCCATCCCAGGGACAATATAAATGATTCGGATGGATCTTTCCATATCTCCCCACGTTGGCCGTCCTTCTCACTCACGGAAATAATACTGAAGTGTGGGGTTTGCACGTCGTTCGTAACGATCACCGGACGCAAACGACATCGCTTCGTAAGCTCTAGTCCTTGACATGTTTATTTCTAGGATAAAAGCAAGTTCATTCGCTTATCCTAATCAAATATTACCTCTCTATTTCATTGAGCAAGACATCTTGATTCAACTTTAAGGCAAATTGTCAAGAGCGAAGTAAGCATCTTATAAGTATCTCGAAGTTATCTATTTAGGTTCCCTTGAATCTGAGCCATTAAGAGCCGTGGCTTTGGCTTTATGGTTTTGCTCTATGAAGTCCAGCGCCCGTTTCATATAGGGGATAAATGCCTTTGGATCTTCTGTCATTGGAAAATGACCCAAACCTTTCATCATCTCGAATTTGGCGCCTGGAATCTTGTCCGCTGCAGCCTTACTTGCTTGTGGCGTGCAACTGTAGTCGTATTCTCCCGTCAGCATGTACACTGGACACACTTGGGTGTCGATTTTCTCTATTCTTCCTCTTCCATCCCAACCACGGAAGTAGAATTTCAGATCGCAATGGAAGGTTTGGATCCCCTGTGACGAATATATCCACCAGATTAGGCGTTTATAGATGCATGGAGCGGTTGGTGAACACATGCCGCATACTCGTTCCGGGTTGAGTATCCCTTCGTCTAAGTCTCCCGGAAGTTCGTAGATGGGTTGCGTCAAGAGTAGATGTTCACAGCCTTCGCAGGGGATTACACCGCTTACTCCAAGCTCCTTGGCTCTTATGGCAACAGCGAGACAGACATGTCCTGCCATACTTGCGCCAGAGACAATTGGTTGCTTCAATCCGAGCTTCTTGATGACTTGACCAATTGATTCTACGTAGTCTTCTTCGGTGTTGATATAACCTTGAGGTAACTGCTTCGATCCTGGGTACGAACGCCCGTGACCAGGTAGATCGAACGCATACATCATAAGTTGTTCTTGGAGTTCTTTGTTGTTCATAAGAGAATGGAATTGCCTCGAATCTGCTCCGGCGGTATGCAAGAGTAAGATTGACTGCGGACCGTGACCAGCAGATTCGTAGAACACTTTACTTCGTCCCCATCCTGGAGTCTCAATCCAAATGTATCGTCCGACAATGCAGTCGTCTTCCGTATCCTGGGCGTAAACTTGTCCCAAAGCATCCTCGCTCTTGACGCCATTCAATGCATCACGGGCTCTGTCTAACGATATCCTCCAGATTCTCGCATTCCTACCGAACTCCACCATGTCGCCTGCGATTGAAACACCATCACGATGACCAAGAACCCTCAGCATTCCCCAATACGATTGATAAATCGGATTTGGAACTGGCGCAAAGAATGCTTTCCAGTCTTCAGGTTGAGCTGAGAGCGTGAAAGCTGCCGTGGAGGATTTGCCAATGTCTACTTTCGCTTCCCCTTTCTCGAAAGTCACATTTAGAGATTCCACCGCATCGTTGGACCTGACGGCGAATTTCACATTCCGTCCATGGGCCGAGACTAGCAATTCTTTATCCTCGTTGAGCAACGTTTCCAAGTTTGGCAGGACAGGTTCAAAGATGGATACGCTGAAGGTCGACATGATCTTTGATCGATGCGAGGTGTGATGATTAAACTTCTCCTTCCTTGCTCTTTCTCATAAACGCCGACATAAAGATCGTAGTCGTATGCCTAGAGTAGTAATAAAGCATCTCGGGAATTAATACGTAGCCTTGCCAAATGCGGGGTTACGTTGGAGCAGCAAAGGCTTGTGAGTGCCGAACGATGTGATATCAACCCCCTCTAACTAAAGGAGCGATATATCGACTAATAATCGGAAGAGAACAGAGCCTTGGTAGCCGAATATTATTACTTGTATAGCAAGTCTCATATCATTGGCTTTGCTGGTCGAATTTCTCTTCTTAGTCTTCACCTCCGATTCAGCCTTTCAGATTAGCATCTACGCTCAGCCTTTTGCCTTCTTCGGCGTTTCTTTTTCATAAACCACTCCATCGATACCAATCCCTGAAGTTCTCTATCCTGTTCATAAGCGATGGCGTCTCCAGCCATCCCAAAGACCATGCAAGCGTGTCAAGTCATCGCAGTGGGTCAAAACGTCCTCCACACATGCTAACCAGTATCTTGACCACGCCGGTAGTTCCACTCACCACCGCAACTCCGCACCGTGCCCGTACCAGCCGTGGAATCTCTGGCACCGCACGACCTGCTGCTCAAGACGGCCGTGGCCTCGCTCTGCCACACCGACTCGATGGTGCTGGAAGGCGTGATGGGCAGCGCGCTGCCGCTGACGGGGTCGCACGAAGGGACCGGCGTCGTCGTAGCCAAAGGGTCTGCCGTCAGCGACGCGAAGTTCCCGCTCGGTGCGCGCGTGCTGGCCGGAATTCCGCGCGACCGCTGTCAGGAGTGCGAGGAGTGCGTTGGTGCCGATCCGCAGTATTGCCAGGGGCGTGGTGGCGCCGTGGGCATTACCGTAGACGGTGCCTTTGCGGAGTACCTTTGTGTTGATGCTAGGGATGCGAGCGTTATTCCGGATAAGCTAGACTTTGTAAGTGCGGCTCCGTTGGCCTGCGCAGGGATCACGGTGTGGAGAGCAATTCTCAAGGCACAGGTGGGACAGGGCCAGTGGTTGGGCATTGTTGGGAGTGGAGGTGGTTTGGGCCATTTGGCGGTTCAGTTTGCGAGGAAGAAAGGTATTAAGGTTGTTGGTATCGATGCGAGAGACGAAGGCATTGAGTTGTCAACGAAAGTCGGCGCTGATTTGGTTCTAGACGCGAGAAATGATCAGAAGGAGGTTGTGAAGGAAGTTTTGAAAGTCACAGGCAATAAAGGGGTCACCGCATCAATTGTCCTGAGTGAAGCACGATCTGCACCTGGATTAGCTTGTGCGATTACGATGAAGCATGGAAAAATGGTGCAGATTGCTCAACCGCCAGATGTGGTCATCCCTTTCCGCGAGTTAATCTTTCGAGATATCACAGTCGTCGGTTCTCTGACAGGTTCGCAAAAGCAGACACAGGAGATGCTAGACTTTGCGGCGGAGAACGATGTTGAAGTGGAGACGAACGTCTACTACGGCCTAGACAAAGTTCCCCAAATGTTTGTAGATTCTCACTCCGGTAAGATGAAAGGGAAGAGCGTGGTGGTAGTCGATGAAAGCTTACAGCCGTCGCTTTCGAAGGCTGTACTTTGATGTATCCGTAGAAACAACTACATAGAATGATCGGGTTGAGTTGTGATGTGGCTGATGGAATATGACTTTGTCATAGAGCATGAACGATCATCCATCTTCCATGCTACTAACCCGCTTCCTGGCTCCTTCTTCGATTCTGTGGTAATAGTCTCTCGCCATTCTCCCTCTGCGAGATCAGCCCATTTTTGAGAGCCGTGTCTTGTCACTGCTGAAAACATGTAGGTATGTTGAAATGGGCGTTGTAAACGACTTCCACCTTGGTTTTAGCTATAAGAGCTTATTGAACTTATACTGGAAACTCTGCCGCGTTGTGTATTAGAGGGCTACTGAGGAGAAGCTCAATGAGAAAATCAACCGTCGTGCATAGGGTAACCACCCTCAACGAGTCTTGAACGAGATGGATTGTGACTGATCAAATGAAGCAAACGAAACTTAAACTGTTCAGCCAAAATGTACATTAGCTGCATTCAATACTATTACAATCCCTATGAGAAATGATGTTGAATAAGTGATCCAAAAAAATTAGAACTTCGAGCTCATCTATGACGATAACTCGATCATCCTGTTCCCCTAGGCTAGGCTGCTTTCGCAGGGGAATTTCACGCTACAAGCCGAACAGATGCCAGTCCCAAGTCTACTGAGCATGCACGGAGAGTTCGCTGTACCGCTTACATCGACGCCATCATAGGATATCTCGCAGCTGAGAAAGCCCGATTCATCAAGCGTAGCCGCCCACTACTCCACTGTTAGCACCCGCGTTCCGTGATGCCGCAGATGTTGCCAAAATACTCACCAGCAGTATATTGGGCAACAATGTCTCAGAAGGCGTGAGAGAGATCCAATTGCCACCCGTAACAGGACTGAGGTAACTGGGTAATTCCGATAGCACAGTTAGCAGCTGGCCGTCGACGCTGATCGTGAATATCTGATAGGCAGGACTGGAAACACATGTATCGCAACCGTCCACTGCTGGCTGAAACTGATTGTATGCCGTGATTATGCATGTTGCAGATGGACTTGTTGACGAAGTTTGGCTTGCTTGTGTGCTGGCGAGCGAGGCCGAGACTGAAGATAGAAATGATATCTCTGAGCTTGCAAGGCTGCTAGCATATGAATTCAAAGCAACCTGGTCTCCCAATGAAAGCGGAAACGTGACTTCGGTTGGCACAACCCAGACGGTTTCTGTCGCTGCGATTTCGGCGGTTCTAGTGGCGCTCACAACGCACTCGACTAGGGTAGCACATGAACTCACGCAAGAGTCTCCATCGCAAGTGACCTCACATGCGGTCGCGGTCATACTGGACGTGCAAGTTATACTGTCATTGTCGTCTTGCTGCTCTGATCCATCGGGCTGGCAGCCGGAACCTATACAGGTGCCGCCACCGCCACAGTCTCCACCGAGACATCCGCAAATTCCAATACAAGGAACCTCAGGAGGATCGAGGCAGTATAGTCCGAATAGATCGAAAGGATCGAACACATCGGGTATAGATTCCAGCGCATTAAAGCCTTGTTTCCCGCACCCCAAATGGCAGAGTGGTTCAGGATATCCGGTGGTGACGTGGATAGCCGGTGGACTGCCCGGAGGCGGACTTATTATATTTGTCGTGCCTGTTGAAGTAAGCAAGCCTGGAGCCAATGTATACGTAAAAATTGGCGCTCCTGAGTAAGTGGTCGATCCGGAATTTTCGGTTAGGAGGAGAGGTGGAATTATAACGCTTGGAGTGATATCGATCTCGGTAGACGTAGTAGCTTCAGTCCAGCTGAATCCGAACAATTCAATCTCGGTGGTCGTAATAGCTGGGAGGACGATCGTAGTTACGGTGGTTATAGTAACATACCCGGTTTCTCCGTTAGAGATGGCTTCGAAAGTCTCTTCGATCGTCTCCGTACTAAGAGTGTAGTGAATATCGTTAGCATATTGTCACGGAGGGCTGCCAAGTCAGGCTCACGGAGGCACCATCGAATAGAGTAGGAGTAGTATTCAGTAAATAGATGTAGTACTAATCCCTAACGATCTCTCCTGCTTCTCAGGGGTTTATATATGTTGTGAATCAGGTTAGTCGCATACTAGCCGCACGCTAACTGTATGCGGAAACCCCTTGACAAATTCTTTGTTCACAAGAAGCAAGTTTGTCCACTGCCATTGGGATTGTTCGGCACGGTTACAAGTTTGTGTTTGGAGTTTGCCGTTCCACGGTACGGTGACTTTGATATCTCTTGGGAGAGGCAGAATGTATTTGTATATCTCATTAATACGAATTTCCGCTGGAAGGCTGAGAAAGGGTGTCTTTTGATGCATGGCGTGCTTAGATTCGAGGCACGGTTGATCTGAACTACCTATAGTCTCTCTGGACCCGGGAGCTAACAGTTTCAAAGAAGAATTCTTGTTCTTGCGAGGCTTTGTACGGTGTAAATATTCAGCTAAGTCGATGAACTGTTCAGCTAAGCCGATGAACTGTGGTGAGGAAGTGCCGTTGCTTAGACTGGCTGGAGTGGAAGGACATGCGGGGCGAGCCTTTATAGCAATGGAAACATCGTACCGAAATCATGTGGCACGTCTGAAAAGTAAGGTAGACATAAAGTTGATATTTCAATCTGCAAATGACCTTCGCATACCTTAGTTACGATAAGGTATTCCAATAAGAACGAGGGCAAATTGCCCGAGACGGCAAGCGCTGGATGGTTCGCTCTTACGTGATCGTCACAGTGAGGCGCTTACCGTAGCTTGGGAGGGCGTTTTAGCCGCTGCGAGCTTTGCCGCTTCGTTCACCGAGCTGGTATCTTTCCCATTCGGACGCGAAAGAGTCAGGATGATGACTTTGTTTCTCAAGCCATACTCGTTATTGTCTACATACCTAGGAATCGGTCACAAGAAGATTCGTACGACTTTGACATGGATCCCACCAGCGCCCTTGGACTGGCCGCGGCTTGTTTGGGCATTGTCACTAAACTCGGCGTCACAATCAACACGTTGCACAATCTACGCGGCAAATACAAAAACTCCGATCGTACTATCAGCTTCTTCATCATCCACTTGACTACATTGCGCAGTGCATCGAATCGACTATCAGATTGGATTGAACAGAGCTCGCTTACTACGTTGAGCGTAGGAGAAAAGGTGGACCTGCAGCAATCTGTTGATGCTTGCAATGCGCTTGTTGAGATGATTGATTTGTATGTTTCGAGGGTGGGAAAGGGATCGGGACCTTTCTCGTTTGGTTCTCGAGTAAGGTTTCTTTGGGACGAGGCCGAGATTAGGGAGGCTAGGGAGATACTTCAGCTGCAGGTTCAGGCTCTTATGTTTCAATTTCAGATAATCCAATTGTGAGTCTGAATAGTCAGTTATAGCTACTTTCAGCTAATTACGATTACAGGCCAACTTATGAGGAAAGAGCTGCAGCTCGAGCATCAGAGGAAGCAAGTGTTATTGATCACGCACGAAACGAGACGGCATCCCTGGTGGAGAATGGAGAGCGTGCCTCTCTAGCTTCCGAAAGTTCACTTAGGACCATATTTAGTGGAAGATCTCAAGGTTCTCTCCAGTTTCTATTCGAGGCGACATTATTCAATTCAGGTCCTTACAAGAGGACGAGGGAGCGAATGAAGAAGCCGAGGGAGGAGCAATCTACGACGCAGATTGCTGGAGTAGAACCAATGGATTCAATAACGAATAGCAATTTGGTGAACGCCACTACTCAAGCTGTAGCTCAGGTGGAATCAACTATTCAACTAGATTCATCCGCTACCTCGGAAGAGATGTCCTCTTTCAAGGACTATTATGGGCCAGAAAACTTCCATCCTGGGGACGTTGTCTGCGTACTCTGGGCCTATATAGCTCGAGCAAACGATGAGTGGAATATTGAGCGAGGAGATATGCTCAAGATTGTAGGCATTTGGAACGATGGATGGGCCACGGGGCGTAAGTTAACCGATAGAGCTGAAGATTGGGAAGTGACGCCGAAAGACCCAGCTCGAATTAAGTTTACGGAGAAGGGCGAGATCAAAGCATTCCCTGTGGGTACAATAATAAGTACTAATGTTTGTTAGACTTACCGTTCTACAGATTGTGTGCACTTGCTCACCTAAATATTGGAGGAAAACTATTGAGGGGGATAACTAGGAAACTACTGCTAGTTAGTGCAGGAGCGGTGGCTCGGTTGATATATCATACCTTCTGCATGTACTTGAGCACGAAACAACTAGAAAAAAAACAAGTCAATCAATCATTCATCATAATGATCTCTTTCTTTGTGGCTGTTCATTACGATTACACAGCGTGCGGTAGGTGTCATAGCTATTGCCATATGTGCACCTCGCTCCTACAAATGGACAGGAAAGTTGCTTCGCAGAGTCCAAGACTTGCCGTAGTAGCGATATGAGGAAAGTATTGCAGGTAGGCCCATTTGTATCTAGAAGGGAGGCAGCATCATCAACCTCGCTATGGAGCTCTGAAAAAATGGGAAGATTAATGTTCTCCGTACTCATGGTGTGTTTTTACGGTTCAATTGAGGCGGTTGATGGTAGAAGGTAATCCTAGGTAATCAGCCCTTAGTTACGCTGGGGGAGATTAATTGCCTCGGGAGCGGTGATGTCCTCTTGAAAAACTGGGAACTTCGGTGGTTCCGATTGCGGCTTAGTCGTAGTTGACCATGTCAGAGTAGAGGCGGTATAGCGGAAGTGCCGACGATACGTTTGTCCTCAGGTTTTTAAGTCACCAGCATTGTTTCGAGACTCCGTTGTGACTGTACTCGATGTATTCTCCAATCTCTCTTACGCACAGCTAGTAATTTCGCTTCCCGGATTCTTGGGGAGCCTGGCGGCGATAGAGTATACTCGAAGGCGATAGCTCTATCAGAGTCAATGCCGTCTCTACTCTATTCTTAGTCATGCAAATTAGCGCCACTCAGCCGCCGCTTTTTAAGACAGATCTAACTGACGATCAGCTCCGTACATGTACTGTAGTGCCGAATTGCGGTGCCGGTGCAACATTCGCTCTTATTCGAAGCGTCCAATGTGAAGGGACAGGAAACGTTCCGCTCTTTGGCCCCTATGCCTGGCTTGCTTCAGAATCCAGGCTCAGCCGTCCCAACACCACGCCATTGGCGAGACTGCGGAATGACCAGGATTTGAGCTTACTTCAGAAAGCCCACCATCCTCATGGCTGGGCAGCTTCCTCCCGTCTGCCCTTGGACTTCATCTAATCCTTCAGCTTGCTTCCCGTAGTTCGTGCCTTTTCGTGGCTGTTCAAGCCCCGTTCAGCACGTCAAACCCTTGTGGCAACGCTGATTACTGGGCTACAGAATACGCACCCCTCCGAACGTTATAAGTCGAGTACTAAGGATGCTGTCCACGGCGATATACCTGGAACGAAAGCTGCAATTTTCTGTGCCATCATCCCACGTGCATCTCAGTTACAAAAGTTCCTTGTCGTCTTACAGTCAATTTCCACTGCTCATTCTTTTATGCAGGTTCCTAGTCACTTCAAAATTTCTCCTTAAGTCGCTCCTTTAGTTGTTGCGAGACTTGAGCCCATTGTTGCACATTCTGTAGTCATGTCGCGGTGATAGTAGGGACTGGCACATATTCCCAACTCCTTCAACTCTCTCCTTATTCTTCCCGGCCTCTACGCTTCTTCGATCGGCCACTCTCCCGATCGTCATGGCTCTTCAAAGAGGCTGCCGTCTCACCTTCCATCTCACCTTAGCCATTTTGTTCTTGATCTCGAGATCGTCATGTGAGTATTTTGCTTTTCTGGCCAGCTGCTCTACTGATCTCTGTACTAGCCCTACCTTCTCAACCTACAGCTACTAACAGTCCGTTGTGGCTGAATGTCACTACTGCCACTAATTCTTCGACGTCATCATCGCTGTTCTCGTTAACATCTACATCGCTATCCTCGTCTTCCGTTTCAGTACCGCCACTACTTTCATCTTCATCTTCAGCATCGTCCTTGTCTCTAGCAGCCGTCAGTGGGAATTTACCGGAGTCTTCGTCTGTGGGTGGCCAATCATTAGCCAACAGGACCACGTCGCGAACGACAACAAGCTCTCACAAGACTAACCATAACTGTACGATTTCCGCAACGACATCATATAGTTGTCAGTATGGTGCAAGCGCTACTCTACTCTACTTCTTGTCAACTTCAATAGTTGTTCCAACAGTAACCGTCAGCTGGGGTTACACAATCGGTAATAACGAAAGCTGGACATTAACAAACATTGATTCATCTTTAGCCGCAGCGGCAACAGCAGCTGTTCCCGCAGCGCAAAGAAGCGGCGTCGGCACCGTTGGGTATGCCGATCAGGCTGAAATAGTATTCGGCACTACGGAAAAAGCCTGTGAGCCCGGTGTGGCGCGAAGCCTTGCGATGTAAGATATCAGCAATCGGACTTGCATATTCTGGGACTGACCCAGGAAATAGATCGTCTCCAGCTTCATATCTTGTGGTAGATAAATTCATACTGACAACAACCAATCCCTGCCACACAAGGACGGAAGATAATCTGAGTATCAACAAGAACCAATTTTTCCTGGAGCTTCCTCAAAGTGCCCTACCAAATGGGCCACAAGCAATCAGTGAGGGCCAAATCTTAAGCATTCCGTATGTGGACACGGTAATTCACAGCATGTATTCCGATTTTCCTCTTTGTACGGGCGCGTTGACAGTCTTACCCGATCCAAAGGTGAGTCAGACCAATATATTATATCTATTTAATTGCTAATCAAGTCTAGGTTGTCGTCTCCATCGGCACGGTCTTGTCGCTGTCGCCGACTGTGTGCGATCCGTCTGATTGTCCTGATATTCCCTCTTATTGTGGAAATATCGTCCTTTATCGTGGCAACACCACAATCACCGGCGGCGACGATGCATACGCAGACTCGAAGGTGAGAGTCGTGCCTGGTACGCAATTCAGAAGCTAATGAACATTGCAGACTGTGCTTACAGCGTTAACATCTGGCGGAAGCGGAAACACTGTTACCGCACTCGCAGCCAGCGCTGGTGGATCTCCAGACGCGCCAGCCATCCAGACTGCTACGGAAACGAACCATGTTAGCGGTCTTGCAATTGCTCCTCAAACCGCCACGGCGCCCGGGGATGCGGGCGCAACTACGATTGCTTTCACAGTTCCACCTGAGGTGCACGATATTTCGACGGTCGTATTCACTACTCCGGCAGCCGAAGGCGACGGCGAAACAACTACCGCGGTCACTGAATCCGTCTTGCCGTTCGGAATAGACACCATCTCTAGGCCTTCGGCCGAACAGACGCAAGTTGCGTCTCCGGGTGGGTCAGGTTTCGAAGAGGGCGGTACTCCAAGCCAAGCTGTTACATTTACAGTTGGAACGGCAACTTACACCGCTCATTCTGGCGGCGCTAGTATTGGAAACGATTTCATCACGGCAGGCGGCTCAGCCATTACGACGGGTAACGCTGTGATCAGCGTAAATTCCCAAGGAGTGGTGGTATCATCGCTCACTCAATCGGATTCCCCACAGAATCCAGATACTGATAGTGATATCAGAAGTGGAATTGACATGACTTTCTCAAGCAACCCCGTAGTTGCTACGTACGCATTCAATAGCGCAGGACCTACTGCTTCGGGAGCGGTAGTTAGTATTGGCAGCGGTCCAGCATCGACTCTCGCGCTGAGCAACGGTAATCTCGTCGTAGGCTCTCAAACTCTCAGTAATGGCGGTTCAGCGGCAACAGTAAATGGACAGACCATCTCCGTTGGATCCAGCGGTATTATCGTCGACGGAAACACGTACGCGGTTTCAGTCCTTACATCGCCTACGATTTCTGGTGCTGTGGTTACCCTAGGTGGTAGTACTTTTACAGCCTCAGCAACCGGCAGCAACGAATTCGTTATTGGATCGCAAACTATTTCAGAAGGCGGACCGGCAGCAACTGTAAATGGACAAGTTGTGAGCGTTGGATCTGGCGATATTATTGTTGGAGACAGTACTATCGCTATATCGACCCTATCCCAAGGTTCTGCTGCAGGACCAGCTCAAGCTGTCTTTACGATAGGATCCAATGTGTACACCGAGACCGCAGGATCTAACCTCGTTATTGGCTCTGAAACACTCTCCATCGGCGGCCCTGCTGCAACGGTCAGCGGCGAAGTCGTCTCTCTGGCTCCCAACGGTGTGATTCTCAGCCATGCCAGCAGTTCGCTTTCGACATCGCCACCACAGACAACTTCTGGTGTTGTGTTTACGCTGCTGCATAGCACAATTACGGATATCGAGGGCAGTACTCTGGTCATCGGAGGCCAAACGCTTACGCCTGGCGGACAGGCTGCCACCATTGGCGGTGAATATATTAGTGTTGGCAGTAGCGGCGTTGTATTGGGAAGCTCGACGCTTTCATACTCCGCCTTGGCTACTAGTAGTACAGCAAAACCAACTCCGAACATTGGATTAACGATGATGCCCAGGATGTGGCTTTTGTGGGCAGGAGCATTGGGTGTAGTGATTTGGATTTGGACTTGATGTTTTTGATGAAAGAGCTTGTTTTAAATAAGGAAAGGAGTTCTATTGCGATCATTCTTGTGTGGAGCGTTCATTCCAGCGTCAAGGCCTGGGTTATCATTATGGGCCGTTCAAAGATACCATTTTTAGATTCGGAAAGCTTTCATGCAATAGTTACATTGTACATCTTCATATATTCTGCTACAAATAGGAAATAGGAAATTCTGAATACATTCAGTATCTGGATTATACTGCTTTTCGCATCTTATCTACGATCAATATCGTGTTCGATTGACTTCAGCTGCATCTCCGAAGTACGTACTAAATGAGGCCGCAGGCTGTCTGATATATACTGCGACTTGATGGATTTACACCGGCGAGGGTAGCCGTCTAGAACATGAATTTTGCCTTTTTCCAAATTCATCGTGAATCTACCCAATGTCTCGCCAATTGAGATTATTTGGAATACCATTCGCGGGTTCGACTCGCACACTAGCGTTTCTTTTTGGCTTCCTTTCCTTTTGGTGCTTCGGATGAGGCTTTGACTTGCCTCGTGATACTCTTGTTTTGGCATTTAGTGATGCGGATTCGTCGTGAGATAGTTCACGCCTTTTGCGTTTCTCTCTTCCCGGAGTATTTGCAGCACCGTACTGCAGTACAGTAGGTTTCTCCGTTTTGATGATGCTCATTCATCAGGCTCATAACAAGTAAGTCGACCAATACAGCGCGAATCTAATGATCATCCCTCATCTAGACCCTCCCCCTCTCCCCATATTTCCTTACTTTCCATTTCGACACTCTTCATGGCTTTCGCGACCTCCTCCAGCTTGCTGATGACATCTAGTACGCCTTTGTTTACTCTGCTGAAGTATCTATCGTTGGCCTCTCTCCTCTTCCTCGCCAGATCAATGTCGTTCTCCGTCTCCTCCTCCAACGCCGACTTCCCACTCGCAACCGTCGCCGTCGTCGTCGTAGCAGTATTACTCCTCTGGTCGCGCACCGCACCCGCCTGCGCCCCAGCACCCGCCTTATCGCTCAGCAGGTCCGCCGCACCACCAACATCCCTCTTCGCCGCGGCGCCGTCCTCCGCCTCGCCCTCCCGCCTGCCCGCGCGCACAGCCGGGCTCTCCGGGTCATCGACGTCGGAGCGCGCCCACGCCTGCGCGAGCCCGACCTGCGCACGCCGCAGGCCCTCCAGCGCCTGCGCGTGGCCCGGCCCGAACACCGCGTTGAGGCCGCCGCCGCCGCCGCCGCCGCCCTCCACCTCGCGCAGCGTGCTCTGCATCTGCGCCCACTGGGCGTCCGCTGCTGCCAGCGCGCCCTTGTCCCGCTGCTTTGGGCCCGCTTCGGCGCTGGGCGGCGCGCCGAGGCCGGGCGTCGCACGGCTGCGCTCGCGGCCGAGCGGCGAGAGGAGTGTGTCTGTGGGTGCGGCGGCGGGCCGGCCGCGGTCGATGGGCGAGAGGAGTGGTGAGGAGGCATCGCTGCGGGCTTGGCCTTTGCGGCTGTCGCTGAGGAGGCTGTGCTGCCGTGGGAGAGGAGGCTTTGCCGGTGCATCTTTGGTCGCAGGGAGTAGGCTTGAGCTGCTTGCGTTGTGGGAGGGCGGGCCGACGAAAAGAGTGGGCGCGGGTAGGCGGTTCGGCTTCAATGTCGAGGTTTGGGGAAGTTTGGGAGGAGTGCTCATGGTGTTGAGAGGCCTTTCGGCTTTGATTGAAGACGGCGTCTTGCGTGGTTCAAGGAGTGAAGTTGACGATTTGCGGGCAGCTAAAGGTACTTTCCATTTCTGGAATGGCGTAGAAGAGTCGCAATAATGCACCCTGGATTGGTGTAGATAATTTGGTCTTCTACTCTATGTAGAATACCTCAATATATAGGTGATTATATTGATGAATTTGCATCTGGAACAGTGTCCGATTTACTGAAACTCGCATCCAATCTCCGGATCGATCAGCCTTCTTGCGGCAGTTCAGGTTTTTCATCGCCGTTCAGGTACCGCAAATGACCATTGCCAAGTACTAATCATTACATTGACCGTTCCCCGTTGTTCCGCTATTTCTTTTGATAGGACCTTAGTTGACATCCTTGCACATGCCTGATTGAAACGTGTATCATCTTCCTCGGGATTTGTCCTTTGATCACTTCTCGAGCTGTAAATTGCCATTCGACATATTGAGCAGTACTGTCCTTTGACATGCTCCGGTCTCTGATCCTCTAGGTTTTTTGCCAAGTATTCTTTCGCTCCATATGCAAGCTTCAAAGTAGACCTTCAATGCCCTTCTCAGAATCGCTTGCAATCAACTCACTCATCCCATTTGGCATCACTGGACCATCATTGCCTTTCACGTACCGAAAAGGCATCTTCACACTCTCATGCTTGTTTACTTTAATCTCTGGATAATCCACATACGGGATGCTCTCCAGCGGCAGCTGGTCAAGAATAAGAGTTCGTGTAACTCGGACGGCGGTATCAGTCGTCATTTGCACTGGACCCAATCGGCGTGTTGGAAAGCCCTTCGCTCTGAGCTCACCAGTCCTATCGCGAGGTGGATCATCACCAAGGATACCACCGAATAGGAAAGCCGAAAACTGCTGAGCATCCGATGGTGAGAGTTCCTGGGCCGCCTTGGGATCCAGAAGGCAAACTGTCTCCTTGGTAAATGGATGGTCCTCTCCGGCACATAATGTTTCGATGCTCCGATGCTCGACTATGAGTGCTGAGCTGATTAGTGAGCGAAGCTCAGGAGGCAGCTGGAGCGCTTCAGGAACGGAACTGAGGATGAAGGCGCAATTACTGGCTCTGCACTCCTGAGCGATGGTGGAGTACTCGAGTGTCGACCATCCCTCAAGCTCGGCATCTAAATGTTCGACTACAAACGTGAACCGAGGCAATGAAGTGTCATTCTGCGATCGATATTGGCTGGTTATAGATTCCATGCTCCTTTCTAGCTGGAGATACTTGGTCGATGGCTTTGCTGGGTGGCGGAATGGGTTATCCCACGGAAATTGGGGAAGGCTTTGCTGGTAGCGCGTTCGATAGATTCCGTGGTAGACGTTGGTATAATCGCTTATCCAGAGAGTGAGTTGTAATAGGATGAGCCGGTTACATAAACTTTGAAGAGAAGGTGGGTTAGTGTTTGCATTTTGGATCGAAGCTGAAAAGCTTGAGTAGGATGCTCCGTACTATTGTAGCTCTAAAACTCTAAAATCCTCCGAATCGAACCACATGGATTTAGGCTCAAATTTTTTTTTGTTCAATCACATCGACGATCGTAGAGTAGCTAATTGTCTCTACTGCGTTCAATGGGTAAAGCGTCACACGACATTCCGGCCGGACCTGCTCTGCTTATTGCAGACGTTCCCGCGCGCATCGCATACGACATCGTACGGTTCGCCGTCAATGGCATATTCTACGCTCCGGGATTATTTTTCTTGCGTCAGCGATTGAACCCAATTGCAGTTCCATGATTACGATACCACATTAGCCTAGGCCCAGAAGGCGGACCGAACTATAGCCGGGTACTCCGTATGCAATGGTGAGCTGGACAAGGATGTGATGCTTCCTCTCACAAGCCAACCGTTTCCAATACGGCTGCTGCCATAGCGCTGCGCTCTCCCGACGACCTCATGGAAATTTGCGGAGAACGACAACGATAGCCGCGGCATTGTGTTGGTGAAGGCCATAGTTTGTAGCCCCAGTATACCAAGCTCTGTATGATTACTTTCCGGCGTAGGCTGTTGTAGGCTTCGTCTCGCAATGGCACGAGTTGGTGTTCCCGTTTGGTTCAGTGTGACGTGAATGTGTGTCTCCACCGCCTTTTCTGCTGCGACGTCGAACGAGGCTCAACCTTGTCAAACCCCATATCTATCAGTCTCGCTCGCGACTAGACTTGGAATCCCATATCGCTTGGCCTGCACGCTCCTCCCAGGCCTTGCGGCTTACTCACCGAGCCGCTTCCAACTCGTCCCGCTCCTGAGCTCAAGCAGATGCCCAACTGTTAAGCTCGCTCAACCCCTTCGTCGTCCCCAGCACCCACTGCACTGCTAGTTTCGAGCAACTGGGTCGCAATCTCAGCCTTCAATCACTGTCACTGAGATGGGCCGGCTTCCATCGGCTTTCATGTCTGGGTTTCACGGTTCTCATACAGCTGGATGGTCGCACTCTTCTCAACTTCAACCGGCAGTAGCACTTGTTACGATGAACAGCTAACATCATCATGCTGGGACAGCTGTTTGGTTCGCTCACTCCGGGCCGTAGATCAGCACCACGGCCTCCTCCTCTTGACTCGGTAACCGAAGATGCGCACACATTGAGCCTGCTGTTCCCTGACAATGCTGTTGGGCCCGAGCAAGATACCCTCTCACCTACGATCCCGAGTTCGGACATAACCTATTCGCTGAGGACTGCACTCGGCAATGATTCAGCTAAGGCGGATATCGATCTTGAATACCCTCGAGATATACGCATCTTGATCGCGCAGGGAGAATCTGGACCACTTCAAGAGGTGCTTCTGTTCGATTCTCGCCCCAGTAGTGTCGTTGCAAAAGAATCGCCAAAGGCAAGATATCTACGCCCAGCGCGAACAGATCTAGCGTCGCAGAACTCTGGATCGCTCAGCAGTCGTCAGCATGTGAGGCCAACCGTTATCTCCACGATTCCTGAGGATGCAGGTCGCACGAGTCCTGGCTTTGGTAATGCTCTAGCTGGAGGAATGACCAGAAGTGCGCGACTCCGTCGTACATCTGTCTCTTCAACTCACAGCCTACCTGAAGAGACTAGCCAAACAAGGCAGCGAGATACGGACGACGTCGTGAAGACTGCCATGAGCTGCATGTTCGAAAACGCAACTTCCAGCTATAAGGGTACGAGCAATAAAATCCATATTGTGCCTCTGGAGCCGAAGCCATATGACGGTGCCATAAGCACCTCTCTCACAAACGAGTTCAATTACATGAGTCTTGGTCGCAGCCACGTTCGACGACCAAGTACATTATCGAGATCTCATACTCCCGGAGACACTCCAATCTCTCCTTCTAGGCCGGCATCAAAACCAGACGATTACACTTTCGAGCAACCAAGACGAAGAACAGTTTTGATTACCAGGACATTCTCGATCTCGTGGGCCGAAGAAGAGGTCCAGGTAGATGATCCATTCCTATCTGGGCAGAATGGACACACTGATGATGTGGTAAATGTTTCTCCGATCAACATCAAAGCCCATAATGGTGCCTTATTTGAACCTGCGTCTCCGTCAAGGACAATTCGAACCAAGCACTACAGATCACCAATGTATGCAATCACCGTGGTGATTCAGCTTCCAATTGCGACTGGCGACATGTCAACAGAATCATTGCGGTATGGATCCATACCTTCTCGGTCTCTTCGTAGAAGTCCGCATACCTCTCTACCCTCTTCGTTTGAGTCTGAGCGACGATCTGCTCTCCCCGTGTTAGACTCTATCTTCGGCGAACGATCAATGTCTCTGTCGTTTAGCAGTGACGTTGATGACCGTGTGGATATGGTTGGCCACCATTGGGACATCATCTCCCGTGCCTTGACTACTATGCAATATCTCGCTCAGCAAAAGATTCTCGAGCAACTAAAGCCTCTACCCTCACAAAAGCGCGCTGCTAGATTACTTACTCAAGCTCTTGCCTTGGACGAAGACATAAGGGCTGCTGCTGAGTACGCCTGTTTGAGGATAGTGAGAGGCATCAAGATTCCGAGGGTCAGAACAGGCCAAGGCAGATGGGGAATTTGGCGAGAAGAAGCTCGATGGCTCGGGCAGTGGGCTGGCACGAGAGAAGAGAACTTCTTCTTTTTTAACCTACTCACAGCATTCCTTGGCACCCATACGGAATGGTTGAGTACACTGGCACCGAAATCTTACTGTCGGCTTAATCGAGAATTCCAACGTCTCAACCAGCCAGAAGACTTGTCGGTACCGAGTCGAACCATCATAGTCTCCAAAGACAAGATGGCTGCCCGACGGTTGATCTTTTTGCTCTCGACATTCCTTCCATCCAACTATCACGCTCGCGGAGGTGATACTTCCCCTCTACGGCCCAGCACTGCTGCTTCATTCCGAACTTACTCACAGTCTCCACCGGTCCATCTTAACTTGTCGAGACAGGAGTCACTGCGGCGGACAGTGACCGGTGGAAAGATACAAAGATCACGCGCAAGACATCGGAATTCAAGAGGTTCGGCGTCTTCCATTTTTCTGGATCTGGCGGATGAGCAGACGGAGACTGGCACTATTACAAGCCTAGAAGTGGGCACACATACGAGGCGGCCTTCAGATACTCGATCGATTATCAAGTCGAAAATGGCGGCGACTGAAAGTGATCTGACAACCCGAAAGAGTAGTGCAACCACTACTCCGACCATTACACCAAGCTCTGCAGTTCCTGTTCCACACTTTACCTATCATCGGAAGAACTCTTCTGGGTACGGCCATTCTCGTAGGCCGAGCAGTCGTGAGAGCATGGCTTCAATCAACCTGATGAACGCTCTTCACCGTAATGACAGTAGCAACACCACCGATTCTACGAGCAAATGGGGTAGCTTCAAGAGCTTCTGGAGTATGGGCACCCGACGAGAATCGTCTACTGATTTCGGAGACAATGTGCAATCTACAGACGAAGGTCTGGGTATCAAAGGCGTAGCACCATCTGGCAGCACTCATGGCAAATCACAACGCTTGTCAACCGAAATCCAAGAAGACGAGATGCGAAACCGAAAATCACAAGATCTTCAAGTTGCATTCGTCGATGATGACCCAAATTTGGTAAATATTGGGGCAACAGCTGAAGAACCTTCGCCGCTACCCATCGACATACCTCTAAAGATGTCTGTTAACGAGGCAGATGGAGTCATTGATGTTGAAGTCCCTTTCCAAACATTCGACTCGCCTCTGCCATCTCCTGCTATTCCTGGGTACCACTCGGGATCTAGCTATGGAGATTCCAGCCTCGGCAACTCTTCATTCATGTCGATGAATGCAAGAGAGCCCGACCACCCTCTTAATGTCGGTGGCTGGTTGGAGAAGCTTCATCCCGACTTTACTGTTCAGGCAATCAAGCCATACGCTGACCTGCTTGACGATGTTAAGGCAGCAATGAGTGCCGAACCCAACCCACCATCTCTTGCATCGCAGGCTGAACTGGGTCAGTCTGAGAAGTGGTTCGACATTTGCACCTCGATCATCGCAGACGCTAGTACGTTCACCATCCAGCGGCTTCGGCTTCGGCGCCTGATCCGGTTCAATCGAGCACCCAACCTCACCACCGCCGTTAGCCCAGGACTACATGGCCCACTTCGCTCTCAGTACGGTAACCCATATACACAAGGAAATGCTCCTCCATCCGACGAACTCACAATTGAGGAGAAATTCGAGGAGGAGACCATTATGGACTTTGACGGCACACTAGCCGACGTCATTGAGCGCGTCCTTGCCCAGAGTGCTACATCCTCTACAGCGGAATCTATTGCAAGCTCACGTTCGAGCTCTCACCGTGGAAGACGCGAGGTTGATGCGGACGGCCAAAGGGAAAACCACCGGCATCACGAAATCCCTCGTACCCAGTGTAAGAGGGCCATCATCGATGTGCTTGAGCAAATCGCCTTCGAAGTTGCCAAGAGCCGCAAGAAGGGGCGAGTGGAATGTGAATATCGACGTTCTATGGACGACATCAATTCTACCCTACGTGCCGGTATTAATGCTTGGTATGATCGGCTTGAGAGACATCGGGATGCAGAAATCGCACTTGATGGACCCGAGAATATTTCTAACCGTGGCAAATTTCGATCAGAATCAACCACTGCTACCATACCGGTGATGATCGGTTGAGCTACCTCCGCACGCCGGTCAATACTTTTAATCCTCATCCACATCTTGTATAGCCCTATTCCCCAAGACCCAGACACACGACGACTCACGATTAACGGTCAAGGCCTGCTTTTACGAAAGCGGGACGATACGGCACAATACTGTTACTTTGTATGGTATATGATTCTCACACGGTACACGGCAACCTTCTAAGGTCGCCTTATAGACTGCGCTTATACACCATGTATTAACTATCTATGTTTTGGAGGGGTTTCTCGTCCACCTGGCACTTTGGAAAGCAGTTTTTCGTAATAGGGTTACTAAGTGGAAGCAATTCAGCTCATAATGTAGCGGTCGACCTGCGATTCTCGATCTATATCTTGAGGAGCGTAGTAAGGTCTGACCATGATATACCCGAAGATAATTGCATCTCAATGGATGTCATGATGGCCACAATTACCAATCGTCGATACATTACCACGTGCTTGAAAATGCCTGTACCAATCAGCTCTTAAAGAGCTACGGCAAAGCAAGGCGGGCCGAGAGGATGCCGCCATGGGACGCAATTTTGCTTGCTGGTTGTTTTGTCAGGCTTACGGAGACCTGGGCGCCACCCTAGTTAAGTAATCCGTGTTAGAGTAGAGGGATGACATGCAAATTGTAGGCGCTAGAAACACCTGAATTGCGGCGCGGGGTCCTGCCGGAGCTCTAACGCTATGGAAAGCTTCCGCTACACATCACGTTTGTAAAGGAAAGGCAAGATTGAGAGTTTATATATATAGTGGCCTCCTATGCGTGATTCTACATTTCTCTCCCTAGCTATCATCATCCTGTCGACAAGCCTTCTCATTCCACTTCTTCTATCTGAACCGGGATCTCTTTACATGAGCCAGCTGTTATCCAGCGCGAGGATCGTGAACAGACGAATTCAAGCACTTATCCCTTCTTCGCTATATCAAACTCGCTATTTAACCTCGAGCATGACTACCAAAGAGGGCAAGATCACAGATTGGGTGGCGCCGGGCGACAAGTCAGGAGAATTCAAACGTCAGGTCTCGCAATATCGTAACTTCATTTCTCGGAAACCTGGCGCCGAGTTCCCACCTGAGAAGGATAGGTACCATCTATACGTTTCTTATGCGTGCCCGTGGGCGCATAGGACGCTCATAGTGAGGAAATTGAAGGGACTGGAGGAGATAATCCCTTTCACGAGCGTCCATTGGCATATGCAGGAGAAAGGTATTGGAATGGCTCCTCGCCGCTGGCATAACAGTGATGCTAACTTGCAATCAGGCTGGCGATTTGCTACCGATGATGAGAAGCTACCAGGAGAGAATGTGACGCCAGATCCTCTGCATTCCGATGCCGTTCATCTGCGAGATATCTATTTTGGAGTCAATCCCGACTATACTGGACGGTTCACGGTGCCGTTGCTTTATGACAAGAAGAACAAGACCATTGTGTCCAACGAATCATCCGAAATAATCCGCATGTTCTACACCGAGTTCGACGACCTTCTGCCTGAGAAGTACCGCGACGTGGTGCTGTTCCCAGAGAACCTGCAAGCGCAGATCGAAGAGACCAACGCGTGGACGTACGACGACATCAACAACGGCGTGTACAAGTCGGGCTTCGCGACGACGCAAGAGGCCTACGAACGCAACGTGCAGCAGCTGTTCGCGAGCCTGGACCGCGTGGAAGCGCACCTGCAGAGGCACGCCGCGCCCTTCTACTTCGGAGCGGCACTCACCGAAGCCGATGTGCGGCTGTACACGACCATTGTCCGGTTCGACCCGGTGTACGTCCAGCACTTCAAGTGCAACATCCGCGACGTCCGCAGCGGCTACCCCGCCATCCACGCCTGGCTGCGCAACCTCTACTGGAACGTGCCGGCGTTTGGCTCCACCACCCAGTTCGAGCACATCCGCAAGCACTACACCAAGAGCCACAAGCAGATCAATCAGTTTGCTATCACGCCTGTCGGCCCCTTGCCCGATATCTTGCCGCTGGGCGAGGAGGTTGCGGCTGTGAAGTACGCGGTGGCTCAAAAGTAGGAGCGTGTATGACTTGAGTGGGAGGCGCTAATGGAATCGGCTCTGTAGCTTTGGTAGTATTCAATAGGAGACCATTTCCCCAGCTGTTAATATGAGACTCAACGTATCGATTCGTACTCATTTTGCTTTTCGTGAAACTAGACATGTTATTAATGTAACTACTTATCAAACATTGCAGAGGATGGACTTTGTGACAGTGGTTCTGTAAGTTGTGTCTAACGCGAACGAAGAGGCTCAAAGCTGCACAATAAGAAGCAAGAGTGATAGTAATAGCAGCTTAGCATTTGTGTGTTTAGATTCAAGTTACGACGCTGACGCTCGACGTCTATCGGTCTTGACTTTGCAAGTTTTCATTCAACAAAAAAGAAGCACAAAACCACCGCTCCAGAATCATACAACCATTGCAATAATCTCACTCATATCAATCCTTCGTCCGAGGTACGTTCCTAAGACGTGCCAAAAATAAAATTGTTCGTCATCATGTCTGATCCATTCAATTCGACTTTACCAATCCGTCAATCGAGAAAGGAAAAGAAGCAGGCTCCAACGAAACGCTCTCAAACGTTAACGGAGAGCGGTTACGACGCCTACAAATGCTTTCGACGTCGCTAGTGAGAACGTGGATAAAGAAAGCCCAAGACGAAAGAGAGAGCCCAAAACGAAAGAGAAAGCGAGGCGATAGATGAGATTGTCGAGGGCCATCCATCCGCATGGCGCTAAGGTTGCAGCGCCGATACGATGCGGGTGAGCCGTCCAGGGTGCAATTCGGGGACGCCTTCTCCCATCCTGGATCAACCCTGAACGAAGAAGGATGAAAGAGGGTATCTGCGTTGGGTCCAGATGCGCGCGCGCCGAGCCATGGAGTCAAAGGGCCGCGTGGCGGGCCGCGCCGGAAGCAGCCGCCGTTCTGAGAATGCGCCGCTGGCGGTTCAGAACTCCATCCCGCCGAGCAGGGCATCGTAGTCGGTGAACTGTGCAGCGATTCTCAGAATGATCGTCCATGAGGGTAGAACAGCGCGTTGCTTGCCTGTATCATTGGATTGATTTGGCTGGGGCCCGTCTCCTGCAGGGATTGCATCAGCTCCGATTGTTGCTCGTGCGTCAATCCTGCGCCTCGTGAGGCCTCCATGTTCCAGGATGGTGCGTAGAGGTAATCGGAGTATGGAACGTTGGTTTGAAGGCCGTCCATATTGAACATGGGCTGATCATATGGCGAGATCGCCGGAATGGTGTTGGCGCTTTGACTACTGCTGAGGTTGAAGGAACGATTCCAGTCTACCGTGAGGTCTTGGAAAGTGTTCGGTAGTGGGTTGAACTGAGAGGTAGGATCGAAAGCTGAGTCGAAGGACATGGATGATACTCCGCTGTACAAGGTGTTGGAGTTTGTTCGATCGGTTCCCCGTCGGCTTGGAGCTTCTAGATTGGAAGGGCTACTCATGCCATTCGGTTGGAAAATGGACATTGAGGGAGAAGGTTCAGCTTTTGGTATGTCGACGTTTTTGGATGTTGTACTGGGAGTGAATTGCTCCGCTCCAAATGCTGGTGGCTGCTCAGCAACGAAGTATCCAAAGGCCATGGCTTCAGAGGCCGCTGCTTTAGAAGATTGTGCAGGCTGTGTCAATTGTGTTGCAGGAGCAGGAGGCACAAATGTCGGGCTTGTGGTTCTAGACCTTGCCTGATCCGTTGTAGACTCTGGAGAACCGACTGCGATTGGGATATCGCCATCTTTTTCGTAGATCTTAAGACAAGCGTTGATAAGATTTTGATAGAGTTGGTAAGCTGAGGCGACGCCAGGCCAACGTTCAATGGCCTTCCTTATGGAATCCATGGCAATCTTGAGATCTTTCTCAACTTCCTCTCTCGAATGCTCTTGGCGAATTTCATAGTATGACAGAGTCCATAGCACGGTATTGATGGCCATGAATATGGATTGTATGAAGATCCATGTCATCTCGACGCTCTTGGTTTCAATCTGTTTGTGTTGCATGTAGATATTGTATTTGCTGGAGGCGAAGCATTGTTGTGCAGCCCTCATCGATGGTCGTGGGACCTGCGGCGACGGACGGAAGAGGAAGACGATCATAGTGTTATATCGGCCAATGAACCTGAGGAAGTATGGTCAGCATTTGGTGTTTACGCCATCAAAGGACTTCACTGCCATAGAGGATCCCTGTTTCAAGAAAGATTTGAAACTTACCATATTTTATCCAACCCTGATCCGGCATCCATCTCTGGGCTGCTGTCTCTCCACTCAACTAATTTGGCCTCCATATATGTGAACCAAGGGTCTTTGTCGTCTTTTGGAGTGGGTTGCTTGTTTCGATACAACTTTCTTCGGATCTCCAGTTGGAGAAGTCTCATTTTGTGAAAGTGGATGGAAATCCACTTCTTCAAGGATCTGGGAGCGCCAGGAGTAACACCGTTCTTGGTGATGTAGTGATCGTCAACCATTTCGTAAAATCCAATATCAAAATGCTCTTGGGACGTTGCCAAGATGCTAGGCCTGCCTATGCTGTGGGCCAGACCGAATTCCATGGTCATGGTACACCATGCTATTCTTCTGCGCATATCAATCTCGAGAGGGTTTGCCCTTCTTCCCTTTGGACCTTGTACGATGGTCTTCTCTTCATAGAGGCCGAGAGCTTGAGCAAGCCGCATCGCAAGGCCCACAACGAAGAAAACGGCAGTTCGGGTGGGAGTTAGGAGCGAATATGCGCCGATAAGGTGGAAACATTGGATCGTTTTGATGTTCATTGGTTTAACGGCCTCCTCAAGGTATTGTAGGGCAGCAAGATAGTAACTGTCGGCGAGACCGGCGTATTGCGTGTCCATTCGCTGTAGACTGACGGCGATGACCATGCGAACGGCGAAATTCTGAAAAGGGTCTTGAGAGCCGTTGTATACGTCCTCAACATCCTGTGCCAGGGTGGGTTCGTGGAGGATGGGATACATTGCTCCGACTGTATGTGGTTAGCACTCTGTGAATGCGGCGGATGCGTGAGCTTACCCTTGCAGTTGAAGAGTCTCACGAGCAAGTCGAGCAAATCGCGTTGCGGCAACTCTTCAGCAGCGACATCGCTTATCATCGGATAGATTTTTGAAGTTGGTTTGTCGCCCTCCTCGTCGAAGGTCAGCTTGACCTCTTGCGCCTCGTTCTGGGTGATGATATCGCTAATGCTTTTGGCGTCTGTGAATTGTTTGGCGAGCTGCATCACCAATCTGGTGATGGCGATGCCGCTCGAGGGGCCCAGAAACTTGGTCTCATCGTGCTCCTGTATCCTCACCACCACTCCGTGCCGGACCACATCCTCGGGATCCGGATCGAGGTCCTCTTTCTCGAGTGCAGCCAATTGATCCTCGAGAAGGCGCACTTTATGTTGCAGGTGGACGACATAATTTCTAGGTATTCTGGTGCCTTTTGCCTGATCGAAGTATTCGCAGTGTGAATTTGTGCGCTCGCATGGTCCGCATCGCGGCAGGCCGACATCACATCTCGTCTTTCGCTGCGCGGCAACATCAGCACGTTATTCAAAGCGATCGCGGTAACAACACTAACGGTTCGACAACGGCAGCACGCCGTCAAAGTGTGAGCTATGCGTGGGCCGCTTGGCTCGGCCGACATCCTTGCGCTTCCTTCACGCCTGATGGCGGTGGACGGTCTTGCGATGGTTTGGTTGTGCGAATTGGCATTCGCATTCTCTGCCATGGTCGAGGCTGCTTCTGCTCGTCACTGAGATTGTCGAGAGATGGAGAGCGAGCGGGCAGGGCGGGTCATTATGGTCGCTCACAAAAAGTAAGACTGGATTAATATCGAGGCCGTGGACTGGCCATGGAGTAGGGACTTGCGCCGCTCGGAGCAAGTTAAGGCGTGAATCGGCGGAGTTGAAATCCGGCGGCAAGGAGCAGACAGGAGCGACTTGGCGGGGAGCGAGGGAATGTGGGACATGAGCGAACACGGGCTAACACGGTGCGAGGGAACTTTCCTTACCGCCCAGCAGCGGCCAGGGAGCGCATGGAGCCTGTGAAAATGGCGGGATGTGGGAAGATGTGAGTGGGTGCGGGTGGATGCGAGTGGGTGCGAGTGGACGAGGGGCTTGGGCTGGACTCGCATGGAATGGCCTTCTGCTTCTCGTCCTGCTCATTGTGATTCTCGGCACCGTCTGCTCTGGCTTTGCGCCTCCTATGCGCGCATCTCTTCTCTGCGCCGTAGGGCTGGCAGGACCGCGGGCTTGCATCCCTGTGTGTGGCACCTGCTAAGGTGGCTGTCGGTCAAAAACCACCCACCTGTCGCCATCGTTGCGTCTGGTCTGCGTCTGCGTCTGCCCGTCCCAAAGAGCCATTTCTCTGCGCTTTGCCCCCCTTGACACCGCCTGAGCCTGTCGCCGAGCTGCTCAATCCGCCTTGCAAGGTATGCGGGCCTGGCCTCGCTGCGCATAAAGTCCATCAGTCTCGCAGGGCTGACGAATGACAGCGTCTTCGCACAGCGGTGAGCCGCGAGGGCTGTGCAGCCTTTGATCTGCGTTTGGTTGAAATCCGCTCCACACCAACGCGCGATAAACCATCGCTGTGCGACTGTCAGCCTACCGCCGCTTCAATCTTCACCTCCGTGGTGCCCGTGAAGGTATGCTCAGCTCCCCGTTACCCCCCTGACCGGTGCATTCCAGTCCACATCCCCGTCCACTCCGGCGAGTGCCAAGGTGGTGGCCGTCGTAGGCCGTATCGTTGGGTGGTCCAAACGAGCGGTCTTGTGGCTGCTGACAGGCACGAAATTGTTCGCCTGACATACTCTCATACCTCCTCATCCCTTCAGCTCGTTTGTCCAATACTACCTGCCCGCTGCCTGCCACTCCCGCCTGCCATAACCCCCCGCTACATCATCCATCCCTCTCCACGCCATCCCCTTGACGCTCGCGAGCCATGCTTTAACCCACGCTCTGATTGATTTACGATGCGAACAGGAACCAAGTCCAAGTATCGAACGGAGGATTTCACCTTTCCGGGAGCGGCTGAACTGATGCCACTGGAAACGCCGCTGCTCAGGGTGAGCAGGCCGGTTGCCGCATGCTCGAGATGTCGCGCAGCGAAGATCAAGTGTGACGGCAAATTACCCGCATGCACGGCCTGTGAGCGAGCCAACAAGACGAACGAGTGCTCCAGCACCAACGACCAGTTTGCAAAAGGCAAGGAGCGCAGCTATGTCGCCACATTGGAAGCTCGGGTCGAACGACTCAATCAGAAGATTGGAGAGACAAGAGAGAGAAGAAAGTCATCGTTGGCCATGATGGAACCAGGAGTGTGGAGCCCTTCACGTCGTGTGTCGGTAGATGGGAACACCAGGCCGAGAGATCGCAAGGCGGCGCGTCGTAAAGAGCTATCGGATATAGATGAGCTTGTCTCGGACTTTGGATTCCTGTACGTTCTGTCTGCCATATGGCATGTTTAAGGTACTGATTCGCCGACTAGAGCTGTCAATGCGACGACAAGAGACTTCTACGGCTTCACATCCGCCATATCATACGCAAGACTGATTCTTGCCGCCTCTCAACGAGAAGCTCTTCCAGATGGAATGAGAAAAGAGTTGCCACCTAGATATGCCGCAATGAGTATCATCCACCACTACATCAATCGCATACACGTCATTATCCCTGTCTTGGACGAAGCAAGCTTCTGGGCGTCGGTTGACAACGTTTATAATCCAGATCCCCGAAAGGCTTCACCATTCGATCACTGGACGATCAGGCTGGTGCTTGCGATTGGGACAGCTGCGCAATCTCAGCAGCGTGGTGATACACACTACTCAGACGCAATCGGCCACATCTGTGCAGCGATCGCTTACGCGGAGCATGTTCTTCATCCCGGTTCGATATGGAGCATCCAAGCCATGCTTCTCTTGGTTATGTATGCAATGTTGGATCCCAATCATTTTGACAGCTGGACCCTCATCGGAGCCGCTTCTCGCGCAAGCGTGGACCTTGGCATGCACCAGGATCCGTCCAAGTCAGCCAATACCCCTCGGGCTAAGCTGGAACTTAGACGAAGGGTTTTCTATTGTGTATACGTGCTCGATCGGTAAGTTTTCTGTTATTGATGTTGAGAACCACGCTAATCACTTGCTTGCAGTTCGACATCTCTTGGCCAGACACGTGCCTTCTCTTTCTCCGACGATTCCGTACATGTAGGACTTCCATTCCAATCTAAGGTGACGTCACCCCCATCAAGTCCAGACAGCAACGGCAATATGTGGCGACAATCCTTTGATGCTGCTCTTGATCTCATCAAGCTGCGTCGGATCCAGTCGCGGTGGTACACGGATATGTTTCAATCTGGTCGTGACCCGTGGCCTGAGCCTTATCCGTACATCTGGAAGGTTTATCATGAAATGTCCGACTGGTTCAAAAACCTTCCAGTGGGCACTGAGTCGAACGTGAGAGACTTCTTCGAACTTGATCTCCATTTCAGCTACGTCTACATGCTCTCACCCAGTCCGCGTTGTCCAGAGCCAAGCGAATATGCTCAGCGACTGATCTTCGAGCACTGTATCTCGTATTCAGAGAAGATGCTGCATCTCACCACAGACTCGTCGGGTCCCAAAAGCACCCCACTCACATTTTATGATGCACTACGCGTCTATATTACGGGCCGCCATTTTGTGGATGTGCTAACGAAAAATTTCGATCGCTTACTCCGTCCCGGTGTTCCAACTCCATCGTCGTTCTCGAGTCAATCTTTAGATGCAGAAGTTGACCCTCTCGCACCTTCGGCCCTTCCTCAACCTCCGCCTATTCCGGCACCTTTGTCAGCATTTGATCCGTCCGCGCCTGACGCAAATACACCCATAGTGCGTGCGATCAGCGCCCTCAACGACTTCATCTCCGTACTCTCCTATTTCGGCCTCCGGTTTGGTCACGTTGGTGGCATCTCATGGCGTGATCGCTTCCAGCGCGAGTCACAGGCTTTGTTCTCACAATTGCAGCAGCGCGCTCAGCAACAGAAGCAGCTGGACCAGAATTGGCTTGGAACGGCACAGGTTCACACGAGTCCTGCGGCTGCGGGCGGACTCTCACCGGCCGCGACGACCGCTCACTATCCCTCTCCGCCCAACTCGCACTACTCTCCGGAATACCCGCGATCGGAATCCGGACGGTCCGCCACCTCGCAGTGGCCGCCGGTTGGAGCCGCTGCGGAAGTCGACTACCAGATGGTCATGGCTCCTACTCCTCAGGATGCGAGCATGGCTTCCATGATAGCTCCTGGTAGCGTCCATGACCTCGGCATCGGCAGTCTTACTGCCTGGCAGACCCTACCTGGTGGGAATCTGAATGCTCGATTCAATTGATTGTTTGTGTCGCTAAGAACAATGGGTGGATTTCAAAGCAGCAAAATGATGGCGCGACGGTTTTCTTTCCAAGGCGGTTTGACTATGATACCTACGACTCGTCAAGGTTAAATTTATCTTTGGGATGACGATGAGTTTTGAGCATGGAAAGCGCGGTGCGTCATGTTGAAACCGTCTGACTTGTGTAAATGCATGCCTGTTCGACGTTGGCGGTAACAGTGTCTCTGACAGATGTTCGGTTCCGTTTTTGGCTAGGGAGATGTTTAACGATGAAAAATGTCATGTGACAAGCAGGTGTTAGCTCGCTTTCATTTCAGCGACTCCTCTCCACCTCATACCCATTGTTCTATGCTGTGTAGCTGCTCCTTGGCATCGTCTGCACTGTACTCATACCCTATCCCCCCAAGGACTAACCGCGGACCTCAAATGGCCGCGGAATCTGAATCTCCACCGCCTCGAGAGCCTCTTTTCGAGTCTCAACAGAGGGATCTCCCGTCTCCACTCTCCCGGATACCGCTAGATGTGGCTCATCATCGTCAGCTTATCTTCACCCTCGACACTCCAGTCCAATTCGACCAGAAAGCTTGGGAAAAATATTGGCCGTAAGCCTTAGCAATGGAGTGCTATGAATAAAATGCTCACTTAAATATAGCTATGTTGACAACATCTGGTGCCTCCACAACAAGCACGATGCCTTCAAACACCTCGCTGCCGGAGCTTCGGAGAAGTTCTGGGGAGGATGCCGATTGGCTCGAAAATGGGATCATGGAGAGGTGAATCCTGACGGACGGAAGAGAAAGAGGAGAGAAACGGGACAATGTCTAGCAAAGTTTCGCCTTACCGTCCTACCGACGGGTGTGAAGCTTCTGGAACGCTCTGGAGAATCACACAGGCAAGCGAGACTCGACTTAATGAGACCGTTCAGACTCATGCAATGCTAACGACATGTCAGCCATGATCTCGATTACATCGATTCGATCAAACGAAACTCTGGCGTACGAGCAATCGTTACCGACCCGTTCTTCAGTTCCTGGGAGGCGGCGGGAATTCTAGCATACTTGAGGGATCCCGAACACTTCATCAATTGCAAAGACATGTTGACGGAGGCAGGTGGCAAGTACCTCGAGCGGCGAGAAATCATCAATGTATTCACGCAAGCCCTCAGAAAGGCATATCCGGGCTTGGACGTCACCGAGCTCAAGAAGCAGCAGGACAAATACAAGAGCATGAAGACCTGTAACTTCAAAGGCTGCAACAGAGCCTTTGCGGATAGTAAAGAGCTCACAGCGCATAGAAAGCAAGAACATCAGGAGACAAAACACGATCACAGCGACAAGCTCTACACTTGCCCTTGCAAAACTTGCCACCGTCGGAAAAGATCCAAAGGCTTCGAAACTCTGAACCAGCTCAGAGAACACCAAATTCGAATGAAACACTGGGGTTCTGGCATGTACCATGGCGATGGGGGGCCTCGCGCTGTTGCAGCCGTGACAGAGTCAGACCATCATGCCAACACGGCGTTGTCTGATCCGGCTGCGCCTGGGATCTCAGCCTCGGGCTCAGCCCAAGCCGATCAAATTTCAGGACAACAACCGCTCGCACCCACTGATGTTGCCATCATTCCGAGTTTTCAAACTGGTTCGATGACCACAATTTCATCCACGGCAGACGAGGACATGGTTCCCATTGATCCGAGCATCCATCCATCGGTGTCACCGAACGCCACCATGGCTTCCAGCGATGTGGCGGCCCTGCACCAGAGGCAGAGCATGTTGCAACGGTTACACGCGCTGGAGATGGAACGCACGAGAATGGATGAAGAAATGCAGCGCCTGCGGGACGCATTGCTGGCAGGCTGAGCCCGGTACAACTATGTTCGGATTTTATGAACCCAGCCGGGTTCCCACGCGACGAATTGAGGGATTGCGTCATTACTGACTGCTTACTGGGTGTTTCACCATGCGATAATGTTGCTTAAGGCTCCTCACCCTGGCCCCGGAGCGTAAGCAGCGATACTGTGAACGCGGGGATCACCCGCTTACTCTGCCGAGTCAAGCCATGTCCATGCCCGACAACACGATGGGTTGCAGGCAATAGCCAATAATTTCGTGTGGCTCCCGTAGGGTCTTTGACTACGTGGGCCAAAGGTATGGAGCCTGTACGCGCCGAATGCGAAGATCCCAAAACTCCCTATCCCCCCGTCGCCGTCTTTTCAATCTTCCCCTCTGATCCAACCAAGCCTCACACCCGACAAGGGAAGAGAATGTCATCCCTCGCAGGCGCTTTGCCGGCGCCAAACACCACGAAGGAGCGTGATCCTTATGCTTGATAATTGGCCCCCCATTGATCGAAAACATGGGAATCGTCGTTCCGCCATTCGAACTTGCCTACGCGCGTCTCACGGATAGATCCGTGTACGAGCCCCATTGCTCAAGCCGCGGAAAATTGCCCAGAATGAGATACGGATAAGTGGTGCAGACCTGGTCCTTGGGTCTCGATGTCTCGGAATCTGGAGGCAAAGTAGAATCGAACGCTTGATTACTACCGGATTACATGTGCATTGCCTTGGATGCGAGTACGATAAAATCAGGCGCAGACCCTATCGCCATGTGGAGTCAACTTCCAATTTTAACTTCAGTGCTCGTTCGATTCTGCGGCTGGCGGCCTGGGAATGACATGAATTAAGAATGAACGAGCGCTTCAAGTCTCTTTTCGTGCAGTTGCAGCTGCAGTGTTCTAATTGTAACAACGAACAAAGTTGCTTTTCTGCTTCAAGTCAACGGCGTCGCACGTCATCATCCGGATCAATCCATGTTGGAAGGAATATCAAGGTGGTCACCAAGCTGGCGCTTCCACCGACGATTCAGCATGTATCTCCGGCGAAAGCCACGACCACGGGAATAGAAGAGCCAGGGAAATATATTGCCGCGGGAGGATTCGCTTGGAAAGCTGTGGACTCGAGCGTGCCTTTGGATGTTTCCTCGAACGAAGACGATATTGCTCCATCAATCAGACAAGGTATAGACGTACCACTAAGCTCGGCAGTCGAATCTTCGTACCGTTTCCCAAGGGACTATTCTGAATCTCCAGAGACAACTGTCACACTTGAAGTGTTCGGTGCAATCCGTGGTCAAACATCGTCACCATGTTCAAGCGCAAATTCCAGTCCCATGTCACCTTTGAATATCATCGGCAGAAACTACGGTCCGTTCCATCTACAACCAAATCAGCCACAATGGGAGAGATCCGAATTCTTTCACAGAACGACGGAACGACACGTTGTTGGGAGAGGCGTCCTTCTTGACTGGCGATGGCATGCTCTATGTCGAGGGATCGAATACTCGCCGTTCGAGACGTACAGCATCACTCTCGAGGAGCTAAAAGCAATCGCAGCATACTCAAACATCCGCTTCATGCCGGGCGACGTTCTGCTCCTCCGCACGGGCTGGACGGCCGTGTTCATCACGCTCAGCGACCCGCAAAAGGACGCGATCCGCAAGCGCGAGGTGCGCGAATGCTGCGGCGTGGAGAGCAGCAGTGCGGCCGCGGAATGGCACCAGGCGATGCGCTTCAAAGCCGTGGTGACGGACGCCAGCAAGTACGAGGCGTGGCCGCCGCCGCTCCCGCCAGAGATGCCACTGTCCGAGGTGCGTCGCGCGCAGACGAACGGTGGAGGGGGCTGTTCAGCTCGGCTAACGTGCTCCCAGGCTCTGACTGACCAAAACGTGCCGATTGGGGAGTGCTGGGATCTGGAGCGGCTGAGCGACGTCTGCGCCCGGCAGGGCCAGTGGTCGTTCTTCTTCAGCGCTAAGGTTTGGGAGACGGAGAGCGGTGGGCTGTGTCTCGGAAGCGCAATGGCTATGTTCTGAATTCTTTTTGGCGCTGGAGGGTGAAGAGACGAGGTCTCGGCGCACATGCATGTCCGTTCTCTGCTGAGGTTCAGGTGCAAGGCTTGGAGCAAGGATTGGACGATCAGATCTTGAGATATCCGAAACTCTGTTTGCACACACCGTTTCTGGGCCTGACCGTCCGGTTCCTATTCCAATAGAGCGTCACATCGCATTCCTGGAGCGCCCGATACGGTTGGAAGTGACGTTGTTGTGCTTCATCGACCCTGGCTCTCCAATTGCCCTGGATTACGGACGGTACACCCAATGAGAAGCATCCTCGATCATGCACCTGCTTCTCCTTGACAACCGACATCTTTAGCGGTCAAACTCCCTCATCGCAAGGCTTGAATGAGGATACACGCTCGCGTGCACCAGGAAGGCAACAGACCCGTTGTTTTAACTAAGTTTTTGAGGCAACCTGCAAGGAAGATTCGGCGGGCGGCGTCGAGACTGAGTTCGGCGGTGACATATCCCCCCTGTATATCGTCTAACTCGGGTTCTTACCAATCAATGAGAATAGTAACTTTTTATCGGACCTTCATTTCAACATCATCAATTGGTGAACAAAAAAAAAGTCGCCGATTACTATCCACTATTGTACCCCTTGGCCTCAGCGTTGCCGTCAGGACCCACAACGTTACTTCAATCCAGGCTGCTGGAAACGCTCCGATTGTAGTTCGCTAGTTACGGACGAGTGCATTGTCTCACTATTTAGCTTCATTGATGACATCGCCCCTGTTGTACGTTTGGGTCTGTTATTGAGTTTAACGACTGCTCAGACTTGCCTTTCTGGACATTCAACGAGCACTCTGCTGGTCGCGTGATGGCGCACCGCAAGAGTTCTCTCATCAGTATCTGCACAGGCGCACCATCTGTCGCGGAAAGCGAAAGACGTACGCCGTCATCACCGCAGTCTCTTTCTATGCCACTCATGCCAGTCCTGACACTGCCACGTCAAGACCCGGTTTCTAAACCCACTGAGAAATGCTCGACATGAAGTTCTCTCACCACGCCAAACTCCATCAAAGCCAACAACACCCACGCGCCTGAATCACCACGCCGCAGCTCAAGTCTCCACGCCCGCCAACCCGTCACCACCATCAATCCTGCGCGTGCCCTTAACCCGTCCCGACTCCATCCTAGCCGTCCGCGCACCAAACTGAATCGCGCGCTTGGGCTCCCTCGCGACACCAGGCAATCCCCAGCGCCGCGCCAACGCCCTAAGCACCAACTTATCGTCTTGCAGGCGCGGCAGCCCCTCTCCGGCGAGCGCGCCACCCAGCCCAAACCCGACCTTGCACGCCAGCGGCGCGCCCAGCGCCCACGCAACGAGCGCCTCGTCGAGGAACGGATAGCGCGCCTCGCGCGCCCAGTGCGCCGCCGCGCGGTCGTCCCGCCCCAGGTTGCGCGCGCCCAGCCGCCCCACGTCCAGCGCCAGCTCGCGCAGCAGCGCGGCCGCGCCGCCGCGCTGGAACGCCGCGCCGTGCCGCGCGTACCCCCCGAACAGCTCGTCCGCCCCCAGACCCGAGAGCAGGACGCGCGCGGGCGTGCGGTAGGCGGCTGGTGCGCTGGGCGGTGGGTGCGCGGAGGTTGTGAGGGTGCCGCTGCCGCGCGATGCGAAGTAGAGCGCTGTTGCGATGGACAGGTCCATTTCCGTGTTGTGCGGGTGCATCAGTGCGGTTATGGTGGGCCGGTGGGCTAGCGTCTCGGTGTACGGGACGTCGATTGCTAGCAAGCGGAAGGCGCGGCCGGGACACGCCGTCTGGAGCTCTTGGAGCGAGCGGCGGGCTGTGATGCGGTCCGGACACAGCTCGTACGGGCTGACAGTGGGGTCGGTATGGATCCGCGGGTTTTCGAAGGCCACGTTGAGCAGGTCGATCGACTCGGATGGCCGCAACAGCTCGTGGGACAAGCGTGCGAGCATCGTGCAGTCGAGTCCGCCGGAGAAAAGAATTCCGATGTTGGGTTCCTGCGATTGGCTTGAATTACGCTCACGTGCACGCACGTTGCAGATGCGAAGTCTGAGAGAGGTAAGCAGTAGATTCTCTAACCTATGAACTGCCTGTGAATTCTGTGACAGCCTTATCGCTCCGGGAGGTGGTAGCTCCATGTTCATCTCCGGGAAAGGTGATTCCTGCCTGTTGTCAGCAAATAGCTCAATATTATCAACGGGGAGAAATACTATGTAGTTGGATATCGAGCTGATCTGCGCGTTGTTTGAAGTAACAAATGGAACCATGTCGACCGCGAACTTGCTGGTGTCGTTGACTTGCTTCTGGAGATCAATATAGTATAAGCCATCGGCTTCAACCTCCTCCCACGTGTCGCTGAAGCTTAGATCTGAGACGCTACTGATGATTATATCTCCGGAGTGCATTTTTGTCATGAGAAGTGACCTACGTCCAAGGCGGTCTCTACCGAAATAAAGTCTCTGGCTATGGGATTCGAAAAAGACCATGGCGAAAGGTCCGACTATGGCTTCCACGCCCTTGGTGACTTGAGTATGAAGTTGAGCGGGAATTTGGTTGTCGGAACCATCCTGTGTAAGAAGCTGGAAAACAGCGACAGCATCATTACCAGTTACTTCCTCCTCTTTGAACTTCCAAGCTTCTCCATTCCAACAGAGGAACGACTTCGATACGGATGAAACTATGGGTTGAGGTACAATATCATCACCACGCAAAGCCAGGACTGAACTGGCAATGGAGATGTACACCTTTGACCCTGGCGCGTTACCAATAGATACCTCAAAAGAGCGCTCGAGCAAAGAGTCCGGTCCACGATGATGGAGTAGTGACTTGAGATGTGAGTTGACTGGACGAAAGCTTTGACGACTGACAGCAACGTAGATACCGCACATTACATGCTGCTAGCGTCGTGATGCGCCTGGCGTTGAGATATTTATTTCTATTTTGTTTGTTGTTGGTTTCCATTGGAGGTTGGACTTCGATATTGCGGTAAATTGTGTGCCTCGTGACCGGGATTAGCTCCTATCGCTTTGTCCCGAATTTATTACAGCCATGGAGGTTGTAGCGTCATCACCTTCTGCGCGTTGCACGTACTACGCAACCTTCAACTTTTGTTATCGTGTTTCTTCACATACTTCAAATCTGACAGCAAACACTCGCGCCATATATCTGGCTACACCACGCCCATATGTCTTCGACCTCCTCACCTTCTGCCTATGTCGTCTTCGCCTGAGGCGCCGCACTCGCAAACCATATCCGAAACTCCAAATAATATACACCCTGCAGACGGTCCCGACAGTGGACCTCCCAAAGACCAATTGGCGCCGCCCGAACAACCTTTGATCGAACGAAAGAACAATGAAGACCAGGTGACGGCACGAGATAGCTCAGCCAGAGCTGAGCTAGAAGGCGAACATGACGGACAGGAGCTGAGCAAGGACGACACAGCTAATGAGACATCGGAGAAGATGGATAGCAAGTGTGAAGATAGTCCGTCTGCTCAGCATCAACAGATCGCAACTACAGAAGAGCAAGCGTTAGAAGCAGGAAGCAAGGCTGACACAGTGGTTTCGCAAGATTTATCTTCTGCTCGACCTGCAGATCTGGAAGAATCTCCGTCACCACCGCCTCCACCTCCCAAGGACGAGAAGTACATGTACAACGCACAAACTGGCGAGTCCATATCTGAGCGAACTATGGATCCAGAAAAGGAGGCGCTTCAGAATGAAGACATGGAAGCGGCAGTGGGGGAAGAAGGCCAAACCGATGACATTGCAGACGACTCGCGGTCCGAAATTCAAAGTATTATGACACAGTTCCAGGAAGGCGATGGCGGCCCCGGAGAAACAGAAATTATGTCTCCGAGACTTGAGATAGCTCAACCGATGTTTGCAATCGCGCAACATCCTCCACGAAAGTCAAGCTTGGAACCGATAAAGCAAGGCGTTGCGCAAACTTCCAATGATGATGCAGTCTCAGTGAGCAGTGGGAACATGCACTCTCCCCCTCCAAGAACCTCATCTCTGGCAAGTATCCCTTCTGCAGCTTCGCTCCGACGTCAAAGCATCCACCAAGAGCCTGAGTCGCCATTGACACCACAATTGACCAAACATCTTCCTCCTCCTCCACAACCGGAACCGGAACCCGAACTTCCTTTCGACTTTCACCGATTTCTAGAGCAGTTGCGACACCGTTCTGCTGATCCTGTTGCTCGCTTCTTACGTTCCTTCCTACTGGAATTTGGCAAACGTCAATGGATGGTGCACGAGCAAGTCAAAATAATTAGTGACTTCCTCGAATTCATTAGTAAGAAGATGGCTCAGTGTGAAGTGTGGCAGACTGTCTCGGATGCGGAATTTGACAATGCAAGAGAGGGCATGGAGAAGCTAGTCATGAATCGACTTTACAACCAGACATTCTCTCCTGCAATTCCGGCACCACAACACGCTCCTGGTTCCAAAGGAAAGAGACGTGGACCAGTCAGTCCGACAAGACCGGGAAGAAGAGGTCAGCATCAAGAAGATGTTGAGCGGGATCAGGTCCTAGCACAGAAAGTAGGCATCTATGGCTGGGTGACCGAAGAGCATCTCGATATCCAGCCTATCGGTGAGAAAGGCAAGAAATTCATGACTCTCGCGCAACAAGGTGAGTATCATTATACTCTCGAGCTCATCAACCAGAGTATTTCAAAACATACTAATCACGTTTTCCAGAACTGCTCAAAATAAACTCATATCGAGCACCACGTGACAAAGTCATATGTATTCTTAACTGCTGCAAAGTCATCTTCGGCTTCCTGCGCAATACGCAACACGATGAATCTGCTGACTCCTTCATCCCGTTACTCATCTATGTGGTGCTGCATGCGAACCCAGACAACCTGGTCAGCAACGTACAGTACATCCTGCGGTTCCGCAACCAAGACAAGCTCGGCGGCGAAGCCGGCTACTACATCAGCAGCCTGCTCGGCGCAATCCAGTTCATCGAGGGCCTCGACCGCACAAGCCTGACGATCAGCGACGCCGCCTTCGAAGCCGCGGTAGAGACCGCCGTGCGCGCAATCGCCGAGAAGCACCTGTCCAGCGAGGCCGCCGGCGCGGGGCCCTCCCCCACCGCCCTCAGCGCGCCGCCGCTCCCCTCGCGCGCTCCAAACCACCACCCCGAGAAGGCGGCGCTCGCCCGCCCCGCTCTCACCCCCCGCAGCAGCGGCGAGGCCTCGCGGCCGGCGCCCTCGCCGCGGCGCACCGGCCGCAGCGCCGCCCCCGCCGCAGACGACTCGTCGGGCCCGGACGACGCCGCGCCCGTGTCGGGCCTGCTCAAGGCCGTGCAGCGCCCGCTGTCGACCATCGGCCGCATCTTCGGCGAGGAGCCGCCGCCCGACCGCGAGAAGGCGGGCCTGCTCGTGCCGGGGCCGGCTGCACCGCGGCGCGCGGGCTCGCCGGCTGGGTCGCCGGCGGCGGCGGCGCGGCTGGCGGGCGCGGAGGGAGACGAGGTGCGGAGGGTGCGCGTGCGTGAGGAGGGCAATGTTGTGGAGACGCTGTGCGGCATGTTCCCGGCGCTGGATCGCGACGTTATCGTCGATGTTGTCAGGGCGAATGAGGGCCGGTATGTGCTCGAGTCTTGGTTCCCGCCGCGGCGTTGCGGGAATGGCCGCGTGGGCGAGATGTGCTAACTGCTTGTAGGGTGGGCAGCGCGGTGGACGCGTGTTTGGCGCTCAGTCAGTGACCGAGATGGGACAATGCCACAGGCGCCGGCTGCGCAGCTCGTTTTGAGGAGAGCACTCGTTGGTATCCACGGTCGCGCGACGTCGCTTTCCACGCATTCAATTGCATCCTGCTTACGGCGGAGGCGTCGTCTTGGAAACCACCGTGTACGGACTACCGCGGAGTTCAGCGGAGACGACTGGCGAGAGCGAAGTCAATTCAAGGCTTCGACGCGTCGGCCTTCAATTGCCGGTCCGTTCTTCTAAGTTTCCCCTTGTCGTCTGTTCTAATTCCTTCGCCTCAAAGCATTGTCTAACTAGCTCCAAGTTCACAGGAGTGCCTCACTGCCGTGGTACTTGGTTTGTGGCTGGGAGCAGGCGCTGTTTCATGATACTATGCGCAAAAGTCGACGGCTTGGCGACCACAATGATGACACCCAGATACTTGACAGAGATCCCCGCTAAGGGATGGTTACGCTATCTACGGGAACTACCTCGGTCGCGTGCGGATCTCCATACTCGGTGTGGTAAAAGGTCTAAGCGGTAGTTGATCTTCAAGATTTCTAGGCCGTTTGGCACGTGCCGAGAGGAGTAGAATACCCTCATACTACTCACCGCGTAGAACACCCATTGGAAGCCCTGGAATTGCTTCAATACGTAGGTTTAGATTTGGTGTGGGTGGATTAGAGGAGTAGAAAGGCAACTGGATCCTGGAAATAGAGTAATTATCCTTGTCGCCAATACGATCACAGTTATTCGTGTGTCAGTGATGCGCTTTGTGGTCATTCTTGAGTGCATTTGCACTGTTGAAATGCTAAGGATTCATGCCACCATTTGCAGATCTTGGTCCGAGGTCTTGGTCGACAAGTGATCGACATCCGCTGAGGTTGGACACGATCGACAAGCCACCGCCCTCATGAGCGAATGAATGCGGAGATGCTTTCGGTCCATCCACATGTCGGAAGCCTTTTGCGAACTTTCACACGTCAATGTAACGTGCGAGCATCTTGCCCTATAACAATGTCATTTTTGGTTTGAGAGCAAAGATATTCTCAGAAAAAATGGTGCGAGCTGCCAGTTACATTTTCATGTTAATATCAAATGGGAATAATCTCTGCTTACCGCATAATACCGCTTTCCAATATGGGCGGATTTTGAATCCCATCTCTCTAGCCGGCCTCAGCCGTCGAGCAGTTGACTAATTTTCCCAAAAATCTCCCAAAACATAGATCAATGCATGAAGAAGCCATCCCGAGATTTCCTGCCTCGATCCTACAGTGCTCGCACTGCTGCAGTCATTGTTCTCGCAACGAGTGCAATTGACGAACAGGGGTGGTATGATAACTGCGAGACGTCCAAAAGTGGTATAGCCGCTTGGGGACTACTGTATACTAGATTCGTGCTTCGCCACATCAGTACATAATGTGGCTTGCAAATTCGAATGAAATGCCGCGCGGAGAGCTGTCAATCACATTATAGTCCATGATTGGCCCGCTTTTTGGCTAAGCCTCACTCCACTGCCACCATCTACGATCGCTGTGACTGAACACTTTTATCATCGCGGCTGGGTTGAATCTGCCTCAACATGTCTCTCCCTCCAGAACCTCTCGAATCCGACCCTCCAAATGCGTCTCTTAGAACGCAACAGCGCTGGCGACTTCATCCTGACCAAAAACTTCGTTGACGACGATGAAGTCCCTCCCTATGCGATACTCTCTCACACCTGGGGAGCTGATGCCGAAGAGGTCACCTTCGAGGATTTAACAAACGGCATTGGTCGGGACAAGGCTGGCTATGAGAAGCTCCGGTTCTGCGGAGATCAAGTGAAATTCGATGGCTTGCGATACTTTTGGGTGGATACCTGTTGTATTAACAAAGCAAATTTTACCGAGCTCTCGCAGGCTATCAATTCCATGTTTCGTTGGTACCGGAAAGCTGCCAAATGCTACGTCTATCTCTCGGATGTTTCAACCACCAAGCGGAAAGCAAGCGAGCAATCCTTCGAGGTCACTTGGGAGCCGGCTTTTCGCAAAAGCAGGTGGTTTAGTAGAGGCTGGACGCTCCAAGAGCTGCTCGCCCCAAGTTCGGTTGAGTTCTTCTCTCGAGATCGCAAGCGACTGGGAGACAAGAGAACTTTGGAGCACCAAATTCATGAAGTAACGAAAATTGCCGTTTCGGCGCTCCGAGGAACCTCCCCGTCTCAATTCAGCGTCGAAGAGCGGTTTTCGTGGTCGAAGGATCGGCGGACCACGCACAAAGAAGATAAAGTGTACTCGCTGCTAGGAATATTCGACGTCCACATGCCGCTTATTTATGGGGAAGGGGAAGAGAACGCTCTCAACCGGCTCCGAAGAGAGATTGAGGAATCTTCAAATTCGATTCATCAAATACGGCAGCGTCTTCTAACTAGTAGCTCAGGGCTCGAAATTGACCAAGTTGGCCATCTACCGTACGCCGCTGAAGCGACCTTCAACTCCTACGCGAAGCAACACGAACCCACTTGCCTTCCCAACACCCGCGTCGATCTCCTCCACAACATATACAGCTGGGCTGATGGACAAGATGAACGCTGCATCTTCTGGCTGAACGGCCTGGCCGGCACTGGAAAGTCGACAATTGCACGCACAGTCGCCCGCAAGTACTTCAAAGAGAAGCGTCTCGGGGCGAGCTTCTTCTTCTCAAGAGGCGGCGGAGATGTCGGCCACGCTGGCAAGTTCTGTACGACTGTTGCCGTCCAGCTTGCAGAACACATTCCGACTCTCCGCCGGCACGTTTGCGACGCTATCACGGACCGTAGCAATATTGTCAGCCTCTCTCTTGAGGACCAGTGGCGCCAACTGGTTTTCAATCCGCTGTCTAAGCTGGACGGTAATGGCTGCTCTTCTTCGTACGTCTTGGTGATCGATGCACTTGATGAATGTGACGACGACAAGAATATCCGGATTATTTTACAACTCTTAGCTGAAGCTCGATCGTTAAAGAGAGTTCGACTGCGAGTCTTCTTGACCAGCCGGCCCGAAGTCCCAATCAGGCTCAGTTTCTACCAGCTGCCTGAGCGCGAACGCCACGGCATCGTGCTTCACAATATATCACCCTTGATTGTCGATCACGACATACTTGTTTTCCTGGAGCACAACTTTAAGCTCATCCGCGAAGAGAATTGCCAGGATGCGGGCTGGCCAGGCGCAGAGAACATCAAAAGTCTAGTGCGGAGAGCAAATGGGCTGTTCATTTGGGCTGCAACGGCTTGCCGCTTCATTAGCGAAGGCAGAAGTTTTGCTGACGATCGACTATCCATCATAATCCTGAATAACGGCAGTGTGGACGAATCTGTTACGGACGAATCACCAACAGATGATAATGATGATGCAGATGACGATGCCGCAATTGCGCCAGAAGAGCACCTCAACACACTTTACATCACAGTCCTTCAAAACTCTGCTCAAAACTTCAAAAAGCAAGAAAAGAAGAACTGGTATAAGCTAATGAGGCAAACTATTGGAGCTGTCATTGTTCTATGTTCCCCACTCTCTATACACTCTTTAGCCGGCGTACTTCACGTCAGTGGAGAAGGAGTGACTCGTATACTCAATAAGCTCCGTTCTATCTTCGAAATTCCGGAGAACCATGCTCAGCCAATTCGCCTCCATCACCCGTCATTCCGAGACTTCCTCCTCGATCGGAAGAGATGCACAGATTCACACTTCTGGGTGGACGAGAAGCAAGCGCACCAGACTTTAACCGAATGCTGTGTTCAGCTTTTATCGAAATCCCTCAAACAAGACATCTGTGGTCTGGAAGCGCCTGGTGTATTCGTCGCCGAAGTGGATAACAGCCGAGTAGAGAAATATCTTCCTCAGGAAGTTCAGTATGCTTGTCTCTACTGGGTCGAGCATCTTCAGATGAGCGGCGTTCAGCTTTACGACAATGACCAAGTTCATCAGTTTCTACACACGCATTTCCTTCATTGGCTCGAGGCGCTTAGTTGGATGAAGAGGATGTCTGAGGGGATCCTCGCGATCCGAAGTCTAAAATCTATTGCACTTGTGAGTCTGCCTCCAGCTCGTCTAAAGTATACTACTAACCCCTGATGCAGACTTCCAACTGTCCTCAACTGTCCGCATTCATTCACGACATGAGGCGATTCGCCCTCAACTATCGGCCGGCGATCGAGCAGGCTCCCCTACAAATATACTGTAGTGCACTCATTTTTGCACCGGACAAGAGCTTGGTGAGGAAGCAGTTCAAAGAATACAAGATACCTAAGTGGATGAAAAGATTACCCAAAGTCCAAGAAGACTGGAGTGCATCGCTACAGGCGCTCGAGGGCCATACATCCTCGGTCAATTCGGTGGCATTCTCGCCGGACGGCTCGCTGCTGGCATCGGGTTCGGCCGACTTGACGGTGCGGCTGTGGGACGCGAAGACGGGCGCCGCGCTGCACACGCTCGAGGGCCATACAGCCTTGGTCAGGTCGGTGGCATTCTCGCCGGACGGCTCGCTGCTGGCATCGGGTTCGGACGACTTGACGGTGCGGCTGTGGGACGCGAAGACGGGCGCCGCGCTGCACACGCTCGAGGGCCATACATCCTGGGTCAGGTCGGTGGCATTCTCGCCGGACGGCTCGCTGCTGGCATCGGGTTCGGCCGACAACACGGTGCGGCTGTGGGACGCGAAGACGGGCGCCGCGCTGCACACGCTCGAGGGCCATACAGCCTTGGTCAGGTCGGTGGCATTCTCGCCGGACGGCTCGCTGCTGGCATCGGGTTCGGACGAC
>Ga0335072_10000214_pt1 | contig 125931 bp, 111 predicted proteins | sample Lox_Sample_21_FD_206725 | JGI IMG/M metagenome (GOLD analysis project Ga0335072, IMG submission 206725) | Soil microbial communities from Loxahatchee National Wildlife Refuge, Florida, United States - Lox_Sample_2.1 | ecosystem: Environmental > Terrestrial > Soil > Wetlands | place: USA...
GCCAATGGTCGGCGGCATCGACCTGACTCGATATGAAGCTCCTGAAAAGCCAGCGGATGATAGCGAAATAGAGACTTGGCGGAAAAGCCTGCGGCAGGCCTACATGTCGAGTTCATACCTCTCCGGGCGGCTGACCAATCTATCCCTGCTTGAAGAATTTGGCAAAAATGCGTGGCTTATCAGCAACTCTCAACTAGAGGATATACTAAGAGACCTGGAGAAAGAGCTTTCAGAACAGAAAGAGGCTGTGGAAAACATCAACAAATCTAGGAAGGCTGCTCAAGAAGAGTCTAGGGCTGAGCTCGTTGGGCTCGAGGAGGCCTGGAAACAAGGGGTGGGCAAAGCCATCGAGGTTCAACTCGCCACAGACGGCGTTAGGCGTGAGATTCTGCAGCGCAGGCGGAACAATCGTTGATGCGAAGTACGCTCCCAGTGCACTCTCTCGACGCAAGTCGGATCGGAAGTCTACGACACGTATACCTCTGCCTAAACTCCTGGCTAGAAAGCGGGGCAGCATCCAATGGACGGCCACCAGACATAGCCAGAAACATATTTCGCTGGGACGCGAAGCATGTTCTACATACTTGTGGGGAAGCCCTCCCATGACCAGCGGGGTTCTAGCAGCAGAACAGCACATTTGCTTGGCGCTTTGCCGCTTGCTATGGTACTGGGCCTGACTTCGGACAGTAGTCACTTCTGGAAGATTAGACTTATGAGCCGTCTGCCACTCGTGTCGTAGCAGCCTACTTTCTGCTCTGGGGAACGGGGGAACGATCTCCTTGTGCATTGAGGATCATAACTGCCATGTCGACCAGATGGCATTTCTCGCACGGCAGCCTTTTCAAGGCTAGAACATCAAAAACGGCTCAAATTCACAGGGCGCCCAAGAGGATCTGCATGCAATCCGTGCCACTGCGTGGACGCGTGGCCGAGCTAGCCTCAACACACTCTCCGCCCTTCCCACGTTTTGAAGTCGATCAACATTCTCAAATTGATTGCTCGCCTCTTGGCAGGGAATTGTCACTGTTCCTATGAGATATTTCATCCGGACGGAAAGTGCCAGCCAATTGCCCTGCATCCTTTACATGGATCCCGTTTCGAGCACCGTCTTCTTCGCCAGCTCCCACGTAGTGGTTGCAATTGTTAGGCCGCAGGCTCGAGACCATGGGCCAAGCCGGGCAGGCTTTTTCCTCAGGCCCGCACTATAAGCCCATGTGGCCTGCGTCAAGGGCAAATATAGTGGACATGAAGCCGTAGTAGCTTGCCGTAGGGGTCATCGAGCCCCCTTTTCTTCCCTTGTCACCCATCTTTTTCATTCTTGTAGTTGTAGCCCAGCATGTCTTCAAACGGCGAAATGAGCGACCCTAACTCATCAAGCCCCGAGTCTAATATTGTCGAAAAGCGTGGCGCGCTCTAGAGACCCACACACATGTGCGATAGAGAGCTTTATTCTAGCTACAACAGCGAGTTATAAATCATGAGGGGATGCGCTGCGGGGCATCCCCCACGAAATATCCAGCTTATCCCTAGGTAGAGTAGATAGCTAAGCAGTGCTTCCACAACCATTTCTACCTATGCCAGTCTGCTGCATGCAACACGGTTGAGGATCGACCTACGCTGCCACAAGACCCATGTCTCACAGAGTTTATCTTTGACGCACTTTATGGGTCGATCTTTTTCTGATGCTGATTGATGACAGACCTACTGCAATATTTCACACTCCTCTGGCGACTGCACTTCGTTTCTTGAAATACTCGTGGAAATGGCTGATTTGGAGAATGAGTCCGAGCAGTTAGGGGCTAACTCCGCTCTATCAGGTCTCAATCCTCTTCAATATCAAAAGCTCGATGCTTCCAGTGGTCGTCAGCCTTTCCGGTTGATCCACATTCTTCCTGGAGAATTCTCAAGCCCGATAGAATGCTATCTCAATCACTACACACTAGACGAGTGTCCAGAATATGAATGTCTGTCTTATTGTTGGGGGCTGTCTACAGATAAAGTGCCAGTTGTTTGCAACGAGGCCACGTTACATATCACCCCCAGTCTTGAGTCTGCCCTACATTACCTCCGCGATGAGAATGATCCGAGAACCATTTGGATTGACCAGATTGCTATCAATCAGGAAGATACCGAAGAGAGGACGCAACAAGTGAGAATCATGCGTACCATCTATGAGAATGCGGTGCGTACCATCGCATGGCTTGGGGAGCCGACGGCCGACAGTGACCTGGCTATTGAGTATTGTAAACGAGTCTTATCGACCTTGTTTACTGACGAAGAATTTCTAAACCAAGTCAACGAAGGGAGAGCGGGAAAGAGGGCAGGTTCAGTCAGACTGATCAAGGCCGAATTCGCCAAAACTATCACCACAGAGGAAGAAGTCGCGTTGGCTCGACTAGTCAAACGTCCCTACTTCTCTCGGATGTGGGTGATTCAAGAGGTGACACCACTATACAGGGTTCGCTGCTAATTCGTCACTAACCTTACTCCAGGTCGGAGTTCCCCGTGAGGTTATCCTATTGTCAGGTCGAAAGTCGATCCACTTTGACTCGCTATATGGCGCTTTCGGTATTACGACTCTAATCTCGAAAGGCATTACCTTCGGCCGACCACTTTGGGTGCATAATCTCAATCTTTTGTTCCTTGTCAGGAGGTGGCGAGACGGAGACGTTGATGCACTGGATATTACAGAGCTATTGCGAAGGGCTCGACGATGCAAAGCGACCGACCCTCGAGACAACCTATTCGCTCTATATGGTGTCACGTTGACGGATCTAAACCTTATCGGACTTACTGCAGACTACCATTCATCGACGACAGACGTGTATCGCGAAGCTGCTTTCAAGCTATTGTGCGGCAGCAGTCGACTCGACATACTCGAGACACCGCGAGGGTATTCAGATTTACGGACGTCACTACCTTCGTGGGTCCCAGATTGGTCTGACAATTCAGTTCTTCCAGTGTCTCTAACACATCGGTACGAAGAAGGCATTTCTATGTCCAAAACCTCAATGCGACCAATGATGATCGATGCGATTAAGGCGCAGGGTCTCAGCGACGAAGATATCGCAGAAATCGATATCGAAGCACATCTTTCGGAGACTTTAGAGGAGATAAGCGAAGAGAATAATCAATTTTTGGGAACGAACGTCAAATTCTACGCAGCTGCGAGTTCTCTACGCTCACCGCCGTCACTGGGGGAGGATGGGAGATCATTGATCACCTCAGGGCACATCATCGATAAAGTTTCAGTCATTGGGCAGAAGCTTGAAGCACCTGAATTTGATCAGGAAAAGCTCGCCGCTAGGCTTGACGAAGCAATCAAGTTCTCTACCAACATGAAATCTGTTGGCGGTTTCTTTTCCAAAATGCGTCAATACGTTCGGACCTTGATGGAATGGGAGGACATTGCTACGAAAAACCAACCTGAAAAGTACGTCAATGGTGAGTTGCGCAAGACGGTATATTGGAAGGTTTTATGTGGCGGTTATGTACCAGATGGCGAAGAGGAATCCGAAAACGGTTTCAAGACACTAAAGAGTCAGTTACGCGGAGCGATGGCAATCCAGAAGCTGAACCCACATAATCACGATTCACCAGGCATTCTAACAATGCTCTCGCTGATCTTCGGTGGGAAGTACGCAGTGTTCAGGGGAAAGCATCCTCGCAAATTTGCAACCCTAATGGAGGTGTCATTGGAACGGAAGTTGATGAGAACATCAAAAGGCTACCTCGGATTAGCACCCGCAGATACCAAAGAAGGAGACATCATCGTAATATTAAAGGGGAGACGCATGCCCTTTGTGATGAGGTCTAGAGGTGGACCTTGGGAGTTGATTGGGCCCTGTTATTTACACGGCATAATGCACGGAGAGGCCTTTGATGAAGACTCTTGTGGTGAGGTGCGAATCGTCTAGAATTTGGTTGACCACATCATAGCAATGTCCCCGCCAAAAAGGCTACTTTCCCCTCTACACTACTTCCTCTACTCTCCACGGCTTTCTTTACTGTAGCCCATTCTGCTTCAGTCTGGTCTTCCGGTTCGTCATCCTCCAGGGCCACCGAGAATATTTGTAGCAGGCCTAGGACAGCTACTTTGGCAACAAGAGCGGCCCCTACACAGCCAGCCCCAGCCCCAGCCCCAGCCCCAGCCCCAGTGCCGAGGGCGGCGGCGTGTTGAGGGCCATTGTACAGTCACAGAATCACGCGTCATACACAAGCAAGAGCCAGGAATACAGGCGCTGTCATGCGGTGGTCTTGTCAGCCATCCAGGTGGAGAATTTCGCTCAGCGCTCCGAATCCGTTAGAGACTTCAGAAATGTCCCCGTGGATGTTCTGTTGCAACACTGCCCCGTACCAAGCTGACCGCACAGAAGACCGAGAGTAAGATGGGGGAAAGAAATGGCATTAGGAATGGTGGGCTTTCAGCGAGTAATACAGTGCCGGATTCAGCCTCAGCTCGCCCACAGGGTAATACGGGTCAGTGAACGCCTCGGTTTGGGAGACGTATGCAGCCCCAAATCTAAGCCGCGCTCAGATGCTCGTTGCATGCCCGCTACTTTGCCCGCCTTAAGCATCACCAAACAACTATATCGCCGATCATGGGTCCCTGCCTTCGCGGAATTCCAGTTCAATTTCCTGAAGTATCCGCTCCATACGCTCATGTTCCCTCATCTGATATTTCCGCATCCGATATATACTCATCTGGCCCAGTCAACCCAGACTGCAAAACGAAAGAACCCATTGCAAATAGCTCGATGGACAATAGTTCGTCAAATTCCAGCCGTCGAAGCTCAAACTGGTCAGAAATATCACTACCCTCTCCGGATGTAGAAGTTGAGCTAGATTTTGGCATGTATTGCCAAGCCCAATGTTGTATTCGAATGTATTGCAGTGAAGGGCATTTCGATCTTATGAGCATAGCGTAGCGGAATGCAATGTCTATCGCTTTTTGGACCCCAGGCCATAGGGAAGAGGCTTTGGCGGGGTACTGGCGTGATCGACCACTCTTGCTACTCAAACGTAGTTGATTCAGATTTTGCAAGTTTGGGAGGTGGGAGGAGAATTGCTCCTATCAAGGTTAGCGAATACATGGAAGAAAGAACTTTGGGACCTACCCATTGAGTCTCGAAATCGAAAAAAAGGCCAAGCCTTTTGAGGTTGGTTCCACCGTCGTAAAGTCTATCCAGAGCTGTGATGACCGATCTGTCAAGTTTGGGTGTAAATTGGGGTTCCAGATCCGGTAGACCTGTATCTTCCGAGTCCGAATCTAATTCCCACGAGTCTACATCCGACCACTCATCTTCTGGATCGCGTTCTGGGACAGTCATCTCGCGTGTGAAGAGCATTGATAAGTGTGGAAGTCTCAAAGCATCCAAATTATCCAGATCATCATCGTACATGCTGTAGTGCTCTGTGACAATGAGTTCTTGAACCGATTTACCACCGTTGTTGAGCCACTGTCTAATGTCATCCTGGAGTCTGGTGACCGCGAGTTGGCGAAGAGACGTGCAATTGGACAAAAAAGTCCAGTCAATTTCCATAGGCTCCTCCTCGTCATCAAAGTCGCCTTTGACCAAGCCGTTAAAGACATGGAGACTCTTGAGTCCGTCGACCTTGAGAAGTTTCCGAAGGAAGTTGCTTCCATCAGGAGAGCTTGGGCTATGAAGAAACATGCCGTTTCCCAGTCGCAAGGTCTCTAGCTTCAATGGCGGTGATTTTCTCTGACTTTCGTATCTCACACAAAGCCTTTCCAAAAAGCTACAATCCCCAGGCATAATGAGGACTTCAGGAGCACCGCCGCAATCATAATCGCAAGCCATTCCAAGACCCAACCTTTTTAGACGCGGACAATCGCTCAAAACGTCGGCAATATCATTTATTAGCCGAGTCTCGTTCCCATAGAACTGATAAAGCTCAAGAGATGTAAGGTTGCGGAATCCATTCAAGGGCATAGAACAATTGCACGCAGCAGTATTATCCTCAAGGAGCTCACTCGCAAATTGAATTGACAGGTCCTGGAGTGTCTCGCAATTTTTCAAAGCGTTAAGAAAATTCTTGTTCCTCAGCATAAGAGAGGGACCGTAGCCAGTCTCAAATGAGGAATCTGTCCATCTGAGGTACAAGTATTAGTCGACGCTTCGGAGGGTTTGGGGAACAGACCGGAATGATCGAAGGTTTGGCATTGCTCTGAGCATACTCGCGATGAACAAAGCATATCCATTGTTCATACCAACCTCATAGTCAGTACTCAACAGACGAAACTGCCCAACGAAAACTTCAAACTCCTCTGTATATCTCAGACATGTTGGAAGGGGGTTTGCACGTAATTCGGACGTTGGATGCTTATGCAATTGGAGGACGCGTCTAGCGTATAAAAAAGGTGTGAAGATATCTCGAAATGCGCGGCATACCCTGAGGAGTGATCGGAAGGTGTTGGGGCCTTGAATCTAAGAGGGGTTGTCAGCATCATGCACTGTAAGCTTCCGGAAGCAGCAAAATCTAAAATTGGCTTATATCAACGTTCCAGTCAACAAGACCGAAAGTCGCCACCATGAGAGATTGTGCAGAAATGCCAATTGATGCAAATGTGGTGAAACCCTTCGCCAGATTTCCTAGACATCCAGCTTCCCGCCATATTGAGAAGTACGTACCTGTTCTGCAACCAAAGTCCAAATTTCAGGTGGCAGACCAGAGACCCAAGGCAGTACACCTCCACTAAAGGCCTCAGAAGTATCCATTAGCAATATGTTGGAGTCAGTCGTCTCTTTGACATAAGTCGAAGTTTGGGGTATTGTTTTCGAGGTCGCCAGTAAGCTTCAGGCGGGGGACGCGTTGTCCGGGACTCGAACGATGAAATTATGCGCCAAAGGGCCTTCTGTGGGCTCGATGAATGTCTTGGCATAGGGCTTAGCGGTGCGGCCTTGGCACTTAGGTCACATAGTGCCTTTTGTGCCTGGCGGTCCTGCTTCATCTTCCTCTCTACTTTAGGTTTGTTGTCCTAGTTTAATGGCACCTCTATTGACCTGCTCCAGACTGGCTCCTAACAGGAAAGCCCCCGTCTACAGGGGAGCAGGGGTCTTGAGAGACTGTTTCTTCCATTAGGGATATTTCTGATGATAGTCGTGACACCAGAGCAGTCCTCACACCAAAGCACCAATGTTGACACCAGAAGTTGGCTGACATTAGGAGTATGCTAGTACCAGAGCTTTGCTGACACCGGGAGCAGGCTGGCACCAGGACTTTGACACTAGGAGCGGACTGGCACCAGGACTTTGCTGACGCTAGAAGCGTCCTGGCACTAGCGTTATCAATGTGGCCGTGTGGAGGGTAAGATTGGCTTACTCGGCCACTTGTTAACGCAGGTGAGCCCGGGGTGAGCCTCACCCACGACGCGCATGAGCTCGCGCGGGCTCAGGCCGTCACCCTAGAACCGGAGCAGGTAAACTCGGGATAGATTTTACAACTCTTGGCGGTGGAAGCTCTATCAACTTTACGGTAGGATTCTGATGGCGGGCGTACGATTCATGGCTCAATGCGAACAGATGTACACTCCTACTTTCGCGTCGGATTGCGATGGCTTTCAAGCTAAAGGCTAGACAACAAAAGAGCTCATTTCTTTGATGAAAAAGCACGAGACATACCAACGTGCCTGCAACAATCACGACATCCATGGGTTTGACCGACCGATCAAAGTTTCGTTCAGCACCTACACTTATCCTATCATGCACGGCTTCCTCTGTGCGGCCGAGTGACAAGGCTTTCCCATCACCGATGACCTGCGAGACCTGAAGACGAGGTAAGTCAGTCTGAACGCTTCTCCACGCTTAAGCTGATATTGGCAGCCATGGTGCCGAGCACTCGCTCAAATGGATCAATCGAGACACCGGGCGCCATAGCGGCGCAGGTCACGCATATATCCATTCGACACGAAAGCATCACACCAACCTGCATCTCAGATGTAACACCAAAGTTAACAAAGTCATTATCGAGAACGGAGTGGCGGTGGGTATAATGACCGTGCCTACAAACCTCCTCGGAGACAGTAAGCCAAAGTTCTACCGAGCTCGTAAACTCGTGATTGTCAGTGGTGGTACGCTCAGCTCTTCACTCATCCTACAAAGGTCTGACATTGGTGATCCAGCGAAACTGCACAAGGTCGGTGTTGAGCCGTTGATCGATCTGCCTGGTGTCGGTCTCAACTTCCAAGGCGACTACCTCCACTTCGCAACTTATCGCACGAAGCTTGAGACGGAAGCCTTTGACGACCTTGTGTGTGGAGATCCTGAGGCCCAGAAGAAGGTCTACAATGAATGGAACATCAAAGGTATGGGTCATTGGCCACAAACAGTATCGAAGCCGGTGTCAAATCTCGACCAACCGAGGAGGAACTAAAGGAGATGGACACATGGCCAATGCCTGAATTCTGTAGTGGTTGGGAGAGCTACTTCAAGAACAGGCCCGACAAGCCTCTCATGCGCTACTCGGTCATTGTTGGCTGGGTTCATGAACGACAAACATGAAGCAACCAGCGCATTCAAGAAATCTCGGCAGTGATCGCTCAGTCGATTTCTCGAGACTGGGCCCGTCCTTAGTATGACGTAGGCATCGTAGCCATGAGTGAGGATTCTTGCCTCTGGAAAATGTCGTGGAAGAATGGATTTTGGCCAAGGCACTGAAGCATGTGGTTGTGTCCACGTATGTTGACGATCTCCAGTCAGGCCGTGAACGAATACGAGGTCCAGCAAATGCTTTCCAGCGGGAGGTTCATACCAGACCTTGAGGCCACACGGAAAGCTTGGGTCGGTCAAGGCCGACGTGTCGTTCCGACTGGGAGCATAATTCGAGTGCTTGGACTGAAAAGAGGTCGTGAGCTTCTTCACGTGCTTCATCTTTTGTTGGACCCTGGCAACTAAGCTCGATTCTAGTTTCGAAGACCAGAACCTATGTGATTAAGGACATTCGACACATTATATATAGAGGCGGGCTTTCTGAACTAGCGCCATTGCTTTGGGCCTCTTCAACTAAGAGTACCAAGATAGCGGTAGGGTTGTTCGCATACACCGAAACGCGACTAGCGGGGTAAGAAGTCCCGGAATTGTTACCTGCATGAAGGCGGCTGACGAGATCGAAAGTCTGGTGTCGGGTAGTGGTAAAATAACGTTAACTGGCAATGAACTAGCCTACGCGCGAATCGCGGGCGGGGAACTTTCAACCTCGAACAGGCGCCACGTTCCCTCGAAAAGGTCCCCTTGATCTTACTGAATTCCGGGGGCATGGAACCGCTAAGAAGGTCTGAGCTCGTTGCTACCCTGGCGATTTCGGAAACGTAACTTGCACTTGGATGCTTTATCCAATGCTTACTCTTACCTGCAATAACACTCAATCTCCGAAATAATACGGTAGTAAAACTCTCACTAGATATCATTACTGTCATATTTCGGTACTCTGAAAGTGGGTATTTCAGTTGTTTATCTTTCCAGAGAGTTCTACGGCGATATGTCTCAAAAGAGGGGCGAGGGGCGAGGGGCGAGGTCAATCTCCCCGCAACCAGGATTTGTATGGAATGGTAGCTTGATCGACCTTGCTGGTGTAGCGTGCCGCCAAACCATGCCCGAAAGACGGACCCTTTGTTGTCCTTAGTGGTCATTGTAACAACCAGATCGTCGATTACGTTGCAGGCAGAGCCCGGGTTGAGGCCAAGTTAAGAAATGTCCCTGCTCCGCCTGTGACATCATTCCCACGCAATGGGGAAACCCTTGGTAGAGGTACCTGCCACCCACGGGACATGGGAAACCAAATACTTAGGAGCGACATCATTGCCATCAAAACCTGTCATCGCCATTGTCAACACCTTGTCCGCTTTAATTTCGCGGTTGCGGAATGCTTTCTCATCGTCTCATGTTTTATCCGTTCCCTTTCTAGGTCTGGATCCGCAAGCACTTACCCGTGAAACATGACCAATTAATGAAACATCAACGCCGCAGCCAGGCTATTGGTGAATCCGTTACCAAAATGTCCCAGGCTGACGAACACGAAATTTCTTTGCCCGCCGACTTTTCCCAGCCTTCAATAGCCTGCCTGACGCGTTCGGGACCATCCAACCGGAGCATTTCAGCTGCGCGTGCAACCACAGAGCCATTACCTTCCCCGTCGACCGTTTCGCTTCGCAGACGAAGTTCAGCATTCGTCGAGGTAGGTCTTTGTGGCGACGATGCGATCCTCGACGCCAAGTTGAGTAGGTTCGACTCAAAGCCGCAAAAGCAAGTGAGCTCGCAGAGCGAGATCGAGATTTCTGAACCAGAAGACCTAGATGGGGCATTCAAGTGGAACAAGCCCCAACCAGACTTGGAACGACACAGCATCATAACCCACCTTTCGGTGCCCTCGTTTACCTTTCCAAGCATGCCGCGATTAATCCTTCTAGCCGTCCTACTCGCTTTTGCTCTTCCGAGTCTACGCAATTCACCCTTCTTCAGCGCTGGAATCACTCCAATTGGAGCCAAAGCGGGCCCTACAAAGAGTGTGCTTGTACAAGAAATCAGAACACTACCTGAAGAGCTTGTTTCCAGGGACAATAGCCCTACCAATATTTGCACTCGATGGTCCCACCAGACCGCGGTTGTCAATAATACCTTGTATATATTCGGGGGCCGGGCTAAAATGCAAGCCAGCCAGACCAGCAACACCTGGAGTAGGTCAGCTGCATGGTTGTGAAATACCAGGTGCTAACAATTCATTTCAGACAATGACTTTCTCACCCTGGACCTGTCAAAGACATGGCAAATCTCTTCGCCACTCTTGCAGGGCCTGCCACAGCCGTCCGGCCCACCTGCGGTAGCCAATGGCTACCTATGGAACTCCCAAGATACATTGTACTTGTACGGGGGAGAATTCTCAGATAATCCCGTCACGCCTCCCGTTCCATATAGCATGTGGTCTTACGACATTGCCTCTTCGACATGGAACCAGGCTCAGAACCCTCAGACCTCTCCCGGCGACGATTCCGATGGCGGCGGGCAACCTGTACAAAATGCTGCAGAGGGAGCTGGTCTAACCGTTCCATCCCTCGGTCGTGGTTACTACTTCGGTGGGCATCTTGATGTACATACAACAGCCGGCTGGTCTATATCAGTCGCGAGAGTGTACCTGACGTCGCTACTGGAGTTCACATTTCCTGGGCGCAGTAATCCTTCTGTTAGCAACAACAATCAAGCTGCAGGCCCATTAGGTCTTTACCGGAACATCACACAAGGTGGATTACAAGACACCGCAAGCTTTCCTGAGCGAGCTGATGGCGTCCTGGTCTACGTCCCCGGTTTCGGAGCAGACGGGATTATACTTGGCCTCGCGGGTGGAAACAACGACACATTCACCCAAATGAACATCATAGATGTCTTCGACATTGCAAACTCGACATGGTACAAGCAAGCTACTAGCGGACCAACACCTCAAATCCGTGTTAATCCGTGCGCTGTGGCACAATCCGCTCCGGACGGGTCAAGTATCCAGGTATACATGTATGGAGGACAAAACCTAGTACCAGCTGGAAGCCAGATACAATATGGCGATGTCTGGATCTTGACACTACCGTCTTTCACTTGGATCCAGGTCGATACTACGAATCAATCCGTACCACCAGCTCGAGCGGGCCACACTTGCAATTCATGGAACGCGCAAATGGTTGTCGTAGGCGGCTATGTTGGTACACAGCTGGAATGCGACACCCCTGGCATATACGTCTTTAACTTGTCCTCCTTGACATGGCAGAATACGTATACCGTCTTGGAAGGCGCCAACAATCTGAATCAGCAAAAGCCTCAGGAGATGGACCCGAATGCGATGAGTGGCACTTATGGGTATGAGGTTCCAGAACTCGTGCGGAGCGTCATTGGTGGAAGCGCTTTGGGTGGTGCCACGGTTACTGCTCCAGCGCAAACTGCGACGGCAGGCCCTTTTGCCACTGGATCACCCATTACCTATACTGTCACAGGAACCGGAGGAGCTATCGTCACAGAGACAAGCTCCCCCAAACCCGGTTCTGGCGGTTCCGGATCTGGTGGGTCAAACAATGGTTCCAAAGGTACGAATGTCGGCGCGATTGTTGCCGGAATCATCGCCTGCATTTTTGGGATTCTTGCCGCATATCTAGGTTTCTGTACCTGGGTATACCGACGACAGCTACACCTATACAAGAATCACGTTGCCATGGCTCAGCGCGCCCATCTGGGTACACCAGGCGTTGTTGGCGCTGGCATACCAGCACCAGGAACTAGTCTCGATAGTCGAAGCCGTAACAGCGGTGAAGCATCAGGTAGCGCGTCTGGCAACGGTTCGGGGAGGGGTAATAATAGAACGCCCTACCAACAGCTTGCCAGCAATAATCCTAACGCTTCACAACTCTATGGAAACATAAGTACGGCCAACAGCAGCACAGAGGACCTTATATCTGGACAGGAGCCCAGCTTTTTGGGCGTATTCCTGAATCCAAGGAGGAGCTTGCGAGTTGTTAACAGGGACTAAGTCAGGTGGAAGGATCTCAACAATGGAGATTTTGACGAATCTCCTTTTAATGCTAATCTATACCCCAACAAGCGATATAGCGTCGGTGAGGGCGGGTCAGTAATAGTGAACCCGATACACGTATGAATAGAACAACCTGTACTGTCAATCATCCAATGGACTCGAACCCGCGTTTGTTTCTCCATCAGCGGTATTGCTTTCTAGACACAGAAGCCTTTACTGCGAAGTCGGAGTCCAAAGGCGTTGCATTAGCATGTGGTATTAAGCGCGGGCCTGTACAATATTTGCAGGACAAAAAGGACATCGAACCAAGATAGAAACGTCCAAGCCACTTCCAAAACAAAGTCTAAGGTGTGAGTAAATCTAGACTTACGTAACTCGTGATTTGGGCCCAGGCGGATGCACGAACACTGTTCGGTCCGGCGCGCAAACAAGTTAAGCATGGTATGATGGGAGTCAGGTATGGGCTACAAGGTACGGTGCATGTAGCGAATGCCTCTGCAGTATCCTCCGATCGAACTCCATGCCAAGAAGTCGCCCACCTTTATTGCTTACTCTCCACATTTCGTCTTGCTGACATATCCTCGGCCTCCAGGTGTACTTTGCGCATCCGAAAGACCGAACTTTCTAGACGCAACATACTAGCTAATTCAGCTACTGACCAAACGGTCCAACACACGCTTGCCGAGTGATTCCCTTTTATTTAGAATTTCGTCGGTCTCTAGGTAAACAACACTTGCCATCAGATGTGGCAAGGCCTCCACCCACCTCTGTGGGATTCGGAGTGGGGCCACCACCCCCCCCGTCAGGCCGTTGCAGACGCATTTCGCGTCGAATAAAGTATGAGATGATATAGGTCACGTGGAGGCCCGGGCGTAGGAAGACCAAGTCAGGAGTATACACGGAAGAACTTCAGGCTGACGGTTGCCGAAAAGCCGCCGTAGATAGGTCCGACACTTTTCACCCCGAGAACCCCCATTTTTGTGTCCAGCTTCTTGTACCTGATAAGCCGTCCTCCCTTTTTCTCTTTCCCCCAAATTTCACTGACCAAGAAATCGAGAGCGAAGGATACTTGATTCAAGATCGATTGGTCAGAGAGCAGGAAAACTGAGTAAAAATGGCACTCCAACTAGATCCTGAGGTTCAAGCGGCATTGGCCCCCATGATGGCTGCAGCGGACAGCATGCCAAAGCTAGCAGCCGGCGACGTTGAGGGTAGACGCGCGTCGTATACTGGCATCCTGGAAGCCATGTTCGCAACGCTGCCGATTCCAACCGACGTCACCACGAAGGACTACCATACTACTACGACTGACGGCCACTCGCTGCTTCTCCGCTGGATTTCCAAGACTCCCAGCGCTGCCGAAACAGCCACGCCTGCCGTTGTATATGCGCATGGTGGAGGTGAACCGTACTCTTTTCAAGACAGACTTCTTTTTGCAGAACTAACTTTCTCAAATAGGAATGATCTTGGCCAACATCACAATGTACAACCCCGCCCTGATGGGCTTGGTCTCCCAGTCAGGCGTCCCGTTCTTGGCCGTTGAGTTCAGGCTCGCTCCTGAGGTATATGTGTCCTCCCTGATCTAACTAGACTGAACCTGGCAACTGATATACGAGAATTTAGTTCCATGGACCAACCATGGCCGAAGACTGCTTCGCGGGCGTTACTTGGCTCCGTGACCACGCCACCGAGCTCAACGTCGACCCGGCCCGTATCGCCGTTATGGGTGACAGTGGCGGCGGCTGCGTCGCCGCCGCAACCGCCATCCTCGCCCGCGACCGCAAATTCACCCCGCCTCTCGCCAAGCAGATCCTCATCTACCCCATGCTCGACGACCGCAACATCAAACCCGACGAGAACCTGCCGCCCTTCCTGGCCTGGAGCCACGAGGACAACTTGACAGCCTGGTCCGCCGTCCTCGGCAAGTCCATGGACGAGATGAAAGCCGGCATTGCTGACGTCTCGCCCTACACTGCGCCGGCACGCGTGACGGATGCGACAAATCTGCCGCCCATGTACATCGACGTTGGCAATCTCGATATCTTCCGCGACGAGAATATCGAGTATGCACGGAGGCTGTCGGTGGCGAACGTGACGACGGAGCTGCATGTGCGTGCGGGCTGCCCCCACGGGTGGGAGGGCTTTGCGCCCAAAGCCAAGGCCACGGCACAGGCGATGGTAGATCGCATAAAGGCTTTGCAGAGTTTCTGATCTGCATTATTGAAGATGCAGGACTGAATACTTTTCCAGCTACACGGGCCTCGTTAGACGTGAGTAGCGATCAAGCTAGTGGTTAAAATATCCAGTGTGCGGGTCTATATTCCGTTCCATGTGTGAATTGCCGTGCCGCACATTAATACTCTCGTCTGGAAATTGGACTGGCTTGATATATCTACGACGATTACGAAAGCGAGATACACATCGACTGTATTGGAATCGGAGGCGACGTGCCCATCATAAACGAACACAACGTCCCCTCAAATCCTTTTTCCTTTTCGTCCCTATCATGGCTTCTGCGCCTAGCGAGATGAAGGTATCCCGTAGCCATTCCGCGTCTTCGCTTGATAGCTCTCTTTACATCATCCCCAAACCCTTCCATGTACTCTCTGGACTTGACACTCAGTTTGACAACGTCCTGGAAGTGCGAAAGTTCCACGTTGATCGGATCGCTCTTCTCTCGGTCACCCTTATGTAGGGCATCATATTCTGCGAGGGCAACAGCAGTTTGGAAGGCATTGCGGATTTCGTGGCCATTCAACTTCACTGCCTTTACCTCCTCGTATGAGAGGAGATATTCCTTGGCTGATCTACTCACTTTGATGCGGCGTTTCCTGCCACCATTCTCCGTGCCGATTTTCATGTCCTCCATCATCTTGTCCAAGAAGGTTTCCCAGAGTTATTCCGCTTGTCATCAATCAGTCTCGGGTAAGCGATGATAGCCTGCATACGAGACGTGAAAGCTTCATCTATTTGCGCCGGACGATTGGTTTTCGGGAGGAATACGCCACGGAAGTATTCTACCCTTCGGGAAACACTGTGTCACTTGTCAGTGGAGCGATTTGTCAACCCCCATATGAAAGCCAGCGAGCACGGCTCAAATTGCGCCCTGATACCAATCGCGCCAAGCTTTACCCTGCATCTCAGCCCTAAGGAACGAATCGGGCAGGATGCGAACATGCCCCCCGTTCTCCAAACCCCCGACATCGGCATCTTTGGGACGATTAGAAGAAGGCACGTCATCCAACTCTTCGTAGCCAAATAATCCCTACATCACAAGCATAGACCGGCGGCAAAAAGCTGTGTAATTGAGAATGCCAACATATAACATTGTGGTCTTCGGAGGCGACTACTGTGGTCCCGAGGTGTGATGTTATTCCCAGTCCCCAATTTCGCTGGGGATTCGCTAACCATGATTGGCTGTCAAGGTCACGGCAGAGGCAGTAAAGGTGCGCGTTGCACTCTACGCTTCCATATTCAAGGGGCCTGTATTCGCCTTTAGAAACAATGATAGCTAATTCGATACCTCTAAGGACAGATTCTGAAGGTTGTGGAAAAATGCTCCAAAGACGTGAAGTTTAATTTCCAGGAACATTTGCTCGGTGGTGTATGTCTTCAACTGAAACCATCGTTTCCGCCGTTTGATTACTCACGCTTAGAGCTCTCTTCCTGCGTTTGATTCAAGCTCTGCCGCTGGCTACTACGTAATCTGCGTGTGCCTTTCCTTGCTTCCCTTTCCTTTCGACATGGCTCCAAACAAGTTAATTTTCCAAACTGCTCACATGAAACACTTCTACAGCATTTTTGAAGCTCACAAATCACCTAGTGTTCGATAGACTCCACCGGTATCCCCCTCACCGACGAAGCTTTAAATGCTGCAAAATCTGCTCACGCCGTGCTCCTGGGCGCAATAGGTGGACCGAAATATGGCACGGGCAAGGTGCGGCCTGAACAAGGTCTGCTGAAATTACGCAAAGAAATGGGTACCTTTGGCAATCTGCGGCCTTGCTCTTTCGCATCGCCTTCTCTAACCAAAATCTCGCCCCTGAAGGAGTCTGTATGCGAAGGCACGGACTTTATGATCGTGCGCGAGTTGACCGGCGGGATCTACTTCGGCGAGCGCCGCGAAGCAGATCCTTCCGATGGGCCGGACGAGTCGGCTGAGGATAGAGAGCCGTACTCGCGGAAAGAAATTGAGCGAATTACCAGGTTGGCAGCATACTTGGCGCTTGCGAAAAGTCCTCCCTCGAAGGTGTGGAGCTTGGACAAGGCCAATGTGCTTGCGACGAGTCGTTTGTGGAGGAGAGTGGTGACGGAGGTCATGGAGAAGGAATTTCCACAGCTGGAGCTCGGACATCATTTGATTGACAGCGCGGCGATGCTGATGGTAAAGAATCCGAGAGCTCTGAATGGCGTTATTGTCACGAGTAACCTTTTCGGCGACATCATCTCGGATGAGGCAAGCGTCATTCCTGGCAGTTTGGGGCTTTTGCCTTCAGCGTCGCTGTCGGGAGTGCCAGATGGTAAAGAGTTGTGCAATGGCATATATGAGCCCATTCATGGAAGCGCACCGGACATTGCTGGAAAAGGCATCGTCAACCCCGTGGCGGCTATCTTATCAGTCGCGATGCTTTTGTTATACTCGTTGAATATGCCGAAAGAAAGCACACTGGTGGAGGCAGCAGTCAAGATCGTCATTGAGTCAGGAGTGACCACCGCCGATATTGGGGGCAGTGCAAGCACGACGGAAGTAGGCGATGCCATAGCTGCGGAGCTGGAAAAGCTGTTCACGGGGAGATAGCGGAAAAGTTCGAGGTGAAGGATTTCAAGATATGGAAACCACGGCCAAAAATAAAGGTGGCTAATTGTAGTCATTCCGTCATCAACGGTCGTGCTGTTCATCCAAAGCAATCCACAAACTAGCATGACGCTTCCAAGACGAGTAAAGATGTGAAAGAGACGAAACGCTCCAGGTCCTGGAGCTGAAGATCGGTATAGGCTCGAAACACTATATTCATACACGCAGCACCGCTAGCCATCCCATAAATAATCAGGTCCTGTATCACCCAGCAGGCGAGATATCACTTCGCCAATCCCGTATCCGTATCTCTCCGTCCGGATTTTCAGCAGCGTGACGATTTCCGCTTGCAGGATTGGCAGTCTGCCGTCGAAATGTAGCTTGCCTCCTCGGGAATTGCGCTGGCAGAGGAATGTTGCCATTCCCCCTTTGGGTCTGTTGCCGCAAAAACTGGTCGCGAGGTAATGGCAGACCTGGCAACGGATTCTCTCCCCCAGTAACGATACCGTTGAAGAGCCCCTCCGCCGCCAGGGTGGCTTGCCTGAAATTACCTGTTAGGATATTTCGAGCCTGCTGAAGTAAGTCATCATTTACATGACGACTTGCGGCATTTCCAACGCCAATAATCCCGTTCTCCTCTTCTGCCATACCGAGAACTTGCATCCTTCTAGCAAGGACTTCATCTCCCCGCTCTTGCTCCCTTCTTCGGTCGAGCTCTTCTTGATACCTTATCGGGTTACCTAGATGTGCATCGACATTTTCGTAGTTGAACCAGGGACAATCGCATGACTTCCACTTGGAGCCGCAAACCATGCAAAACTCCGCTGTGCACCTACAGGTCATGTGATTGCATCCTTCCTTCAGTTCGACCATCGCCGAGCAGCTGTAGCATCTCTGCCATCCCTTTTCCTTGGCTATTTCGACAAATTCCCTCGCCGCCGGATCTTTGGGACATTCGCGGGACGTATGCATTTTGTTGTTGCACATGCAGCAAACTCGAGTATTGCATCGTTTGCATTTACCGACCTTTCGACCGTGTTCAACGGTTATATGATTTGGCTTGATCCATTCGCCGCAGCCACGCGCTGGACAGTAAATCCTGTTGCGCGTTGTGTACTCTTGAAACTTCCTGTTCCAGGTTTTCTTGAAGTTTTGGTCAAAAAGCTTGTCTACGTGCTTCAGTGGTATGTGTTCAGAAGTACAGCACCGAGGCGGCATATGAGCCGGATCAGTAACAGACATCGTGAAAATGCGCCGCAAACATTCGTGGCACATGCGGTGAGAGCAGGCGAGCTTTGCAGAACGGGATATTAGCACGTCGTCGGAACCGCAAGTCAGACATGAGATCTTTTTCTCTGGCACATGTGGGGTAGGGGGTAGGAGGCGGGAGAAGATGCTGGAGGCTTTTCTTGCATGTTCTGGCGCCGTGTTCGAGCGAGGCAACGGGATGTTAGGCTTTGGTTGAGTAGACGTTGTACTTCGCTTTAGGGTAGGCCGAGCTCTGTCGTGGATGCTGGTGACACTCTTTGGTAATGCTGGTCGGACACTTTCTCGAGAAGATGTTCTGGACTTGTCAGCTGCGGTAAGGTACTCAAATGCGCAAAACCCCAACCTTTGGCACTCGTCTGCACCGTACGAGTTTCGCCGCTTTAAAGGTTCGCTCTGCCTTCTTTGAGGTCTCCGTCCCTCTTCTGGCTCTTGTTTATCATCAACAGAGAGTTTGCGCCGAGTCTTCGAACGCACTGGCGCAACGGATGATACCTCCGCACCTTGTGTCTTCGGGTCGTTGTTCTTATCGGCTTCTGTCTTTGGCGCCCGGCGGTAAACGAATTCGCCTTCGTCCAGTTCCTTGATTCTGCGCACAGTTACTCGTACCTTGGGGTGGCTGCGCCTGGTGTCTGCCGTGGTTGCCTTGTGTCGCCTTCGCACCTCCGATGCCTTTTTTACCGTTTCCACATATTTTCTGGTCGCAGGCTCTTTCGCAACGATCTCTCCAACGTATTTCATCTTCTTCCGTCGCTCCTCCGGCGGTTTTTCAGGGGGTTCAAGTCGCGCTTTGCGCTGCGCATCCGTGTCGGACGGGTTTTCAGGAGGCGGTTCGGTTTCGGCGGCTGACACATTGCTTGTGGTTTTCTTGCGCACACCGCCTGCTCGACTGGATTCTTTGCCACTTCGCAGGCGCCGTGACCGGACGGCTTGATTTGGGGCCATGAAGGTTGTGGACACCCTGCGCTCTTAATTCTCATCCTGCTCCTTGTGCGATCGGGCTTCAAGTCCTCATTTATGCCCAACAGCCATCACCACGAATGACATTGTCGTAAGATCCCGGGATCGCTTGGTCACACCCTGTTCATTGGTTCGGGGAAGCCCGTTTTCTAGGATGGACTAAACCGTTGCAGGCTTGGGCCACCTAGGTTTCCAATCAGACTTGAACAGTTGGTCCTGCATGAACCGTACTGCGAGTCTCAACTCTTTTGCTGGAGCAATCGCTCATGATAACGAGTTCTAAAGTCGCTTTCTCGACTGTTGAAAGCTTGCTGAGACTTGTTTCATTCGGGAAAACGATATGCCGGTGGGACAGAGGCTCCTCCCTGGTCGAAAAGTCGCGCCGTGTCTCTACGCAAGAAATATGTATCGTGAGAATCAGTCTGATCTCAACTCAGAGCTAGGTTCTGTAATCCAACTTTTATTCGGTTCCACACTCAGCCAGAGTCGAAGTTCTCTTCTTGGTTCATCTAATTCATGCTTTCTCAAGTCAGTTTTGAGTTATCGTAGGCTCTTATGGCAGATTTGATCGAATTGTGTCTTTCAGTGCCCTGTGTGTGGTTTCTATTCGACGTTAGATTGGGCTCGATGAGAACCTAGGTTTTTGTGAATATGTCGAGTCACTCACCTTGACGCAGGCCAGGTTGAATGTTGTTTCGGTTCTTCAATACTCGATCCTCTCCAGATATAGTGGACGACCAAATCCATTTTCGTGCATGGCCAGCCAACTCGCTGGACAGCTTACTTGATGCTCAGAGAATGGGCAATTTCACTGATACACAGTAGTTCAAACTGTCGAGCTCCCGTGAATAGCAGATACAGGTTTGGCAACGCGCACCTGTCCGCGGTTACTATCCGCACGAAGGGCGACTCACAACGCGGATTAAATTGCAGGTTGACGTACCGGATTGATGCAAAACAGTAAACTTAGCTTGACGCAATCCTCGCATCTGTACTCTATCTGTTCCTTTTTTTATTCCGGTCTCTTGCTGGGTGCATGTGGAGGTCGATGCCGAGTCCCCTTTAATGCAAGCCGTGTCTCAACATTCACTTCGCCAGTCTCCACCAACTTTCCAACCTTTCGATTTCAGCATTAGGGTACCTACCAAAATTCTTGATTGTTCCACAGAGGGCCTATCTGACTAGAATACAGATAATCAACTGCTCATTGACGCACACCCGGTATGTTCCTTGCCTCATCCTCCCTGCTCTCGGTCTCCTCGGTGCAGCTGAGCGACCCCGGCTAACAACTATGGTTGATTTTTACTAGGTCAACAAGACATGGGACCTCTCTCCAAGGAGGAAAGCCATGACGGCGTTACAAGTACACTTTCACTCCCGTTCCAAATGGCAGTGTCCGCAACTCATCATAAACAGGTCCGCAAACCGTGAAATCCCTCACCAACGACGAAGATCAGCGCGACATCACAAGTAGCACTCCTTCTGGTTTGCTGAACGGTACAGGTCAATCCTCTCCTTCAACGTTGACCGCGAAAGGCCTAGAGCTAATTGATGCTGGGCGTGTGTCAGGTCAGTCTCTATTACACAATGAAACGTGATAAATATAAGCTCATACCACCGATCTATAGACACTCGTTACTCCCTAGCCCTCGACGATACATTCGAGATCGGGCACGATATTCAGCACGGTAAGCACACCTCAACGATTCGGTATACACCCTTTCCTGATTCAAACCTTCAGGAGATTCTGGTAAACAAGCTATGTTGCAGTCATTCTACGCAAACGAGGATACAAATGGCGTAGAAAATGGTATGTTCGCTGGACCTTTGTATAGGCACGCGTTCTAATACATTATCTTTTCCTAGAGACTGTTGTCAAGGCTCAGCCCTCAACTCGCGCAAAAGGGAACCCTGAAGTCGCAGAACTGAGCTCAAATTGCAAATTGGAACCACCCCCCGGACCTCAGACTTTGCAAGAGTCGTATGCCTCCAAGACGACAACTACATTCGACAAATCTCAGATGATCGATGGCGACGATGACAAAGACACGCTCCAGCCCGATCTATTGCAAGCTGGCACGTCATCTTCCAGACCTACGATCAGTCATGACCCGCTCAACGGTACGAAAAATCCCGCTCGAGATATGCGCGCCTATATGCGTCAATTAGAATACGAATTTCCTGTCGCAGAGCTGAGGTATAAGGTCAAATGGTGTTGCCAGCAGGTCAAAAAGGTACGCACGCAACAACAAAAGCGTGGGTGCGAGAAACGTTACGGCATCGATGTGATTATTCCAAAATTCTGGCTCGTCGACATGATGGATTCCGAACTCGAGCAAAAGACTGGGCTGAAGAGCGTTCTCAAGTTGATAGGTGATCGTGGGCAAGGCTTCTCTAAACTGGCTGCCAAGCTGGCCGGCGTACTGTACAAGAGGTTTGAGAGGCAGAATTGGGGACTTTCGGACGAGGAAGACGACGAAGCCCTTTTCTTCCCAGAGGAGCCTGCTGAAAATGAGCCCTCTTCCAGGAAACGACATGTCAATACTGTGTCTTCCACCAATAAATCCGCCTCTGCTATGTCCGGACCATCCGCAATTCCAAATACCTCATCGAAGAGGATGAAACCAGACGTACAGGAGGACATGAGACCCCCAAAACGACACGCGATCTACGGCTGTGGAAAAATCATGGATGGGATTTGGCTTCGCAGAAACACCAACAAATCAACAAACACTGTCACCCATTCCAGAATTCTAGATCCAACGAAAGAGCATCTTCTCGCGAACAAGTTTGGTTCCAACGGTATTGAACATGGGACTTGGTGGCCAAAGCAGATTTGTCTTGTCCGTGACGGCGCTCATGGCTGCATTCAGGGCGGTATCTACGGCAATCTGGAAGACGGCGCTTTCTCTATCATTGTTTCTGGCTCCTCGTACTCTGGCCTTGACGAAGATCATGGAGACTATCTCTATTACTCTGCTCCAAAGCCCGAGGAAGGTGCAGCCTCAAACAAACGACAAAGCACTGACCGCGCCCAGATTCTGCGCCAATCACTGTACACGCAAAAATCAGTCCGTGTGATTCGAGGTGCAAGCAAGCCCAACAAGTATGCTCCGCCGGTTGGATTAAGATACGATGGCTTGTATACTGTCGCAGAGGAGGGGGCGGGAAAGACAGTCAACGGTGTGGCTTTGGCTCAGTTCAAGCTGGTTAGGAGGGTAAATCAGCCGGCTATTGACCTGTTCAAGCCAGACTCTAAGCAGCAGACTTTATTCGAAAGTATCAAGCTGGAGTACTGATTGTGCTAGAGATGGAGGCGAGATACAATAGCAGGATCAGATCCAGATGATCATACATGTACCTAGTTGGCTCAGAAAGTGGCACAGCCAGAGCGCGTCTAGGCATTGGCATAACCAGAGTGCGTCTAGGCATTGGCATAACCAGAGTGTGTCTAGGCATTGGCTAAGAGATACTAAGCACAAAGAAAGAATTGAGCTCTGAAAGTACTTGAATAAGTATCTCAACAATCATTCGGTACTTCGTAGTGCCGCGTTCCCTCGGTGATGAGAAGTACAATGACTGCCTTTGGTCCCAGGCAAGCAGCGTTCGGTGAAACGGCTGCAACACGTCGTAGACCTGCAAGAGTCGCTGCCCCACATGGACCAGCATGCACGCCCTGGGATTCCAGATATTGCACGGCAGCATGTGTCGCGGTATCGGGGACTGTGACACTAGCATCAACACCAGATTGTAGAATAGGCCATGCAATTGGAGACACAGTCCCGCAATTCATACCATCGCAGATAGTGGGGCCTGTTGTACGGAGAGTCTCCGAAGTGCCCACTTTGAGACTCTCGTGAAGACATCCAGCAGTATCCGGTTCTGTGGTGAGCACTGAGATAGCGCGACCGTTAGACTTACAGTAAGAGACGACCGCTTGGCCTAGTGAGCCGACTCCCACAGGCGTCACGATTGTAGATGCTTTCAGGTTCTGCTCAGCCAGCTGCTCCTCAATTTCCACCAGCATTGTAGAGTAGCCTTCGACAATCCATGTCGGAGTAACCTCATATCCATCGAAGGAGGTGTCTTGGACTAGCAGTCCACTGGGGAAGGCATTCGCTTGTCGCGATACTTCCTCCACAGCCGCATCATAATCGCCATCTACGGATATGACTTCAGCTCCCTCATTGGCTATCAATTTTCTTGTTGCGGCATTCATAAAGTTGGGTACGCAGATCTCCGCTTTGAGACGTAGCAGCGCTGCGATTCTGGCGACGGCCCTGCCATGATTACCGTCGGTTGCTGCGAATAGCTTGATACCATCTTCTCTAGCTGCAGCAGAGATCTGTGACAAGCTGGCGTCTAGTGGCAAGTTCGCCCGTGCCGCGATGGCGCGGAAAGCGCCCCATGAAGCACCGAGAATCTTGAAAGACGGCAGTCCGATGCGGGAGCTTTCATCTTTGACGAAGATATTTCTCACTCCCAATTCTTTCGCCAGGTCGGCAAGGGAGACCAGAGGTGATCGCTCAAACCCTGGCAGGCTCTGGTGAAATTTCTGAACAAATGAGAAATCGGAGGTGCGGTCGAGAGACCAGAGCTGGGCGGTTGGGTTGACATAGATGCCGTCTTTGTAAGGCATGGCTAAGCCACCAGTAACGAAACTAAATCGCACTTGACAACAGAAAGACTAAACAGGAACCAAAGTCTATGACGGGGTCGTACTTTTCAAGAAATCAGGATCAGGGAACTTCGATATCCTAGAGCAAATAATAAGCAGTGACCCCGCAAGCTACACTAATGTCAAGGTTGTTGGAGATCCAGTCGAAGGCCACTGGGCCACCGCAGAAACTAACGTCCAGGCCATAGAATGTGGCTTATACCTTTGTGTTAAGCAATTCGCTTCTAAGTTCCACAACGGCAAGCTAGTAAGTGTCTAAAGAAATTGCTGCGAGTCGTGACGAGTCGTCCTGGCAAGTAGCCATCTACCAAGGCCAAGACGGTATCGAATACGAGTGGGGGATCAACCCGTCGGTGGACGCCCTGTTCTCGAACAACACATACTTCCCTCGCACAGATCTACAGATCGCAGTCCTACACAACATCTCCGCCACCAACGACCTGAACTCCGTCAGCCTCACTCAGCCCGCGGTCGATGGCCTGAGTTCCTACCTCAATGATAGGCTGACGGATGATAAGGGCTTTCCTAGTGTGATGAATTTGTGTCTGCTGAGACAGATGGGGGGACACGCGCTGGCTCAGGCTTATTGGAGTGACGATGAATTTGTTCACAACTGGTCTCTGCGCTTATGCGCGCTGACCAGTGTCGAGGAGGATCTGTTGAAGCGGTATTGGATTTTCGCCGGCCTGAGAGGAGACTAAAAAAAGCCTTTCTGGTAGATATTGGTAAATCTGAGCAAAAGTTTGCATTTGACACTGGCCCTCCTACAGCCTCCTACTTTGCCAAGAATTTCTGGAAAGCCTCATGTTCAATCACAACATTCCCCACTGCTTTCAATTTCTTCCTTCCTGCTTTTTGTTTATCCAACAGCTTCTGCCGTCGTCCTATGTCGGATGCATGCAGCTTTTGAAGCACGTCTTTCCGAAATGGCTTCAAAGTCTCCCGGGCGACAACTTGCTTCCCAATAGCAGCCTGGATCACGACTTCAAACATTTGGCGGTCTACATGCTCTTTGAACTTCTCCACCCACTGCTTGCCGAGATGCCTGGCCTGGCTGATGTGTACCACACGAGCAACAGCATCAACTGGCTCCTTATTCACGAGTAGCTGCAACTTGACAATATTGCTGACGCGCCAGTCAGATTCTTCGTAATCAAGAGTGGCGTAGCCCTTGGTGGCCCCTTTCAGTTTGCCGAAGAAGTCGTCCACAAGCTGAGCTAATGGCATCTCATACTTGAGGATGACTTGAGTCGAAGTAAAGTACTCCATGGCCTTCTGCTGTCCGCGGTTCCCCTCACAGAGTTCGATCACTTTGCCCAAGTACTCATCAGGCAAAGTAAGGGTGGCCAAGACGTAGGGTTCTCGAAGCTCTGCAACGTTCCGTCTCGCAATATCATCGTCTGGGAATTCGGCTGGATTGGTGATTACGAGCTCCTTACCGTCCTTGTATACGACCTTGAAAGGCACCGTGGGCGGCGTTATAATAATGCTTGCACCATGTTCTTGCCGCAGTCGGTCCTCGAAGACAGAACAATGAAGCGTGCCCAGAAAGCCCAATCGAAAACCAGCTCCGAGCGCGTGAGATGACTCTTTCTGAATCGTGACACTTCGGTCATTGAGAAGCAGCTGGTTGATACTTTCCTCGAGATGCTCAAAGTCTCCCTGATCGACAGGAAAGGCAGCTACGAACACCATGGCTTTTGGCTCCTCAAAACCAGGCAATGGCTCGACCTGCCGCTCGAAGCCGACTTTGGTATATGTGTCACCAACCTTCGCTTCCTGGCTGCGCCTCATGCTTGGATTGAAATAAATGTACCCAACTTGCCCTGCTCGAAGGACTTTCTGGGGCGTTGGATCAGGATACATGATCCCGACTTCGCCCACTGTGTACTTGAGCCCAGTGGCGAAGGAGACAACCTGATCTCCGGCCCTGATAGTCCCATCGAAGATCCGCACGAGTAGGACCACGCCTTTGTAGGACGAGTACCACGAATCGACAAGGAATAGTCGTAGAGGTTTCGAATCGTCTCCTAGAGGTGCAGGCACCTTGTCAATCACAGCCGGCAGGAGAGCCTGTACGTTAAGACCTGTCTTTGCGGAAACAAGTACGGCTGAGTTGGGGTCAAGCTCGAACGTATCTTTCATCTGTTCCAACGCTCGTTGCGCATCGGCATGAGGCAGGTCAACCTTGTTGATGACCGGGATCAGCGACAGCCCCTGAGCGAATGCCAGATAAAAGTTGGCGACAGTTTGTGCTTGTACTCCTTGACTGGCGTCCACCAGCAGTAGGGCTCCGCCACAGCTAACGTAGCTCCTGGATACCTCTGCTCGAAAGTCCACATGGCCAGGTGTGTCTACCAAATGCAGCAAGTAATCTTCCCCATTGTGATTGTATATCATACTGCATGTCTGCGCCTTGACTGTAATTCCGCGTTCGCGCTCGACATCGAGCTTATCCAGAACCTGCTTGTTCGAGCCAGGCTGGATGGTGCCTGTAAGCTCCAGGAGCCGATCGCTGAGTGTGCTTTTGCCATGGTCGACGTGCGCGACGATGCAGAAGTTGCGGAAGCGCTCAATTGGGATGGCAGCAACTCGTTGTTCGATTTCGAGGGGTATCTTGATTGCCTGCGCTTTACGAGTTGGCGATGTCGCGAATGATCGAGAGACTGCGGAATGCGAGGACTGGGCTGGGATGAAGCGCGGTGCCTGGACAGCCCTGGGAGCGACTCTGCGCCATGCAAAGGATCCCAGGCATTGTCGCATGAGTCTGCAGTGACTTTCTTCAAATGAATCTGAAGTTCATTGTCCAACAAAAACCGCCAAAACTTTTTCAACATCGTCCTCTCCGAATCTGTCGCCGTGCCAACCTCAAAAAAGTAAACACCTCTCAATCTCTGAATCGCGCTCTCAGAACATATGTAAGATCATCAAAATGGCCGAAGATAAGCAAGATAAGTCGAAAATCCACAAATTGGCACTGAGAGGTATGTTCTAGTGTTCAGTATCATTCCAGATGGCTGACATACCTCAGGGTCATCCAAACTGGTGGCCGAATTCGTAAGTATACTCCTCTGAGATTATCTACGATATGGAACTCACGCTGTGTAGTTCGAGTACTCGATCAACACAATACTGTAAGAATTCCTTTGAAAGCAATTCAGGCTATGTTATGCTAAGATGAGTGTAGCTTCCAGCGAGGTGTATACCCGGCAGAGGATTTCACAGCGTAAGCCAACAACATCATGTCCGGGTATTGCAGCATTGACGGTCTTAAGTGTCAAGAAATATGGCCTTAATATGCTTGGTACGTCCACTCATCTACCGGGAAAGTGTCATTACTGATTATGAGTAGTCTCTTCTGATGACCAGGTCAAAGCCTACATCAAGAAAATCATGTCGCAACTAAACAAATGGATGGTTGGCGGCAAGATCTCCAAGCTCATAGTTGTCATCACAAGCAAGGAAACCGGAGAACATGTCGAGCGTTGGCAATTCGATGTCCAGATATTCAACAAGAGCTCGAAGCATAAGTCGTCCAGAAAGGCGGCCGACAAAGAGAACACTGCTCCTGAGTATGTCTTGGTATGAGACGACTTTTCCATCGCTAACAACTAACAGAGAGGTGGAGGCAAATGAGCCTGTCCCTGAGAAGACAGAAAATCAGATCCAGGAGGAGATACAGGCCATCTTCCGACAGATCACAGCTTCAGTGACGTTCCTTCCAGTGCTGGATGGGAATTGCACATTTAATGTCCTGGTATATGCCGACGCTGACTCGGACGTGCCGATCGAGTGGGGGGACAGTGATTCGAAGGAGATCAAGAACGGAGAGAAGGTGCAGTTGCGGAGTTTCAGTACGAGTAATCACCGCGTCGACACTATGGTCAGCTACAGATTGGCGGATTGAATAAGGCTTTTGGGAGGTAGGGAGATGGTTTCGGAGAAAGCCTTGTACGAGGCTTTGCTTAGGAGTTCAGTGTTATTGGGCGGGCCTGGATGTTACAACAATCTCTGGCATCCAAATCTGGTCTGTTCATAAATGCTAGCTGCTTTTAGCCGAGCTCGTTCGCGCTTGGAGCATTCCGGATGGTACTACACTAGGGGTATCTAGTAGAAAATAAGTGCCGACTTTTCAACCATGAATCCTGCTAAAGATTTTCGTCAAATTATGCCCCAATATACCAGATTTCCACGTCCAGTACATTGAAATGATGACCTTCTTCGCTCAGGGGTTCATTTCCGAATGTTGGACAAGTGTCGCTAATTCCTTTCTCCAACGCGTCATCAAGCCAGAGACCATAGTGACCATCGCCCCCTCCTACAGACAGAAAGCCTGGTTCGCAAAATATCATGAAATCGTTCAAACCGCTATAGGGAAAGGCCTTGAAACGTATGCGGTCTGGTGTGCTTATGCCCGCTTTTGAATCCATTGGAGGTTCAAGGAGATCGATGGGGATCGGCTTAGGCCTCTGACTCTTCTCGTCTCGGACTGTGGTGAACCTCTGCAGATTTGTGGTGTCTGCGCTCGGTGGAGGCGGTAGGCCGGCTAGTTCAAGAAGATCTTCTGGTGGAGGTCCTTTGTTGTCGCCCTGAAACTGCTGTAGGTGAAGCATCGTGGGAAGGACGCTTGCCCTCCACAAGAAGCATTCTCCAGTACCATAGTAATGCGGAAAAGGTTTGGGCGCGTCCGTCAGATATGCACCAAAGGCAGAACCTTTGCTATTGGAGGAGTCGCGCACAGCAATGACATAGCCCGCACGCTGACTTCGGTTCGAGAAGTTCTCACAGCATTTATAGAGTGTGGCCAGCGACGCACCGTCTGTTTCCAAGCTGTATGCCAGCCGCCAAGAATCGACCAGCTGTAGACGTGGTGGAACAAGTAGTCGGATCTCTTCGGCTAAGGCCCGGGTCAGAACGTGCGAAGACCGTTTATGAAACGATTTGAGTGTGAGAGGTGTGAGTGGTGGTGGTTGGAACGGGGAGCCTGTACGACGTGGAGGTGTATATACTCCTGACGAATGGGATACATTCGGGGCATCAAGGAGTCTAGCGACGGGCTGCTCTGGAGGCTCTGTCATCCGACGATATAAGCTGGAGACGACATGTTGGACAGGGTAAGCAAGGTAGGCGGCAGAGTTTGGGTTGTGAGGATTCGAAGCGAATGTTTGCTTGGATGCTCCGTTCATGTCTGACGTGCGTCGACCTGAACCTTTGGTCTTGTCCATTATTTCGCAAAATCAGCTTTGGTAGGGCTTCAGAAAGTGTCAGATGTCAGGGGGTTTCCGAAGTTTAAAGAATGTTGACTATTTATTGCGTGACCTCCTTGCTGCGCTACTTACGAAGTATCATCAACAGGGGTCTCCAAAAAGTCCGCTGGGAATCTGCCCTTTGTTCGGAGCGTATGATTGACGATGGTGAGGGGTCTTCTGAGAGGAAGCAACATTAGAATGTGTCAGCCACATGCACGCACCTTAAGGCGGCTCTTACGTACAGCTTTAGCGGGTTCATTAGCCTAGAACCAAGTTTGCCCGCAAACTGCGTCATAGCGCCTGAGGTCTAAACAAAGTGACCGTCCACAAGCTACGTTGGCGCCTATGTCCGCACCTTCATCAAACCTACCATTCTTCGAATTCCGTGATCTTCTGCTGGTGAATTCCATCAGTTTCCTGTGACTCTCCAAGGTTCCTTGATCACAGCCACAGGCGCCCAGAAAATTGAACATTGACGTTGGGCTCAACTGCAGCTTCTTGGCCGGAGACCAAGCGACCTTGCAAGTATGTTCATGCTACGAAATGGTACAGTCTTCACATGTCCTGCCTGCCCACCAACAAAGTTTTGCTTTGAAGGATAAGGCGCTGACCGATGGTAGTGAGCAAGTACCTTTTCGGAGACAGTTCGAAAGAATCTATCATAGAAATACCTCAAGGACAACTCTACATTGTCCGACCTCTGTCACCCAAGGGCTACTCAGAGCTCATATTCAAAGACGCCGTAGCCACGATCCGAAGGACAGGCCAGGAGTTTCAATATCAGCTGGTCATACAACGAGCATACGAGGAGGGTGAGGCCGAGCTAGCTGAGGACGAGGACGAGGACGGTACCGCAGACGGTCTTAGCGATAAGGACGAAAAGACCTTTCTGCTCGACCAATCTCTTCATTTTCGCTCCGACATAAGAGAAAGTGGTGAGAAGGTCCTTGCATGGCGCGACCTGAGTGGAGATCAAGGTGATTTGTATGAATTCGTCTGTGACAGTTCGGTACAAGCAGAAAAGGTCGCAACTTTCGAACTTGCTGCTGTCGAATGCCAGTACGAGCGCAAGTACCGTCAAAGCGCACAAAAGGCGACTGAAGCGCAGTTGAAAGAATTCTCCTTCGACGCAGAAGACTCAATACCTGCAGCCGGGCCTTTTTCGAGCCCGAAGTCCAAAACCGCCGACCCAATGCCTACTTCAAAGGAGTCAGCTGCACATATGGCCAGTGAAGTTGCCTCATCAAAAAAAAAGTCCAATATGGCTGTCGCGCGGGGGACGCTTCCAACCTCGGCGCCTCCATCAAAGAGTCCTCCTCAAACTGGCGAGACTCTTGCTAAAGAGTTTGCCGAGCTACACCTGTTCGACTTCGAGAGCGGAAGTTTCATTTTACAAGACGATACCGTCTCTGCTCTTGTCATGGAGACTGGCCAATGGCAATATTGGCTTTCTATCGTGGGCAAAGACAAGGAATGGCTAGGCCAGCAAGTTGTCGCCGATATCAACCCCGTATTCAACTTCGAGTATCTGTCTTTCATCTTCAACCATTACACTGAAGATGGCTCCGCATATTCTTGGCTACTGCGCTTCAGAGACCAAGCGACACTTGAGAGATTTCAAGAAGGACTGATGCAGGCGTTGTGGGAACAGTTGAACGAGATGAAATGGGCGAAAGTCAAGGAGCAAGAACGTGAGTATGTGCTTGAGGCGTTCAACGACTTGACCATGCAGGATGCCCCACAAGAACAGGAGGAAGAAGATGAGGAACTCGACGAGGACGACGGCCAGAAGAGCGAACACTACGATACGGACGAATCTGAGGACGATGTGGATGTACACAACAAGGACGGCAATGTCAATTCTCAGTTGGCAGTCGGATACAAGCATGACAGATCGTTTGTTGTCCGAGGCTCCAAGATTGGCGTCTTCAAACATACTCCGAACAACCATCTCGAATTCAGTACCAATATCTCCAAGATCGAAACTCCGAAAGGTCGGTTATTCAGCCCGAAAAAGGTCATGCTACATGCCGAAGATCAGGATATGGTCTTGCAAGATGAAAGCAATCCAAACTCACTCTATCGCATGGATCTTGAATACGGCAAAGTTGTCGACGAATGGAAAGTGCACGATGACATTCCGGTCACTACTTTCGCCCCAGAAAGCAAGTTTGCTCAGATGACTCCCGCCCAGACCTTTTTAGGTCTCTCACGCAATGCTCTTTTCCGCATTGATCCTCGAGTCAGTGGCAACAAGCTCGTGGAGGAAAATCTTAAGCAGTACGCATCGAAGAACGACTTCTCCGCTGCTGCTACAACAGAGAAAGGTTATATTGCGGTCGCCTCGAACAAAGGTGATGTCCGACTATTTGACAGGTTGGGTATCAATGCGAAAACACATATCCCTGCTCTTGGTGAGCCGATCATTGGTCTCGACGTCAGTGCAGATGGCCGATGGGTTCTCGCCACATGCAAGAATTACCTACTACTGATCGATACTCTTCAGAAAGGCGGCAAGAATGAGGGCAAGCTTGGCTTCGAGAAGAGCTTTGCAAAGGATGACAAACCGCAACCAAAACGATTAGCTCTGACGCCGAGCCATGTTGCACAATTCCAACACGAGACGAAAACGCCACTGTCGTTCACTCCGGCAAAATTCAACACCGGTATCGACCAGAATGAGACAAGCATCATTACCTCAACTGGCCCGTTCATCGTCACTTGGAGCATGAAGAAAGTGATTGCAAACAACAAAGAGCCTTATGCTATCAAGCGATATACTGCAGAAGTCAAAGCAGACAACTTCGAATTTGGCAGTGATAAGAATGTGATCCTGGCGCTTCCAAATGAGGTCAATATGGTTTCGAGAAGGACCTTCAAGAAGCCTACCAGAGAGTCGATTGCTGGCCCGGCAGGTAGATTGAGTACGCCTAGGAGGAGTGGCGGCTTGAGGAATGAGATCATCAACAGCCCATATTGAGGAGATTGGTTTCAAGTGGCGTAATCTCTACGAAAGTCATGTGCCAGGGCTCGGCGGTTGATTTCAAAGGAGCTATTTTGCAGTGCGTTGACAGGTAAACGGTGTGGCTTTCATGACTCTCCTTTTCAAGCGAATACCCTGATGAGATATCCCCTACGAGATAGTGCAAGCTAGTAAGCATATTCGATCTAGCCCTCTTTCTTCCTGAAGCTGCTGCCACGAATCACTCCGACGAACATTTCGTCTGTGGTTGCGAACGCGAACCCTTCGGGATTATGCCACCGTAGATACGTTCACCATCTCTTAAGCAGACTTCAAGACTCGACATACCACTCTCAATCACCCATCACCCACCAGCTACTGTTGTTCCTTCCCTCCAAACTCACCAGTCGGGCACTCTCGTCAGCGCTTTTGGTTTTTGCGAATTTCCATATAAGGAGAAAACGTCCGTCAACGACCAGTTCTTGGGGTCAGCCAGTGGGAGGACTTATTGCCTTCTAGCACATTCAAGCATGAGAATTTGCGGTCATATCCCAAAATTACTATCTCCCATGATGGTATTGTGCTTTATGTGAAGAAACATCTCCCTCCAAGACCGGCATGCCTGCCGACTTGTGTTCATAGGTCGACGTTGCGATTGAAGACAATTGCTGATCAAATGAAGAGAACAACGGAGACTAAGTTGGCGACAGACCCGCTGTTTTGCATTGATCGCTAGTTTTGGGCCTGGTGTAACATGGCAGAAGTTTACCTCCGATATCTCAGTAACCACTCCTCCCCTCCACAACACCCGCCGCACCACCGCCTTTGCCAAACATCTCATTCAGCGCCTCAGCGAGCGCATCCGGCCTCTCCCAACCCGCAAAATGACCACCCTTATCATAAGACTTCGAATACACTATCGGTCCCAAAGTGCTCCACCAAGCCTTTGGCGCATTACTGATCTCGATAGGGAAGTCCGCCAGTCCGAGCGGCACATCGATATAACCTTGAACACCTGGTACCATGATCTTAGGGTCATGTAGTGCCTCGTAGTAGATGTATGAGGATGACTCGGGGCCAGAGACTGAGTGGTAGTAGATGCTGACCCAGGTGAGGACCTCGTCGTCCGTCCATGAATAGTTGTCAGACCACGCGACCAGTTTGTCGTAGATCCACGCGAGTAGGCCGACAGGAGAGTCACGAAAAGCGAACCCGATCGTACTGGGCCTGGTGCTTTGGATGGCCAGGTAGCTATGAAAGAACCTAAGTACGAGCTTCGTATTCGCGTTGATCCGTGCACTCTTTGTAGGCAAAGATCCACGATGGCAAAGACAATGCAAAGGGACACTCACCCTCTTCCATCTCCTGCCTGCCAATCCTGACCTCGACCGAGAGCTGCCTTCTCACGGGCGGAGTATTCTGGCTCGGGGTTTGATTCGGTCCACTTGGGTGGAGAAGCGAAAATCAAGTTCACATGGCAGGCTTTACAGTGCTTCGGATACAATTGTGCGAGGGTCCGGGTGATAAAAAACCCCCAGTCGCCGCCCTGAGTCACGTATTGATTGTAGCCAAGCTTGAGCATGAGCTTGTGGCAAGTCTCTGCATACTGCGAGAGAGCGAATCCTGGCTTGCTCACACCGTCTGAGAAAGCATAGTTCGGCAAAGACGGAGCCACGACATCAAAACCAGGTTTGCCATTGCCACCTCTAAGGAGCGGAATGATCTTCATGGCTTCGATGAAGCTGCCCGGCCATCCGTGCACGAAGAGGAGTGGAATAGCGCTTGACAGGCCGCTCTTCTGATGTACGAAATGAATGTTAATGGGTTCGAAGCCATCAACAGTGACCTTGGTCCGAAACTGTGGGAGCTCGTTAAGTTTCCATTCTTGTGCGCGCCAATCAAACTTTGTCTCCCAGTGCCCTTTCAGACGCTTGATATCTGACAGAGGTACGCCGTATTTCCATCCAGAGCCTTCGATCTCGTTGGGAAGGTCTGTCAACTCCAATTTCTGTTTCAGCCGTTGTAAACTTGAATCAGGGACCGCAATTTTGTAGGTTTCTATACTGGAATCCATCTTCAAAATGAATGACGTTCTGTTTCACAACAGGTAGATAGCAAATGATGACCGAGATAGGAAGGAGCTAAGTAGAAGCTTGACAGGATAAACAGCAATATATTCATTAGCAGGCTGACACGCCGAGGTAACGGCGAGCAGGGTTTCCAACATTATGGTCCCACAATTCCCTCGCAAAGAGGTCATTGCATGCAAGGAGGATGCTCGGGGGAGCGGTAGTTCAAATAGCGACCCCGCTTCGAAGACCTCTCTAACTGACGTGCGGAGAGTATTGGCGCTCTCCAGACCACGGAAACAAGACAGCGGATGTGTGGTAAGCGATATTGTTCAGGGAATCTAAGCAACGACTGCCAACAGCCGGCAGTAACATCTATTTCATTATTTGCTTGTTGGAGCACATCATCACACTTTCGTTTCAAACTCCATCATCCACCAAATAGCGGGATATCAAGCATGACATGAATTTGTCCCACAGTCGGTCCAGAATTGCATAATGGTATGCCTTAATCTGGCCCTGACACTTCATCCTGCCATCTTGGGATATCTCTAGCTTCGACCAGCCTGGCACTTCTCGAGAAGTGCTCCCTCCGCAAATTACTCCGATGGCAGAAGGGACACTTTTCCCAACTCTCCACCATGTTGTCCGCCAGAAACTCAAGCGCGTTCCCATTGGATAGCGGAAACTTGCAGCCACATTTCGTCGACCATCTCCCTGGTGACGTTTCAGCAGGTTTCTCCAACATGACCACGTTCAGGTGTCCACATCCAGTGAATCTAATCAGGTGAATTGCAGTATCGTTGTCTAGGTCGTCGAGAGTGGCGTCTGCGCCGTCCTTGAGCTCCGTTGCCTGTAACAAAGACTTTGCATCGTCGTGGTGTTCGAACTTGTTTTTAGTCGCGTTCATGGCATATCTTGGACCATTTGGGTCGTTCTTGGGTCTCGAATGCAGTCCAGTGGAGCAATCGCCTCGATGAGCGACTGGCAGGCCTAGGGGTGATGGCACGAAGGTGAGTGCTGTTTGAGGCGGTGATACCGTTGACCGCGTCATGGTTCCGAGGAGATCTGCTATCGTTGCTTGGGCCATCCATTGGCTCCTCTCGTTCTTTTCCACGGCCTCGTCTAGGTCCTTGATCTTGTGAGACATTCTGCTGTACCCTACCGAGCATAGCCCAGCGGGCCTCAACCCGGAGAACTTCCCCATCTCGGCCTCTCCTGCTAACCATCATAATCCTAGCCCTGCCCCGCTCTCGACCTGGACGAAGACGTCGGCCTCGCGCCTCTAGTAACTGTTGCCCAGCCTGCAGCGCTCGTTGCTGTGCGCGCGGCAGTTCCCCGTCCACCTGACTAACTCGGCCCGCCACCAACATTCCCCTACGTAGCTGCTAGGCCAGATCAACCGCTATCACGACGGCTTCCAGAAGTTCGTCGGTGGACCAATCCCACCCGCCGAGGAGAAACGGCCGTTCCTCTGGGGACAGGTTAGGAGACATCGCAAGATCTCCGAAATAATTCATTCGCCGCTCCGTTGCTTCCAGCTCCATACGTTGATCCACCAGTCGAGCACGGCGCTGTCGGGTCTGCAACGACTGCTCCCTCGCTCGGCGCGCCTGGTCGCGTGCACGCATTATTCGCCGTTTGGCGACTTCGATGTGCTGCTGTATCTCCGTCTGAACAGTGTGTGGCGCATGTTCTCGTACCACCCTATCCCTTACTCCGATCCAATCCGCCACTGTTGTTGCGATTGACTCTGCTTCGCGACCAATTCTCACGGCGGCTTCAAGTAGACCGTCGGCCGAAGAATCCCATGGCCCTGCAATGAGAGACAATTCTTCATCGGTTAGCCCCAGCGTTCTGGCAAGCTCGATCAAATTTCGTGCTCGTTGCTCTGTTGTTTCAAGTAGATCTGGTCTCAAGGGATCCCAAGGCTCGTCAGATCGCATAACAGCCTGCTGTAACCAGGTTCTAGATCTGCTTAAATCGGCAATGCTCCACTCTGGCCATTCTCTTCGCACATCTATATAACGCCGGGTAGCTGCAAGCTCGGGCTGCAATCTGGCTTGGTCGGCGAAGCTCCCTTGGTCTTCCCCACTCCTGCCCCAGGCCGGTGGACGCCCTTGCTCCGTTCTTATGCTCCCAGTGATCGCGCCAGCGGCCTTGTGTTTCTGTCCCCGCTACTGATATTGGTTGCGAATCCTGGTCTTAAGCTAGTTGGTGCTGGTACAGGCTGGCGGACGGGGCCATGTAATCGGCGTTGTATTCCTCGCTTGTGAGCGCCCCACATCGACATCTGCCCTGCTGGGCGTAGAGGTCGCAGGTCTCGTCGCCACCGGCAGTTCCTCGACTCCATCCTCCGAATCTGGCTCCGGTGCTGCTCCCCCATCAGCTTCTTCGTCGAGGTCTTCAAGATCTTCGCCTTCGCCATCTTTTCGGGAGTATTTTCCCTTAAAGCACGCCGGGCAGACGGTGGTAGCTGTGCATGACAGACTTGGGCCGTAGGTGGCCGTGCTCGAGGTCGCTGGAGGTCCAGAAGTGCACGTTGAGGTGCGTGCAGTGGATGTAGGATGATGCTTCGATATAGCACATTATGAAAAGTGGTAGGGAGGGAGGAGTGTAGGAGGGTATGGGGAAGACTGAGGAGGGAAGGTGGAGTGGATGGGAGCAGCTTGTGGATCTGGGGGTTTGATAGAATAGATGATCAGTAGGAGAGTGGGAGATGGAGGACGTCGTTTTGGAAGATGGTAGCAGTGGAAATGTATGTCGAAGTTTACATGTTGCTTGAGGCCTTGATGGGGAGCTGAGGATCATGGGTATAGTAGAAAACTGTGTTGGACTCACTGGTGATACAGTGTGTATGGTGTGATATTGAACAATCGACAGAAATAGGTGCAGCAGCAGAATAAGACTCATTGACGATATGGAACAAGCAGCTCAAAGTGACTAGAAGGGGGACTGATTTCACCGACCTCCTTCACCTTGGATGGGAAACGCATCGGCCGTGAAGTAGATCATTGGATGGGTAACTTGAGCAGTAGAAATAAGGGGTATGGGATTTTTTTCGACGATTCTCCCCCACAATGTCATAGTACACTCGTTGTTATGCACATTGAGCACACATGTACGGGCCAAGCTCGACTTTACAATGCCAAAGCACCAACAATACCCGCGACCATCATGGCCCCCGCATTTCTCGCCATGTTCGCAACAGCAGCTCCGGTGGAAACAACAGTTGAAGCGGTAGCCGTTGCTTGGAATGTTGCCGTTGCGCTTGGAACGACGGTGTTCGAGAGGACGGCGCTGGTCGAAGCAGTCGACCAGCTCGACGCAGTCACGCTGCCCGAGGCTGAAAGGCTGTAGTTGCCGGAAGTCCACGTGCTATTTGAGTACGAAGAGCCCCAAGTAGAGCTTTGTGTTGCAGGGACGACGGTCACCGTGGTCGAAGCATTTCCGCTCGTAGAGCCCGAGACAGCACTGTTCGACACGCCACATTGCGGGCTATATTGGTATTGGCCTGTGCCTTCAACTATAAGCTCGATACCGTAGTGGGTTGTGTCAGGCTCGAGGGTCGACGGGACGTTCCAGGCGTAGGAGCCAGTGTTTGCGACGCTGTCTACGATGGTTTCGATCGGGACGACGTTGGTGGATGGGCCGCGAAGGAGGAGGAGAGCGATATTGCCTGGAGGGTTATGGTTAGTGAAAAAGGTTGACCTAAATCTGAGTTGGGAAATGTTGGAACGCACCTGGAGTAGTTGGTGTCCAGGTAATGTTGTAGACTGTGCCAGCTGGAATGAGCTCATTGAGCCCGGGATGGATGATCGGATTGCCCGACGGGGGTCCGCTGGCGGGTTGGGTGTAGGCATATGCGATGGCAGCAAAGCCAGAGATCAATGTGGCGGTAGTGAAGTGCATGGTGGCGGTTTGCAATTGCAATGAGTACGTCACGAGACTTGTGCGATGCAATAAATGAAGCTCTGCTCTACGGTAAATGGGGAAACGAGTGACGGTAGGAAGAAAGTGAGTGTCTGAAGAGAGGTTAAGGAGCGGCTGAACCGAAGTTCTAACGTTTCGTATAAATGTTCGCGTATGGGACAAAATGCGTTCAGGAGGAAGGCAAGAGGGGGTCCTCGCGGGGAGCTGAACTACCAAAGCTATCCCAATTTCCCTATTTCCCTAACCGGACTCGAGCGTGTAACATCGTGCAGCGTTTACATGTCAGTGCGCCGTTGGAGCATGACTTGAAATAGACAAGCCACACCGTGTTCTCGCACAAGCTTGACCTCGCTGAGTTAGAGGAAACGGCTACAGGAGTTTTGTGCCGGCGTAAGTGGCTCGCTGAGATGCTGCTAACGTCGATCAGGGGGAGCAGCTGAAGATTTGGGATGCAACGCAATTTCAGCCGGGGCTTGGCGCCTGCCAAGGCCTCTCCTATCTCAACGAGCTTGCTGCCTTGCTGGTTTCTTCTCGTAACAAATTTCATTTTAATAATCGGAAAGGATTTCATTACCTATGGGTATGATACATTGGATTGATCCAACCCACAGCGGAAGCCATCAAGATCCTATGTGTCATACCCCTCATCAACTTCAGTGGATGCCGTCGGCCGTATCTAGTCGTTGAAGGCATGCGAACATAAAAGTCATTAGTACTCAATATCATAAGCATAAGCGCGGTCATGAATCTCATCCAGTCCTCAAAACCGACAACGTAAGGAACATCTCTCTCGATTCCTCCATAAATATTCCCCTTCTCCGCTCTCGCTAAACCTGTCTCGCCTCTTATGCACCATCAAGTTGTTGGAAGGCCATGTCATTCAAATTCTGCTCCCATTGCAACGTCCCAAGATCTCTGTTTTGTAATCAGGCTAAGCACTGGATACGTTATGGTCGCTCTAACCGTAACTGCTGACCCTGCTCTTCACTGCTTTTCCGCAGCCAGTTGTCGTCAAACACGTCCTGGCGCTTCTTTGCCGTACGGAGATCCGAAAGTATACTTGTAGCTAGCGTTGAGGTCGGGAATTTGTGCTCGTCGCTTTTGATGACCTGGAGATGGTGTCTTCAATGAAGATCGTCCCAGTCCAACTCTTCCAAGTGCTGGGCCAACACTGCGGTCTTTTTAGGAATATGCTCCCCACAGCCTCTCAGCATCTGCTCAGGCCCATTGGTCACTGCACCCCCAACAGTGAGCATGATGGCAACACTGAACTTGCCCCAGAGGTACAGAGACCGTCCCCAACCTTTCTTCTACTTCTTCGGATTCTAGATATCTTGCTCTACCACCGATTTTACCAAGGTCTTGTTTCCAGTGATTTTGATATCCGGCATCAGAATCATCAAATCCCACCATTGCAGAGTCGGAGGCTACTGGCAGGGGTTGTCGAAGAGAAGGAGTGCCCTCTTGCTGCAAAGAACTGCTCTCTGGACCACAGATTTTTCCTGCAATCGCTTCTTCGTCATGTCTCTCCCAATCGTAGCCGGTGCTGTGCGCATCACCTAGTTTCTTACGCCTCGCACCAGGTCCCAAGAACAAGCCAAGTACCCACCAGCTCAATTTTCCCAACCTCTTCCAGTTGCTGTGCCAGATGTTCGCTATCAGCCGTCGAACGAGCGCTATTGGATCCCGCCGTAGTATCCGAACACAGCGCGTGTAACGGGATAGTGTGTCGAGGATAGTGCGAACCGTGACCGACGTCAGCGGAGCAGGCGATGCAGTCCTCTTATGTAGCGTTTCAAGGGGACTACGGGGGCGAGATGACGGCTCAATCCTTCGTGATTTTGTGCTGGTATCGGTTAGGGCCTTTGGGGTGCGCACATGCTCTTCGGACAGAGGCTTGTTATGCGCACCCGCCTCGTGAGCAGGATTGACACAGAGTGTCGGCATGACAAATGAACAGCTTTCGGGATCACTAGACCTCTGCCGTTTACGAGGAATAGGTGAATCATCCCTGTCGCCTTGTACTGAGGTGATCGGAGCTCGCTGGGCTGCGAGATTCGATGTACCCCTAGTCCTGTACGTTTCGCTTTGCAAGGAAAATAGTTCAGGCATCAGCCCTTGACTGCTATCGGCGGAAACTTGGTGGAGAGGCCTATAATCAGAGCTCACACCATTTCCAGTGGTTGAATGAAGTCCCGGAACGGTGGCAGGACTCGACTGCCATTTCGATAATGTTATGCCAGACCGATCCCTCCATGTGCCGTCTTGATCTTCTACTTCGAATGATGCTGCCCCGTGCAAACTCGAGAACATTTGCTCGTCCATGGCTGATGGTTCTGCGCGATTGAGAAATTTGGTAATGCCTTCTTCGAAACTTTGGAAATGCGGCTCTGAGGAGGCTTCGAACGCCTTCAATGCTGTTTCCGAAACCCAATCAGACGGCAATGCTGGAGCCTGGATGGGCGTCTCGAATTGTTGAGATAGAAATGAGGTCGTTGGGTCTAACGATTGTTCCGAGAATTCGCGACGTGTAGGGCTGGAGCACAAATTTGTCGTACTGAACGTCTGGAACGCGTTGCCTTCTGAGGCAATTGTAGACAGCAGGAGAGGCTTCAGTTGTGTAGAGCCAGACTCAAAGCGGCGCGTCCTTCGATGCTTGTTTCGCCTCACTGTGGCTTTATAGTCAGACGGCGACATTGGCAGTGGCAGACTCCAAGCAGATGGACTGGTTGAGGCATTTGAAGGTGTTGAAGATCGTCCGGCTGCCGAACGCACAGAGCATGATTCTCCAAGTCCGAAATCTAATGAAGCAGAATCAAATACCTTTCGTGGGTCGGTCTCTCCCGCCGCATTGCATGGGTGATTTTGTTCGAGCTTCAGGGCAGTGATGGGATTGAAATAGTTGGTGGAGTATCGCGTCGGTGAAGGCTGGAGAGATCGTGCGTGGCAGCAATTCTCCATGCGCGGCGACGAAGGCATTTTGGGCATCATCATAGATTCCGGCCTTGGAGTGCGTCTCGAGTCCAGCCGGATCGGAGATGGCAGTTCAAATCCGTGGTGACTTCTGGTAGGTGACTGTGCCAACAGTTCTGTAAGAGCTTCATTCCTCTTCTCCACGACGCGATTGGCTTCTTCCAGACATGCCTTCTCTTGATCCATTCGATCGATCACTGCTCGAAGCGCATCGAGGCTGCTTCCGTCGTATTTTGACTCCTCTATGTTGTGTTCGAGATTCCTAATTGTGTTTTCTTTCGCGGCCAGTTCTTCCTCTAGCGCTTTGATCTTTCTATGCATATCCACTTCAACTGCCGTCTTGTGCTCCACAGCCTGTTTGACTCTTTCATCAAAGTCCTCTTCTAATTTAGATACGGTGTCCTTCAGGTACTTATTCACCGCCTGAAGCGTCCTCAATTTCTCCTGGAGTGCCTTGTCGGTTTTTGGTGAATGCATGGCTTCTTTGACTTGCTGTACTTCATTTTCAATGTGCTCGATATACTCAGAGGGCTCGAAGGTTGTTTTTCGAATATCGGATCCACCATTTCTGCGACCTCTTTCCTGCTTTGCAAGAGGTGAGCTCAGGGCAATTGGACTGCGGCGTTCGTTCCCGGATATTTCCCTAGGCTTCATTGTGCCAAATTCGGCATCTGTTGAGTGAAAATTGACTTGAGACTGTTCCGCACTGGAAGCGTCGTGGTACCAAGACCCATGCGTTGTTGCAGCAGGTGAAATGTTCAGAAGTGGTTGTTTCCCGTCGTCCTCGGCGATTCGAATATTTGACCGCTTCTGAGAGGACCGGCTTCGAGAAGATTTGGAAATTTCTTGCAGGGTGCCGAGAGATGGGGAGGGGCTATGGGTGGATTGGTTCTGAGGTGAAGTGTTCTCTTGGTTTCGCTGAGGCGCGGGGCCAGATTGAGGTGTTTCCGGTCCGCTGAAGAACCTTGAGATTCTCGCACCTAGTCGATGTGATGAGCTTTTGGTTCTGCGGAAATCAACATTTCTCAAATTTAGCCTGCTGTTTTGCGAGCTTAAAGATGGGCCGTAGTTTTGTGACGATTGTGAGGACGGCACAGTCGATTCAGTCCGGGCGGGGAAGGTTTGTTGACTACGGTGATCACTTCGGAAGGCAAATGAAGGTAGATAGCCATCCGAGAGGTCCATGGTCTAAGGAATGCCGTTGTCGTCGGTTGTGCGCCCTCAGCAGAACCGACGCCTTGGACTAGGCGCAGTTGTATTTCTCATTGGTTGCCGAGGTCGAGCGCCAACTGGACGGCGTTAAAATTTGGTGCATTCTTGTGGCTGTAGGAATGAAGGCGTGTTGGATGATACCAGCATCCAACAATACAGCTACAGTTGAACGGTGTTGGAAAGAAGTGAAATGCCAGCTGCCAGTTCTGCTCGAGTGTGAGAGCTGGTTTGTGTGATGCAAGCTGGCCGAAATTTGCTTTTGTTGATTTCGTTGCTCGTTCCGTTGCATTGCAACCTCGGCATTCGGGAGCCCCTTGCCATTAAGTTAGCCTATCGCGGCGCAATCATCCAATTCACGTGCCTAAGCTAGAGAACTTATCAATGAACATTGGCACAGGCCCATATTGGGTCTAAGCTCTACGACAACGAGATCTGTGCTCAATTCATGAATATGCCAATCCTGTGTTGGATACAACGACTTGATGTCAGGAGGGGACCTCTGCACAAGCGTCTCTGCCACGAAATCTTGGCCGCACATTTAAGTCATACCAAGATCATGCAGGCCCGAGTGTTGACGTCGCTTTCAAAGAGTATTCGCGCCAAGTTAGTTATTCGCTTCCTATGGCGGCAACCTGGATGACATCGCATACCGCGAACTGTGGCTTTGAGATACGCAATCGAGTGTCTCATGGAAGAAGCATCTCTGCAGACTAACTCATCCATGGTACACAAAGTTTGGGATCACTTTTTCGTCCATTGCCAAGGGGTCGAGCACGAGGGGGATGACCGGACGGAGAGAGATTGGGATCTTCTTAAGACCAATTTGTTCGGATATTTGGTTCGAAGCTCGTCCCTAAGGATAGACCACGTAAAAGGTAATTCCATATAGTCGCCTGCTGTGGCATTGGCTGATAATGTATAGACGCAACTCCATTCGAGGATGTTTTTGCAGTTTATCGCACGAGCGACGTTCGACCAAGTTAAGGCTAGCCTTGATCGGCTGAGCGAAGAGCATGCCAACTACGTCCGCAAGTCGCTCACACTGCTTACGTTGCAGGACAGACACTCTAGCATTCTCAAGCTTTGTCTTGACCAAGGGGGCTTTGCATTTGAGCACTATTTCGAGGACGTCGCCAACCGATTTCGGAATGCTAGCGATGACCCTGAGACGTTCAAAGCCGTTAAAGTTTGGCGTAAAAGTCCGAAGCGGCAATGCCTACGTGTTTGGGGTGCGGTGGAAAGGCCGCCGAAAATAGCTCCCAGAGACACCATCTTCTGCCGCCCTTTCACAGGAACACGGACAATAGTAGGTAAAATGTTCATGGCGTCGAAATTCCGTGGAATGTGAAGGCTAATGTCTAATGTGACTGTTGGTATTTTCGAATCTGGCTTTGTGAGGCAGTATTGTTCAGGCGATGACGAGGAGCATTTCACCGCGAAGGAAGGTGATCATTGTATTGAAGATCATCCCACTGCATTAATCTACTCCATATCATTGTGTTTGTGCGTCGACGTAGATTTCCCTAAGTAGGGTGTGATTGCGGGCCACCAATCATGATTTCGTCGCAATCACCTCAACAGCGTCTGACCGAAATAAGCCCTAAAGCTACAATTCACCTTTACAAAGCAAACATTTCTCGCTTTTAGGCAGTAGCCTCTTCGGAGGTTTTGGGGAAACTTGTAGGCGAAAGCATGGATTTACGGAGTACAGGTTGGCCTGCGGCCATGGGGCATGTAGGCTATTCAAAACGCGCGCCTGATCAAGATCGGGGACGGGCCTGTAAGAGCCGAAGACCATCACTATGGCCTTGCCATGAGTCTGTCCTATTTATGAACGAAAAGGCAAGTAGAATTACGCCAAGTTAACAAAACAAGGCGATGTCGGAAATGTGGAGGCAAGAGAAAGCCATGCAGCACCCTTTGACACCAGTGAGGGGCCAATCAAGAACGATGTGGAGAAAGAGGCGGCGTAGTGTGTGAAAGGATGTGCATTCAAGAACGCTCGCTTCGCCAAAATTGACCGATTTTCGAGTCCAAGTCTATCAGCGGATTCGAGAGCTCTTAGGCACGGACTCCCAATTCGCTCCTCACTGAAAAAAGAAATGCGGTACAGGGTGTGAGGCACGCATGAGCACTGAAATGCCTCATCAGACCCCCGGTCTGGAGAGGGTATCAGTATGTTAGGCCCTTTTTTGCTCAGGGTTGGCATTGATCTATTTCGGGCACACAAGGTTTGTCTTCTTTAACAATGGTTAACATGCCCCGATATGTGGGAAGCGTATCAATCCAAGGCTCCTCATCATGGGTGGGTATTGGGCACGTGGAAGGTTGTTGAGGCCTGCAAGGCATTCTGATTGAACAGGACATCCTGGCGATACCTAGACTGGGCGTACCACAAGTGGGGTTATCTGTCGGCAGAGACCACGGCGCGGTGCTGTTAGAGTGAACAGAAGCTTCTTTTCATCATCTGAGGCAAGGGGATAATAATAGTAACCGATCGAGGTAGGATGGTCGTCTGCAGGGTGATGGATGAAGCGGGGGAATTGTCGATCTCAGGCAGACTCAGAAAGTTTCCGAGGGGCTTCTCTGTGTCTTCTAGAAAGGCTACAAGGGCCCCTTAGCTCGCTAAAGAGAACCCCCACTCCAGGCTGTACGTTGCTCTGCCTCAAAGTCGCCACGTTTTTGCCGGAAGATTCAAATTGTAGTTGCCCCCTTCGTTTACTGGTGTCTAGTCATGTTCACACCTAGGCTCTCAGTAGGCAGGTCATGTGCACCCTCGTTATCAGCCTTGTTCGGCCGATGAACTGACCCAGCGCCAAGACTACTGCACATAAGTGCTAGCTATTATTACCCACCCGATGAGCTTGGCCGAATTTTGCCGAATGATATGCACTTGCTGGCTCTCAAATACGACTGAAAGGGAGCGAATACGTTTGCCTCCATTCTCACTTATCACTACCCTCCGCAGGGTCCTTCGCTGTCGACCTTGTGGAATCTACTACGTACCGGACAGCACGCCATCATGGGTATCTTCGGAGACAGGTCCGTACTCAAAACCCCTATCAAGAAAGCAGAAGAAATCGTCCAGCCCGTCAAGGCTGATAGTCCTCCCCCGGAATATCGAGTCGACCAACTACCAGATGAGGATCTTCTAGCATCTGTTCGTGCTCTCAACCTCACCAGAACAGAAACTACTGCCAAGTCCAAGGCTCTGCCCACCAATGACGAGTGCATAGCACATCTCAAGCTCCTAGCCACTTTTGCCAACCTGCGTGAAGACATCGCAGAGACGGACGGCCTTTTCGGCATCAACGACAGTCTCGCCTCCGGCTTCACAGGCAAAAGTCGAGATGAACTCATTGTCAAGATCCGCGAGAAAAGGTGGGCTGTGTATGTCACTAGGGCAGTCGACCGCTTCCAGAAGTGGTGGGAAACATGTGTGCCAGAGGCAATGCTCGGTAGTGGTGACGGTGGACGATTTTGCATGAAAGACATTCTCGAATCCGGCGTTGTCCAAGCCGGCCCATTCGAGAAAGCCGTCCTAACAGCACAACCGCTATCATGGAAGCCATCAATGCTGCCTCCCCTTGACATTCTCATGGTCCTTCACAGCTTCATGCTCAACCCTCGCGCCTTCCTCGAGGACTGCATTCGACATAGCAAATTACCGCTCTGGCATGCAGGCTTTCCATGGGCCCTGGTCAATGAGGGCATTGACAACAAGACCTTCGAATATCGCGCGTCTGACGAAGCGATGGCTACTTTTATGCAGAGAAGTAGTCTTTCTTGGGACAATCTCGAAGGCCCTGCTGAGAAGACGATTTCCTGCAGCAGCTGCGCGAAGGAAGTCCTGTGCCCATATACCAACACCAGCACTTTCGATCCCTTCCAGCCCTTTGAGATGAACACTGGCTTTGCCGATAAGTCCTTCACAGCTACTTGTAGGTCCTGCTACACTAAAATTGTTCACGAGTCTCTTCGCATACGGAAATTCCGGTCAGATATGCAAAACCTAATGAAGTACGGCATACCCATGCCTGGCACCCTGCTCTCCTTGAAAGGGATCCCTGAATCATCTACGGCTACTGTCGACCCCACGAAGCACGAAGTCTTCTTCCCAAACAGACTCATCCTCGCTGGTCTGTACACCGATCTCATGGAGCAGACTGACCCGGGATCCTCCTACGACTTTGACCAAGTCCGCAAATCCATCGAGCGCGGCCTCCGCGACCGCTCCCTTGTAACAAAAGCCAACAAAACGATCTCCAAGGCCCTAAAGCGTGGCGAGAAGATCGCCATCCGCCGCATGATGTCACGCTACTGGGAAAACTCCTCCCCTTTCGCGCTCGACCTCGTCGGCGCCATCCTCCGCCAAGGCGTCTTTGTTGACAAGATGAAATCCATCGACTGGATCCACTCTCCCGCCCTCGAATCCACCGTCACCCGCCTCATCGCCAAATACGCAGTCTTCTTCCAGATCATGGCGCAGAATCCCGGCCACATCGCCGTCCCGACCCTCGACGTCGACCTCGCCTGGCACACCCATCAGCTCTCCCCCGCCTATTACTACTCATATGCCACCTCCAACACAGCCGGCGAATTCATCGACCACGATGACAAGATCGAAGAAAACCAGCTCACTAGTGCCTTCGAGTGGACCTCCAAGCGCTATCAGAAACTCACCGGTGGGGATGTCTACTCCGAATGTACGTGCTGGTACTGTGAAGCAATCCGCGAATCCCACAACAATCAATTTATCATCACGTCGTCCGAGACCTCGGCGGCAAAGTCGAAAGCCCTTGGTCTGCACGATCGGAAAGATATCGACTCAAACCCACAAAAGAACCCGCATATTTCCGCCCACAACGCTGTCAAGACGACATCCAGTGCCGGCGCGCGGATTGCGGCAAGGCAGCAGTACAAGCTGGAGCGTGACTATGAGAGAGCCGTCAAACGGGCGAGAAGCAGTGGGAAGACGCCTCCGACGCGAGATGCGTACGCATATAGCTATGTCTGGGGCTATCCGATGTATATGCCCCTCTACTACCCATATTGCGCAGACCCGTGCATCAGTGGAGGCATGTACGCATGCAATCCGGCAGGCATTAACACCGGGCTTGGAGCAGCTGGTAACTGCGCTGCGGGATCGTGTGGGGGCGCGGTGGCTGCCGGAGGATCCTGTGCGAGTGGAAGCTGTGGCGGAGGAGTAGGAGGCGGTGGTGGTTGTGGAGGAGGAGGTGGTGGTTGTGGAGGCGGCGGCGGTGGATGCGGCGGTGGAGGATGAGCTTGGGATTACAAATGGCGGAGAAGATCGATTCAGGCGAAGGACGAAGCTTTTTGATTGTGACGGCTGATGACTGATGCCTTTTTTGCTGTTTCAATCGCCTGGCTTCGAAATGTTCCCCAACATGAAATGAACATGTCCGGGTCTTCAGAGGCATTACTTGGCCATCAGCACAAGTCTTTAGACCATCGTATTATTTGTCCACATGGCCAAATAGCTCTACCGTCACCTTGAAATCTTTCATACAGAGTTCATCACGCTCGTTTTATGTATGTAAAGCGGTACTAGGCGTGATGCGTAACGAAAGCATTTTGTTTTGGCTTCAGCAAGTCGCGCTTTCCCCCTACCTACGATGGGGTTTCATGGTTAGGGGGCTGCAGGTCAGGAAGATTCAATCCAACTCCCAAAGGCCAGGCCGAAACCACGGGCTCCCACCTTCAGAATGATCGTATCTTCCTGCTCCTGGACGACCTAATGCATCCTTGTCGGAGAAATACTTCCGCTGGGTGAAAGAAACAACAAATACAAGGTAGACCCACTTCACTTCCTGTACTTATCTACGATGTCTAACAAACATCCACGGAGGTTTGAGGGCCTTTATTTGATTTACTACATGATTGGGCGATAGGGGACGAATTAACTTCCTCTCCATCATTCTCTGGTCTTAAGTCTACACCATTTGACGATTTTCACGGCGTTCTCTTTGCTCCCCGACTCCTGGTCTTCCTCCAAACCCATGATTTGAACCCCAGCGCCCTCTCTATGATAATCCCCCTATCCGAAATAACCAAATTACGGAAAAGCGCAATCGGGTATCTCTAGAAACAGAAGCAGAAGCAGAGCCCAAGCAATTCGTAAGTCATGATTCATATCAGCTCATCAATCAAGCTCAATCACCACACTCTCACCCTGGCCCTGCCCCATCCACCTCTCCATAACAACTCCCGGGCCAGGTGTAGCAATATTCTGTCTTCGGCTTAGCGTACTATCGGCGTCATCTGTATTCGTAGAGTCACGGCGGTCGCCTCTTAGTCCATCAAGTACAGCCTCCCATGTCCCATCAGCTTGCACCCTGATGGCCTTGACGTCCAGTTGATCCCGTTCTGCAAGCTCCTTGCGCACTTTCTGCAAAAAGCCATCAATAACAAGATTCTGCGGCCTGGCATCTTTCTTGCAGATTGGACACTTCCACTCATCTGGACTCGTTGGCGCCGTTTCTCTATCCCTCTCGCTTGTGCGCGCTTTGCGTGTTTCTAAGAATGTCTGCAGGTCAAAGCACTCCCTGTGGAGGCATTTCTTGCCACGGACTGGCACTTCGAACACTCGTGCGGTATACGGATCGGTAATGTCGATACTTATATGCGCGTCCACGACTAGAATTTCTTCATCTTCGTCTTTATCCTTATCAGCAACACCACTTCCGTCGCCTTTACCATGCAGACCACCGTTCAAGCTCTTGGTGATTATGCTCCTTGCCTCTGGTTCTTTCAGCTGAACTGGTAAATCTTTGATGCGGTCATCCGTGATAATCTCGATAACCTCGACCGCAATGGCGAAATTCTTGCCCAATTTCGTCTCCTCTGTAGTCCTTAACACAGAGCAGGTCAGAGTGTTCAGCCCTTCTTTCAAGTACTTGGTGATATCGATTGTGAGATCCTTCCCGTGGTGCAATTTCCTTCTGACCTCCAGTTGTTGATTGTTGAACGACAGGAAAACCCCACTTGGCCAAACTGTCTCACGCGTGACCCACACGTCTTCCGGCATTGACGTTGGTATCATATTGGCAGAAACTTCGACGCATTTAAGCCTGTAGACTAGCGAGCTATTGGTCACTCTGCGGACGCTCTCAGCCGTCGCGGGGTTCCCGGGGTCTGGTATGAAGAGCAAATCTTTTGCTTTCCTCGTAAAATGATCTGCAGAAACTTCGAATTGCCAGTTGAAATAGGGACAACTTTGACCAAGGATCTGGGGTGAGAGGACGCAGCCAGTTGGAACTTGATAGAGACGAACGGCAGGTTTGGTGACGTCTTCGGGGCCGGAAATTTGATACTTGGGGCTCCGGAGGTGTGCTTGGTGGAGTGCAACTATTTTGTAGTTTTGATTAATCCCCTGAACTGGCTCTTGGCTAAATTGTGGAAGGAGAGGATAGGGAACGTCCGGTCTTTTAGACCCTCGACCAGGATTCGTGATAGCGGGCGGTGCGGTTGCGTTTAGACGTCGACCATGGTCTGAAGTCAAATTAATTCCCGGACTGGTGGGAGCGGCTTGGCTGATCAGTGAGGTAGGAGACACAGCAGGTCGGGAGCCTTGGCGGCTGTGTGGCAGAGGAGGCCGTCCTCGTCTCCTTGTTTGCGCTTGCTGGATGTGATTGCCTGCATTCGCCGCAACTTGTGGATGATGCTGTTGCATATTCGTCACGGAATATTGATGCTGCATTAAAGGTTGTTGTTGTTGCATGTGACTGACACGAGGACGACTTTGACCGAATGGATCCTGTACGTGGGAAGGAGAATGAGTTTCTTGAACCCACCGAACTGTTCCATTGTGGCTCGGCGGTAAATATTGATCTGGTGACGCTGCAGTACCAGGGGCTGCAACACTTGGCAGCTGAGGGACTCTGTTGTCCACATCCGTAAATGGCATGTCCAGAACCGAAGATATTTCGAAGCCGGCTTGCTGAACGGTAGCGCGCAACTTTAGATATCGCTCACCTAGCTGTCGCGCTTCTGTTTCCACTTGCTGATCTGACAGAGCGTATCCGCTAACATCCAATCTTTTTTGAGATTCATGCTGGTTCTTATCGAACAGTCTATGGGCCTGTTCCGTCCAGACGGGGCTATTAACTCCAGCCAATTGCCGATGTATGAAATTGAACAAGACTTTCTGGAATACCGCGGAGCCTAGCTGAAGTCGTGCTCTCAGCTCATTAGTGAATGGAGGATATCCACGTGCTATGCAAGCTTGTCTCAAGGTTTGCCACTTCACGTCCAGACCGGAAAGAAATGTTCTGATTTGAGCAATGATATGTCCCGGCATAGGAGAAATAAGAGTCGGGTCGGGATACGGGAAGCCTGCAAAGAATTGAAGGGCATCAGTGGGTAGATCGTCATTAGGCCAAAGAAGGGCTTGAATCGTATCCATTCCGCGAAGTTCCTCGTCGCCAAAGCCGATCTGCATGGTGAAAAACGGGTCGGCCGTTGCTTTACAGAAAATCTGATGGAAGCATAGATAGAAGCTATCCTGGTAGACACAGGCGTCTGCGAGAATAGTAGCTCTATACCGTACGAAATCATTTAAATGGCCTTTCGTCTTGATTTGTTCAAGAAAGGCATTCAGCCTTGGAAGAGTCTCTTGTGTAGTCCCGTACGATGGAGATAAGGGGCTCGAGGCTGTGATCGTTGGGGGCGGTCCGGGCTGCGGTGGTGGTGGTGGTGGTGGTTGTTCAAGAGAACCTGTCATTGTGGCAGCAGATTGTACAAAGGCCGCCTCAAATGATCTTTTTCTCGCGGGGATAGGCCGAGATGTATTGACTGTCGCCCACCGGACATTTGATGCCTGCGTGTGCTGAGTGTGAGTAGGTTGCATTCGATTTGGTGGCTGTGCCGGGGAATGTTGTACGGCTGGCCGAGCAGTTGTCGCGTCGCTTAGAGCACCATTTGGGATTGAGGTGCTAGTCAGAGTTGTAACACTGGGACGGACAGGGGAAGATGGACCAAGAGAAGTATTGTTTCCTAGGTTGGTCATCCATCCTCGTTGGACTCCACCTAGGAAATGTTGGGTTGTAGAGTTCGAAGAAATGAAATGATCGAGTGTTGTGCTATGAGGATTCGCAGGTGGCATCCTATCTCATTACGGGAGGCAAAGGCTGATTCAGAGTTGAAGATGGGTAGGTGCAGATATTGGGAGTGGATTTCGTGGAGTTGGTTACTCGAAGAAGCTTTTAGGGGCTGCTTGAAAGCAAAGACCCAGGCTTGACGCCAATAATGTAGGTTGGCAAATATCGTTTTGGTGAAACGTCGGAAAGGCTATTAGGAGAAGATATGGTCAGGCAAAGCTCTTAGATGACCATAAGTCGAAGGTCCTTACCTGGTCCTCGTCCGTCAGATATCCAACCATGGCTCAGAGATATGGATGATGTTCGGAGCTGGTCTTACAAATCGCTTACAGAATCCGCGATTTTCTAGGAGTCCATGCTTTGCATCATAGCCGAAGCATCCAACGTAGCCAGTCTTGCAAATCCGGCGCGAGGCCGGCGCTGTTGGTCAGAGAAGACAAGTGAATGAGGCCTGCGCAGGGAAAGGACTGCGGCGGCAAGGCGCACGAAAAACCCAAGCTTTTTCCCCACGCTGCACCTAAAGCGCAAGGAGCCAAGGACGAATCGGAGCGGCTTGGCAAGCATCAACTTTGTTGAACTCCACCTGCGTCCGCATCTCCGCCAGATTTACAATTGCAACCACACATCTCCTTCCCTCCACTTACCTACCCGTCCATCTGTATCACACGTACCTGCTATAACTTTCACTTGTGCTCCCATTTTGCGGCCATTTGAGTTGTCTATTGAATTGTTTCGGATGTCCGGAGGCCGTCAAACTTCGTGGCCTCTTACGTCCTGATCGTCACTTCACCGCCTGCCGCATCTCCTCAAATAACATCTGACGCGAGCCGGGGGACTCGAGTACTCTTTGGCGGCGCCGGAGTGGAACGACCTCCACTTGATCAACCTCAACACCTTCCCAACGGCCTCTACGTGCCATTCGCGTCAATGCCTCCATTCAAGCCAGATGAAAACTTGACAGACATACACTCGTAACCTTACTTCCTTCTATCACAACGCCTAAAATGGACTACCAGAGGATGCAGAGTCGAGATACGCGGCCTGGCGATATTCTCATGGTTGTTCACGATTTTGATGCTCGAAGTTCGGACGAATTAACTTTACGAAGAGGCGACCGGATTAGCTTGGTGGAATTGGACGAAGGCTTTGGCGACGGCTGGTATCTCGGCAAACATCTTGGAAGTGGTGGGACCGGCTTATTTCCTGGAGTCTATACTACCAAATTGCCTGTAGGCATTCCCAATCTCAGGCTTCACGGACCAAACGGCCGCGCTTCACTTCCTTCCCAACCCTTCGTGTCCCGCACGCCTCCATCGAATCAGCTGCCACAGGACACTCGGTCCACGTCCTTCTCTCCCCCCCGAGAAAAGCCACTCGCCCCATCACATTCCACAGAGATTGCATCGACATCCCACCCCTCGACGCAATCGGCGAGCCAAAGTACAGCGCCTGCGGCGGATCTGAAATGGACGGCACCGGTGGCTGCTGTTTCAGCTTCGACCATACCGAATATTCACCGGAGTATTAATGAGACCATTGGACATTTGAGGAACGGTCAGGAAAGCCCCGTTATGAATGAGACCCTCAGCGTCATAGATGAGCACATCACCGACCTTAGCACTCCACGCCAGAGTCTTGCGCCCCCAGATTCCAGCGAAACCAATGATTCAGAGAGTGAATACAGTAGCCAGCTCGATAGCCGTTATTCTTTTACCCGTGGCCAAGGATCAGTTGATGAAAGTGGAGACAAGCTGACCGAAAGCGAGGTAAATGGGTGGACGCCATCACAAACAGCAGAGCACCTGAGGAGGCTAGGAGTTGACGAGAAGCACTGCGATATATTCGAGGAGCAAGAGATTACAGGCGACGTTTTACTGGAAATGGATCAACACTTCATCTACATGAAAGAATACGATTTTGGACCCATGGGCCGAAGGCTAAAGACATGGCACAAAATCAGGGACTTCCAAGAAGAGGTCAAGGGCGTGCCAGTCTCTAGCCGAGCAACTTCCGTTGAAGCAGGAAATATCTCAACTGATAGTCTCGGGCAAAGCCGGAGCAATATGAGCTCCACCTCGCAGGAAGGAACATATCCACACATTCCCGGTCTAATGGATACACCTGCTCTGATCACCCGCCACTCACGTCAGAACGCCAATCAAGAGTCAATGCCAACACCTCTCCAAACGCAGTCAAATGCCAGCTTATCTCGTACGTCAACCAACCAGACAGTCTCACTTTCCTCCTGGCGCGCCTCTCAGGGCCCGGATAGCCCATCTCGGCCTTCCGCTGCTTCTATCCGCGAATACAACCACTCCCGGCGCCACTCGTCGTTGGATGCTGGCTCTTCAGGTGGATTCGATCCTCCTAACAGTACCGGAGGGAATCTTAATGTATCGCACAAGAAGCAGTCGTCGTTTGACAGAGAATGGACAATGAGCAGCGCGTCAGCGAGGTTGGATGCTATGGGTTCGGCAATTACACCGTACCGGCTCAGTACAATTATGCAAGAGACCAATGATCAGTCACCAGAGCCGTCCTTGCTTATTGATCCTTCGGTGGTCGATCTGGACCGAGGCTATTTTTCTGGTGGCGAGCTTGATAGCCGCAAGTCGAGGAACGTCTTGCGCAAACGCGATAGTGCAAATAGCTCTGTGCAATCTGGAGTGGCCAGTATGGCCGAAGGGCAGAAGTCGGCTACTTCGGATGCGAAGACACACGCGAGAATAGCCAGTGCTGACTCTGCCCCGGACTTTATACCTCTGGTAACGTCACCTGCCTCTAGGGCCTACCACAGCAACTCGACCAAAGGGCGACTGCGATCCTTAAGTGCACGAGCACCGATAGCACGATCACCAAATAGTTTTGGGGGCTCCCCTATCGTCACCAATCTCGAAGATGAAGGACCGCCACGTTCGCCGATGTTGGTGCGAGAAAGCAGCGGCAGCTCTTCGCCGCTTCCGCCACTGATTGCCACGCTTGGGGTCTCGTATAAAGGGCTGAGGATTAGGGGCCTTCGTGCGATCTCGGATGCTGTTACTGGGAGTGAGAAAACTTCGGCGATTCCAACTTCCAATCCTTCCTCGGTGAAAGAGAATGAGGTCCAATCTCCTGCCAGAACTGGATCCAGTACACCCTCTGTTGCGTCAAAGAGTCTTGAAATGGACAACACCGACGCTTCCTCTAAGGGGACAGAAGGGCCGGTCGTGCCAACAGACTCGAGGCTTTCAACTCGTTCAAGGACAAAGTCTAAGAGGGAGACAAGTGCATATACTCGTGGTTTGCTAAAACTGTCGCCCGCAGAACAACGAATCGGGTGTGATCATTCAGGGTGGATGAAAAAGAAGTCTTCGAGTTTAGCGACGATATGGAAACCTAGACTCTTTATATTGCGCGGCAGGCGCCTGTCATACTATTATTCAGAGGACGACAAGGAGGAGCGAGGCGTAATCGACATTTCCAGTCACAAAGTTCTCGTGGCAAATCAAGATTCGATCACGACTCTTCACGCAACGATAACTGGAGCGACATCTACAGCACTCCCGTCTTCCGAGTCAAGCACGAAGCTTACTGCAGGGGATGGTGCGTCTTCGACTCGCAAAAGCGTGTCCACTACGCCATTCTACTTCAAGCTTGTTCCTCCCAAGTCGGGCTTGCCACGAGCCGTACAATTCACCAAACCGACTGTGCACTACTTCCAGGTTGATAGTCTTGCAGAAGGTCGGAAATGGATGGGCGAAATGATGAAAGCCACTATAGAGCACACGGCGATGGAGTTCCAGACGACGAACAAGCAGAAGACTATTAGCTTGGCCAAAGCTCGATCCCGGAAAGAACGTCCGCCTGCGCTAAAAGAAGCAGGAGCAGCGGCCGGGCGGAAGGAAGAAAGTACGAAAGAAGAAAGTGTGAAGGAAGAAAGTATGAAGGAAGAAAGTGTGAAGGATGCTTCTAGCTGGAAAGAAACAGGCTTGAACATTCGTGGGTTTAGCTTTGATGATGCAAAGACGCACGACGAATTGCCTAATTCTGGACACAAGAAGATAGGCAGCCTTGACACGAGCGAGAAAAGTGGACCCTTGAGTTGGCTGGCAAACCTCGCTCTGCCTGAGGGACGATTTTGATTGATTGAATAACAGGCGCAGCAACAACGACCGGGCATGTTTTTGCTTACTGTACGAAGCCCAAGCGTTGAAGTCCCAGTTTTTGGAATATACTAGTCATGTATGCAATCCTAGCTGCGCGAGGAGCCCCCTCTAGCGCATGCCAACTGATTTTTGTGCGGGTCTTGACGACCCGTTGCCCCTCACAAGGCGCCTTTGAGACCTAAGGTCGCAGATTTCCCATTTTAACAGAAGTACATGAGGACCTTTGTCCAGCTCTTAACCGCCCCCTGGCAAAACGAGCAAAGCAGCTTGGGGTGCCTTCAAGAAGACAAATGTGGTCCTTTAAATTACAACCTTACGTTAGAATACAGTGACATCATAGATGGCTGGACAAGAGGGCGCAATTCTGAGATGTACGTAAGACCTAGAGGGGAACCAACGAGGCTGGCCCTCAAGAGGCATCCTTGGCTCCCCCAAGTAGTTTCCACAGTATGCGCAGTCCCAAGAGCATCCTTTCTGATGTTAGTATTCGACGGCCCCGTGCGCTTCTCTATGATGGACATTGGCGGAGGAATTATCCACGATGAATTTCCATTTTTACGACTATGCCTTCAGTCCGCATCTTTTTCTAGATCACTGCATTGAGTACAGGTCTCTTAGCCGTATTGTCCGTTGCTTTTCTCGTGTATCTTGTAACACTGTTGATTATCGCGCCTTCTTTCATCCTCTGTCACACGTTCCTGGCCCTTTCTTAGCATCAATTACCTATCTGTACCAATTCAAGTGCAACATCTTGAGTAAGAATAGCAGCTTCTACCTCCAGATTGAAAAGCTGCATAATCAATATGGTCCCGTTGTGCGGATTTCGCCCCATCAAGTCCACCTGTCGAATCCTGCCCACCACTAGACTATCTATCACGTGGGCACAAAGTTCACCAAAGATCCGGCCTTTTATGTATGCAACTTCGTCTCTCCCTTGAGCATGTTCACAACGCAGGACAATGCCCTATATCGAGCCCGTCGCTCCGTCCTCGCGCCGCTCTTCACTCGGGCCCGCGTCCTCGTATCGTGCAGAACAAAGTCTCGAAATTGTGCAACCGTATGCAGGATCTGCTTACGCTGTCCCTGCTAGTGGACATCTATCATGCCGTCCGCTGCATATCGCTTGATGTAATCACTGAGTACGCCTTTGACAACTGTCGCAACCTCCTTGACACGCCTGGCTTTGCCGATGCAGCACTGGATGGTGCCAAAAAGGGCCAACCGCTCCTGTGGCAGCTGCAGTAATTCCCGTGGATTGTGAAACTCCGACAGGCTCCGAAATGGGTCTTGAAGGCAGTCAGCCCCACTACAGCCATCTTCGCTGCGCGGAAGGCGGCCATGGACGTTCAAATCCGCGATTTGCAGCGTCGGGTTAATGCCGGTGAGAAGCCGGCAGATAATAAGCGGACCATCTTCCATCAATTGCTTGATCCCAACGCCGCAGATGGGCACGCTGTGCCGCCCATCGAAGCCATGCGTGACGAGTCCGGCGTTATTGTTGCGGCAGCTGGCGAGACGGTGTCGGTCACACTCACAATGGCTTTTTATCGTGTACTCGCAAGTGACAGGGTGCGAGAGACGCTCATGACGGAGCTGAAAGCCGCTTTTCTTGATCTAGAAGTCGAATTGAAATTTGAAGAGCTTGAAAAGCGGCCTTACCTTACAGCTGTGCTGAAGGAGTCCTTGCGCCTTGCCTTTCCCCTTCCAGGGTGCCTTCGGTGGCCTTCTCACCCGACGGCCGGTTGGTAGCTTCTGGATCCGATGACAGGACGGTCCGACTGTGGGATGCGCAGACGGGCACGGCACGCGGTACCCTAGAGGGCCACTCCAGTTATATCCACACGGTGGCCTTCTCACCTGATGGCCGGTTGGTAGCTTCTGGATCCGGCGACAGGACGATCCGGCTGTGGGATGCGCAGATGGGCGTGGCACGCGGCACGCTAGAGGGCCACTCCAGTTGTATCAGGACGATGGCCTTTTCGCCCGACGGCCGGTTGGTAGCTTCTGGATCCGATGACAGGACGGTCCGACTGTGGGATGCGCAGACGGGCATGGCACGCGGTACCCTAGAGGGCCACTCCAGTTATATTCACACGGTGGCCTTCTCACCTGACGGCCGGTTGGTAGCTTCTGGATCCGGCGACAGGACGATCCGGCTGTGGGATGCGCAGACGGGCGTGGCACGCGGCATGCTGGAGGGCCACTCCGGCGATATCAGCACGGTGGCCTTCTCACCCGATGGCCGGTTGGTAGCTTCTGGATCCGATGACAGGACGATCCGACTGTGGGATGCGCACACTGGCACGGCACGCGGCACGCTAGAAGGCCACTCCAAATATATCCACACGGTGGCCTTCTCGCCTGACGGCCGGTTGGTAGCTTCTGGATCCGGCGACATGACGGCCCGGCTGTGGGATGCGCACACGGGTGTGGCACGCGGCACGCTGGAGGGCCACTCCAGTTACATCAGGACGGTGGCCTTTTCACCGGACGGCCGACTGGTAGCTTCTAGATCCGGCGACACGACGGTCCGGCTGTGGGATGCGCACACGGGCGTGGCACGCGGCACGCTGGAGGGTCACTCCAGTTATATCAGGACGGTGGCCTTCTCACCCGACGGCCGACTCGTAGCTTCTGGATCCGGCGACACGACGGTCCGGCTGTGGGACGTTAAGACAGGAAACCCTACTCATATTATTGAAAACCGACCGCATAACGACCTATCGTCCATATTCGACAACTCACATCTCAATATAGGCATAAAACAAGTCGGCGCTGAAGTTCCATTTTCGAACGCATCATTCTCTGACCAGCTAGGCACGAATTCTTCATATTCGCTCGACAATGGAGGCCAGTGGGTATCATTAACAGGCAGGAAAGTTCTCTGGATTCCACCCGACCATCGACCTGTTGTTTCCGCAGTCCGAGATAACACAATTCTGATAGGAACCGGCTCTGGTCGAATAACCATTCTGTCATTTAAGACTGGCGCAGAACTTTCCGCTTGAATTACACTGGCAATGGGCGTGTATCTCATTGGCATGCATCTCACAGGCGGGAGTGCACAGAAACGGTACCGATGAACTCTAGATAATTTGCCGGACATTCAGATAGCCTTAGACGAATGGGCTGATAGTGTGTGGTGGCTACAATGGTTTACGATCAACGAATCGGAGAAATTTTTGATTTGTCCCGCATTGTCTCGCCGTACTTAAACCCGGATCGTGTACTTCATTCCCTGCATATTTTATCTTCTCCGCGCTTTAGGTCTCCTATTGGGTGATCTCTCTAGGCACATAGGTAGTGAGGCGGCGCTCCTCTGAGCCCTACAGAATCTCTTGAATACCAAACGTAACTCGGTCGCAACCATGACATGTTCCACGTCCGCCGATGTTGGCCGCCGCCTTCTTCATGTGACAATAGACCAAATCGCTGCAGAAACCCCGGACAGGGCATGGGGTTCGATACCAAGGTCAAACAACCTATCGGACGGGTATCGAGATGTCACTTTCGCCGAGTTCGCGAGCGCCATCAATCGCCTATCGTGGTTTTTGGAGTCGCATCTTGGTCAGGACCGACCGAAATTCAAAACGGTGGCGTACATGGGTTTGCCAGATATGCGGTATCATATCATGTCTATGGCTGCTGCTAAGACGGAATGCAAGGTAAGCTATCTTTCCATTGCAACTTAAACTGCAACCCTGTATCCCAAGAGATGTGCTCCTACCCGGAATCCTCATAGATATTTCGTTTGGCCGGCCAGCGGCCTGCAAAGCATAGTTCGCATTATTTGTGCACAAGGCCATTGGATGCTCGGCCTCCTCGACCGGCCATGATTTCACCAGTCACGCTCACCTTCTTGAAACTCTCAGCGTCCTCCGAACCATATTCTCACCAAGCTTCAAAGCTAAAGCGAACCATACTGATAAGGCCTCAGGTACTGTACAGTTCTCACATGCATAGCCTCGCTGGTCACCTAAACCTCCTCGAGAAATGCGGATGTGATTTCTTCATATCAGCACAAGAAGTCAAGGTGGACGACATCATCTCTGCTCGTCAAATGCGACACATCATTATGCCAGAGCTTGACGAACTTCTCGATGACAAGACGCCACGCGCTCCACATTACCCGTATGAGAAGACATTCGAGCAGGCAAGGTCGGACCCGTATGTTATCATGCACACCTCCGGCTCCACGGGCCTCCCAAAGCCCATCCCTATAAATCATGGCTGGGTGGCTGCAATCGACGCACAGAATCTTGTACCTGACGAGAAGACTGACGGGCGACCTCTTTGGATTTTTAAGAACTCCGGCGTTGATTTCATGAAGCCAATTCGAGAATTTGCCCCGTTTCCCCCGTTTCATATCATTGGCAACGTCGCAATGATGGTCAGGACCGTGTTCGGTCATACCACCCTCATTTTTGGCCCCCGGGACCGGATGACGATGCCACAAGCAGCTCTTGATATCTTACAGTATGCGGGTGCCCAAAAAGCCTTCCTTAACCCTGGTATGCTGGAGGAGTTTGCGCATATACCGGATGCTTTGGAAAAGCTCGTGGTATTGGATGAGATAGTTTATGGAGGTGGTATCTTATCTCAGAGAGTCGGAACTAAGATATCCAGTGTGACTCGCCTCACAAATCTCTGGGGCGCCACCGAATACGGCGTGTGTATCTTGCTCCAGGCTGACAGGGAAGATTGGCCCTATATCGCCTTCGAGCCAAACTATAATGGCATAGAATGGAGACAAGAAGCAGAGGATCTTTTTGAAATGGTGATCGTTCGTAAGCCTAACGCGATTCGATATCAGCCTACCTTTGCCCTTTATCCTGAAGCGGATGAATGGCCAACACGCGATATATGGTCAAAGCACCCCACCAAGGCGCATCACTGGCTTTATGAGGGCCGTCTGGACGACTTAATCTGCTATGCAGATGGAAACAAATATCACCCGATCAGCGAGGAGGCCCGTTTCTGCTCTCACCCATTGATCAAGTCTGCTCTTATGGTTGGAGATCGGAGGAAGCAACCGGCTCTAATCCTTGAGTTACGAGATTCGCTCGACAAGGAGGAAGCTTTAGAGCGGATCTGGCCGAGCGTGGTCGAAGAAAACGCAGTTGCGCCATCTGTTGGTCAAATAGCCAAGACGCATGTCCTGTTCGCTTCTACAGAAAAGCCATTCGTGAGAGTCGCCAAAGGCACGGTACAAAGGCGTCTGACTGCCGATCTTTACAAGGACGAAATAGATGAGTTATACGCCAAAAACGGCGACAAAGCAGTTCCATTGGTCACCCGAGTAAGCTCGTGACGCGGCAGGAAGGTGGGCTGAGTACATATAGACACTCTCTTCTTCTCAGGTATACAGGAGACAAGTTCGCCCATCTAAACAATTGGCCAGATTCTAGTCGCATGCCGGGCGCGCGATTGGTAAACATCCGAGCGTCTGAAATGATCACATTATCAACCGCTCCATTCTCCAAGTGGTTTTTTCTCCTCTCACTTTCCGTAAGGCCCAGCCATGAATTTCGGCGCGCCTAGAGGGCCCCGGCTCGCGTCCTCAAGACTTTGTAGACCGGCTAGTCTACGCGTGGCCTTGAACCAAGTCACTTGCTCTGACTGATTACAGCGGCGACGGCCATAAGTAAGGGTGCGTTAGCCCTGCAAAGGCGTACTTAGCAACGAACATCGTCTCTAACGCACCAGCACATCTAGATCACACCCCATTACTGAACCAAACCAACCTCATCTTCCGATATTTGAATCATTCTACATCCTAGTCCAGATTTGGTGGACCAGAAGTCTTGACGCCTAACTTTCGGAATGGCAACCGTTGTTCCTGCTGCAGCGCGCTTCAAGCTTGTCTTCAACGTTCCCCCATCCGCTCTCGAAGCCTGTAAGACCGCCATCTTCGCTGCTGGTGCAGGCCGCTACCCTGGCCCGGGAAGCTACACCGAATGCTGTTGGACTGTCATAGGTACCGGTTAGTTCCGCCCCGGAGACACAGCGAACTGCATATCGGAATCGTGGTTGCACTGGAAGAGGTGCAGGAGGCTAGAGTCGAAACGGTGTACCTTGGCGAGGATGTTGCTAGGAAGGCGGTCGAGGCGTTGAAGATGTAAGTTCGTATTGGTGCTTGCTATTTCCTATCAACTTTGAGCCACATTAAGTTATGTGCCTGTTGATCACATTACCTGGACTGGCCTGACAACCTTTCTAGTGTCCGTCCATACGAGGAGCCTTCATATGAGGTGTACAAGTTGGAGGATTTCTAAATCAAGAAACTGCATTATTTGGGGGCTGGCTAGTGAGATATTTTCAAACAAAAGGTAGGTCATCCGCCTCGCCTCAGATCTGGTCAAACCTACCATCACATTCATTATCATCATCGCACTCATTACACGTCACAGGTCTGTTTCATTCAGCATTCAGTGGCTCCCTTTATTCCAGACTTTCATTGCAGACTACTACCTGAAACAGAGGGATGCCGCAGGTAGCGTCAATAGCCTACTGCCTTCAGACGTTGTCCACGCACAGAATCACTCCATTCCTTACCGCTATATGTATGCTTCAAATGCTACTCTCCTGCGTCGCCATCCTCTCCGCCAATGAGCCTCTCTTCCAGCTCTCCTCATGATCCTTCCTCCTCTGGATCTGCTTCTCCTTCCCTGGCTCACCATACCCACCTCCACCCGGCGTAATGACAATAATCCGCTCTCCAGCCTTCATACTCGCCGTGTTCTTGCCGCCCAGACTGATATACCTTTCCACCTCCTCCACAGCATCGTCTCCTTTACCGCCCTTCTTAATCTTCCTCACCCATATATTCTTTCCACACTGCGCATCCTCCCCTCCATGCAGCCCGTACGGCCTATACGCCCTCCTCTCGCTCAGAATGCTCACCTGCACGGGAATCCTAAACTCGATGTCCCGAATCACCCCCTCGCCGCCGTTGTGCTGTCCTAACCCTCCGCTCCCTGTCCTGAGGCTGAACTCCCTCAAAATGACCGGGTATCTCCTCTCAAACACCTCTGCATCCGTGATCCGCGTATTCGTCATATGCGTATGCACGCCGCTCGTCCCCTCCCAGTCCTTCCCCGCCCCACTACCCCCGGCAATCGTCTCGTAATACCCAAACCCCTTCTTCTCGCCGCCCTCTTGGCCCTTTTGATTCCCTCCAAATCCAAATGTCAAGTTATTGCAGTCCCCCTGGCTCGCCGCACACGCCTCGAAGCACTTGAACACCACATCCGTCACGCGCTGGCTCGTCAGCACATTCCCACCCACTACCGCTGCGGTGTCGCTAGGAGATAGGAAACAGTTCTTTGGAATCCGCATGTCGATCGGTTTCAGACAGCCTTGGTTCAGGGGGATGTCTTCCTCGATGAGACATCGCAGACAGTAGATAACAGCACTGTAGGTGACCGCCTCAGGCGCGTTCGTGTTGCCGTAGACCTCCGGGCCCGTCCCTTCAAAATCAAATACCGCCTCGCCCTTCTCACTGTCAATCGTGATCTTGAGACAGATCGGGCTGCCGTCGTCCATGTAGTCTACTGCTTGTAGCACTTTGCCTTGGTTGCGTTCCGCGACACCTTTCAGTAGATTGCGCACCGCGAACTCGGCATTGTCCTGGATGTTGCGCATGTAGAACTGCACGACGTCGGCGCCATAGTCGGAGATGAGGGTCGAGATGAGGTTGATGCCCCTTTGGTTCGCGGCGATCTGGGCCTTGAGGTCGTTGATGTTATCTGCTAAGCAGCGCGTACCGCTGCAATTCGGGTACTGGGCCGGTTCTTCGTAGAGGAGCTCGGTGATACGCTTTTCATTGAAATGGCCTTCCGAGACGAGTTTTTCCGTTTTGATGGCGGCGCCTTCTTGGAAGAGCTCGCGCGAGTGTGGCGGCATGGAGCCGGGGAGGATGCCGCCGATGTCAGCGTGGTGGGCGCGCGAAGCGACGTAGAAGAGGATTTCGTCCGAGTCGGCAAGAAAGGACGGCGTGATGACCGTTATGTCGGGCAGGTGCGTGCCACCGTACATGGGGTGGTTGGAGACGAGGACATCACCGCGCTTGAGCTTGCCACGCCAGATCGCGGCTTGCGTGCGCACGCTGGTGCTCATGGACCCGAGGTGGACGGGCAGGTGGGGTGCGTTGGCGACAAGGCCGCCCGTTTCGTCAAAGAGGGCGCAGCTGTAGTCCAGACGTTCCTTGACGTTTGTGCTGACGGACGTTTTTTGGAGGGTACGGCCCATTTGCTCGGCGATGGCCATGAAGCGGTGCGCAAAGATGGATAGGAGAATCGGATCGACGTGTTTGGTGCTGGGTTTGGAGTTGACGCTTTCGTCGCCGATGTTGATCACGACGTGTGTAGCGAGGATGAGGGCGGTGGCGCCGGGCGTGACAATGATGGTTTGGGTGCCGTCGGCGATGATGGCGGGCCCGGCGATGCGCTCGCCGACTGATACATCCTCAAGCTTGTAGATTGTGGTTTCTTGTCGGCCGCCTTCGAAGTAGACGTCTGACTTGGTGTACGCTTTCTTCGGGTCGACATTATGTGGTTTGAGCTCCTTCAGTTGTTGGTCAACGGTCTTCTCCATGCCTTCGAATCCTTTGCCAATGCCACGCACGCGCACATCGTCGACGATTATGTCACGATCTGGCAGTGTAAAGCCGAATTCCTGTTCATGCTGTTTAACAAACGCTTTGCCGAAGGCCCAGTCGTCGCCGTCGTACTTTTCCTTCGCTTCGGCATTATTGGGACGGACCACCATTAGAGCCGATTCTGTTCCGCGGTAACGCATGTTCAGATACTCTTCGAACTCTATGACGTCTTCTGAGAAGCCTTGATCCTGTAGACGCTTGAGGGAATTTCGCTTCAGCTCTTCCATCTTCGACTTGAGATTTCTTGCGGCATCTCCTCTGTCATCCCATACAGTGGAATCTGGAACCTGGCTTTCGTCGACTACATCTGCCAGAGCCATGCCGTAAGCTGAGAGGACTGATGAGTATCTATGGACTAGGATCTGTCTTATTCCTAGACTTTCGGCGATGGCGACTGCGTGTTGACCGCCAGCTCCTCCGAAGGTAGCCAGTCGGTGGGTTGAGGTATCATGTCCCTTTGCCTCTGTCAGCGATCTAATTGGCCTGGTCATAGTCTCATTGGCGATCTTGATGAAACCGTATGCCACTTCATCAGCGGACAGGCTCTTGCCAGTTTCCTTATTGATTTGTTCTGTAAGCTCTTTGAATAGCTTCTCACTCGCATCCTTATCAAGCCCTTCATCTTCATTCTTACCAAAGATCTTTGGGAAGAAGTCCGGCAGAAGCCGCCCAAGGAGCAGGTTGGCGTCTGTCACCGTAAGTGGGCCGCCCTTCCGATAGCATGCAGGCCCTGGATGGGCGCCGGCAGATTCAGGCCCAACGACGAAGAGGCCATTTCGGAAGAAGAGACGTGATCCACCTCCCGCTGCCACAGTATTGATATCAAGCTGAGGTGACTGTATAGTTACCCCTGCTGTCGTTGTTTCAAAGACATGGTCATACCTCCCTGAACCATATCTGCTGACATCTGTGCTCGTACCGCCCATGTCAAAGCCGATGACGGGTATCTTGGTCTCGGGATCGTATGACGTCAGGGCATAGCCAACAACGCCGCCAGCTGGTCCAGACAATATTGCTCGTAGTCCGGAGAAATTGTCTACATCAACCAGCCCACCGTCTGACTGCATAAATTCACAGCGGGCTGCTTTGGACCCCTTTTCGTGTTTCACGCTCTCTGTCCCAAGACCACCTTCGAATCCTGCTTGGAAGCCGGAGATGTACTTCTTGATGGCTGGAGTGAGGTAGGCATCTGCGCAGACTGAAGTAGCTCGGGGCACAAGTTTGATCATGGGCATCAACTCGTGGCTCAAGCTGATATGATTGAATCCGATGTCCTTGGCTATTCTCCCTACTAGGGCTTCATGCTTGGGGAATGTATAACCGTGCATCAAGCATACGGCAATGCTCTTGATACCTTGATCGTAAATCTCTTTCAATTGCGACTTGATCTTATCCTCTGACGGCCGTTGGAGGATCCGGACTGCTTCGCCGGAGAGGCCCTCAACCAGCTCTGCACTGTCCGGGTCTGACTCCTTGGAGTCCACGTTGGTGTGGTATCTCTCGGGGTCCTCTGCGTAGTCTTCTAACGTGACTCGCTCATCAATCTCAACGACTCTTTGGTAGAGCACATCTGGCCTCCTAATAGCAAGGTCGAAAATCCTAGGCCGCGATTGATTGCCAATTTCAAGGCAGTCCTTGAACCCTTTCGTCACAACTAGGGCTATCTTCTCGCCCTTTCGTTCGAGCAGAGCATTAGTGGCTACCGTTGTGCCCATGCGGATACTCTCAATCTTGGACGTGTCAAGCGCTTCACCTCGCGGAATCTCTCGGTTTGTGAACTTGGACATTAGTCGACGAATGCCTTCTAGTGGCGCATCGTCATAATTCGAAGGATCTTCGGAGAGGAGCTTGATAATGATGTCGTCCTCCATCTTGCCAGATCCGGGATTACCTACACAGTCTGTAAAGGTGCCTCCGCGCTGTATAAACACTTAGTCAAGGGTCTAGGATGGTCAAGAGGCTGATTCCTACATCGATGGCAATTCGAATGCCTCGTTCCCGGGCGTCACCCATTTTGATTTGATTCACCCAACGCTGTAGTGAGTAGGGAGCTGGACACTTGATTCAATTTGATGCTGTTAACTTGAAAAATGCTACGCAAAAAGATGAGTGATGATAGGGCATTAACAAAAGGCGCATTAAACATCGGGTTTCAACGTCATAGGGTTCGTTCGGGTTAAGCCGTCCAGGATTTTTGATGTATCAGCTGCTCTACAGGCAGAACCTGGAATTGCGGCTTCCAAAAGAACGCTACAACTCTCCTTTTGAGCGTTAAAAGGTCGATCACATCAAACTACTGTCATCTAATCTCTTAATCACTTTCGTTGAGTCGGACGAGATTTGGCCGGAGATGCCCGCGCCCTGGTTCCCCGATTTTAAGATGGCTGATTTGCGACGTGCTTCCCACGCAAAGGCGCTTCTCGAAAGGGGCCTGGCTAGCCTATCTTGGTACTTACCCTCTACACCTTAGCATGCAGTATATACTTCATGCAATCGACATTGATCCCTCTGTTAGGCTAGCAATTGATAGTCCGCAATCCATATCCAATGATGTTGAAGGTTTGTCAGTGCCTTTGGACTTGGGCCAGGTGCATCTGTTAAAGATAGTCCCTGGTGCAGACGACGAGCCCGTCTCGTGTCTGCTGCTGACAATAGTGACCAAGGGATGCATATTGTCAAGCATTTGGGTGCCAGTTGGTGTCAAGCGCAGTCGAATAGACAGAGGATGCTAGACAAAGTCTACCAATAAGTTGGTTCTTCGACGCAAGTATCTGGCGCCTCGATTTCGGTTTGCGGGAGTATTCCTCATTCTTCGACAGCCTTTGCAATACGAGAATTGGAACTCTAAGTATCTGGCATTCCGGGCGCCGGAGCAAGAAACTGGATCTTTTATCCGTACTACCCCAATTGCGCCTCTGTGATGCTACTGACCTGAGAAACAAGATCTACCCAACCCTTTCAGCTGCTATTGATGGACAACATGAGGACCTTCCCGTGGACTACGCCCCGTCCGTCGCAGAAGTTTATGAAAATTCCGCTGCGCATCTCATCACGCGCGATGCCAATCTAGAAATACTGGAGTATTGTCAATTTCAATTTAACCAGATGATGTCGAGGCTACCATCTTGAGTACGGATTGGAGCAGAAATGATTGCCACGTCGGTTACTCACTCGTCAGAAGTGACCAGATGGCACTATTACCCGGATGTACAAAGCTAGCCTAGATACAAAAGCTCAATTTCCGCATCGAAAACTGGCGCTACGCGTTCAGGGAATTGTCTTTGACGATATCGCACCTGTTTCTCCCGCCTGCGACTCAACCAACGTCCACAACCGACGGGAAGCAGACCTTAGAGCTAATTGGGCTGAGTTAGCTCTTGGAGACACCGATACCGATGCTTACATAGCGGGCGGTACTAACGTAAACGCTCTACAGCACTCCCTCTGCATCGACACCCAAATAATTGATCGTCGTCGTATCACATGTGGCGGATCTGTTGCCCGGCTAGATTCTGCCACTTGTAAAGAATGGTGGGCTAGCTTTAGTTCTCCCATACTTGTTCAAGACGCTACCCACTACAGAAGACTCATCAAGACCTCGCTCGGCTATTTCGGCCGTGCACCCTACCAATGGCAAACAGGGGACATTGTGTGGATCCTGTTCGGCAGCCAATTCCCGATGATCCTTCGACCAGAAGATGGGCATTTCTTCCTCGTCGGTCACTGCTACGTCCACGGCATCATGGATAACGAGGCTTTGGAGGAAAGTGGACCTCAAGAAAGAGACGAGAACGTTCGTGATTTGATGATCGTTGCTCTTATGGTACAGAATCAGCTTGGAACACATGCATTGGCTCGGTGCCTTCGCCAGATACCTGTGTGTCATGGTCAATTGGCCAACGCTGAATAGGTCTGCTGCCGCTGGTACCAGGCGTTTAATTAGGACATATACAAGCCGACAACACCGGCGCGACCGAGCAAAAACACGTGTACCATAATCAAATGTGGAGTGGAAATGCTCCATAGCTACATCAAACCAGAGGCTCCCAAAAATTCTGTCTCACGTTATCCAAAAACACTCAATTCTCATCCTGAGCACGGCACGCTAAAGAAAGCCATTTGGCAGCCAAATATGGCATCGTAAGTGACATCCTAAGTACGAAATCCAATCAACAACGCCCAGGTCATGCCTGAGAACCAGTTCTTCAGTGCTACTGCCATGAAGTAGAACCATTCATCATATATGCTCAATTTCAAGATGCCCTCTGCGCCGCCCGCTCGCCTTTGACACAATGCTTTACAATCCATGGATGCCTCTGTACCTCATCCAGCGGTATCCGTTTCTCCGGGTCGAGGACAAGCAACTGCAAAGTATTAGCATATCTTTCACATTCTCACTTCAGATGTAGCAAGCATACCCTCTTGATCAGGTCCTTCGCTTCTGGACTCACAAACCCTGGCACCGTCATCTCACCCCTCGCGATCCTCCTCTGTGTTATAATTGGCGCATCTTCGAATGGTGCCTCCCCGACGAGAAATTCATACGTTAGGACACCCAAACTCCACAGATCGACCTTCTCATTATAGAAGTTTTCCGCAGACCCGGGTTTTAGCATCTCCGGTGGCAAATAGTCTAGGGTGCCGCACATTGTGTTCCTTCTGTTGTTCGGCGCGTGCACACTCCAGCCAAAATCCGAGATTTTGATTTCGCCATGTATACCTACAAGAATATTTTCTGGCTTGATGTCTCTGTGCATGACGTGCTTCTTGTGTAAGTACTTCAATGCCGCAGCCATCTGTGCGATGTATTGCGCAGCCTTCCATTCCGGAAATCTGTTCTCTTTCCGCAGGAGCTTGTAGAGCTCGCCCTTGCCTGCGAACTCGAGGATCAGAAAGATACGCTTGCTGTCGTGGAAGTGGCCGTATAGCCTGAGAATGTTGGGATGGCGAAGGTTGGATTGGATTTCAATCTCTCGTCGAACTTGTTTCTCGACTTTGCCCTGTTGTAGCTCGGATTTGTGTAGAACCTTTAGAGCACAGATGAACTGCTCGGAGCGCTCGCGGGCAAGGTATACCCGACCGAATTTGCCTTTTCCAAGTGGCTTGCCGATTTCGAACATGCCAAGGTGGAAGGCCTTGGGCACGGAGGGTTGGTCAAAGAGAACTGATGGATTGGAGGAGCGCTGGGAGAGCGTTGTACTTGTGCTTTCGTCGGAGCTTCGAGGGCAGGGGAGAGCTTTCCGTACAGGAGATGGTGGGAGCGTTGGGACGGAGGTTGTAGTTGTGGTTGTGATTGTGGTTACTGTGCCAGCGTTTTGTTTTGATTCGGTCGATGCTTGGAGAGCATATTTGAGGAGGTTCGTCCGGTTCTGGTTTGAGGCAAGATGTGAGGATGTACCGAGACCTGTGAGTGACATCGCGGTTGAGAGTGAGCCTTGCTACGAGAAGTCAGCGCCTAGTTTTGCTATGATTCCTTGCTTGCTTCACCTTCGATTTGAGCATCGTCGAGCCATTGTTGACAGGCTCATTTTCGTCATTGACCGACAGGTGCTCGAGCCGAGCTTCCAGCGTCCTAGCTGACATTGCGTACAGCTGCCCTTATGTTAGAGCTCAGTAAGAAAGTACACTGAAGGAATCCTTGCAAAGTTGTTGATTGCGTGGAAGTGAATCGCATTTCCATCAGTTCCATTGCATGGGGAGAGACCAAAAAGGGACAAGCCAAAATTGGCGGGGCAACGCTTGAGCCATACCTAAACCTCTCAGCCCGGCTGCGGGGAAAATAGGGCTGCCGGCGGGAATTCCACCAAGCAAACCCCCCACTAGCCTCACACTGGTCCTGAAATCATCAATAAAATACTTCTGTCAAGCTTCATAGATGCTGAGCGCTCTGCAGGCGCCGTCCTGACTGAAGCGCCTCGCTTACCACAAGATGGCGACGAATGGCCATGCCGTGGTCGGCTCCTTCAACACCACACATCCAGCTGCAGCTCCACCGCGATCTTACAATATCGAAGGCTTTAGAATCACCACGCAGAAGCTACCGATACTCAAGGCCGGCCCCATCGAAGAGATGACCTCGAAGCTGGGTATCACTCCTCCAGAAATGATATTTGGCGACAACTTCGTCCTGATAGAGCATCAGGCTAGTGGGTGGGGCATTCAATTCGATGCATTTGGAGCACTTGACAGAGTGGACAAGACGGGCGAGAAAAGATTGAAGGTCGCATACTCCAAGGCGTGGCATCAGAGTAGAGAAGACACCCATGACATCAAGGAGGTGGTCAAGCCGTTTGACTGGTCATACAGCACCGACTTCAAAGGTACACTCGCGCCGGGCGCGGTTAATTTTACGCCAACGTCCAAGCCAATCCCGCTGGAGCTGCTGAAACGACCTGACCCAATCCTATTCTTCGATGATGTTGTACTTTACGAGGATGAATTGGCTGACAACGGCATCGCGATGCTGTCATGCAAGATCAGAGTGATGCCTGCGCGGTTACTGCTGTTGTGTCGATTCTTTATGAGGCTTGACAACGTGCTTCTGAGGCTGCGAGACACAAGAGTTTATGTGGACTTTGAGAAGAAAGAGGTCGTGCGAGAGTACGTGGCGAAGGAGGAAGACTACGAGAAAGTGAGGGAATTACTGGCGAGCAGAAGAGATGATGTGGCGGCACAATTGAGAGACCCAAATCAGCTTGTGGACCTTCTTCCGGTGGTCGACAGGAGCTTGGAGAGTGTGATCCTGGGAAGTTGATAAACATAGGGGAGTCCCAAATTCAACATCAGAAATGCTTCCCACAGTCCTGCCACGGGGCTTAGAATTCAAGGCGCCGAAGAGATAGCTTACCGACACGGGCTTCTACAGACGTCCTTCATATTTGGATTACCAATCAGCGAGCACGAAAGTTACCTGCCGCAGGGCTTGTGCAGGAAATGTTACGAGCTAGTTAGATCGCCGTTTGGACGGACGAAGAGTGCTGCACACTGGTGAAGCACAGATCTAAGGTCGCTGCAAACAGGCGGACGGAGATGGCCAAGGCTAATGTAAAGATGCTAAAGGACCCATCAGTTCTACATAGCGAAGGTAGCCTCGATTTATTGTTGACAAGAGGCGTAATCAAGGACTATCATCGCGTTTTTGTTACACAAAGCTGTTCTCTGCCAAGCTCTTGCGAGTTGCGGCAACAAGATGAGGCCCCGCCACCTGCGCGTCATTCCCCTTTTTGGGGATTTGGAGTTGTGGCCCTGGGTTTGTGATTCCCTTTCTCCGCACAGTTATGGCAATTAAGCTTCAACGATGACATCCAAAAACAGGGAAAGTACACGCTAAACGTCAAGCAAACGATCTCTTTGTTGATCAAACAAAAACCTCCCGTCCATCCTGCTATATGGTCATCTCTCTACGTGTCGCATCTGAGAGTTGCACCTCTCCTAGATTTACGTTCTGTAACAGTTCCGTGAGCATCAGTCTGTTAGACCAAGAGCAGCCGTGGTCACTGACATCATACTTTCGACCCCTTAGAACACAGAGCCCGAGATCATCAGTAAAGGGAGATTGCAATCGATCCCTCAAGGAGTGCCTGGTTTACAATTTTCATTGTTCGAGTTGCATTGAATGCATCAGGGACTCTGAAGGACAAACTCTTCAGCTACAATGGCGCAGAAAGCGCTCCTTGTACTATGCCTGCTTCAGAGTATAACGGCCTCTTCAGCACCACGGCCAGCCAATGTCCTCGACGCGGAACTTGCTCTCATTACTCCCACACCCACCCGTGCCATATACGGATCCAAGACAAGAGAGAGACGGGGCATAGTTAGCGACCTTACAGCTGCGGCAGAAAGTGACATCAACTCAATACTCAGCTACCTAGGGACTGGTTTGCCAAGTTACTTCGCATCTGGCATCATTCCACAACTTGAGGGTCTTCCAACAGGGAGTGCGGTTATGAGCTCTGCTGGTGTGAGCAGTAAAGATGTCGATGCTCAACCAACACAAGTGCTGAACATACCGGGTTATGGCAATTGGACCGAAATTGGCTGGAATTTGCGGCTCCACGGCAATGTGTACAAGCAGCCCAACATCTCCGAAAGCAAAATCGACGAGCTAGCGGACCAATTTGTCATTGGAAGTACGCCTGTATCTAAGCTTCCACCTATGGAATCGGCACAAGCTGTGAACTTAACCAGAGAGATCTACGTTGTTCAGCAGCACAATGTCAATGTGACAGTCAACATTGAACCTGCACCATCTGTTGCACTGCAAGGTATGTAGTGGATAATCGTTCGCCCACAACACCGCGTTTTCGGTTCCTAAGCTTCAGTTCTTAGTTCACGTTAATCCTTCTAAGCTAACATTTACCGGACAGGTGGAAATCAGATCATCACTTTACCAAACCCAACAACCGAAGAGGGAGACTTTGATGTCTTCGTGCAACTCCAAAATGTCAGCGGTGGCGGGCTCTTGCCCGGTAACACGACTGGACCGCCACAGAGACTCAATGTATATGCCAGCAGCACTGAGGAGGGAAATGCAACTTCCTACCTGGTGCCTACAGAGGGCATGACGGTCGTCAGCGATATTGATGATATTCTCCGAGTCACGAAGATATGGCAACCTGCGGAAGGCCTCAACAACACCTTCGTTTATCCATTCAGACAGTGGATGAACATGCCTGATATCTATGCAAATTGGTCGAGGAGCTTCCCCGAGATGCACTTCCACTACCTTACCACAACTCCGGAGCAAATAACCCGAAACTACATGCAATTCATCTACAACACCTATCCTGGTGGTAGCTTCGATACAAGGCCGCTGAACTTTAGTGATGTATCCGCCACGCTGTCCATTAGAAAGTTCCTGCTGGACAAGATCTTCCTAACGTTTCCCCATCGAAAATTCATCCTGGTCGCCGATACTTCAAATAGCGACGTCATGGTAAGATAATACATGCAAACTAGGTGTGCAAATGCTGATTACCATCTAGAGGGACTATCCAGAAATGGCGAAACAATACCCTGGACAAGTACAGTGCATCTTTCTGCGCAACACGTCATCCACAGATCCTAGCGACAAGTTCCCATACAACACTGCCGGCTTTCAAGGACTGAATCAGTCTCAATACATGTTTTTCAACGTACCAGACGACCTCAAAAACCTCGACATTGCGGGCGGCAACTGCTACAATTCCTCCATCAAACAAAACCTCACTTTCTCATACCAAGGCCTACCATTTGGTCTTAGTAGCAGTAATAGTAGTAGCAGTAGTAGTAGCTCTGGTGCCACGAGCAACTATGACCTTGAAGGAAGCCGGTTAAGCATGGTGGCAAGCGCTCTTTTCATTGTTGCCGGCATCATGGCTTTTGGTATCTAGTAGATGGATCGTATTGTACAGCGTAGCAGAAGAGGTTGGTACTGGTGACGTTGCATGGCATATCATTGACTGCTGTTAAATACCCACTACGGAATTTATGGTAATCGTCATGGTTTTCGGTCCTGTGACATTTTGAAACCCGCATAAAGCAAGTGGGTATTATTGAGATTCGCACATAGTGAGAAACGCGTGAGGGGTCCCAACAGGTCCCCAGCTAGGCTGTGATGCTTGGCGTTCCTGTCTCCGCCGAGGCTTTTAGTTCGTAACCTCCGCCCGCTAGGCGCAACAACACACTGAATAACACGAACCTGAACGCGGATTCGCCCGTTCTTGCGAACCAGACCAACAATGACTGTCAGTATAAAGGCTATCTAGCAATACCAAGCCCCGTTTAAGAGCTCTACCCAGACCTTTCATCATGCCGCGACCCGGGGTCAAGCGCACAAAGCTCAACCATCCGACTCCATCCAAACGCGTCGCAAATGCCTCACAAGTGTCTCCAGTAATAGAGCTACGGCAGAAACTTGTGAACAAGCCCATAGGTCGCGTGCTCACCGACAGTGACGACAGCGACAGGCTAGTTACGAGCAATAGAAATGGTCGCAATCGGAGAGGCATACCGCGCAGAGATATCTATGCAAGTGGCGGACTCGGTTTGGGGGATGTACCGGGCGCGCACACGCCGCAGAGAAAGCAGTCGCAGACTAGCTGCAAGGCGGAAGCACAGGAACCTGCAGGCAAAGAAAAGAAAGCTGCACAAAAGAATGTCAAAGCAGTGGCGAAACCGACGACTTATCAACAGCAGTTTGCACAGGTCGCAGAGAAGCAGAATGCGCCCATTCAGTCTTCTCCAGCCGCTTCAGGTCCGGCCTCCGTCTGTCGAGCTCCCACTCGCCTACAAGCCACTCCAGGAGCCGAGACATCAATTCTCGGCAACATCAAGCCTCGCCGCAGGCAACCTAGCATATTACAGCTGATCGAGAACGATGACTCATCAAATATCGGAGAGGAGGACGAAGATGACTTTTTGCCGAATGACGAATCCACTCCGCTCAATCACTCCGCCGCGCAGCCAACCACACCCACGCCACCCTCCTTGTTGTCCCATCAATTAATCTCTCGGAAACGAAAATTGAGTCCTCTCATGACGCTCGTACCCTCTTCACAAGTGCGCGAGAAGCCATCTCGACCAGGAAAGCCTAATGATAGCGAAGCCGAACATGAGGTAGACTCCGAGCCGGAATTACCACCTCCATCACGATCTGCCACGGCACCTCTAAGACCAGAACCCTACGATCCAGATATTATGGCTCCACCCCTCAGTAGTAGCCCGTTAAAAAGTCCAGCAAAGCCCGTTATACTTTCTCCTGTCAGGAATGTGCCACGCAAGAGCAAGAACCAACCTTTAGCGCCGTCGACGAACGAACTACGGGCCTTGATGCCCTCCCGTAAGCAACGCAAAGGCAGACTGCGTAGTCAACCTGTTAGCGAGTTCGACATTCCTGCAGACACCAACAGCGAAAATAGCGACGGAGGTGATAGCCCCGAAGCTGGCCCAGATGATGACCTCAGTTTCAGAGCAGAGGCCAAAGGTCGGAACACCAAGGCCACTACTCAAAGGAAGGCAACGGCAGCAAAGAAGCTAGACAATGTGGGGATCAGAGGCAGAAACAAAAGTACGATAAGCCCGACTAAACTCGTCACACCACTAAAAGGCCCCGCGGCGCAAAAGTCAGCTGCTAAGTCTTCTTTCTCACAGCCGCCCGGTCACGCCTCCGCCACGGCGAAAGAAAAAGCGACATATTCTTTGCGCCGCCACGATACATACGGCGACAAGGAGAATCGACCCGTCGATTTGTCAAGAGATTTCTCTGGAGTAGAGGGAAGTCCAGAAGACGACTCTTTTGAGCAAAGCATAGAGAAACCGGAGAAGCAGCTGACGAAGGAGATGGAGACGGTTGCAAAGAAATTCGCCGATGTAGATAAATGGGAGATGGAGTTTGAGGATGTGTCGTTAGGCGGGGATAGTTCTCCGAATAGAAGATGACATCAGGGAGGCCGGTGTACCTGTATGGAGTGCTCCAACGTTCTATCGTTGGAGATTATGATAATCACTACGTTATCGAAGGATTTGAACCCTCGCTACACCCATCCGCAATCCCATTCGAGTCTATCTGCCGATATTGTTTCAATCATTATCGGTCAATCCTTCAAAGGGACTGCCTTGAATGTTGCTAGCTTGTAATTTACCACTTTGTAGAAGTGTTTTGGTGTTCAATGAAAGTGCCAAGCGTAAGTCTGAATCGCTTTGGCGCAGAGCGGACTTTGCGTTGGTCAAGACCAATTCCCAGATTGACGTTCTCCAAGAGGAACCCGTTTTCCAGCGACAGGATCTTCTCTCACACGTCCAACATCCTCTCAACTGTGAATTTTGTGAAAGCGGTCGAAGCCCCATTGCTGAATGGCTAAAAATTAGGTGTTTTGTTCTCGTGGTTCACCTTGATTCGGGCCTTAGATAACGAAGTAGACTCCGCCTGCCTACCACCCCTACTTCAGACTTATCTGCAGCGTACGGAGCTGGGCGGACCAATCTCATATATTCTCACTCTGCTCCATCCACCAAATATTGTACCTTTCCTCAGACACTGGTATTAGAGGTGGGCAAAGCCCGCACTTTTCCTAGCGTCAGTCTGCGCCCTTCCCATGACAAAATGTGGATACATACAGCTAGCTTGGTAGCGGAACGTGGGACTATGGACTATATGTATGGTGTCCCTTCTGCCACCAGAAGCGAACTCGGCTCGTAGTGGAGATTTTTTCTTTTCTCTTTGGATATTGCGACTGAACGAGTTCTTCCAAGAGACCTCATCTTTGGATTGGCTACGCAGTCTTCAAGGACCCTCCCCTGACGGCAACGGAAACTCAGACTCAATTCTTGCCACTAAGGATGGATAATCTCACCCTCCACGAAGATCCCATCTCAGCAAACTGCTACAAAATCGTCCTCACCGCCTCCCTCCTCAGTCTCCCCCTCTCGCGTCGCGCCTACTCCATCGCCAAAGGAGAGACCAGGACCCCCGACTTCCTCCGCAACATCTCCGTGGCAGGCCAGATCCCCGTACTGCAGGTCGGGACGAGCACATTCATCCCGGAGAGCAATGCTGCGTGTTTCTTCCTTGCTGACAATAACCACGACCACAACCAACACCATAGCAACGGACCATCGTCGTCAACATCGACGCCAACCTCGCTCATCCCCACCGACCGACTCCACCGTGCCGAAATGTTGCGCTGGATGTTCTTCGAGCAGAATAAGCATGAGACGAGCGTCGCGGTCCTACGGTACTGGCTCAAGATCATCGGGTTTGAGAACCTAAGTGAGGAGCGCCGTGCGCAAATTGCGACGAAGAGACGGCAAGGCGAAAATGCGCTCGATGTCATCGAGGCGTGCTTGAAGGAAAGCTCAAGTGGGTTTCTAGTCGAGTGTGGGATGACGCTGGCGGATGTGTGTTTGTATGCGTATACGCATGTTGCGCATGAGGCGGGGTTTGAGATGGGGAAGTGGCCGGGTATTGGGGAGTGGTGTAGGCGGATTGAAAGGGTGGAGGGGTTTGTGAGATGGAATTGAGATGTGAATCAAATGGCGTGTTCTATCTGCTCTTAAATCGTGGCGGTTAGGTAGCAGAGACCTGGAATAGTGAGTAGAGGTGAGCCAATTTGGCACATTTGGACGGGGCCAGTGGACACGCAAGATGCCAAATACTCAGCTTGACCTTGCTCATCGTTCTCTCTCTCTCTTTCTCTCTCTCTCTCTCTCTCTCTCTCTGTGTGTGTGTGTGTGTGTGTGACCTACCTCGTCTGCTAGAGCAGTCGCAAGGGGAAGCCAGAGTAGATTCCACCTTTTTCGCCGTCGAAGATCTAGCAATCGGCGAGGCCAACCCACAAATTTATACCGCTCCCTCAATGCTCCTGATCCTTCCTTACAGAAGCTTGTTTGGTACTTTGAGCTTCATGCGCCGGTTACGCCCTTCTCGGTATTTCCATAGCAAAACTCGATGTACATCAATTTCGAGATTGCAAAGCGGTAAGAGGCCTCATGGTTTAAAAGTCTGTCCGAAAACGCCGGCGTATCGTTTCCAATACGGATGACACCCCAACTGTACAGGGATGGTAGAGACCATAGTGGGAATCGGAGACACGACGATTAGAAAAAGAAGTGGGTGGAACTTTGTTAAGTTAAGGATGTCTGTCAGGAAAGCAGGATTGGAAAAGACGTAGAAATGATAGGGGAGACAGGATTGAATGCAAGAAGTTGGAGAAAATGACGCAAAACTCTTCATGGCGGCCTCCCTGACCATCTAATAATAAATAGAGTCTTGGAAAGACAAACGCCTTAGCCTAACATGCAAAAAAGTAACATCCACGGACAGCGGCTGAATATCCTCACCGCTCCCCCTCCAGCACCTCGTGGTGCTCAACCTTGACCGATGTTGAGATCCTCTCAGTCACCGAAACCTTCTTGAATTTTGTTACAGCCAATTTGCGGACGCTGATATTCGCATGATGCACAATGCCGGTCATGTGGCGAATTCCCGGTATGCCATCAGGGAATACGAGATACAGGCCAGATTCTTGTGACTCATCTGGCTTGAATTTCGCATGGTATTCTTTCTTGCCTCCTACCCTGAGCCCTTGAAACATCTCCCGGTGCAGTACTCTAGTGATTTTGGCGATAAGGTTTGGCATACCGGTGATCTCGCCTAGGTCGTCGAGCGGTTCAAAGCCAAAGCTGAGGTATGAGATGCCGGCCTTGTTGAGAAGAGCCATGGCCGAAAAGACGAGGAGGTCGGTAATACCTTTTGGAGTCCCAGGGGCCGCGATGCACGGATCAATGTGAAAGCCATTATTGGCACCAAGCTTCCTCAAGGCGGCGAATCCGTTCGGTTTGCCATCACGATCCTTCGTATATATGTAGGTCATCAGGTCCGGTAATGCGAATGGATCATAGACCGTGATGTAGGCTTGTGGTATGCCGGACTGATTTCGGTGATCTCGCCATGCATCATACACGCCAACAAGCTGTTCTTGCAAATCTGGCCGTTTAGCAACAGAGGGACTGTATACTTCCACGGAGAGGCCGCCCTTTTTATGATCGAGGAGTTGCCTGTTTGAACTCATCATTCGTTTGCCAGTCCTCCCACCGTTTTCCAACAGGATTGGGTTCGTAAGAGGATTTAGTACCCGCTCGACGCCGAACTTCATGGTAACCCATTTCTGCTCCTTTGCGTACTTTGCAAAGTCATCGCTGGCTCCCAGAAAGGCAATTCCGTATTTGCGTGCCTTACGATATACGGCAAAGTCCTTTAGTAAGTGAGGAAACAGTTCATGTTCGCACAGCGGGTCTCCACCAACCACTGCGACATTGTTTTTGACTTTGTAGTAGAGCGCAGCACTTCTCTCCTGGTTGATGAAGAATGTATAGCTCGGATCCAAAATTCCCATATGGGACACACGCCCGAAGCGTTCAGCTAATGACTCGAGGGCAGCAATGGCAGCGAAATCACCGAGCGTGAAAGTGTTGAGGCTTCTTCTTGAGGCGGCCACCAAATTGGGTTTGCGAGTATTGTGTGAGCTGGTTTGGTAGGAGGGCAAGCAGTGGCTGAGTTTGGTTGCGGATGTAGGGATATGACCGAAGGCAGACTTGTCGTTTTGAATTGAGTCTTCCTCCGAGGTCGAATCATCGAGACATTCGAGAGACGAAGATATCGGCATCCTCCTGGCGCAATCGTGATGTCGAATATCACTCACCTCCGTTTCCATGATGACCCTCAGCTCAGTGGTTGTCTCTGTTGTTGTGGTGGTGGTAATATTGGTTGTGGTCGTAGAAGACAGTGCAGCGGAGGAGAGCCTGTTTACCAGGTCTAAGGACTCGGTGGGAGGGTTGACATGGCTAGCATTCATTAATCTTTTCGTCATATCGTGCGCTAGGCGTTGGAATAAGAGTGTATTTGCTGTTATGGCGGTCGAGTTTTCCTTGGAGGTGGTTGTGTCATTTTGCCTTTGCACATCCTCGTTTTCTTGTTGAGTGGCACGCTTCTGCTGTTTCTTGGGTTTCTTGCTCTTCTGTGGACGGGAGAGGTTTGGTGATAAAGTGGCCTTCGAGGTCTCAGGTAGTACAGCCTCTTCAGGCAAGGAGGCGTCTTTGCGATCGTCCATACTTGCTCTGGAGAACTTTTTTGTCGTAGGTGGAGGAGTGGTTGATTTAGCACCTTCTACAATTAGTTGAGGAGGTGCTGCCGTGCTTAGGTGAGTGGCCCTGCTGTTCTTGAGGTAATACTCCAGCTAGGGGTGATGATGTTAGATTGCTGGCTAGGGGTTCAACGCATGCGAAGGAGGGACTCTGCAACTACTTATCGCTCGCAAGGTAGCTCGAGCATTTGTACTGTCCATTTTGCATGACAAACTAGTTGTGCGGACAGCGGCCTCCCGCCCATACTATGAACACGGGCCGCGACATAAGGTCCCTGCTCCAGCCGACGTATCACGAATATTGATAGTACCCGGGTTGACGAATACGAACAAAGTTAAGGACGTTCATGGCAGTGGAGTTGGGTGGCATGGCCATGTGAGATGACGTACAGCAAAAAGGGGCGTCATAGGTGATGGGTTTGTCAGATCTACGGGGAGGCGCATAAGGAGGACGAATTGGCTGTGCTTGCCGCATATGATCATAGCGGTAGCTGTTGAACAGATGTCTTGGAAAAGCGTCACCCTGAAAGGAGTCCTAGTGTGGAACCGAGAGCAACGTCCGCGTAAACTGTGAGACCGAGGACTTACGAATCCTATGATTTTTCAAAATGCTAGCTCACCGAATCATAATACGGGTCCTTTAAGTCTGGAGTCCCTAGAGTGGAGAGATCAAGAAATCAATGCAACGCCACAAGCACTCGTGTCACTACAGCCGCAACGGAAAACATAATGGTGGATTGATGATGAGAAAGGTGGACGCTTGCGTACTTTCGCGTACTTCGATCTGCTTGGCGAGCTCGGCTCGTACCGCTTCTGCCTATGTCGTGGCGAAGGAGTTGGAGACGCGTCTAACCTTCCAAGGCACCACTCTCCTTTTTTATCACATTGGCGCCTTACGTCTCGAGTATTCGAGATATCGAAAGTCCAAAGTGAAGTCGGACCTCACTCTGTAACGGCATCTTTGCCAAACTTGAAAGCAGTGGGCCAATGTCGGCGGTTGTCGTCGTGCCTTTCCCCAAGTCGCTTCTTTCGATGTGGTCGAGTTATTCCCTAGGTCCTTCAGTCTTGGTTAGCCACAAAGGTCCTACATTCGTCAATGAGGGAGCTAGGTAGGACTCAACTGACTTCACGGGGACCATGAAGATACTTCTAATGTATTGAATGGTGCCAGACCATATAGCCTGGATATGGGAAGCAAAACAGCAAACACGGTAATTCCAGTTAAACAGGAGACCATGGCCCTCTTTGGGCACAACTGCGAATCTATGGAAAGGCGAGTCGTGTTCGATCTTCCGGATAGACGAGGAGGATTTCTTGGAATGACTCGGGCAACGCTCCAAGCTTTGAAGATGCTATCGACCATAACACATCACCTGTTACTGAAAATGAGTCTTGCGGAATGGATCAGGGTATACCAAATGGCTGGTTGTTCAATTGGGCAAGCATGGCAACCAGAGAAATGGAAAGCCTGGAGGCGCGTTGGGTAGAAAGCTTCCTTGTTGTCTATGCACTATGTATGCGTTTGCTATCTCCAATAGAAGCTCCAAGATAATCCTCCTGCCCATAAGGGGCTAATGACCAAAGCGAATAATCTGACGCTTGTCACGACTATGCCGAAAGCTTGCTTTGAAGGGTGAGGCGCAATTTCGAAATACATCCTTCCTGAGGGTCGAGGAAAGCATGGTGAAGCCTAGCAACAAGTGCAGTTGCGAACACATTACGGGAAGCAAATATGCTGTTGTACACTATCCAACCAAGTCCATGAATAACAGAACTTCCTGTAAGAAAGCCTCCAAAGTTTGATGGTTTGGCTGTTCGAAGGCACGTGACCAGTTTACTCGGCAAACCTTCCTGAGAACGCGAGCAAGATTGCAAGAGAACCTTTGCGCTGAGTACTAAGTTTGCTTCAAGCTCTTCCAATCTACCCAATTGCCTGCTTGTTCAATGCAGTGCTCGACGTTGGGAGAGCCCAAAGCATATGCTCTCCGGCAGTCAACGCTGCTTGAGCATCAAGACGCAAAGCTGTAAAGCATCAAAACAGCAGCTCAATGAGCCACTTCTCTTTCTGTGGCCTCGCTGGTTCCGCATCGCAGCTGCTACATATCAGCAGTCACACAAGACTTCAACCATACCTCCCGGACACGTATTGCTCGACCTTAGTCGCCCTGCTACCAGCAATGCCTCCGGTTGTAACAAGCTGTCAACCATACCTTCTCGACGTGTCTGGACCAACCTTCGCCAAACCGCCTCGAATGATAGCTCAAGCGCGACTGGGAAGCGCGTCGAAACAGCACACTTTTCCCAAGATGAGAAGACAGACATACAGAAAAGACCGCAGACGAAGCTGGCAGCGGCAAAGGATCCATGGAGACCTCCGGCAAATCCTATAAAATCCAGGCATAGCATGTTCACAAGCTCGCTGGTCAATAATACTACTACCACGGCGCGATCTTCAATACCTGCTAGCATAGATCTAAGTACCATGAGGCAGACGGGCGGGGACCGACACTACGAACCGAAACTCAAGATCCGGCGTACCCGTCAATCTGTGTACCGACAAGTGTTGTCTAAAAGCCCAGAACCTACCACACGAACAATCAAGAAAGAAGCTATTAAAAGGCTACACAACCCTGCTGACATAGAATGGAGTGAGCCGATCAGGCTACTGGCTCGGCTTACACACCGTCCTAAAGAACTGCTTGGGGAGCGTGTGGAATTGCAACGGGAAACGGTCTATCGCCTGACCGGAAGCCTTGGTGCAAACGCTTGGCTACATCAAGTTGGGCGGGGATGTGAGGTTCGAATTCTCGAAGAGTGTGCCAAGAATCGAGACAAGTGTGTCGTGATTCTTCATGGAACGACTCAAGCAAGAGGACTTACAAGAGAATATTTGCTCGAGGCTGACCGCGATCTCGCCAATTCCGCCCCTTGGCGGCTTACTCCGAAAGATAATTCTGCGGAAGTTCGCTTTGTGCTGAGTTCTTTGAAATGGCACTACAGAACAACAGATGTTCGTCGAGCCAACATGGTCGAGCATCCTCAGGGTTGGAATGTGCGATCTTTTGCTGATGTTGTTGAGACCCTGACGACAATGCGAATCCCTCACCAGCTGCAACGGGAACTGTATGAAGGGACAGATACTCACAACCGTACTGTCGCGCAAGTCTTGGAGAGCCTTTTTTCCGATCCACGGTCTGAGCCTTTCATATCAACTCGAGCACTCAACTATGCCTTACAATTCACCGGCAAGCACACTGAAATTGGTGATACGTCGACCTTCGTCTTTGAGAAAGTAAGATCCATTGGTTTGAGCATCCAAGTCGACACATTCAATATCCTTATCGAAGAGTCCTTAAGGCAGAATAACCTTGAGTACTATCGATCCCTGGTAGCCAGTATGCAGCGGATGGGAGTTGTTCCCAACGGGATGACGTGGGTGGCCCTTCTCCGTGTGACGAAGTCGCTCGCTGGACGTCGAGCAATCCTTCAGCATATACGAACGAGGTGGCGAAAGGATCCTGCAATATGGAAGCAAGTTGCAATAGAGTTTGTGTCTACAGACTTTGCCCGTCTCGTGCGATTGGAAAAGAGCTTCGACTACTTTCTTAACTTGATGGACCACACCTTCCCCTCCAGCTGGCTGTCAGCTCGCTGCATCAATCGAATGCTCAACGTGTGCGCAAAGAAGAAATTGTGGGATGTCGTACCGAGGATTCTAGACCTTGCTGAGAGACGCGGGGGCCATTTCAACACTTCCACCCAGACGTTTCTACTTAAAATTTTCCAGAAACGAGGCAGCCTCCGAGACTCCATAGACCTTCTAGAGTCTCATTTTGCGAAGACTATTGGACGGGACAACGCCTTTGCAATCCCAATAGTATTCATGACAGCGTGGAACAATAGGTTTTACAATGTCTGCCGGGTGCTCTGGCGTTATGCGGCAGTTCATGGTAACATCACCTCTACAATGCAGCGTATCGTCGCTTTAAGCCTCATCAGGAACAACGATGAGTCTAACGATTCAGCATCACATCTTTGGAGGATCACTGCTGGAAAGATGATTGTTGGTACCGATCTTGACATGTCAGATCTTGCTCCTCAGTACGAACACTTGAATCGGGAAGCTTTGACAGATCCAATGAAAGTACTTGCTCGATGGACTCCAGACGACGGCTCGAGACAAGAGCAATTGTCACTGGCGTATACGGTCATGCAAAGAGATCTTACCGCATATAAGCACTTTTGGCCTTTTTGGCCTCAGCAATTGTTCGACCTGCTAAGAAGAGCCTACAAAATTGATTGTGGGTGGATGCATGAAAAAAAGGTGCGCAAGTATTCCGATCTAGAGTGGATGATGGAGAGTGCCATCGATGTGCCTCTCCAACGACTTGCAGATCCAAGTGTCTCCCCACAACATTTACTGGGGCCGGTCTACGCAAATGGTGAAGGAAGCAAGGGGTTGATTCGGAAGTTGTGGATTAGAGGGGGAAGTCAGGCCATCGATACGCAGATCAGCTCGTAGACTAATACGAGCTCTGGGATTTGTATGAGTCACAAGCAGCGTTGCATGTAATTAGAGATACCTAATTGAGCGGTGTACCTTGTACCTATTAATCGAAACTTGCTCTCTCCTGAGGCATTTATTCCCACGTATTCGCTTCTCCATTCGTGGCTTCGCTGTGGTGAAACCGGTCGTCAGTGGCTTGAAGCGAGCACATGATTTCGCGTCGACCCCGCGCCCAACACGTGCCTTTTCATTCGCTCGCCGCTAGGTGCGCGAACGCGCACACGCAACCCCTCGCGATGCTCTCCACTCGGTAAGCAACGCGTAGCGACTTGCCAATGCTGCTGCCTGAGGACTCGCATGGTGCTAGGCGTAATGTCAGGCCGACTTTCCCCCTGACTTTTTCTCACTGTGGTCCTGGCTAACTGAGTGGATACCAACCAGCACATGTAGCTTCGCAAATTGTGGGTTTAAATGGATGGAGGATGGAGGATGAGAGAGGAGGGGAGAGGGGGAGAGGGGGAGAGGAGGAGAAGGGAGAGGTATAAAAACAACGTGGGTGCCTGGATTCAGGTCTCTGGTTTTTCTGTTCTTCAGTAAATCGAGCACGGGATTTGTTCACTTGATCATCACCTCTACCACAGAGAGCATAGTGTGTACCGTTTTCGGAGTGGCGCCTTCTTTTTACTTCTACTCACCACGAGTCATACATCCTACCGAGTCCCTGAGACAAAGTTCCTTGAACATCAAGGTAAACATGAGTGATTGGTCTGCACCAGCCTCTGGCACGCCATGCTGGATTAGTATCCCAGCTGCAGAGGTCGCGCGCGGTAGGTGCCAGCTTTTATCCTTCCTCGCTCGCTTCGCTTGCTCCGCTGCTGCGAGGTCATATTTACTCCATTTGACGTCGCTTCCGCCTCTCCCTCATTCGCCATTACCCCGGCCCCCGCTGACCAATCGTGTAGCCAAGCAATTCTACTCTACAGTCTTCAACTGGGAGTTCATGCCCCAGGAGACGCAAAGCTCGGCCTACCCTCCTGACCGCATTGCCTTCTTTTCTCCACCAGACAAGAAGAGGTCGCCGGGCGGTGCAATTTCAAAAGTCGACGGCGATACGCGGATCACCAAGGTTTCCGGGGGGAACGCGATGCTGTATCTGATGGTCGATGATCTGGGGGAATATATGAAAGTGAGTCTATCATCCGTCTATCCCAAAGCAATGGTGCTCTTCAAAACAGAACATGTCAGCTTGAGAGGAAGGTGGCTGATCTAGTATCTTCTTTTTTTTGCAGAAAGTTGAAGCTGCTGGCGGGAAGAGGACGGACGAAATTCAGCCGGAGGGTGACCATGGACTGATGCAGCACTTTGAGGACACGGAGGGAAACCACTTGGGCATGTACATGGTGAAACCCAAGGAGGATAAGTGAGTAGGACGATGATGGCTGTCAGACGAGCTGCTATTCTTTCCTTGAGCAAAATCGAGATTGCGAGGGCGCCCTCCGAAGGGCGGATGGGCCATCAGCAGCTGTTCTTCTGTTTCTGGTAGGCGCTGTTGGAAGGGATGCTCGTTGGCTTTTAGGAGGATTTCATTACGTAACGTCATAAGGGCAAACACAATCAGATTAATGTCTCATGTGATCCCATGACTGAAAAGATCAGGTCCATTTTCTTGCGGCTCGGCACTGGGCGGTAAATCCATGTATGGGTCATAGTCCGTTGGAATGCTAGCCACGCCTTCCTTCAAGTATAGCACAAGTCGGTATGCACTATTACCATTCAGGTAGTATCTGTGTAGTTTCTTGCTCCGTAAAAACCCGAGCTTCTCATACAGTTTCATTGCTGCCAGGTTGGTCTCTTCGGTTTCGAGGGCAATCTCATCTGCGTCTCGCTCGATCATGGCGTCGATCGCTTTGCTGACGAGTGCCGTGGCAATCCCTTTACCGCGGTGTTCGCTCTTTGTCGCCAGCATGGCAATATAGCCTCTCATGGGCCCGCCGCGGTGAGGTTCGAGTTTGGAGATCACGACGCCGGCGAGGACGTTTTGTTCATCGAGAGCCTGAGAAAAGTCAGTCCTGGTGCAGAGTTTTCGCCCAATGGGAAGGTGATAGCATACCATGAAGCAGAGGTCTGCCCATTGATAGAGAAAATACCGGTAGACATAGATGCTGTACGGTTCAGACAAGTCATTGGAAATCAGCTCTCGTATCTGAGGCAGGTATTCTGCTTCCTTCTCAGTTTCGTACTGGGCATAATGTATGCCTGAAGGAGTCTTCTGCACATTTTGACTCATGGCAAGCGTTGTGCCGGCGTCCTGAAATTGTGTCAGTACATTTTCACCATTGGAGAAAAATGATCTTCTCCAGGCAAAAAAGCCGGGAGCTTGTACTTTTGTTGAGCATGTGACGGCCGTTCGGGGCCAAAGAAATCACCCCGGGAAAGGTCAAGGTCTCGCATTGCCTTCCGCCTTTTCCTACAAACTCTCAGCTTAGTAGATGATAATCTCAAAAATACTAAGAATGTTGTACAAATATACTTCATGCTAAACAATCTATACAAACAGAGGGGGTATCTTGCAGCTTGTCTTTCCAGACACTCTATCGCCCGTCCCAAAAACGCCGTTTCACTATGCAATGCTATGTCCGATCATTAGTGTCTCTACCACTTCACACTCTCATTCGCGATTCCAGATCTGAACCTTATCACTAATCTCCTTAATGCGGCTGACAATATTCTCCTCAATCTCGTGGCCCTTTCCACCGGCCACCCTCAGAATGAGATCATTTAAACTGCTTCTCCCCAGGATATCGACATGGTCGCCCGTGTTTGGCCCGCCCCTCGGGTTGAACCTATCAGGCTCATGCGGCATTTCATATACCTTGACATTGACCCCAGCCGGGTTATACCTTTGAATGCCACCCTCAGAAGCTGGCTTCCATGCTTTTGAGCATACATAGCCCGTACTCAGCAGATTGACCGTCCCATCCCCTTCACCAAAGATGACGCCATGGTCGACATCCCCATTGGCCGACGTAAATGCCGTGTCAATTGTGATGTTGATATTTGGATTGAGCGGGTTATGGGATTCCTTGTAGAAGTAGGCGCGCTCGGTTGGTTTCCCGACGCCATAGAAGCAATAAATCTTCAGATCTGGGGCGAGGGGAAGACGGGCTTCGAGAGGGTTGAGCCACGTACGTGGGATGTCCTCATTTCTTTCGACTTCGGCTTTTGTATGCGCAATGCCGTGGCTGTAAGCGTGCTGTACGGCGTCTGAATACCAATCTTCGGAGTGAGACATTAGGTAAGAGAAGGCATCTGTCATGGTGAGGTTGTTGGCTCGAGTAAGCGACGAGTTTATGGGCGGTTTGAAGGATATGAATGGGCCGAAAGAGGTATTTTGAATAGGTGATTGTTGATCGTCCGGTGCCCAAGTCATGTTGCCCCAAACAGCGGAGCCTCCTTTCGGCATCATTGACGAAATCCCAGGCATAGCGCGGAAGATCTCTGCACGCTCTTCTCGGCTAAGGAATTTCTCCAGGCCATAAACTGCGAAGGCATTGAGTTGGGCGGTGTCCTTCATCTCGCCGGAGAGGACGGCAGTGAGGCCCTTCGCCGCTCCAAGCATACAACCGGAAATGTTGATCCAAGCCTCGATGTGCTTATTAACCCATAACGGTCCACCGGCCCCATAATCTCCATGCTCGACCCATTTGAAGAAGTAGAACAATACTTGACTGCCCATGCTATGAGAAACCAGGACGGCTTTCCTCCCACTAGTTTTGTAGCTGGTCTCAATGTAAGATTTCAGGCGCGTGAAGAATTTATCACGGACCTCGAGATTCATGTACGCAAGGCGCCAGTCGTAAGCCGCCGTAAAGGCATTTGTTGGGTCGTAACCAATCGTAGCCAAGTTCTCAAGAATCTTATTCCATATCCAGTACCCGGTGATGAAGAAGTCTGCAGCATCGAACCCTTGAGCAGCACGGAGCTTGATGCCCGGCGGATCTAGGCCTGTGTGTTTGTCCAGCATGATATGCCTTTTCCAAGATGCTTGGTCGAGGACGAGAGCGCGCATCATTGACCAAGATCCCCATAACCGTTTTCGAAAGTATTGACGAGATTTCTCTTCGGTACCCCAGGACTCGAGACCGGTTGATATGACACCAGGGATCATTATAACTGGGTGATGGGCGTGTATGCCCTGCGACCGAAGGTGCAGCCCCACAGAGAAGCTGTCATAATTCACCGCTTCCCTCTCTGCTTTCTTCAAGAGTCAGCAAGCAGCAATCTCTTCAGACTACCATCCTCACCGAAAGATCCCTTGCATCCCTCACAATACCCGCAGGAATCACATCCATCAAGCTATCCAGATTGACATCCAAGAGCCCCTCTAGCTTAATGACCTCCTGCTGGTTGGCAAAGAACACGGCCACCACCAGACCGAAAAGGCCACCAAGCCCGAATATCAGCCATGATTTCCTCTTGCTCCTCTTTGCAGTCGTGAGTTTCTTTAACTTGGACACTGGCACCAGTCGTACCTCCTCGCCGGCATCGGGTGTCTCATCTCGTGAGGGTGATGTAGAGGGTGTTTCGCTGAAGACTTTGCCAAGGCGACGACGTAGGGTCGACATTGATGGGATCACAAGGCACAGACGCGAAACGGGACTGTAATCATAAATGCTATTGAGGAAAGCATAGGTTCTCGATACCCACGCTGCGGGCACAATTCCGGTTTGCTTGGCAACACAAGAGAACTAAAAATCCGCTCAGAGCCCACCCTCACGCTCATCCACACCATGCCGCTTTAAACATCCCGCACCTCGCGAGCAAGGTGAGCCAGGGTGAGCCAGGGTGAGCCAGGGTGAGCGACGGTGAGCGCCTCATGGCTCGCGTGCGCGCTCACCTCGATCGATGGGTCCTAAAATAGGCTCCCTTCTTTCTGTCCGATATCGACCATCTTGTGGCCACGATTTTGCCAGCTCCTAGAAGCTCAGCTACACCGAGATAGCTGAAAGATACAGCTGGGCTGGTCCCAGGTGGCAAACAACGACGAGCACGCCTATATAGATGTCCCTTTCCTCATCAACTAGATAGACAAGCAATTCAGCATATTCTTCCCACCAGGCGTTTTCTAATCGCAAGCCCGGTTTGCGATTACAGAACACCCACCGTCTGACAATTACCCTTGAGGACGAGTAGCAGCGCAGAAGACGAAGAAAGAGGACGGAAGAAATTTCGAAAATTGAGCAACCATGCTTGTATTTGGTACGGAAATATGCACGAGCCACAATTTCACGCTGCATCTTGCATCTCATACCAACCGCAAGAAGTGAATAGCACAGCGGACTATCTAGGGCAGCTCGATCATTTTCCAACCCTTACACCTGATCTACCTCCACAAGCTTCAACGATCCTTGTCTCGGCTTGTCTATCTCCGTTACAATATCCACCAGGTCCATCGATGTCACAATCTCCCAAATTTCGCCCTCAATCGGGTTCCAGATGTAGTACTTGTCGCCAGACTGAAACATGTGTAGGCAGTCACCGGAATCTCGAGTGCTGCGCATGATCGGTTGAGCCCGTTTCAGGCCGTGCTTTCTGACTATCCTCTGGCCATAGCTGTCCTGGTTGGCCCAGTAATAGTTATAACCCATCTCCTCTTTGTCTGTTGTCCAGCCTTTGGGCGGAATTACCTTAGAGGATAGTCAGCAGAATGAACCCGGTATCCAGTTACGGAGAGCACGCACAGTAGTGTTGCGAGGTGGAGACCTAGTTACAGGAGCCATGAAGGGTTTGACGAGGCTTCAGCGATCTGTTTGAAGTCGGACTTGTAGGAAAAGAGAGGAAGCAGGAAATTTCGAAAACTGAGAATGGCTCAATCAGTTAAAGTGTGTGGTGTTGACGTCGATCGTGAGGAAAAAGTGAGTGGTATTGAAAAGTGCGTGGTTATGAGGCATCAGCCTTGGCCTTTATCAGAGCTAATTATATTCTATAGGACTAATTTCATTGTCCGATTCGCTGAGTCTTCAACAAAGCAAAGGATCGATTGACACGGAAAGTGATCACTCCTTCTTCCGATGGTGGGTATCTCGAAAAGCTCTATAAGAATACTTGTCATGTCGTTTGACACACTCATAGCCAACGTGGCTTGATGCCTTTTGGTCGCGTAATTCTCTCCAGTCCCATGCAGTTCCCAAACACAAAAAAGTTCACCAACTGTTAGGTCTTTGACCGGACAAACTCCATCCCAGATGCTGCACAGCTAGCCATGGCTTCATACTTTGAACCATATCTTCTCGAGTCCAAAGGCCTTCTGCATGCCCGTGTCTCTTCTCCTATCATCTCATACAATCTTCTCCTCGAGGATCTTCTGTACATCTCTTCCTGACATACCATTTCCTTCAAGCACAACAAAAGCTGACATTCGATCACCAACGCCACTCTCCAAAACCTTTAACCACTTCGCTGTTGTACCCTCCTCAGCAAGCATTTGCAGACATAGCCTAATTTCCTCGTCCCCAATAGGCACGCTGGCCGAATCTCTAATCTCGATTTGCAATTGCTTCATACTAAAGGATACTCTCTGTCCCAGCTTCGTCGGACTGGTGGAGTTGGAATTCGACAGTAGGTGATTTCTACCAACACTCTTCTGCTGCTGTTTCATTCGTAGAATCTCGACAATCTCGCTGATGCGTCCAACGGCATGCCGGCGCAGGATACTGGCTGCAGTGGGGACACTTGACGAGGCATTGATTGCTTGTCTTGCAGCGATCCGGTCAAAGAGAGATTTTGTGCGCGACTTGACGGCTAATGCAACTTCGTTGTCTGTCCTAGTCTCGGGAAACGGGTCCGCTTGTGTGACCAGCTTTTTCTGCTGCCTTTGTTGTGATGCATTGGATATTGAAAGGATCTCAGTGCGGCGGGCTGACGCCTTCTCCTGGCGAATTGCTGACTGTGTGCCAATTGTGCACGAAAGGAGCGGAAATTCCGTGAGTGGTCCAGAAAGAAAGGCGAGGTGGGTGTTGGACTTGTGGCGAGAAGCGCGATAGAGGCAAAGAATGTCCAGCTCAAAGAGATATTGCAGATCTTTCTCACTGAAACAGCTGTTCAGTCTGCCTTTTGCCTCCATATCCCGGCCCCCCACATACTCCACACAGACACGCATGCTTCCAACAGCACCTGAGGTGGTGAGCTGAAATGGACCCTCCTTGTGGGAAACATTACAACCAGTTTGAAACACTGCACTTCGATCTTGCTCAGAGGAGAACTCGTAGAGTGCGAGCATTCGCTGAATATCTTCCTTTGTGACTGCATGTTTCTTCCACAGACAAGTGACCGTCTTCAGCAGGCTGCCTAGCTCTGCAGGTGTTGACAGACCATTATGTGCGAAATGAATAGATAGCGCTTTCAAAAAGATCTCATGGAGGGCGACGACACTCTTGAGACTCGGTGTTAGGTTTGCAGTTGTGATGGATTTGGTGGAGAAGCGTTCCGGAACACCGATAGAACCGAGTGTAGTGCATGATGATTGCGAAGAGACTGGAGACGCGTTGTCGACATCAGAAGCTTGCGAAGATGTGTCTGACTGTGGAGGCTGGATTCTCGGCTAGGACATGTAAGTTGGTGTAGAAGCAAGCCGGAGAACATTGCCTCGTACCTTCTTCAAAAATGGCGTTGTAACCTTCTCTATGGAGTTGCAGCTCTCGTCGCCATTGATTGCATCGTACCTTCTCTTCCTGCCAGCACCAAGGTGTGAATTTATCGGCTCAGTAACTCGATCTGCAGGAGGGATTTTTGCGGCATGCGCTTTTTGACTGGTTGCCGCAGGTGTGGTCTTGGTGATCCTACCGAAGGTGGAAATCTTCGACTGCTTCTTGCCCACTTGAGGATGCGCAACTTTCGTGGCAGGAGCCATGGTCACAGATGTCCCACAGTGGCAGGAGCGATGGTTTCCAGTTGAGATGGCACGCTTTTCATTCGGGAAGGTACATGTCTAACAAGGGAGGGATTCGCAACAAGGGAATCGGGCAATAAGCGGTGGAACTCTGTTCGCCAGGTAGCAAATGCTTCTAGTGTTGAAGCAACCAGAGAGTTCAATGCAAGTCCCGCTCCTGTCCTAACGCGTCGAGCTTGACGCGTCGGGACTGCATTCCGGAAATGGCTAAACTGATCTTAGCGTGGGCTTGTTCTTCCAAGCCCTCTGAACATTGATATGCGACTAAAAGAGAATTTGCATCTTGGCCTTAGATGGTCAAGCGATGATCTCGAGACCCTATATCGCACACATCATAGCCTAATCGAATAATCTAAAATCACATTGGATTATTCCCTGGCTTTTCGTTGAATATTATACACTTTCAGCATCGTTGAATTAGTCTGTCGTAAAGCAACTTTTCTCAAACACAGCCATTACTGAGCATGCCGTGGAAATGCAGAAGCCAACCATAACACCGACGCTAATCTCAGATTCCCTCATGTAAATCTCAATCGACGCCCTGGTCTTCATGTGGTACCAGAACAGTGTCCGAAGGTTCGCACACGTTAAAGCTCCTGTAGCCACCATTTTCCTCATCCTCTGCAGTCTCCTTTGCCTTGCCTTTACCTTTATCCTCGATACTAGCTGCGTCCGGCATGCTGGGTTCTGCAGGAACGGTGGAATGAGTAGGATCGACCTCTAATTCCGCCTTCTCAGATATTCCTTTGACCTCTTCAACAGGATTGTCCTCTGTTGGGGCCGTACTGGCACCGTCCGAGGTTGTGAGATCGTGTTTTGCTTTTCCTTTGCTCCCAGTCTCATCGGAAAATTGCAGCAGATGTTTACGATCGCTCTGATACTCTAGTCCTCCAATTTGCTCGTTAGCTATTCGCATTGCCTTCAATATATTGTCGATCCTTCGTGACTCAGCTTCATCTTCGGGTCTGTCTTCAGCATCGTGCTCGTCGCGGTGCTTCTGGGCATCGGCGGCTTCTTGCTGCAAAAGTTCGACCAGCTGTCGTTTTGACGTCTGGAACATGAAGAGAGACATGATCTCAGGCATTTGGTCTGTGAGATATGTTATTTCTTCGCCACCTTGCTTTAAGAACTTCTTGACTGCATCGATCTTCTCCCGGTCAATTGTTGCGAGTCTGAGAGCCTTGAGCAGGTTTGCAATGTTCTCAATATCACCTGGTTCGTCGTCGGGAGCTGTGCGCTGACTCGTGTAGCTTGCCCTAATAGTTGTTGCAATAGTGCTAGTCGGACTTCTACCTCTTTTCGGATGGATAGTGAAGTAGTCGCCAGTCAGGACGTGAGCCGCATGCATGCCACGATCCCTGCCGTCCAGGATAGCACCATGACGTTTGACTCTTTTCCTGAGCCATCTCCTTCTACGCACGAGGGAGTGAAACCACGGATGAGTCCCATGCCAGGCCCAATTCCTTCCAAACGAGAACGAGTATTGCCAGCCTTCTTCGTCGACATCATAGCTCATATCAACGTACCAAGACTTCCAAGCCCATTGCCAGCTTGGATCTGGCACTTGTGCATTTGTGATATTGACCGCGGAATCCTTCAGATCTTTTGTCACCCATGGCGCCGGGTCGAAGTTGAGAAGAGAGGAGTGGGAGTAGAGAGGTATACCGAAAAAGAATAGACCGCGCTGGTTCTCGTATAGGATATCCACCTCGTAAGGCTCCTCTTTGTGCTTGTGGTTTGATTTCGTCTCCCTACTAGGAGAGTGTTTCCGTCCGCGGTCTGGTAAGCCGGACTGTGGGGCAAAATCCGTGGTCTCGGTCTCAGAAGGCCTGTCGTCATCCTCCGCTACTCCTCTTTGTGAGCTTCCTTCCCGAGAGATGGCAGGTCTTGGCTGGGTCGCATCATCATCTGCGTTCGTCTGCTGGCTCTCGGACGAAAACCTTTCCCGCCGCCATTTTGCATATTTCTTCTTCGCAAGACGTTCTCTTACGGATATTACACTGCTTCTCTTCTCAAGCTTATTTGGCGAACTGCTTGTGGAGGTGTCTGTCGGCTCGGCATCTGGAAGCGACGTATCGATAAGGGAAATGGCATGATCGTAGGGGTCTGAAGGGCCATCTGTGTTATTCGTACGGAGTATTCTCAGGGAAGGGTCGCCGTTGGACATGCCGCTGCGAAGGCTGAGGATGTTTTGGTCAAGGCGAAGAATATGAGATCATGACATTGTTGGTTTGGTTTCTCATGAATCGTCCGGATGACTTCTACACCAAGTCTTAGGACTCAAAATTGACCTGTTTCAAAAGAAGAATACAGTCTTTGGCCTTTGAGGTGCTGGAGAATTGTACAAACATGAAAGGAAATAGGATCTGTGACGTACTATATAATTCCCTACGTAGTAAAAGAAATCAAGCTTCGCTCCACATTGCGCCTGGAATTGGGAAAGCGCGTCCTCAAAACAACAGGGCCCACGCGCGGGGAACAAGCTGCCAACTCAGACGTCATTAGCCCAAGGCCTGGCCCAGCCTCAGTTCTGCCCCGGAGCTGCCAACCCTCCCAAGCTCTTTTCGCTCGGCCTATTGCTGAGGAAGCTCACAATTGATCGCTACACATCCAAAAATCCGCCCTTTTATCAAGCTCAACAGCTAAAGAGAGCGTCAACCATGTCAAGACGCGCACTTACAATTGGTGGCTTGGCCGTTGCGGGAGCCGCAGGCTACTACCTATATCACGCGGGCGGGGACCCGAAGGTTGCGCAGAAGAACTTTGAAGGTATGTAGCTCGGTGTCCCAGTTACAGCATTTTCTCTACTGACACGCCTTATGATAGCCGATGCCTCGAAAGCGTCTGCGAAGCTGAAGTCAGAAGTTCCCGGCAAGACGAAGGAAGTCGAGAAGAAAGGAGAAGCTTATGCTCAATCCGCCGGATCGAAGCTTGATGGCGCAGTACGAGTAGCATCGCGACTATAGATGCACATTAGCTAACTATGTTCAATCAGGTCGCTGAGGGAAAAGCCAAGCTGGCGGATGCTCAGAGCAAAGCCGAGCAATTTAGGAAAGATGCCGCCAAAGAGCTGAACAAGGAGGTTGACAAATTCGACAAGACCGTTGAGAAGAAGACAAGTGAGGCCAAAAGTGGTATCAGCAGCTGGTTTGGCGGCAAGTGAATGTACATCACAAGAAGGGAGGGCAGAGGAGGGGAGGGGGGAAAGGGTCGAAGCAGCACAAGTTGCATGAGCGTGTCGGCTACCGTTGACGTCGATTGCTGAATTTAGTTTGACTGAAGCGTTTCTAATATGCAACAAACTCCACGAGCTCAACATTGTCAATACTATTTCGTGTTCGTATCACAAATGTTCTCTGTCGCCGAACACTGTTGACGAACCACGTCAGCCAATGCTCGCGTCATCCAATGATCCGGCACGGTCAAAAAGTCCGGCCTCTGAAAAGGTTTGTGTATTTCCAAGTCACAGCTCGACACACCGACCCGCTACCTGAAGGCTCATACTATCGAGTTGGCAAGCCATGCTTAACATGAAAGCTACGTTACTCCTACGAACGAGTTTCAAGGATATGAGCCCTTATAGGACTGGGCAGGCTAGGGATTATCGATCTGCGGCGCGTGGACAAGGCATTAAGAACTCCCTTGAGATCTTTGAGGGCAATCCTCCTACACTCAAATGAAATGAATGTTGGAAGTACCCTCTCATCATAGTATCCCGGCCGGCGGATACCGGTGTCGGGCAATCCTAGGTCTGACCTAGTCCTAGCCGTTCTCCCGTCTTTGATTCATGCAAACCAGTGACTGGAAGAGGGACAATCGCGATGATAGACTCGCTTTAAAAACGATGCAGCCCCATCAGCGACGGGGTTTCAATCCTTCAGACTAGCATTTCTCTGAGCCTCAAGACGTGGTGTGGCAGGTCAACCTCCATCGCTGCTCGACAGTAGAAATGATGCATTTAGCACGTTCGAATGGTAAAAGTTCGAAACAATCAATACGAAGGCGCAGCATGATATTTACAGCAAGGAAATCTTCAGGTCAGGTTGACTTGTGGAATGTGACAAGACAGGGCTGAAAGGGGAGGCAGTGAACAATTCCATTGCGGCTTATACAGCCAATAGTGCGGCGAGTGTGTTGGGGGGTGTTGGGGGCCCTTCGTCCAAAAGCTTGGCAGGACTTTGGCCTACGAAACTCGCAAGCGCGCTCTCCCTTACACATAGCGACCGTAAACTAGTACATGTTGCAGGGAGGAGATCGACAGCAGGTGACTGGAGCTATCCCGGCATGCTCGGGCGCGTTGTTTTGTTTGCAACAAATGTCTTTGACGCATACAAACCCATTGTCAAATCCACGGCTCGGCGCGACGGAACAAATGATTGCAACCAAGAACATGTGATTCGATTTTTCGACCCCGCCGCCCAATAAAGACACCAGAGGAGTAGGGCATTACGGAAGGATCGCATGCCTAGGCCTGTTCCTTGGGAAGGTACAAAAATAGCGTGGTATCGCCCGCTTTCGCGGGAGCTTCAAACCGGCACAAAACACTGCCGACGAAAATCCTCTTCAAATGCAGCAGAGTTGTACCTCCCGTTCTCAACGTAGTAAGCTGACTTGGCTGTACTCGAAATCCGTCACACTCTCTTCAAGAAATTCACAGCCATCACCTAAGACAAAGCAAAGCTACAATTCGAGCTCAAAATAGCGCAACGACCCCCAACGAGACTGAAGAGACACGATCGTATCTTGTAATGTTAAATCCATTCCCTGTACGGAGGTAACGCGCCCGTCAAGCCTCCGGAGAACAAAGCCCTAGGCAGCTGTTTCCCGCAGTTTCGGAAGTACCCAACTACTTTAATTCCACTTACTTAATCGTCCGAGCTGCCCACGTATCTCAGTTCCCGCAGTCAGCAGTCTTGCAACGACGATCCCACGATCCCCTCCCCACCCTCGCTGGCACCAAAAGGCCTTCCAATCGTTTCAGAGCTTCCAATGTGACCTATTTGGACCTGAGAATCTTCTCAAGTACATTCGTTTCAGACCGCACCTCTTGCATACCCTCCTCCACGCGGCCAGCTTCGGAGCATGTAGATATGCAACTTGCTCGCAAGACAATTCAATGACTTACGATTGGGATGACCTCAAACCCCAGATCATTGATCTCTACATTAGACGAAACCTTACCCTTGATGAGGTCGCGAGGACCATAAACATCCAGAATGGGCTAGATATCCGGTAAGCGAGCCGGCTACCCTCTCCACCCCGCGGTGCGGAAGCTGATGGTGAAATTACAGTAACAGAACATTCCGTGAGAAGCTGAAGGAATGGGGTATGCGAAAGGTGGACCATCGGGGTCGCAGGAAATCGCGGGGCTCGGCTCTTTCTGTCGACTCAGGCTATGCAGACTCGGGCTACTCAAGCTACGCTCAATTGTCGCGGACGATTTCGAGCCCCGCCCCTTCTTGGCAAGCATCTACGGCTACAATGACTCCCTCCGTACTGTCATTAGCTCCGTCAGTGCGAAGCCGCCCCAGCGACGACGTCCAACGCAGAGCGTCGGCTCCTTTCCTATCTCCCCACACCTACAACAAGTATGAGAAGTGGAAGCCCTTACCTCCAATCCCGCAACAAGCGGCAGACGAAACGGAAACGTTTGTGCATGGACACGCAGTTCCCATACGCATATTCCCCCCCGAAACCTCAGGTGAACTGCCCAAGGTTCCTATTCATCCACCTGGATCAGAGTGCGCTTGGGCGAAGCGGGTGGAACATATTGCTCGCGTCGGAGAAATTGGAAAATGCTCAGAGTGTAACGCGAGCATAATGCACTCCGCAGCAGCTGGCGGAGGCTCACTAGCACCAGAGACTTTTCGCCATTTGGTCAACAAATTAAAAGGCTACATCAACTCGCGTGACATGTTCGGCAACACCCCTCTTCACGCTGCAGCCGCTACGGGACTGGGTGCAAATGAATTCCAGGTTCTGCACGAAGCTGGAGCCGACTTGATTGCGCGCAATGACAAGGGAGAAACCTTCCTCCATCTCATTGCAAAAGACCACAAGCAGGATTCTTCCATTCGGATATTGGCTTGGGCTACCGACCAGAAAATTCCTTTCAGGCTATCAACATTCGATGGCAAAACCATCCTTCACTCCATCTGCGAGAAGAATGTCAGCTGGTCGATGCTCCCGAGAATGTTGCCCTTTCTTCGCACTTTGGGAACAGACATCAATTTGCGTGATCGGTGGGGAAAGACTGCTATGGACTACTTGAAAGGATCTTTGGCTCTGCAAGTTACCTATCAAGACATGCAAACCGTTGTGCCTGAGGAACTGGACAGACTGCTCGAGAATTACGTTCCGAGGTACAAGGATCGTGACAATGCCGAGCATCCCCAGGACGGTGTGGAAGCCGCGCTTTCTACCCCAGATCTTGCTTTATCTGATAGTGCCATGTTCGACATTGTTCTGCGGTCAGAACGAGATCCGTCTGTTCAAGACCCCGACGGGAAAAACGCCTTACACTGTCTCGCACACATCGTTCGGTTCCCGACTTTCGACGATGGTGCTCAGCCACCAACCTTCCGATACCACCTCGTTGAATTGTGCTGTAATAGTTCAAAGGTCAACGTAAACGCATACGATCGATGTGGCTCCACACCACTGCACTCATTCTTGGCCTATCCTAGAGCCAACGACGACGAGAAGGTGCTGGCAGATATCGTGAAAATTTTGCTAGACAACGGTGCGGACCCCAACATGCGAGACCGTGACGGGAATACAGCACTACATCTGGCTTGCTTTCAAGGACACTTCCTCTGCATGCAACTTCTCCGCACATTCCTCCAAAAGGATGCAACAATGTACAAGAACGCCGTACGTGCTCGAAATGACAGAGGGCATTCTCCAGTCAAAAAGACCCTTTTGTTTATGGACACCGACGCTTGGTCAGCGGCAGAAAAGCAGACTAGGCAAAAGTGTCTCGAAGTCATAACGCACAGTGAGTTTACGGAGGATAACTCTGATCAATCAAGGTTTTGGGGGATACCTAATAGCGTGACCGTTCCGGTGCCGCAACTAACGGTGTCGCCTGCACCGATCAGCAGGCCACCGAGTCCGATGGACGAGTCTTAGGTCTAATGGGAGTTGGATTCACTCTGAAAGGCTGTTCTTTTAATGCAATCATTACCGCGAAGCGCCCATCATCCTTGTTATGGTATGAAACTTTGACTAAGGGGAATCTTGACGATTCATCTAATGTTGTTTTCTTTGCCGGGTTTGTTGAGCTGGACGAAATACATGATCCTGCAATAGAAATAGTTATGAATGAGACAAGTATACACTCTTCGTTCCTGGTTATTTCCATAGGCCCATTAATCCCTCAAGGCTGTAGTTAGGGAGATTTTTCTCGGAGGCGTACGAGTGGTATCCAGAACAAAGGGCGCAGCCTCCGAAAGAGGGCCATTGTGGCTTGACGACAATGGGCAGACTCGCCGCCATGCTTTCTATGCCCCTAACCTTTCCACTGTCTCGTGAGGGTTTGCCATCAATGCAAGTCTTTGCAAAGTCTTACAGCTGTCTTTCTCTGCCAAAGGGCCATGTGATTTTCAATCCAATCCCCTCGTACAACGTGCTTCGTTATAGTCATGTCCATGATCAGCTTCAAGAATCTGACTCAGCTCGTCTTGGATAAGGTTTCCGGCATGAGACAGTACTCTGAAGAGGTCCCGTCTTAATGGCCGGCGGCTTTGCTACATCGACTGGTTTGAAGAATCTGACTTCGCCACCGAATCTCACTTTTGCGGGGTGTAGAGGAGGAGGTACATCGCTTTCAATGGAGACCTTGATTTCATGTGAACTGACCCCATGGAACTTTCTTCCGCGGAACAAGATTCATCGTTCTCTTCCGGCTTCTTACCGGACTCGGCGCAAGACTCAACGCCTGCGCATGTGCCTGCAGCCCCTAAATCAATGGTATATCATCCTCCGCACCATCAAGCATTAATCTCCATCCCCTCTAACACCTTCCCAAAACTGGCCCTCCACGTACTCACGCCCATATCTACAAACCCGATCGCAACTTCCTTGAGGTCCTTCGCATCAGCTTCCTGCAGAGTAGCCATAGTCTTATCCATGTATTCGTTCAATGACATCGGTTTCATGCGGTGGTCGCTCATTGCCTCGTTGACTTGATCTCGAAACCTGGCGTCGAGCGCGGTGCCCACGTACGGCGGCACAATCTCGATTACGCTCACCTGATTCCTGGGCACGGAATTCAGCTGCTGGCGGAGCGCGACGCAGAAGCTGTGGATGGCGGCCTTGGTAGGACTGTAGACGGGGTAGGAGCCGATGGGGACGTAGTCGAGGCCGGAGGAGGTGAAGAGGATGCAGGCGGGTTTCTTGAGAGCAAGGAGGTGTGGAAGGAAGATGCGGGTGAGGATTAATGGGGCGGTGAGGTTGGTGGTGATTTCGGCGGCGACCGCCGTATCGATAGAAGTGGTGGGGTCGGCGAAGGAGATGGAGTTCATGATGCCAGCGTTGATGAAGACTGCCAAACGTTGCGGTCATAATCCTCGTGATCAATGGGCATCGCCATTGGTCATTCCTTTCATTCTCTTCACGGCCTCTGCAACATAACTTTGACGTTGTGGCCGATAGCGTCCTTCTTCGGTGAGTCCCTCATACGCCAAAGATGTTCTGCGCCTTTTCCTCCATTTTCACTTCCGTCGAGCATGGCGCCTCACAGTCAGCCATACACTACGTGACTGTTAGCACGACCGCCACACCGACCGCCGCAGTGTTCACGTGCAGCCCACCCAGTTGCTCCTTGATTTCCTTCTTGGTGATGCTGTTCGGGTTGGGTACCCAAGGCTCCGTACCAAACAATTCCAATCTATCCACAGGCAGTGATAGCGCACCTCGATGGCAGCGATGAATTTGATGTTTGGGTATCTGCGGAAGGTGCCTGCATACAACATATCCACAAGTGTCTGAGTCGTCTCAAATGCCACCTCGATCAGTGGTATCCGTCGGCCCTGCACGGGTGGCTTGTACGCCTCTGTGCAAAATTGTATATTTGGTACCATCTCGCACTAGATCTGGTGATCTCTGCGGATATAGACAGCGACTAGCCGTTCGTCACCAAATATTATACTCCACAGCGTCCCTTTCCACGTTTGATCCACGTTCTACCTCTCCAGCCATGATCCCGAGAATGTAACACTCTCCAATCAATTTGTAGTCACTTGGAGCTCGTTGTAAGACAAGCGGCACCCGGCACCCGGCTAGGACACAGATGATGCAGTCGATTCGGACGTCCGCAGGAGCCAGGCCTACATATCCGCGTTGTGTCCAAATAAGCCGACGATGCATGGTCGCCTCACGAATAAGATGAGCTTCCGCAACCATTTCAGGGTCGGGCAGGGAGGCTGGGTTGGGCTGGGAGGTCCGATAGCGGGGTCTCTGATCTCGTCTAGGGTTGGAGAGTTTATCCATTTTCTTTTTCTCGTCGGAACTGAGTTGATTGTAGAAAGATTCGTAATCTTGACTTCTCAGCGGACCGATATTTGTCACCTTATCGACCTCAAGCCCATAGCATCTTATACTACTATCCCAGTTTCGAAATTTCACAAAGTACCCCATACGGCCGCATGCATTAAATCGCGCTCTTCGTCTGTGCTGTCTTTCCAGGTTTAGCAGGCTCACCGGCACGTCCTTATATGTCCAGTCTGGGACCCACGATGGCAGATCAGTCAGGTTCCGCTGGGCAGAGCAGAACCCTAAAATGTCTAGACATTGATCGCGTTCAATCAGATATCGGACAAGACTTGTATAGATCTGAGTGACCGGCTTGCTATAATCCGGCCTTAGATCCCCAGGTCGGTAGTCGTCTGCAATTGCCAGGACGGAGTATATCTTGTCTCTTGCATCAGCACAGTCATACCGACGAACCATGGGGAGTAAATCATATAGGTCCAGCCGCCTGGAACGCTTCTGCTTGCCTTGCTTCTGCCTGCCTTTCTGGACCATTTGGAGCTCGAGGGCGGACTTCACCCCGGAAATGCCTCTGTTCTCCTCATGGAAGAACCAGGCCACTTCAACAAGTTGATCAAATGTAAACCTTTGCTTTCCTATCCAAACCACATGCTCTGTAGACACCCGTTTGAGAGCCAATCCGTCGAGATGAACGATCCTTGGGTCATCTTTAGTCGGAGTAGAAGCCTCTTGGATGATCCAGGCCCTTGTCCACCAGGGATGTTTAAAAATGGCAGAACCATCTTCTTCCGGGGGACCACCGGTTTCAGCGTTTCCAGAATTTTGTTCCATCCAACTGCATCCCGCCTCCGGAATTTCCGGTATCGCATTGTCTCCGAGATTTTCCTGTACTTCAGCAAGCCCTTTGACCCCAGAGGCAAACATTTTGGCGACGTTTGAACGATCAGAGCCCAGCCAGATAATGACTTGGCTGGCTCGCTCATAAACCCGCTTCATTCGCTGCACCAATAGACTGCGCTCTTCAACATTTTCTTGATCGATGGAAATTGCATCGATCCAGAAGTATGTCCACCTTTCAAGAGGGTCTTTCTCTAGGTGACGTAAAAAGTCAGCTAGGTTCGTGGTGATTTTGAGATGTTTCGAATTCACTTTCACCTCCTCTGTTCGGCGTGTAATTAAGGTAGAAGGATCGGTAGAAGGATCAGCCCAGGTGTAAGATAAGGCATTATACGGCGGGCTGCGGCTGAAAAGGAATGTCTCCAATGACCATTCACTCGGCATCTTCTTGCTATCGTCCCCGAGTCTCTGAAGTCGGAAAAGTCGAATCTCCTCCTCCCCTTCAACCGATAAAGGAGGCCAAGTAAACCTTTGCTCGTAGGTTCTACTAGCTGCGGAGGGTCTAAAGGCGCCATTGGCATTGGAAGCTCCACCGATCTTGGAAGCTTCACTAGTCTGAGGAGTTCCACTGACGTTGGTAGCTTCACTAGTCTTAGAAGTTCTACTGACGTTGCTAGCTTCACCGATCTTGGAAGCTTCACTAGCCTTTGGAGTTCCACTCATCTTCGAAGCTTCACCGACATTGGAAGCCTCACTGGTCCGAAGAGTTTCACTGACCTTGGAAGCTTGACTGATCTTGGGAGCCTCTCCGACCTTGGGAATTTCACTGGTCTTAGGAGCACCTTTGGCCTTGGGAACTTCACTAGTCTCAGGAGCGTCACTGGCTTTGGGGGCTTCTTTGGGGGCTTCGGGAGCTTCGAGGGCTTCCTTGGGAGCTTCGCTAGTCTTAGAAGCTTCATTGTGCTTTGGAGGTCCCTCAGCAGCTTCCTTGAAAGCTTCAATGACCTTGAAAGCTTGACTGATCTTAGAAGTATCATTGACTTTGAGGGCTGCTTTGGGGGCTTCACTGGCCTTAGGAGCTCGATTAGGCGCTTCACTCGCTTTGGGGGTTCCGCTGACCCTAAATTCTTCATTGGTCTTAAGAGCTTCCTTGGGCGCTTCGCTCGCTTTAGGGGTTCCACTGGCTTTAAGAACGTCATTGGAGGCTTCACTGACCTTAGAAGCTTGCTTGGGCGCGTCGCTCGCTTCGGGAGTTCCACTGGTCATGGAAGCTTCACTGGTCTTAGGAACTTCCTTGGGCGCTTCGCTCGCGTTAGGAGTTTCACCGGCCTTGGAAGCTTCACTGACTTTAAGAGCTTCCTTGGGCGCTTCACTGGTCCTAGAAGCCTCACTGTGCTTTAGAGGTACCCAAGGAGCTTCCTTGAAAGCCTCGCCAGCCTTAGGAGCTTCAATGGGCCTAGAAGCCTCAATGGGTCTAGGAGGTTCAATAGGCCTGGGAGATTGAACAGGCCTAGGAGCTTCAATGGGCTTAGGAGCTTCAACGGGCTTAGAGGCTTCAACGGGCTTAGGAGCTTCAACGGGCTTAGAGGCTTCAACGGGCTTAGGAGCTTCAACGGGCTTAGGAGCTTCAACGGGCCTAGGAGCTTCAATGAGCCTAGTAGCTTCAACGGGCCTGGGAGCTCCAACGGGCCTAGGAGTTTCAATGGCCTTGGGAGCTTGAACAGGCCTGGGAGCTTCAATGGGCCTGGGAGCTCCAACAGGCCTAGGAGCTTCGACGGGCTTAGGAGATTCAATGAGCCTAGTAGCTTCAACGGGCCTGGGAGCTCCAACGGGCCTAGGAGCTTCAATGGCCTTGGGAGCTTGAACAGGCCTGGGAGCTTCAATGGGCCTGGGAGCTTCGACGGGCTTAGGAGATTCAATGGCCTTCGGGGCTTGAACAGGCCTAGGATCTTCAATGGGCTTAAGAGCTTCAACGGGCCTAGGAGCTCCAACGGGCTTAGGAGCTTCAACGGGCCCAGGAGCTTCAACGGGCCTAGGAGCTTCAATGGCCTTGGGAGCTTGAACAGGCCTAGGAGCTTCAACGGGCCTAGGAGCTTCAATATGCTTAGGAACTTCAACAGGCCTGGGAGCTTCAATGGCCTTTGGAGTTCGAACAGGCCTAGGAGCTTCAATGAGCCTAGGAGCTTCAATGGGCTTAGGAGCTTCAACGGGCCTAGGAGCTTCAACGGCCTTGGGAGCTTGAACGAGCCTAGGAGCTTCAACAGGCCCAGGAACTTCATGGTCCTTAGGAGCTCCGCTAGTATTTATAGCGTCACTGGCCTTGGAAGGAGGTGCTCTGCGCCTGGTAGCTTCAACGACCTCGGAAACTTCATCGCCATCAGAACTTTCGCCGGCTTCATCGCCATCAGGGGATTCATCTGTCTCAGGAGATTCAGAGGGCTCACGAGCTCTCTCAGCCCTAGGAGCCGTTTTAGAACGTGACCTGGAAGCTTTGCTGTAACGAGGAGATTCTCCAGCCGGCTTCTTTGGCTTTTTGTGGCTTTCCGAAGGTTCCCGTCCGAAAAGTAATTGGAGCATCGCTGCACAGAGAAGCGGTCAGAGAGCGGGTAACTGCGAAATGGCCTACAGAATATGAGTAAGGAGGAGATAAAATATCATAGAGAGAGCTAGAATGGCTGCACCTATATCCAGCGAGGAGTTAGGCAATGAACTTCTAAGGGTAGTAAAAGATTCCCTCGTGCATACCCCCACTTCGGGTGGAGCTGGTCAGCGCGTGGTATCACCCTACGACTTCACCGCCAAAACGGCTGACATTGAATTTTGGCGCCAAGACGGTGAGTACGGGCTTCCAAACTTGCCCCCTGTAGTTCAGCCGTAGTGTGTTTTCCGCACCCTGGTAAAATCCTCATTTTTCATCGATTTTCGCCCACAACTTACCTCGATAAGTCTATAAACTCGTTTTAGGCTTTTGCGCCAAGCTTGGACGGTTTTGAGCCTCCACAGCGCATGCTGGTTCCTGTCATTCTTCCCCCCTTCCCTCCCACCCAAAAAACCCCTCTTACAGGGGACCTCCTCGACCTCTGACACCCGGAATGGACTTCTCTCGATCTCTTGCGAGTCATGGCTCACAGTATATATGGGACTTTGTCCCCATTTGCCCATCGCCCTCGCTTCCTTACTCATCCTCCCTCTCTAAGCTTGGGTGTCTATTTGCTTTCCAGCCGAACCCGGGCATTCAATCATGAGCGTAATATCGTCGCAATCCCGCACTGCCTCTCATCGCCAGCACTGGACGGTTCCCGTGAGCCGCGAAGAGACGTTGGCCGTACGGGAGAAATTTCAAAAGATTGGTTGGCGTCCACCGAATCATAAACCCAAGACGAAGAAAGTCGTGGTATGGGCAAAGAATGTCTGGGACAGGTACCTGATCCTTGTTAGCCTCCAAGTCAGGGTACGTGTGACTGACAGCGTGCTCTCAGATATTGTGACCATCCACACCTACGAGAAAGCAGACCCGCCGACTTCGAAAGCTGGATCCACTGGACCCAACGTACAACCAAGAAGAAGACGGACAAAACCATCAGCCAGCTGTGGAAATCCTTGTGCCAAGCTTACAGCCTGTTGGCCGAGCGGCCCATGGACTCCTACACCCTGCAACAAGTGAGACGGGTACGGCCTGTTCCCTGATGGATAACAAATGACACGCCCAAGGTTGACTTATTTCCTTAGTACATCAACGAGCAGATGCATGAAGATCACGACGTCAGTCGCCACGCCCGACGAAAGGATACCTTGAGCGCCGAAGACCTTGGCATCCTGTTACAATGGACGAATGCATGCCTCCTGTACCGAAATACCCCTTTATTGAACGGTCAAGGATCGCGGACGCATTCTTCGGCCCCGATGCTGAGTCAACCGACGGGGAAAAGAGTCTTGCTCGACGTATTCAGACTGTGAGCGACATGGCGGCGCTTTGTAAGCTGCGCGAGGCGTCCCGTCGTGGAAAGCCATTTAAGTGGAACAAAGTCGAAGGGACTGCTGACGATACCTTTCCGCATCGAGACATTGAAGAGACCAAGACTACAGAGCCATTACCGTCCTCGCCGCCCTCGCCCTCCTCGCCCTCCTCGGCTCCTGCATCGCCACGACCGTCCCGGGATCAGTGCCCTTTTTGTTTCTTTGAAGACCGTCTTCCACCGGTCGACCGCGGCCGGCACTATGCGCGAATCGACTCGCTTCGGCGCCATGTGCTCCGAGTCCATCTTAACCAGGCGTCACGCCACGACTACGGCCTTCGAGGCCTTCACCAGCCTAACTCCGATCCCCCCACGGAGCAGAAACCAATCGTCTGTCCAGTCCCTGCCTGTCGCGGGTTGGTCCTGCAAGATGAAAATCATTACAAGAGTCATTCGGCTAGGGTACATAAGGGGCCTTTCTAAGGCCATTGGTCTTTGACCTTCCAGGGGGCTTTGAGATGTATCTGTTGCGAGGAGGCCGCGTTTCGGTTATAGGCAACAGTCTATACACATCAGCCAGGGTGGCGAGGTGGTGGCGGCTCGCAGGCAGAACCTGACACGCCAGCTAAAGGACACCTGGCCGATAGAATGTTCTGTGTCTATAAGTATCAGCTTGCTACTCAGGTAGATAGTCAATAAGACAGTTGCTTCCATCCATTTATGTACACCTGTTTGCTGCGCACAACAGTATCAACACTATGTGTTAGCGTGTAGAGCTTTGTAATATATGGAGCGATGACATGTAGGTTTCAGGAAGACCGTATTCGTCAATGTTACAAGGCTCCAACCTGCAACCATCCGTAAGTGCACCTTCGACTCGAAATCAGATTTCCAGCATCTTACATCAAGCTCTACTTATTACAGCCATTGCCCCCAATACAAAGACTCTATCATCATTCGATCACCTCGGATTCGATCCTCAGAATCTAGGTCGTAAAAAGGTTGTGGGTTGGTCATACTATGACTTCACGCTTGCTCATGTGGTCTTGAGATTGAGCGACAACACCCAGTTAGCTTTTCAATCTTTGCCCGTTGAAACATGCTCGGAGAACAGTTCTTACATAGACCTCTGCAGCATTGCCAAAGACATCCGTGCATTCGGCTACTGATTCTTCACGCAGCCGCGAGCACGGAATCGTCTCTAGTAGGGCAGCTTCTAGAGTATTCACTCCACAGCGAAGAGAAGGGCCCGTTTGAGGCACTTTCTTATACATGGGCCCACGCTTCTACAACCCAAGAAATTATAGTGGATGGGAAAACTTTCAATATTCGGCAAAATTTGTTTGACGCACTTCAAAGGCTGCGTTTTCCCGACAGACCATGGCAGCTCTGGATAGATGCTATATGCATCAACCAATCAGATAGTGTTGAGAAGACTGAACAGGTAGCATTGATGGGTCAAATTTACGCACATGCCATACGCGTTATAGTGTGGTTGGGCAAAGCATCATCTCGCGAAAACGATTCTAGAGCTTACGAGCTGTTTCGATGGGCCTCGCCACTCAGAACGCTGCATCCCTGGCGGAAAGAAGGGGGAGTGTGGGAAATGCCCCCGTTGTCCACCGTACTGCAGAACTTCAACGACCTCAAAGCCGAAGAGCCATTTAAGTCGCCATCGACGATCCAGACGTTCACACTTGATAACATCGAGCAATTCCTTGCGCGACCCTGGTTTTCGCGACGTTGGATTGTTCAAGAGATCTGCAATGCCCGCGAAATCATACTTGTCTTTGGGCCCTATGAGTTGAGCTGGAAGGATTTCTCAGCTGCTTTGAATACTTTGTCAATGGCACCCGACGATAGCCGATCTCTAGAGAAGTATCCGGCTCAACGCCTCATGATTTGGCGAAATGGAGTTATGATGGATTCTGTGCTGGAAGGCATGGAGGCCTTCCACGACTTTGAAGGTAGTGATGATCGGGATCGTATAGCTGCCTTCCTGAACCTTCGATGGCCGCATACCGCTCAGGGGTCTGATTTTGTCGTGGACTACTCACAATCCGTTGTTGACAACTACCACCGGCTCGCTGTACATATGGTCGATATTGGTAAGGGTGCAGACGTTTTAATCACTGCCGCCCATTGCCATAGGAACATAGGAGAACGGCAAGGATCTCTGCCTTCGTGGGTACCTGATTGGTGTACCATAAGGCGACGCAAGTTGAGATCTCGTTTGTGGGGAACATTTGATGTGAAAATCACCCGCGAAGATTGTCTGGAATTTTCTGGTCGAATAAGCCATGTCTTCGCTACTGATGTTAAAAGTACTGTAGCCGGCGTTGAGACTATTGGAGAATGTTCACAGTCGCTGATACTGCCAAAAAAAGGCGATATAGTTTGTCACCTGATCTCAGAAGAAGGAGATACTGATCAGAATAGCGTCGTGTTACGGCGATTCGAAGGGTCAGAATATCATGTCCTTGTTGCTGCTCGGGCAGATCTCTATGAATGGGTGGATTGCATGTATGTTCCCGAACCAGCGGAACAGTCGCGACGTTTTCTGGTCAAGTGAGTGCCACTGGGTACAAGAATTGAATGCCACATGGAGGATGGACGAGACGCTCGTTAAGCTACTGGTTGGCGCGAGACAAGGATATCAAGGATCGAACAGCACGGCGGCGGGCTATATTAGATAAGCTGGCAGTGGAACGAGGTATCGCCCAAGCTAGATTCGAAGGACAACAATGGTCAGACACCATTTTGGTGTCAGGTCTCTCGTTCAGACTCAGGCATACACGTCGGTACATGGACTGCTAAACGAATTGGCGGAGCAAAGAGGTAACGATGATGCGCTATGAGACAGCAGCATACGAAGTGATGTTCAACACGCCGCAAATGCTCATCCTAGCTTAGTGGACTCATGCAAAAACCTCACAGATCAGCTCAGAAACTGCGAGGACAAGTCTCCTATATCTACACTACGATACTGCAGTGTTACAGGCTTTGTTCTCGAAGTAATCTTTTGAAAAAGCACTAACATGACGATGAAGCAGCTCCAGCGTAATATCTGTGAGGAACTTTGTAAGGTTAGACAACAATACTGACATGGCCTAGCAATTTGGTCAAAGGGTGTTTCAACACATCGGAATGTAGGTTAGTACTAAAAAGTGTTATGGCTCGAATTGTGTACTACAAAACGTTGTAGGATTGGCCGTTGTGGCCCGAGCTTCTACTACAAACCGTTGTAGCTCGAATTGTAGTACTACAAAACGTCGTAAGATCAGCCGTTGTGGCTCGAGCTGTGGCACTGAAAAGCGTAGTGGCACCAGTTAGTATCGGCTCTAGTGACACTCAGTGGGAGCCCAGTTTTGGATCTCGTTTTGGGGTCCCATATTTGGTCCAGAAACCCCAATTTGGCCTCTAGAATTGATATTTCCGGGTTTCAGTGCGCCACTCTTCACAGGGCCATACTCTTGCAGAGCAATTATGACATTCAGTGGTAGCCAGTTTCGGATCCGTTTGGGGCCTCATATTTGGACCAGAACCCAATTTGGCCTCTAGAATTAATACATACATAAATCCCTCTAGAGGCCCTTAGGGTTCGATACTTCATCCACAATTCCCTCAGCCGCAAAACTGCAGATATGACATTTCAGCCAATTAAAGTAGTGAGAAGGCGACGATTAGACACCAAGAGAGCAGGATAATTACTATCCACTCCCGGTCCGAATAACGCCGGAAAATTTTGAGGTCCTTGAGGAAAGTGATGGCACCTTTTAGGGACGGGACTCCATCCAACATTCTGGATAACTTTGCCTTTTTGTTGGGCCCTTGAATGGCTGCAAGCATTGGGGTAGAGGCCGCTGGACTTGCAGCGGATAAGGCTGAACAGAGGAGGATAATAGCTGGCACCCCCGCGCAGTAGTCACCCCGGGGTGTAGCAGTCACCCCTGGAGTGTAGCAGTCACCCCTGGAGTGTAGCAGTCACCCAGAGGTTATGGGTGAGTCTTTGGAGGGGGGAGGGACACGACTATAACCATGGCTATAGGGGCTCTAAGCGCCTGTACCCTAAAGCCCGCGCTTACCTCTAAGGTAGTGCCTAATTAAAGGCATTTGACTTCTAGACAAGGTTTTGTGCAGGGCCGGTATCCAATAGTAAGAGGAGCATATGGCATTCAGCAATTGTGACGTGGTCCCCGGTGCACGTGCATTCTTGGTTCCATTAGAAAAAGTTCAGACGTGGGCCACGTCTGAACTTTGTCAATCAATTGGCCAGTTGGTCCCGGCGGCACATTCTGGAAGCTGGTAGAAGCGATAGGCCAACACACCTCTCAACTAGAGTACTAACACTCTTAACTGGTAGGTTAATTCAGTTTCTGTGGCTGGAAATAATGCAGCCTCCTGGCGATCCAGACGTGGTGACTGGCGTTAAGGGCCTGTATGCCGGCTTATTGGAAAAAGTGGAATTTACAATCCTGCAGCTATCCAACTGGAACTTACTACACCCGGAATTAATCAGAAATGAAACCCAAAGAGTTTTCGACAAGTTGAACGACCTTGCCGAAGTAGTGGAGCAGCAGTCCACAAATCTATCCGGCTGTTCCTCAACCGTGGTTGACAATACGACAGGGAAAAGGCACCATGCAAGAGAAGGGATCAAGTGAGGCAGTGGAGATGGACAACACTACAAGATGCGCTGGGAACCTGATCCTGGATCAGAGGAATACGGGAACACAAGACAGCAGGAGCCATCCTCCCCTACGCCTGAAACTGACTCGGGAAATAGCTCGAACGACGACCTATTGGGAGGCAAGGAAGAGTCCGTTAGGTCTGCCGAATGCAATCTTCATTATATAGATCGCCGTCATCTCTCAGCAACACCACCGCTGTTGCTGTCGCTGTCGCCATTCGCCGCTCCACCCCCCCCTCCTCCTCCTCCTCCTCCTCCTCCTCCTCCTCCTCCTCCGGCCGCCGCCACCGCTGCTGCTGCTGCTGCCGCTCCTGCATCTCCTGCATCTCCTGCCGCTGTTCCAACACCATCACAATCAAATACACACATAAGCGATACAAACAAGAAAATGAAATTGAGACCCGACGCTAGGAAGGACATCAGAAGTCGATGTGAGGATGCTGATCCCCAAAAATTACCGGACGAACCCGATCCAGGAGCGAAATTTCAGAAGAAACGAAAGAGGCAGTCCAGCGTCAGTCGCCAGCCTGAGCAAGTTGCCAGCTTGTCACGTATTGCCAATATCTTCGGGAGCGCGAATCAGCACAGGCAAGTACAAGAGACCTTCAAAAGACTATATGCCCAAGGACACAATCACTCGCTTTTGGAAGTCCCTGAAAAAGCCGGGCTCCCCTCAATGTCTCAGGTAAATGCAGATTACTTTCTTAAAGGATTGCCAGGATTGAGAAAGTGTATTGAAGGCGAGATAATATGTCAGCAGATCACCCGAACACGCAGCAGGATTGCAATGGCCCACTTCTACCATGCCTACACTTTAGCAAAAGATAATCCGGTTATGTTTATGTTCTTGCAGTTGACGCAGCAACGCCATCATCTTGCCAGACGTTCACGAATGGACTCAATGGTGAGACAGCGAGTGATTGATATCACCTTTTCCGAACCAGAAAGCGGGCACAAAGCCAGTCAAAAAATAGACGATTGGAATAGACTTGGAAAGCCATGGTGGGAATTCATTAAACGGTTCGGCTGCGAGACTTTGGTAATCGTGCCAAAAGAGTTGCCGGATGAAACGTAAGTCCCATGTCGACTCCTGCGTGTCAGATTGACGGCCCTGGTCAACGCAGTGCCGTACCAGCTTGATCTTCCAGCTAATTTGGTCTACGACGTCTAGTGCTAGAAGGATGCCGGAGGAGGACTGGTGTAAGCTTTTAGACTTGATTGGCTTACGAAAACCGAAATTTGAGAGCCTGTTACCACAGGCAACACGAGCTCTAGAGGACTTTTTCTTATACAAGTCCGGTACGCAATCGTTCCTAACTAGCACGTTTCCACTGAAGCCAACCGCAATCGACGGACAAAATGGCGTGTTTCACAGCCAACCACCAGAAAGCGGCGTGCCTTCTCGGTGTAGTATCGGCCAGGCACCGGGTCAAATCGCGCGCGAGTCTATTCCAGCTCCTGCTGTCCCTTCAGCTGATCTGATTCCTCCGAACTTTACGCGTCCAACAAACAAGCGTGGCATTCCCTCGCCATTAGCTCTGAAGATGGCCCTAATTCCAATACGGACTCCGCCGTCTTCCATTGAAATGGGCGATGGCGATTCATCTGGCCTACGGACCACTGCAGTTACTACTATTCTGGCGCCAACTATCGCACAAATGAGCTCGACCAACTGCAGCATCCGAAGCGCAGCTTCTAATGACGAATCACTGAACTCAGCCTTACTTCGAGGAGACGCAGACAGAACTCTATTAGACACACCGGATTGGGATAAATGGTTTGGAAATTAGATGCTAAGTCTGACTCTCCATTAGAGCTCATTTCGGTCCAGAGTTGCTTCCACCTGAGGTTCGTCTGTATGGTGCAATGGAGATCTCCCCGAAGCAGATCCTGACAGTCAAGATTGGACACTATTTGTTCAGCCAGAACAGGAATAGTACAGCCCTTCGCCCTATGCCGTGGTACTGGTGTGATTGTCGCCTACACCAGCGATGGCTATCTCAGAGATACCTACAGGTGAGTCACAGGGGCCTAGGGAAGCCTAGTTGCGGTGGATCAGGGTGCCTGGCGTCTAAAGGGTATAAGGATGTGTACATCTCGCCGTCTAGATAGGAGGATCAAGCGATCAAGCAATTCAGCATCTTCTTTCATCTCAACCAGGCTGTTTCTAATCGCAGGCCGGGCCTGCATAACTTTGCACCACTATGCGGGACGGAGATGGCACCAGTGGCAAAGTTGTAGCGATTATCAAACCTGTGTAGCATGAGTAAATGCATAGCATCAGCAAATTTGTAGCGTCACCAAACTTGTAACATCGAAATGGAGTGATCGGCTTTGAAGTTTGAGTAAAGAGTGTAGACTGTTCGATCTACGCTGGTTCAAAGTCTGGCAGGGTATCGCGGAATCAATTGGAACCCTGGTGAATAGAAAAGATTTTCTTCTAGTTAAGCTCCTAGGCAAGGTCCGCGGGCATCGGGCGAGCTAAGGCCTATAAGCCCAAGAGCTTTCGGGTAATCGACATCCCGGCGTGGTGAAACGCCCTGTGTGGTGAAACAAGCCCCAGGTACTTCGACCGCCAACACGTCCTGTGGCCCAAGCATAGCCTTCATCGACCATCTGAGAATACTCCTGTGTTCTGAAGCCATTGTCGATGCATCCTACCTGTAACTCTCGTCCATGAATACCAGAATTTGGCCCTTTCCAGGCCCAATTTTCACATCCATCTCAGAATGGGCGAAAACCGTCTCACCCCCATAGAGACGTCAATCCCAGTCCTGCTGGCCTTTCCGGATGATAGATATGGAATAGAATGACATATACATCATAGAACCAATTGTCACAGTAGCAACTAAAGCTGTCCCACTGTCTGCACTGCAGTCTCGTGCCGCAGAGGACCCCAGTCAAGTACTTCGACGGAGAATCACAAACAGCCGAATACCGAAGCGAGTACGGTGGAGTGTAAGTAACAGGAAACGTGGCAGCCACACAATGCCACACAAAAGCCACTCAAACAGCAGCCACCCCTCTTAGTGTCGTTAGCAGCAAGCCGCACGTGATGTTTGGCTATGCCGTGATTCCTGCGCCTCTGCCTGCCGCAGGCCTTTTACTACTGCCCTGGTTCACAGTCTGCCAGCTGCCTAAGCGCCCAGCGGAGGCTGAACTGCTCGAGGCTTTGAAGATTTGCTGTTACTGCACCCTCGTGCTGCACAGATATATGGCCTGCTGATGTTCCCTCCGTGAAGTCAATCATTGTTTCCCTAGCTCGCTGACTCGGATCTCTGTGTGGCGTTGTCCATTGTATACCCTCCAAAAGATGCGACTACATCCCCCCGCAATCGAGTAAGTTCCTCTTGAAGATCTGCTGGCTGCGGCCTGCCATTGTTCAGTCGGTTTCGCTAACCGCAGCCTTACCTTAATATGGTGGCGGTACACGGCCTCGGCGGCGATGCCATCGACACCTGGACACACCTGAAGTCGAAGACGTTCTAGTTGAAAGATTTCCTTCCCCAGTAGATCCCAATGCTCGCATCATGACTTTTGGCTATAACGCCGACGCTTCGGGAACGTCGATCGCCACGCGGCAGGGCTTCCAAGATCGAGTGTTCCTGCTTCTGCCCCAGCAAGACCAAGAGACCATTCGACAACATACCGTGCCGAATGCGATAGATGTCGATATGAATCATACAACAAGCTCTCACTGCGACGAGACAGAAGCAGGGCGATATGCCAGGAAAAGAGATGGACCTTTACATTCCGCATATCGCAGATTGATTGCTAGAAATAGCGTCCCCAGTGTTGATGGATGTCAAGCTGGAAGGTCCATCACCAAATTTAGAGCACTTGGATGAATAATTACTTACTTCAGATGTTGGAACTGTGAAGAGCCCACGAAAGCATCTCGTGCTTCTGCAGTTGAAGTGTTCGTAGACAAGAGGACAGCTAATGTGTCCATGTTCCTTGATTGCAGGATCCAAGATACCGAAACTCCGAAGATTATCACCGCCACTGACAGAACAATGAGGTCTTTTGTCTTCGAGCTCGAGGGTACAGTCATTATAACAATTGGCACGACTACTGAAGCACCAGCTGTAAATGCCACGACGATTCGGGCGAGCCAGTCAACTGTCGACGAATACCCTTCTGGGGCCTCATGCGCATAATATCCCTCCGGACGCCTCCCTCTTTCTTCGTCAGACCAAGTCAAGCGGTACCATAGGTGCTTGCGCATAAATTCGCGGATGAGGTCAGGCTCTCGGGCAGCCAACGACGAGTTGGGAAAGACAAGGTAGCCTGTTCTGAAGGCTTCGGGAAGAATGAAGTCGCGAAAAAGGCTCTCAAGACGTCCCTGCGTGCGGAGTTGGACATTCTTTGTGACAGAGTTCAATTTGTACATGTATTCCATGTCACGGATTGCTTGCACTATGATGGTCAATATGTGGTTCTGCGGCGGATTACCTTGGAGTGCGCGTACCATAGCTTCGCATCCCCTTCTCGAGACTTTCCAGCTTTGGAATTTTGGCGAATTCAGCCTTGGCAATTGAGGTTCGTGGCAGCCCCTCCTTTCAATTCTCGACAGCAACCATGTCATGGCCAAGTTCATCAGGCATTTCCTGTGAATGAAGACCTCGTTCGAGCTGATAGCACGGGGATGGCTACTATTTCCGCAGAGCAAGGGAGCACCCTGCATGACATGCCTTGGATCAGGACACGGTGGCGTGATATTGGTATTTTGTTTTCAAATGACCGAAAAACCAAGACAGGTCTCATGAGATGGCCAAAAGGAATTCATGGTTTTTCTACAATCCATTTTCAACCGGCAAAAGCGGGTGATCGTGGCCAGGCAAGCTTATCCGGCGATATTCTTCTCTACGTCAGAATTTGAATGGGCACCTGTTCCTTGCACCGAACATCCACCTGCAAAACCCTTTCGGGTCCTAAGAATATACCGTTACGAGCATCCGCCCTCGTCTTTGTCCATGCCCACTACACCATGACCCCTCCTAATGCAAATATGGGCTCCACGGCGTCGGTATGACTGAAGAAACGATGGCCTTCCACGGCTCACGGCTGACTACATGTAAACAGAGTGAAGCGTTACGGGAAGCTGCTAGGCGGGAAAAAGAGGTTCTGGGCAGGCTGAGAAAAGCTCTGAAGGACAAAAGCCTTGTGATTATTATAGGGGCGGGAGTGACCCTCAGTGCAACGAGCGACCCATTGTGGAAGCCTCTGCCTCGCCTGACTTGGACTGGCCTAGTACGGAATGGGTTGGATTACTTGGTCAACGGGGGCTATGTGGAGGCCTCTAATCACAGGACAAGGCAGGCGTACGATTCGCTTGGACACGATGACCCAGACAGCTTGCTGGACGCGGCCAACATCATGGCGAGCCAGATGCGCCAGAACGGTCAGCTTCCCACCTGGCTAGAATCAGTCTTTGGCAGTCTGTATAGCGAAGTCAGGCATCCGGCAATCCTCGAAGTGCTGCAAGCCTTGCACAAGAAAGGTGCCACGCTTTTGACGACGAATTACGACGATATACTGGAGAAGGCGTGCAATTTAACTCACATTGGCCGATCTAAACTAGATGAGATTTTGAAGTTCAAGCGGGGAGATCTGGACGGGATATTTCATGTACACGGGAGTTACCATGATCCCAACGAGGTCGTCTTGGACACCACGGACTATTATCAAGTCACACATTCGGACGAGGTTCAGAACCTTCTGAAGACCTTCCTGGAGCTTAAAACAATTCTCTTCGTTGGGTGTGGATCGGGGCTCGAAGACCCCAATTTCAGTGCCTTGTTGAAATGGGCGAGTGAGAGACAAGAGAATATTCCGAACCGGCACTGCTTGCTGGTCCGGGATGGGGACGGCCTGAATCACCAGATGTTAGTGCGGCTCAAGTACGGCCCTAAATATCATGACCTGGCTCCCTATCTCCATGGCCTCTTGGATGAGCCCGTCCCACAGGCAATGATACCAAGGGTTTCTGCTGTACCAGCCGGAGAGTCGTGTAAGTGATGCGTTTATTCCACCTGGTTTCAGGTATTGGGCGTGATTCTAAGAACCCGAACATGCTTGGATGGATGCGTTCGGCTCAGGAGACAACGAGAGAAAGCCTGATCGTACCTCTTGTTCTGACAACGTTCAGTTGGAATCTTGCTAATCGAGCACTATTTCTAGTTGAAAATCTGAAGAATGCCTTCCCAATCTCTGCCATATCACGCCATCCTGACCATCTCGATCTGTTCCTTTGCGCCAGCGACGGTCTCGTTTACACGGCTTGGTGGTCAAAACGACACAAGTGGTCCAGCAAATGCAGTGGTTGGGAGTGTCTTGGTGCCCCGATCTCGAAGTTTCCTCCGAGAGCGAACGTGTCTGCCTTGGCACACATACCCGATCAGATTGACCTATACGCGTGCGCGAACGATGGTAAAGCCTACTACACGACTTGGTCGAAAGTATCTGGCTGGTTCTCTCGCTGGGGTTGTTTAGACGGATCGTTCCCGCCAGGCACAAGCATCACTGCGGTAGCACGGAATCCTAGGCATTGTGACTTGTTTGGTTGTGGCACTGATGGGGCCGTATGGACAAAGAGCTGCTCTTGGAGTGATGACGACAACATCGGCGACTACGGGGAGTGGGTATCTCTTGGAGGGCGCTGCCTCACCGGATCAAATGTGGCTGTAGTATCACGGAAGCTGGACCATCTTGACGTGTTCGTCTGCGGAGATAACGGTAGTATTTACACCAAATGGTTGTCGAGACGTTCTGGCTGGTGGAACAAGTGGGAAAACCTCGGAGGACTGTTCCCACCAAATGCTACAGTCAGTGCTATTGCGCGAAAAGCTGGCCAGCTCGACCTATTCGCGTGTGGTCGCGACCGCCACGTCTATACGTCCTGGTGGACGGAGGGCAGTGGTCATGGTTGGTCGGGCAAAAATAAAAGCTGGAAATGCCTCGGTGGAGATTTCTCACCTGGTACGAATGTCTCTGCCCTAGGCCGCCAATCGGAGATCGACCTGTTTGTCAGCGGCACGGATGGGCATGTTTACACATGTTGGTGGAACAAGGACGGCTGGCTTCAGCACTGGAAAGATCTTGACGGCAACTTCGCCGATGGGACGGTTATTGCCAGTGTCGCACGAAAACCCGAGCAACTCGACGTATTTGCCTGCAATGACAAGTGCCAGGTGTACACAGCGTGGTGGAATGATGAAGATTCTCATGGCGCCAAATGGTCCAACCTCAACGCCGGATGGTACGCGCTTGGGCAGCTACACTTTCCAGACGCAACGGCTGAAATATAGCCGCCGTAAACGCTGCCATAGATCCGTTGCTGATCTCTGCTATCCCGGAACGGCTCGGGGCAGGTAGATTCGGCCATTGTCGTTAGGTCGAGTCCGAAAGACTCTAAATTCCAAGCACTCCACCACCCCGATGCCTGCCGAGAGCATTCCCTATCTTTGACTGAGGCTGCAGACAATCTCAATTCGAGTTCATCATCACGACCGATAAAAAGGTGATCGCCCATGTCCGGAGCATCCAAAAGATTTAAGCCACGGTCGTATTCTAATGAACGAATTAGCATGTGGGGGGATAAACAACGGCCTTAACAATGACTAACGTCGCAAGATCCGATATTCGAATGTGACATATCAAATCGAAGCTATGGGATAATTCAATGAGTTAAGAGGTTCCTGGTGTACTCACTCGGAACCTGCACCACATCAGTAGCAGGAGGCACTTTGGCCACGTCCTTTGGTGGTATGACGGACAGTAACTCCTTCATATATGCGGCGGCAGTGGCGGCTGCATATGGCTGCCACTTCTTGTTTTTGTGCGAGTCGGCGTAGTCACAGATACCTCGAATGACCAAGCAGGGGAATGAATCCATCAAGCAGGCGGCCTCCATTTCCACGCAGATGATTTTTAATGCTCGTCTCGCAACCCAGCATCCTTAACCACCGTGTTAGCTGATCCAATCGTGCCGTAATGGAATTTGGGATTCTTATTGCGGCGATCATCCCTTTCGACGATCCGTTGCTTATCGCAATTGTGGCAATTCGGACCACCGGGGTGAGGATAGTTGGCTTGGAACAGCTGATCCTGTTGGGCACCCGGGTAGGAGTATTCCTCCTCCTTTCAGACCGAAAAGTACTGGTGTTAGGCGGTATGGGCGGTATTGGTAAGACTCAAATAGCAATTCGCTATGCCCTGAAGCATCCCGCATCGACCACCCACCTCCGCAAGCGTTTTCTTTTGGGCGAAGCTCTTTCCCTCGACATAAGCGTCATGAGGACGAAGAAGCCACGAGGACGAAGAAGCCATGAGGACGAGACAGCCGCGAGGACTCAGTCGCCTCAGGGACTGAGCGCCCGCAGCGCTTATTCAGAATGGAAAATCATCTCGCCGTAAAGTCTCTACCAAGTCGGGAGGTCGCAGAGCGAAACTGAGGATCGTGATGTGTGCCTCGGGGCACAGCTGGAGTAAGGACGGGGGTGGGCTGTTCTCACGTCAGTACCGAAAGTGAGGTCTACCATGAACAGAAGTCATACACTGGCAGGAAATTCCCTTTGCTGGACATCTTATTTAGTTGGATGCTTTGATCTATGACTCTCCAAGTCTGGAGCCCATGAGGATTGCAGCGCCGTGAGGACTGCGAGCGCGTAGGGGGGTTGAGCCCCTAGGGATGCGGAGCCCATGAGAACTGCAGCGCCGTGAGGACTGCGAGCGCGTAGGGGGTTGAGCCCCTAGGGATGCGGAGCCCATGAGAACTGCAGCGCCGTGAGGACTGCGAGCGCGTAGGGGGGTTGAGCCCCTAGGGATGCGGAGCTCATGAGAACTGCAGCGCCGTGAGGACTGCGAGCGCGCAAGGAGGTCGAGCCCCTAGGGACGAGGACTGCAGCGCCGTGAGGGCCACGAGCGCGTAGGGAGGTCGAGCCCATGAGCGAAATCTTGCGGAACGTATCTTCCGGCAAGAAAGCGACGAGTCTGTTCAATCGTAGTCCGAATCGTTCTTCCAATAGGGATCGCGTCTCCTCCTGTAGTATTCCTCCCTCCACCACTCTTCCTCCTTCTCCTGCTCTCTCTGCAGATCGAGGAGGAGCTCATGATTCATATACTCTTCATAATCCTCTTTATTGTCAAATTCGAGTCCGGCCTCGTGACAGATCCAAACTTTCTTCGGGAGTTTTGTGACCTCAACGGTCCATCCGCAGTCACGCATCTCCTTCATCAGATCTTCGCTTAGATCCTCTTCGCCGTACACGGAGATATTGACAATGATCTCTTTCAGTGACGGGATAGCCTTGAAGCGCGTGTCGAGCAAATGTAGCGCCTCTGCTGCGATTGGCGAATCGTCGAGCGCGTAGTTCGCGCATTCTAGTGGAAAAGTGAGCAATAGTTCGAGAGTAGCGATGCTTGTGCAAGTATCTCGGATGAGTTCCAGATTTTTAATATGCGCTTCGTGAAGCCTAGCTCTACCATGCCGGTAATCGTTAAAGGTAGGGAAGGCGACACAGATGTGGCGAATAAGGCTTGTTTGAGAACCGACTTGGCTAAGGAATGGAGCGATGTGAGCACTGTCCGTGGCGGACGGTGTCGAGGTAAAAATATCAGGGAATCGGAAGCGGTTGTTGGAATATAATAGTGGGCTGGCTTCGCTGTGCACCCTCTTGTTGACGCGGAGAAGTGCTGGACAGAGACCGTCTCTTTTAGACCGAAAGAGGGGCGGGGACGAAGGGCCATAGTCCGCTATGAAGATGATGGGTTCTGAGTCAACGAGGAGTTCAGAATAGATCTTGAGCCGGACCTCGGTGGGGAAGCCGAAGAAATTTATTGCCATTGTGGTGTTAGAAGTGGTGTACTTGGAAAGCCTGTCTTCATCGTAACATTGGTGGATTGTAGAGTTGGCCTTTTAGCCTGCGGATTACTTTGACACGTGGGACAAACTTCGGAGTTAGCGTAATTCAAAGAACATCCTCGGCGAAAGGCCGCGCAACATCGAATCGATCTTTTATGACTAGAACCTTTGCGCGGCCGTCCCTTCAAAAGTTCGCCTTCGGCAGTCCACGCCGCAACAATGGGTTGGATCAGGCTAAAAGATCTTTCTCCTCGACCCCGGCCAGTCCACAAGTAAGTTATCATTTAAGTAAGAGGCCTCATAATTACCATCTAGCAGATACTCTACAAAGGCTCACCCGAGCAGATGTTTTGAGCGCTGCTAAGACGCATCAATGAAACGCCGGTTTCTAAATATCCTGTGTACCAGATGACCTGAGCCATAGCAGCGAATTCCTCGTGCATAGCATCCTGGGCAGATGTCAAAATCGCCCTCCTCGCAGACGTTGCAATGAAAATGATTTTCGGTTGTCAGATCGCCGCATTCGTCGCAATATACGGTGGGGCTGTCTGTAGCAGTAGCATAGGCGCGCAGAAGATTACCGATGTCGCTCTTGTGATTTTGAGGATCTTCTGTGCTCTCAATCGCCTCAGCTAGCTCCAGTGCTGAGGTTCTTGCATGGGAATCTTGCGAGCGACATTTTCTGATGATCTCGCGAAGGTACTGTGAGCGGCTGCCACAGCATTCAGGTAGCTCCACAGGATTGCTGTGATCGGCTTTGCACGTGTAACGGGGATAGTGCATGCATACAGCTTTCGCACAGAAATAGCCCATCGTATTAGGCTTGTGTTCCATGATTAGCCATAAGATCAATCCCAGGCTAAAGACGTCCGTCCGAAAGTTCATAGCCTTCTTTTGCACGGCTAACTTATCGCTCTGGGGGTGGTCTCGTAGTTCTGGAGGCATCACCCCGAAGCGATTTTGTATATGAGTGTCGGAACCTGTAAGGAGCACTAATACTACCGTTCCATCTGCTCTAACGCCAACCCAGTTTAAATCAAGAGCCCCAAAGATAATCCCTTTGCTATGCACATTGACAATGGCCTTAATTATTTGTCGCATCCAGGCCTCTCTGATGGACCAGGGAATCGTTTCCGATCGAGAATTTGCAACACCAAGGGCCGTCTCAAGGGACATCAACATCGGGAGCTCAAACAAGTAGCTCTTCAAACACCGTCTGTTGTCGTCAAGAACAATGCCCATGAACTTGACGATACTCTTGCAATCGCGTAAGGCGATATGAAACTTGATGTCGTCAAGAAAGTCTTGATATGCATTTTCTCCTGGTCTCCCCGCACTTGCGAATGGTACCTTCCGCTCGACGCACGGTTGAGATGGTTCAGACTTGATATACGCCTTATAACGAGAAGTCTGGATCCTCCATTGTACGACGACTTCGGACTCCACGAATTTGGGGCAATTCATAGCATCGATGTCTTCTAATAATCTCTTCTCATTAGAATTTTGCACCTCCAAGTCGTCTTCCGTTACCTTTATCTCATCTGAATTGACGATGAAATCACCTTCCGCGTCTTCTCTCAAGGAAACGCAAAGTTTCGTGACCGACTTATTGAGTTCGATACAAGGGAGTAGCGTTCTCAGTAAAGTTTGAACGGCACTTGGCAATAGAAAAATCGTGCCTCGACTGTCAGGAATTGCAACCTGTAAAATATTTGATCGCTCGCTGACTTCGTGAAATGTTATGTATACGATGACTCTTTGCCAGCGTCGAGGGGTTTCTGCGTATGTCAGAAAGTATTTCACTGTTCGATGATCTTCTCTCGATAGCATCACGGCAAGTGCAAACATCCATTCATTGAAACAACCCTCTAGAGTATATTGCTCAGGATAGGAGTGGGCGTTTGATTCAAATCGACAGTCGAGTGTTTCCGAGAAGCTCATACTTGCTCTGTCGATCGGCGCAGCGAAGTTGCCATCGGCCAAAGAGAACCTGGAACTGCAGTCAAAGAAGACATTCGTAGCGCTTAATTCGCTATCGTCCGCGAGATGCCATTTTGAATCGAAGTCTGCACCTCTTGACGCGTTCAAGTCGCCATCTGAATATATCTTCAGCCGGTCTTTCCTGGCTTTTGCGAGTTGCTCGATCACCGACCCGAGTCGCTTTATTTGTAGATTTGTTCCACCACGATCCTGGAAAACTCGAGCAAGTTCATGGAGGATCGAGCTATCTTCTGACACTGAGGCTCCTTGCGGCTTGTGAACGAGCAGCTCGATAGTGTCTGAGATTTGAGTCATCGATTTATGTGTGTGTTCGATATGGTCGATGAGCCCTTTCAGGTCCGAGCAGGCACATGAGGTTCGAGACAAGAGCTGTACTTCCGAGTCTCCAGTTACGGAATTTTCAATGACACATCCGACAGCAAAGTCGGCGTCAGCAGACTTACTAGCCGACTCGAGTGATTCGGAAGTATCACATTCATCGGCGCAGTCGCATACATGAGCTAGACTCGGTTGTATTTTGCCCATGCCTCCCATGCCCACAATACTAACGATGCGTTGACGGTTGGGGTAAATGTTTGGTGACGGCCAGTCTTGTAATTGCTGCAATTCGTTTATTCGTCCGATGAAGGCATCCGGCGCGATCTGAGATGCTTGACCCAGGTATAAACCAAGTGACTTCGCCGACACAGGTGGTGCCACACTCAATTTCGATAGCTCTTCTAAAACGCGATCACCCGTGTCGATATGCTGTGTTGTCTGGCACAACAGTAGGATAACAATGTTCTTGTGTATCTTTTCTAATGCCTGCTGTACTTTATCTTCCTTGGCCAGACTCTTTAAAGCTTTCGAAGCCCGTTCCAGCTTTGAGGAACCATTGGGTGGGAGGATTTTAACCAGACAGGTCTGTACAGCTGATACTTGCTCGGAAGTGTTATCGACAACCGCTTTCAGCACGTTCGTTATATTATCGGGGAGGCGGCTAGCCTTTGCCTGAGTCTGGATGCGTTGAAGTGTTGCCGTCAGCAAAGGTAGCCCGCTCGATAAAGAACGAAACCACTCAGGAATCTCCAAGGTTTTAGAGGTAAACTCGTCTAATCGAGACACGACTTTGGCGCTGAGTTCGACGAGCGAGGCAATAGAGGCGACGAGTCCGACGATAGCGGCGGCTTCAGCCATGTCGGCGATATTGACACCTGCTTATACGCCGGTGATGAGGAACAGATCGATAGTTGATTCGAGGTGTGTAACGCACACAAGTAGTGGACAGAAGGCGCATTCGTGGGAGGCTGCGTAAGATAAGATAAAGCGCTTCGTAGCAGCCTTACAAGCCGAGCCTGCGACTGATTGATTGCGTGTAGAGCGGGCCAATTGTGATTTACAGGTGCAGGCTTGGCATGCCAAGGGTATATAGTGGTCAGTCGACCGCACCAGACTCATGGCGGGGTGGTGCAATATGACTTTGGGAAAGCTACGCCGAGCGGGTTCGCACGGACGGGTATCCTCAACACTCCGCCGACGATCCTGCTCAATGCTCTCTCAAACTTGCGGGCTAACTACGTGAGGGAAAAGAGCCGACTACGGGAATATATTTCCAAGCTTAACCGCTTACCGTCGTTCACACGAGATAACGCCGGGCCGGATATTCTGTTCGAAGCAGACTACAACCATGAGGGAGGAACAACGTGCGAAAGATGCAGCGAAGAGAGGATTGTGGCCCGACAACCGCGCAGGCAAGATGTTGCGGTCCATTACGGGATAATCGTGTCAGCGAATCGAGTGATGAGAGATGCCGCTCAGAGAGATCGCGTCAGTGCGGAGCTGGGAGGCGTCCTGTGCTTCGAGATGGAGGCGGCAGGTCTCATGAACAGCTTTCCCTGTCTCGTCATCCGCGGCATTTGCGACTATGCTGATTCGCACAAGAACAAGACTTGGCAGGCATACGCGGCGGGAACAGCGGCGGCGTGCGGGAAGGAGGTGCTGTCAGTGATACCACCGATGGAAATGGCGAGAATGCCTACGGTAGACGAAGCGATTCAAGCAACAAGTGATTCTCCACCACCCGATTTGGCCAAGACATTACGTCCAAAAAGAAGCGGAAATTATCAACCACCACATCAACATAACTTGAGACCATCAGTTCTAGCAGATGTCCGAGGACAAGCTATGCCGAGAAAAAAGGTGACATACTATCTAGGGAAGCTCAGCGGCGACACCGGCTCGGTCTGGAGTGTGGCATTCTCGCCCGACGGCGCCACCATCGCGTCCGGTTCAGCCGATAAGTCGGTGAGGACCTGGGACGCCGGCACGGGGAGGCAGCTGCGGGAGCTCAGCGGCCACACCGGCTGGGTCTTGAGTGTAGCATTCTCGCCCGACGGCGCCACCATCGCGTCCGGCTCAGCCGATGAGTCGGTGAGGACCTGGGACGCCGGCACGGGGAGGCAGCTGCGGGAGCTCGGCGGCCACACCAAGA
>Ga0335072_10000215_pt1 | contig 125544 bp, 137 predicted proteins | sample Lox_Sample_21_FD_206725 | JGI IMG/M metagenome (GOLD analysis project Ga0335072, IMG submission 206725) | Soil microbial communities from Loxahatchee National Wildlife Refuge, Florida, United States - Lox_Sample_2.1 | ecosystem: Environmental > Terrestrial > Soil > Wetlands | place: USA...
CGATGGGGAACATTAGGGGTGAGATTAAGACTATGGATGGGAAGGTGTGCTTTGCCTGCGTTCATGATAAGTTTATCATACCGCCGGCTTCGAAATTGTAGCTTTTTGAGGTCGCTATTGCTCGAGGGCTCTTGGAACATTTGAATAGAGCTTATGCAAAATTTCCGATCGCATGACCGATGCCTGAAAATGTTATGTCGACGAAGGCTGTCTTGGGGCATAGATCCGCATGGTGCTGAATTGTGAGTATGCAGTTGAATCCTAGACTTCCCAATTGAGGAGACATCCTGCCTGGTCCTTTTTCTGCTGCTCGGAAGGCACTTTTACATGTGGAGGTGGAGGATCGAGAGATGGTCATGGACACTATATGGGATTACTCCAGTGTTACAACCCATACTTAGACCCGAATGATTACAGAGGCCAATTGCCCATTGCTAGTTAGCCCATGATGAAGTGTGACCAGTACCGCTTTTATCGCGAGTCGACTGATGATAAGGTGATGCCCGGTGATGCTTGGTGATGGCAGCGGATGCCGAAGTGAGGGGCCTCCAAGTTAAAGTGGCCAGACTCCTAGGTCTTTCTCGTTTAGGATGGCCGTTCTTGCATCAAGTTGTAAGAGTAGCTTCTCCCTATAGACAGACCGAGTCAATCGAAGTCAATCGCAAGGCTGAGCAGAAGCTGCGCTCTTCAATTTGCAACTCTGCTTGCTATCTGGAATGAGCCAGACTGATGGTGGGGGAGATTCGACCAAGGCTACGACCGCTGCCGTGGCACATCATTCGGGATTTTTGTAGTTCCAGGTGGAGGCCCGTCATGCCCAGGATTTCCTTGTTTCAGCCATCGGCTCAGAACTCAAAGCATTGGCCATCTAGAGGGTTTGGTCACTCTACGGTATTTAGGAAGTAGCTACATAAATGACATATTGCTGTACTTTGGACGAGCTCATCGAATGGTCGAAGCAACTGGTAATGGCCAAGTCGGCCATTGCATGAATAGCTGAAAGTTGTTCATGCTCGAAGAGGGCATAACAGCCGGGAGAGCGTAGTCTCCCTTTCACTCTGCATGGGTATGTGCAATGTTGTAGCTGGGCTAATTCGCAAGACCATGTAAGGGCATTGGTTCCGGATTTTGAACTTGGCATACAAACGAAGAAATCTCACTGGTCGCAATGTTGCGCTTGGGCACGTTACCTATTACAGACGGCGTTGTACTCGAGATGCTATTATGGCAAAGATACTCATAAATCTATATCAGCGGACATGGTTGAATCTGAAGATTGATTGGATTTTGTTGTTGTTACAGTTGCAATCTCGGGCTAATTTGTGCATCAATGTAAGCTATCCGACTCCAATGGAATTCGGAAGAGTCACAATTCAGCAGCTATTTGCTGCAACTACCACCATGGCCACCTGTTCCAGCTGCCCAAGTACTTTCTCCATAGCACCAACTTATTCTATGATCTAGTCGAATGGGTTGGTTCTGGTGCCCCAGTAGGTGAGGAACATGCTGAGGCCAACTGTCTCGAACAGGCGCGCAACGACACCGACAGCAACCTGGTCGATTGGACGCTTCTCGGTTATGATTTGTGAGATGACCTAGAATGTGTTATTTAATGCCTGATACAATCCTAGGTTCAGTGGAACTTACACTTGGAGCTGTTGAGGCGAAGAAGATCAAGCTTCCCAGGTAGGCCGCGCCCTTGTAAGTTAGCGTACCGGTGGCATTGATGAGTGCAGCGACACCATAGGTCTGAACGGCAGAGCCGACGATCGAAGAGCCCCAGCTAGCAGCAGCGGTGGCAGTCTCTCGGGACTTGACAAACTCCTCCTTGCTGTCAGCTGCCTTGTATCTGTGGTATGTATCTCCAAAGAGAGGGGCGAGGACGGCGAGGGTGGAGGCTTGGTTGAAGACAATGCCGAGGGCAATAGCTGAAGGCTTGACGGGAGGCAGATCTATAAACTGTTAAACCATGAAGCTGAGTTTTTGCATGATTGAAGCTGAAATGGACGAAATGACGTTGGGATGAGATGAGCTTTCCTCAAGCGCAAGCAGGGTGCTTACAGTGAAGAGTGGCCATGGCGAGGACGGTTTGGCTGTTATCGTTGATGTGGAAGATAAGGTTCGCTCGATTTCTAATTTGAAGACGTGCTGGAAGATGACCGAAGGGATATGGTTGGTAGTAAAGGAGGGAGAGGGGCGGGCTGGGAAGCTTTTAAAGGTGGACCATCGGCAAAGATGATGCTGGCCAAGCTTGAGCATCAAGGCATAATGACGACACTGCACACTCCTAAACCAAGCTTGAGGTTCAGAGACTGAATTCCATGGTAACTTACCGTCCCACCTCGGCGTTTCACCACTTGCACCTCGGCGATTTCTTTGATTCGACGTCTAAAACTTGTTTCATTACATACGAGAAAGGCACGCCACTTTGTGGCTTTAACCAAATGATGTCATCATAAACAAGAAAAACTGGCGATCGATCGGCGCCTTCGTCATTTTTGTTAGACGCGTTTCGCGACTGGACAAAGCTTCCAAGCACGGCCGTGGGATCGAATATGACGCGAGAGCAAATGCTCGACGATGCAACTTCGATCCATTCTACAACATCGTCACAGAATGACGTTTTTGCAATTGATGATACCTTTGTACCTCCGCAGGCGCAAAAGCTAGCGGGCACGACGCAATCCTCGTTCGGTGGCCTCGTCGACCCACCACTGCTCCTCCATGAAGATCTCAAAGATGGTTGTGGTGGTCAGCTATGGCCCGCTGGAATGGTGCTGTCTAAATACATGCTGACACATCATAAGGCCGATCTGGCTGGAAAGACGATGTAAGTAGGCAGCGCTTGTCTCACAGCCAAAGTTGGACTAATCATCATGCAGCATTGAGCTCGGAGCTGGTGGGGGCCTTGTAGGGCTCGCTACTGCTCGCGGCTGCAACGCTACTGAGCCCATCCTCATCACGGACCAGATGCCCATGCTTTCTCTCATGCAAAGGAACATTACGCTGAACGATCTTACCCGTAAGGTTACCGCGGTGGTTTACGACTGGGGCGCTCCAGTCCCCGAGACTATTATACACAGCTTCAAAGCGAAAGAGTCACAATGGCATCCTGATGTTATTCTTGCAGCTGACTGCGTCTACTTCGAGCCTGCATTTCCACTACTCCTACAAACTCTTAGTGATCTGCTAGGACCAGAGACCGTTTGCTACTTCTGCTTCAAGAAACGCCGGAAAGCAGACTGGCGGTTCATTAGGCAGATGCAGAAACAATTTTACGCGAAGCTGGTATCATACCCCGGCAGTGAAGAGGATCAAAGAGAAAACATATACCTTTACGAAGTGAGAAGGAAGACTTGCTAATCATGATTCTGGACTGAAAGTGCCATGGGTGACAAGAACGGCGAATCCGCTTTGAAAGCTGCATGCTTGCGTAAGGAATTACAACGCTACGGCGAAGAGAGCACGGAATGTTCATGGCCGAGCCGGAATCAGCCATTGAGCAAAGACATTGAAAAGCTTTCAATTGATACAGCTTGGTGATTGACCAAATCTTGTCTCTGTTCCTGCCCTTCAGCCGTTGAATGTTGACCTGAGGTACCCGTCATTTTGCAGGTATCAAGCCTCCTAAGTGGCATGCAGACCGTTCAACCTTGGCTTGACGTATGCGATCTGCATGTGCCGGGATACTTGAAGACTTCAAACGCCGGAGGATTGATAAGAAAATCATGCCAAGCGCCAGTGGGTTGAAGAACCCAGACAGCCGCTCTGTCAATGATGCAGGCCTTTTCGCTCGGCAGGGAACCTCTGCTTGACATATTCTGGATCTTGAGCAAGGTCGGGCGGATGTCTAAAATGCTACATACGGAATCTACCCCCCAGCATGGCGATGACGTAAATACTAGCTGAGGGCTTCGTGGCAGCCAGCAAACAGGCGCAGTTGGCATTCGACTTTGTACAGATCCTGGACCAACGCCGCTCTTGGTTCAGGATTCTGGATGATTTGATATCTGAGTGGGCCGTATACCAAATTGAAGGACAGTACCCAAGCTTTCAAGTGTTCGGAACGACGAAGGCAAGCTGGTACTGGCGAGTGTCTCGCAAATGCTCAGGCCAGCGTTGCACCCAGGAATCGCTCTAGGCAACGGTGCGAGCAAGATTAGCCTCTCCAGGGGGGTAACTGCGAAGACGAAGACGAGTCAACAGACTAATAAGGTAAGGACAAGGAGGACTTTCAAGGCAGAGCAACGTGTCCTGGCCCAGCAAGATTTCAACAGCAAACAATATGTCAAGTCTGAACAAGAACATGCTCTTGGGGCGGAAGAAACTGCGGTTGACTCGCAGGGCCGGACGACTGAGGCGCGACTCTCGATTAGCAACGTACAGCAGCCTCCGCAGATTTGCAACTTCATGAACCTGATGTGAACTGCCCGTTCGGCCTTTATCTGGTCCGCTTGCTTGATTGCCTGTCTGTCTGTCGCACAGGTCTCCCGCAACCGTTGACAGATTGCCCTTGGTCAAAGAGCTCGTTATTCATATAGTCATCAAGAAGATCTGGAAATCACTATTTCATCGGGCGAGATTCCGCTTTCTCGTCGTGGTCCTAACCCGGCCTCCTTATCCTCGCGCACCAACGCACTCAAATGCTTTGATCTAGGCTAGCTGGGTAAACCCATTGTGGAAATGATTTCGCAAGAATTTCCGAAAAGACTGTGTACATCTCATCCTCAAATATGTTCGTCAAGTGCGCACTCGGCGGAGCCGGTTGCAAATCAGCACAGATTTAGGTAGCTAGTTGCATTTCAGCAGAGTCTTGGGACGATTATGTACGAAATTTCTCGGACCGGGGTTCTCAAGTCTCGACTAGGATAGGGCCCTATTGGCCCATTGCCATGCTTGCCATGGGGAGAACAGTGTCATCGATAGCCGCATCCTCAGGATTCAAAGAAATCCTCTCGGCCTCTCGGGCATAGAGAGTGGACGGCTGGAGAAGTCAAAGTGGCAGGAACCTTCGAGTCATTCTCCCAGGTCTTATGAAATGTGAAAAGGCGCTGTTGAGATATTTTCCATCTTAGAGCCCACTAACCGTGCCTAACCTATTTCAAGAATCTGGTGATGAGATTCGGATTGCCTTGTAACGTTCGCCTACCGAGGAGGGAAGCGTGAAGCCGGCCAGCTCGCACACCATTGGTGCGGAAGCGGAAATAGCCGTTGCCTCGGCTTGGGACTTAGCCGGCCATTGACCAATTCAAAAACATTTCATCTAACTCCGCTCTTCCTGGATACCTTAGTATTGAAAGTCTATGGGTTTAGGGCTGACTCTGGGCGAGGAAGTCGATTTACCCTGTTTGCTCAAAAAACGAAGGTTCCATCGACCAGCGCCGGCTATTCAGTCTGCCGCATCCGAATGGGAGCGGAATTGACAAACTGCCGTTGCCACATCTGGGGCTGGAACGAGGGGGTGAGAATCACAACCAGGACAAAGACCTCTTCCAACATATTGAACATATCACTTTGACTCTGCTCTACAGTTTCAGCGCTCCACCACTCTCCAGTGCCCTCCTGTTGTTCTCCTTGTTGGCTTTCTTGCCGAGATCTTCCAAGTTACCCTTCTTTCCAATAACTTGCACCCCACCTCTCTTGAGCTCGGAAATGATATCCCGTTTCTCCTGCCCCTTGCCCTTCGTACCCCTGCCATCCGGCTTGTCTCCCCTTCGTAGCTGCTGCTGCGGCACTTGCTGCGTCGCAATGTTACCTTTGGTTTTCTTACTCCTCTCTTTCTCCCTTCTTCTCCTTCTCAGCTTCTCCTCTCTCGTCATCTCCTCTTTGCTGACTACAGCTCCACTCTTGCGAAGTACCTCCCCACTGCCTTGCTGGCGTTCTTCACCTGGACGATATATCTCCTGCGGTGCCAGCATACTCTCCTCACCCACCCCATCAGCACCAGCACCTGGCCTCGCATCCTCCATACTTATTGTTGGTTTGTCACCCACAACCTGAACCTCTATCTCCGGCTTCTTCGGCCTCAAGTGGTTGTTAGTTAGCAGATCCAGGTCTCTGAACGCTTCTCTCATCAACCTCGTTATATTCTCCTGGGCTTTCTTCTCCGCTGCAGACCGTTTGTCTACGTAGCCCGGATCTGTCTGCTTCAAATGCTCCTGCTCATACACCTCTGCTAATCCTTGTTGCGGCTTGGTATCATCAAGTTCAATTGCTACTCGGCCTCGCCTGGCGTCAGCTGCTGAGTTCACAGCATCTGGTCGTCGCCGGATGACTTCATCGAAGTCCCTGCCCAAGATTCGCCGCTTGATCAAGCTTTCGATCTCTTCGGAGACTTCCGCAGTAATGACAGGCACTGGCTTGCCGGCACGCTCAAATTCGAGGTCTCCTTCAATGAGGGAGTTGAGAGGTCGGTCGGCTGCACGTGCCTCGCCGGATAGAGTCCAGTCGCGCCTTGATACATTTGCAGCTTCGAGGCGGCGGATCTCGGCTGCGATGGCGGCTCGTTGCTTTTCATGTGTGGACATTTTCGAGGTAGTGGTTGCCCCTTTGGAGGGCCTCTTGCTGATTGGGTTGCCAGATCTAGAGCTTGATGCATCAGAAGGGTCATCTTCCTCATCTTCGTCCTCTGATTCAAGTAGATCGCGTCGGACATCAGAGATGGCACGTTCGATGTCATTTTCAACTTCTTCGGCACCATTTTTGGTAGGCTTGGGTGCAGGCTGTGTTTTGGGGAGTGCGCGCATTCGCTTCGTTTTGGAAGGTCTCTTTGGAGGGGGCTCGAAGAAGTCGGCATATTGTATATCATTCGTATTGTCTAAGCCTCCCATACCATCTCCCAGAGCGCCGTTTTCTGCCCCATAATCTTCCTCGCTCTCAGAGAAGGGAGCACTTAGATCCGCATTGCCAAAAGTAGCCCCATCTTCATCGCCCTCGTCCTCGTCCTCATCAGGACCACCTGTTTCGTCTTGATTCTTGCCTGGATTTGGCCGGCTAAAGCTCATTGTCAATGGGTCAGCATCCCAGTCAATCTCGTCTTCATCACTTGGGTTATCATCTTCACCACGCGCGTCTTTCTGTTCCAGGAATTGTGATTGTTTGTTGAAGTCGTCGATTGAGAAGAATCCATCGTTGAGGCCATTTGGATCAGGTTGAAAAGTCTTCGTCTCCTCCGAAGACGAGCCACCTAAGTCGTCCTCGACATCCTCGACATCTTCTTCCTCAGCCCCGTCATCGAGGGCGGTGATGTCTTCATCCTGGTCTTCAAGATCTTTGGCCTTGTCTTCGTCTGCAAGGTCTGAGCTTTCACCAGAGCCTATCTCAAATCCTTCTTCGTCAAACTGCATCGTGCGGAAGTCTTGATATGGCGGCTCCTTTGTGTTAACCGCTGATAGTCCATTTAGTTTGGAGGTAGCAGAGTTTTCTAGATCCCTCTCAACCTCATTACTGGCAGCATCTAGCACTCTCCTCGCCTGCTCCCATATTTGACCGATCCCAAATCCATCCGTGTAGACTTCTCTGAGCTGAAGTACCTGATCTGAACCATCAAGCTGGACTTGTGATCTCTTTCTCTTCTTCCCCCTCTCTTTCCTGCGCTCTTCCTGAGTCTGGCCAACATCGAAAGCGAGTGGATCTAGCAACCTCTTGGCGGCGAGGATCGCAGAGGTGTGCAGAGCGGAGGAAGGCTGGAGAAAGCTGTGTGCGGAGGTGGAAAGAGTCGCAAGAAGATTTTCGGGGGCATCAAAATTGTGTCCGGCTGTGGAGAGAAAGGGCGCTACTGCGGACATGGTGGGCTTGGGAGAGGGGTGTTGTAAGGCTGGACCTCTAGCTCCTCTACTGCTGTCTCTGGGAAGACTTGGTGAGTAGAGGCCGATTCAGCAAATGTGTATTGACACCGGGGCTCATGATTCGGCGCACTGCCGGCTGGTTGCTGCAACACTCTATGATTTCACATTGTTGCATGATCTGCAGCCAATTTTTTCATCCGCCCCACTCGGCTCGTGCGGCAGCTGGATTGCTGTGCCAAGCTTTGGTCTGTGCATCCGGGGTGAAAAGTCACCATCAAACGCGAGAGAGGGAGCGCAGAATGGGCTCGTTGGACACTGGGTAGTGAGGAGGTGGCGAGGATTGTCAGATGCCAAACTCCACAGTTGCTGCTCTTCATGTACTGACGGATCACCTTGTCAAGGAACCCTGGCCTTCGCTTACATGCAAGCGGAGGGAAAGACTGCCTGAGAGGGTTAACGTTATTGCCTACGGGCTGCTGCTAAGTTATCAACAATCTACAGCGCTAATGTCTCAGTGACAGACACTTTCTGCACGAGCCGATTATAGTCACCCCCACCCTTAGCCAGATAAGTATGCTATGTAACTCGTGTCTTTTGTCTGCGGCTCTTTCCTTGTCAGACGTGAAAAAATTTCTTGACATGTCGTCGGCTGACCAGCTGCAAATACGGGTCCAAATGGGGTCCCACTCCTGTTAGCTTGGAAGCCTGAGGTCTTGGCAGGGAGGGGAAGGAGGGGAAGGAAGAAATAGTACGTAGCAGCAATGAAGAAAGAGGAGGACCTTGACAAAGAAAGTTGTTAACGGCCAACGTACATGACGCACGAGTGACAGCGATCGAACTAGGAAGGGCTTGACTGGCTCGATTAGCAGCCCCCGGAGGATTTACGCATAAGCCTTTAAGGTGGGGGGTCGTCTGGTCGGCTTTTCACATTTGCATTTCTCTCTGCAACTTGCCCCACCCAATTTCTCCAACTCCGTTCAATTTTTATTGTTGCATGGAAATCGGGAAGTCAAAGTAGCTCTGATGCCCCCAAATATCTTAGATACATCAATTGTCCTCAACGTTCCACTGGAACGTCCTCTCCCACCAATAACCCAGAAATCCATTGAACTTGTGTGGTACGGGTGATCGACTGCACTACTTCTGCACAGTGACGATCTTTTTGCACATGCCGTATCTCCCGACTTATGCTTCGCATTTGACGTCGGTTGGCAACCCTCCCAACCCTTTCCTCACGTGCTCATCAATCTCGCTTTGGGGCCTGTCGGCAGCATTGAATCTTCCCTGAATACTAGCGTGAATGCAACAACACGAGTTAGCCAGCTGGGAATATGAAGTTTGGAGAGACGCTCTTCCAGAGGTCTATCCCCCAATGGGCATACTGTAAGAGCTCCAGGAGAGATCTTACAAGTACTTCCACAAGCTAACGACGGAACGTGACAGACAATGTCGACTACAATGGTTTAAAGCACCTGATCAAGGAACAAACGTCAAACCTCAAAACAGCCCCAGTCACAATACCGGGACAGAGTCCTTCGAGCGACGCATGGACCCAGCTGGAGAATGAGCTGTTCCAAATCCTATGGCAGCAGCACGAGCGTGTCAGCCTCTTCATCAAAAGCAAACACGGAGAGATCACAAGGAGACTCGATCAGCTTGAGAGGCAGTTCAACCACCTGACACAACAGCTTCCATCGGACACTAACAACTCTCCGCTGGTGCAGCGGTCAAGGAGATATGCAAGATTTGTTCAAGATACCGAATCAATCGGCGAGGACATCCAGTCATTAAGCCAATTCGCCAATACGCAGCGCCTGGCCTTTAAGAAGATCCTTAAGAAATATCGGAGATGGACAGGATCTGCCAATCTGCAGCTGAGGGTTAACGACGAGATTCTGAACCAGCCCACGAGCTTTCTGCGGCCTAACCTCAACACCTCTCTTGAGCGACTCTCGAAGGTGACTTCTGAGCTGAACTCGATCACTGTCCCGAGACAAATGCGTGTCGCTGAAAACAATATTACGAAGGACGACGTTTCGACAACTCCACAGCAATCTAGCGCTACACAACTGCATAAAGAGGCTGTAGGAAAATCGCTCCTCAAGTTCGATGCGGCATTCTGGAGCGTTCCGTTAGGGCGTGCTGCCGGTAGGGCAACCTACTGGATCCATCCGGACAACATTTCCGAGGCGGAGGTCCTGATTCTCCGACACGCGAAACATCACGAATCCACGTCATCGGCAAGCTCCAACTCCCAAGGGCGTACACATTCAGTGATGTTTGATAATCTCCAAAGGTATGTTAACGAGCAGGGCGCCACAACCGTTGCTCAGATAGAAGATATGGAAGGCTCCGTTGCGTCAAAAGTGGCACTGAACATCCTGTGGGGACAGGAAGCAGATGCCGTTGTGATAGCATCGGACCTATCACCTGTCAAGACAAAGAATAACATTCACCACCAAACAAGTTCCGTGAGAAAGACTGACTTAACATCCTGCCTGGTTTCCGATACGTCGGCCAGTGGAAACCTCAATCGCGAAGGCGACCGCCAGCGTGGTCGAAAAGGCGATACGGAGCTTCGAGAGTTCATGGCCCAACATCGAGATGTAAAGCCTTTGGCAGAGATCCACTCGACACGAGAAAGATTTGTGGGCATCAATAACTCGAAAGACGGCGGCGTATGGGCCATGCTCGACCAAGACATCACAATGTCACCTCCCGATATCACAAGGATTGGTGTCCGCCGGAAAGCCTCCACCGGTAGCGATTATTCGATTGAAAGTCCCGAAGGACGAGCCTTCCCCTATGCCGTACTACAGGTGCGCTGGGAAGTCTTGCGGGTGCCGAAAATTGTGCGAGCTTTCGACAACACTCACCTTGCTCAGAGGGTACATGGTTTCACTCTAGAGACGGAGGCCATATATAGTATTTGCTCGCCTGGAGGAATGCCAAAGCCTCTGTGGCAGCCGCTACTGGGTCAGGATATCCGGAAAGTGCCGTCAGTGAAGTCGAGGCGATCTACACGAAGGACCAAAAGTGGATCAAGTTCACTAGAGGAGCCGCTACCTCCGATTTCCGCTACATCTTCAGACGGCGGTCCCAGCGACAGTGTTTTCTCAACTACACAGGCTCAGTCTTCAGCCACGTCGGTCATGGATTCCCGAGCCAATGTTACGGTGCCGGATTCTCCTGATTCACTGGACTCACCGGATTCGACGAGGCTTGGCTTTGGTGAGCAGAAGCCTCTAAGACAGAAGAAGAACGTCCGACTACTTAGCCCAGCAAAGCCGCCAGTAGTAAGCCGCTACTGGAACGAGTTCGATGATGGTTCCGACTTCGGCGAAGACTCGTCATATGCGATCTACGTTAATCCTGATGAGCCTTCGAACTTCCCAGGCACAGAAATAATCTCAAAGGCCTTCTCAGTTTTATATGAAGGAGCGAGCAACAGCAAGAGATACGTCCTGTCTTGGCTACCGTCGCCTGTTCGCCAGTCCAAACAGCGTGAACGAGAACCTTTGCTTGCAAACCAGAGGGCAGCCCAAGACCTTGAGGATTCGTCTGATCCTGACGCCGACACAACAGCAACGGCCAAAGGTCTTCTTCGAGATGGTGCCATCATCGCTAGATCAAGCTTTACTTCAGGCAATATACTTCGCCAACGTAGAGCTCGAGATTCTCGAGAGACATTTATTTTCAGAACCTATCTTGCCGCCTTCGTTCTTTCCTACATCATGCTGGCCTTGTCCGCCATTCTACAGGGAACTGGCCGGCACAAAGCTAGGATTGAGGTGGACGCCGGGGTCATTGTTGGCGTTGTCATAGCCTTAATCTGTGGCATGAGTGGAGTCGGTCTGATGATTTCTAGAAAAGAACCATTGTCGTTGGCACACCGTATGGCCGTTATTCTTGCTTTTTGTATCGTTTGCGCTTGGAGTGGGTACCTCTTGGCGCTGGTCGCAAGCATGGAATGGGTTTTATGATCAGATAGTTAACGACAACACCCCGATCGGCAACATCTGAATCCGATGCAAGGGATATAGCGTCCAAATAGGGCCTAATACGAATCCTCCAAGTCATTCCACCCCTTCGCTATACTTCCAAGTCCTGCGCCTAGTACCTACACCCTAGAATGCAACATAATACGCCTAATGCTGCTGTCGAGGGGAGGCGTGAGTGAGCGGGGCCAAAGCGCGCGTCGAGACCCCACCTCATAGGTAGGCGGTCAGGCAGGGGACGTTGTACACCAGAAAGACAAGGAATGGACTATGGGACTCAGATGTATGACTGGGAACTTGATGAATTAGAAGCTCTGAAAACTCTCTGTCTTGCCGTCCCTTCTTGTCTACATGACCCAACCCATCGTCGCCAACCAGCACGAATGCCAAGCACGTGTGCCGTATTAGGCCTAGGTCACACCGCCCCCGCGACACTGCAATAAATGGATATGTCCACATTTTACTAGGATCAATGTAACTTCTCAAGCACAGCCAGAGTAGAGGGCGAGTGCAGAACTACAAAGGCTAGTTGATGGATAGAGAAAGCAAAAGGCAAGGCGCCACCAACTAGGGGATCTTTTTGTCTCTACTATATTGCACCATGAGCACACTGCGTTAGCCCAGTCTCCCCGCTGCAAAGCTGACTAGGTTGATTGTTACGAGGGATGAAGCTATGTCTCCTCACAGCGGCCATGCTGGGGCACAAGGAAACTCCACATTTGTAGGCCTTCTGGTCGGAATTCTGTTCCAGATCTCAAGCGAAGAGCAAGACCTGCCAAAGTATTCAACTTCGGTCGGCCAGCGCAGACAGATGGGAACCGTGGGTTGTGTCAAAAACTGGGCTATAGAATACGAAATGTGGAATAGGGGAAGGGTGCACGGGTGCTCAACGGGAACATCATGCTAATTGCTCCTTGTGGCTCCCAAGCTGGTGCTCAGCTGTGAGCCTTTGACAGTCGACAACGCCTGATTTTTTAGGATTCGTTGATCCAATCCGAGAATTTATGGGATGCAGCAGGTAGATAATCGGGTGCGGCGCAAACTTAGGATCTCAAGAACACAAGCTCTGTCCTCGGAGTCGCTTTGGGCGCAGAAACACCCACCCGTATTATCTGCCGAACACACCAAGAACAGAAGAACCGTGTTTCCATAGCGGGAGCAGCCTCTAGCTTATTATTTCTGCAGATTTCGAATTCCAACCTTCCCAGAAACCCAACAAACATCGCAACCTTCTACCTCTTCATCAATAACATTGACAGCGCAATCGATGGTGACCTGCTTCGGCTTATCAGGAGTCATTCTTCTTCAAGCCAGGTTCTTGGTTGTCGAATCAGATTTCTAGGATGCCGGAAGCTATCATAGATGTCGTTTGGGTCATCGCCCTCGACCTCTTGAAGGGCGTACTAGGTTACATGCTTATCAGCTACCTAGCAATTCAGAGCCCAGCAATCTTCGATCATGCCTTACTCTCGCTCAAGGAGACCTTTCTGGAGACGCCGAAGGAGGGGTTTCTTGGAGACCGTCTAGAGGCGAACCACACGCCATGGGACTCTTCTGGATCTTCTCTGCTGAACGAAGGATTTGTAATGGGAGATGTAACCCGCACTCTCCATCAAGCATTCAAGACGTGCTAACTTACTTCAGTACCTCGACTTGCTCAAGAACCATACTGTCGCTGAATATTCAACTCAAGCACTCCCTTTCTTGAGTCCGAACCTCTCAAACGTGAGTTCGTCATTCGATATTTGAACCCAAGCTCCAATACTGATACTACATTCTAGCCCCCAGACATGCATGAAGACGACGACTGGGACCAAAACCTACTAGCCAACGCGTCATGCTTCCCTCCGTGTAGTTCCCTAACTGTACCTTTTGGAACGCCCCCGGGTACCTCGCTGATGACCGCCATTCTTGATGCCTCTGCCAAGATCTTTTCGAGCCCCTCATGGCCAGCTATCATATTGCCAAAGATTGACTTCTGGTCTGCGGTGCTCATCGTCCTCTTCGTTGCGCTAGCGGCTTCTTTCGCCTTCTATCACCTACGAGACAAGAAGTGTATTGAAGGTTTGGGAGAGACAATCGCGATACAGCATGATAAACTTGCAGCTCTGTCCAAGAAACTTGACGAGCTCGGGAAGATACAGCAGGAGCAGGATCAGCATACTCAGACCCTACAGACACGCCAAGAGGAGGCAGACGCCAGAGCGAACGACACTCGGCGCACGCTGAATAACCTGCGGAACGAAGTGGAAAAGAAGGACGAAGCGCACAGAACTCAACTGAGCAAGTTGGATGGAGACGCCGAGAAGCTTCGAGACAGCCACGAAAAGGAGTTTCGCAATACGAAGGCGAATTTGAAGAAGCAAAATGACGATCTCAAGAACGAGGTCAGACTTGGCAATGGCACCATCTGTCAGCTGCAAGCAGACTTTCGAAGTACCCGAGATGAGCTGGATGGTTTGCAAGCCAAATATGAAGACACCTTGAAGTCCCTCAATACCGAGAAACTTGGCCATAGTGCGAGCAAAGCCGAATGCGAATCAAGCGCACAGGAACTCAAACGCAAGGACGCTACAGTCGCTCAGGTGCAGAATCACTTTCAAAGCATCCGGAGTGAGCTTGCTGACTTGAAGCGCAAGCACGAGGAGGTGTTGACGTTACTCAGTACTGAGAAGCTTGGTCACACTGCTATTAAAGCCGAACTTGAATCGAGGATGGAAGAGCTCATTGCAACCAAAAAGGAGAAAGTTGCTAGTAATGGTGCCTTCGAAAGGGTGACAACCGAGCTTGAGGAGGTGAAAGGCGAGCTTGAAGATGTGAAAACGGAGCTGAAGCAGATGAGAACCATGTTCTTGGGGGTGACGACTGAGCTTGACGATACGAAAACACAACTTTCAGAGGCGACGACCGAGCTTGAAGAGGTTCAACCTAGCCATGGCAGCGCGCCAGACAAACCAAAGAGAAAGCATCGTGGAGGCAAGAAGCACAAGGCTCCCATGGGTGATGGACAGAAGCAGGAAACGATAGATCTCCCCACTAAGGAATCCGCAACGAGCGCTGGCGAGTCTCTCCACACCAACTCAGAGAATGAGAGTGAGGCTGCAGGTGACGAAGGTGAGGGCACGACCGATTGCTCCGATCTAGGCGAACAGTCATCTGTCTCCTTCCCCCCCTCCGAAACGACTCAGCCTCCAGCAGATCAGCCAAAGGTCAAGCCTTTCAAGTATCTCACTTCCACCGAATTCACTGCCCTCAAGCACAAGCAGAGGCGGAAATACAACTCATATCGAAGAGCACACGAAGAGGAGGTAAAGCGAAGCCAAACACAGACTCCCAATTCTTCCAACAATGGGTCCGACGTCCCTGATCCCAGTCTGAATCCTTTCGTGAAAGATTTCATTCCTGGCGGCACACGAACAGACTACCACATTACCGAGAACGGCCTTGTAAAGCCAAAAGTAGCAAAGGATATTCGCCGACCGGGGCCACCATGGAGCAAAGGTGGACTCTCAAATACAAACAACCTGCCGCCGCAGAATGACCTGCTCCGGTCCAGATACAGCTATTGACCGACCCGATCTTCCCCCTTTGGCCCACAGGTGCACACCAGCTGTTGAACTCGGTAGAGAATTGGCCGAGAGTCGTGTTATTGGATATGAGAGAGAGAATGGGGATTGGGTGCTTTTCATCTAGTCGTTGACCTCGAAAGAGGTCCGACTTGGAGATTTTTGTGTCGAGTGGGAGAGAGTAGGGAGGTAGCATAGCTTAGAGCAGGAGCTGTTGACCTCGACAGAGGGTCCGGCTTGTGAAGCATGATCAGATGACTACAAATAAAGACAGACTTCAGACCTTCATTGTGCCATTGTAATAGCTAAAGGTGATCTCTTACCAACTCCGAGTTCCGGAAATGATCCATCCGTCTACACGTGATGTCCTGGAAGTGCTTTGCTTCGCAAGATTGTGCTGTTTGCACACTCTCCTGCAATGTTAGCAGAGGTCATATGGAAACTTACAACAACCAATACTCCTGCATGCAAGATGCTCTGCTGTCTATAAAGCACGCGTCCCACACGACATGCCTTTTATGATCGCCACTCAACTCCATTGCCTTCCAAATTTTGCCTTTAGGTTTTGCCCAACCCTGCCTTCACCGTAAGTCAAATCTCTAGCGTGCCTTTGTTTTCAGTCTCTCCCCTTCGCCATCGGCGCCTCCCTTCACATGTTCCTTCTGTGGTGCGTCCCAATTCGGCGGCTCTGCGTTGAATTTTGGCAAGAACTTCCCAACACGTGCTTGGTACTCCTTGTATTCTGGGTACTTCCCTCCGCTGATTTGCTCAGTGAACCAAGTACTGCCCTGAAACAGCGCCAGATACCCGAGCGCACCCACTCCGGACCAGTTGAATAGGCGGCCCGACACAAAGCAGCTCCATTGGTACAGTGCGACCCAGAAGGCCTGCTCTGCTGCGAAGTTCGGGTGGCGCGAGTAAGACCACAAGCCTGTGACAACAAAGCCGCGGTCGAGGTCAGATTGTTTGTGTCCAGCCGGAACCTTCGCGGTCGCCTGGTATGACTTCTTTGCCTCCTGAAACCACCATTGCTGCTGATCCGCTACGGCGGAAACTAGGATGAGCCCGACCATGATGTAGCAGGTGATGAAGTCCTCGTTACTCCATGCCAGAAGTGGCGCAGTGGCGTTTGGCGGGTCTGCGGAGATGCGGGAGGCAAGGAGGAGGATGTAAGTTGGGCTCGTGACCGCAAAGAGGAGCAGGGATTGCCCGAGAGAGATGAAGGTGACGTTAAAGAGGAAGAAGAGCGGGGGTGACATTTGTTTGCGTAGAATCTCCCAGCGGTAGTCTTCAGAGCCAATATTGTAGCCGCCCTTACGCCAGTAGTTGAATGTTAGACGGCACTGTTCAAACAGGAAATTAGCGTGTGATGGTATAGGGTGCTGACGGATCTGGACGTACGCTCCATAGAGCGCTTGCGGTAAGCAGCATGTCGAGGCGCTTGGTTTCGAGACCCAGCATGTGGGCGTAGAGGGTATAGTGCGCATTGTAAATTGTAGGAAGGATAGACCAGGCGCGGTCGACTTGTGAGTAGTTCTTGTTGAACTCGGATACAATGAGGAAGAGAGAAGAGATGAAGAGCGTAAATGCGAAGGCGGAAACTAGAGGGTTGGTATCGAGGTAGATTTGTCTGAGAGCGGCAGGGTCTGAGATCGATTCAAACACGGTCTGTGGAAGTGCTTTGAGCTGGTAAGTGTATGGGAGGACTGTGTTGGTGAAGTCGCCGCAGTCAACTGCTGACTTAACGACTGGGAGGGCCATGGCGAGAAAAGTGGATAGTAGATTGGGAGCTAGCAAGAACAGAGCATAACATAGAAAAGAGAAGCCTGCCTTTCACTCCAGAGTTGTCACGACCATGAGCGAATTGGGAAATCCAAGAGTTTCCGATGACGTTAATGCGTAATGTTTTGGTTCCCGCATCAAGTTGCCAATGTGGACGGATGAAAGGTTCCCAGGCTACGTATCTAAGTTAAGTTCGCCGACGCGTCAGAATCGATTTTATCTACGCGACATCGACCTCCTCAGCAGTCAGTGTTCGCTATCAGAATCCAACTATAACCCTTATTGAGGATACAGAGCCAAGTCGGTAATGAAACAATGGCACAAGCTGTCAGAAGTGTTACTTGGTCACCACCAGTGGCATCGTGACATTACCCTGCTTCAAAATTTCGGACGAGAGGCGTGGCTCCAGCGAATTTTTCCTGGCTGATGCGGCATGCCTCCTAACAAAATTCTCTGCGTCGCTGAAAAGCCCGCAATTGCGAAGGCGGTGGCACAACATCTCAGCGGTGGTAGAATCAACACCGTGGGTCAAGAATCAGTCTACCGCTGTCTGCAGTGCTGACTACGGCCACAGCATTCCATCCCAGGAAATCAGTATGTCAAGAACTATGAATTCGATTTTAATTTCCGGCAATGGGGCAATTGCTCTGTGACTATGACGAGCGTGCTCGGTCACCTCACGGGCCTTGACTTTGAGCCTCAGTATAAGAGCTGGAAATCCTGTCCTCCGGGACAACTTTTCGATGCGCCAGTCATCGATAGTATCGACGACGTGGGTGTACATGGTTAATGGCGTGAGACATGGACTGAAATGGTAGCAGGATAAGAAGAGCATTGCAGAGAACATACAGCGACAGGCCCGAGCCTCCAGAATCTTGTTTATTTGGACTGATTGCGACCGCGAAGGGGAGCATATTGGGAGCGAGGTGCGGAAACAAGCTTTTATGGGTAACCGAAGACTTGAAGTTAAGAGGGCAAAGTTCAGCAATACAGAGAGAGCGTGGGTAAGGTTCACAGTCCTCTGAGTCTGTCAGCTGACTTTCGCAGCCATGTTATCCACGCTGCTCAACATCCCATCGACCTAGATGAGCGACAAGCGAACGCTGTTGCGGCCCGTATCGAGCTCGACCTTAGAATAGGTGCAGCGTTTACACGCTTGCAGACATTACAGCTTCAGAATCTGGGGGAAGCCTTACATGACCGCATCCTAAGTTATGGTATGTTGACCATCAATTCAAACCCCTGTGAACAGCTTCTCAACTAAGACATATTAGGATCCTGTCAATTTCCCACGCTGGGCTTCGTGGTCGATCGGTACTGGCGCGTCAGGAATTTTAAGCCTGAGACATTTTGGGCTATCAAAGTCAAACAAGTGCGAGACAACGTCGCCGTCACTTTCAACTGGGGACGGGTACATTTGTTTGATCGCGCCATCACCACCATTATCTTCGAGCAGTGTCTAGACGCAAAGAATGCCAAGGTAACGAAAGTGCAGAAGAGGCCGACGTCGAAGTGGAGACCGCTGCCTTTGACAACGGTCGAGTTGCAGATGCAAGGCAGTCGATTCTTGCGCATGGACAGCCAAACCGTAATGAAGGTTGCCGAGGCGCTTTATACCAAAGGCTGGATTAGCTACCCGCGAACAGAGACTGACCAATTTCCCCAAGACTTTGACTTGGATTCTCTGATTCGAAAGCAAGTACAGGACGGCAATTGGGGAGCTTATGCCCAAGGTCTCCTTAATGGTGGCTTCAGGACGCCTAGGTTGGGTCGCAACAACGACCAAGCACATCCACCGATCCACCCAGTTAACTACGTTGATGCTGGCGCTCTTTCCGCGGACGAAAAGAAGGTCTATGAATTTGTCACTCGACGGTTTCTGGCTTGCTGTTCCGAAGACGCAAAGGGCGAGGCGACTGACATTGAGATCAAATGGGGTAGCGAATTCTTCCACACGCATGGACTCATTGTACTGGCCAGAAACTACTTGGATGTATACGTCTACGACAAGTGGGAGAGCAGTCAGCAAATCCCAGCCTTCACGTTGGGAGAAGTCTTTGAACCAACGGAAGCCAACATGACAGATGGTAGAACAACACCGCCAGGATATTTGACCGAACCGGAACTCATAGGTCTGATGGACGCGAACGGAATTGGGACTGATGCTACCATGGCGGAGCATATATCAAAGATAAAGGAGCGCTTCTACGTTGCCACTCAACCGAGAGGTGGCGGAGGCAGGAATGCTGTGCCGGAATTCATTCCCACAAAGCTCGGCGTAGCATTGGTTGAAGGGTATGACAATATCGGCCTAGACGTCAGCGTTAGCAAGCCTTTTCTGCGGAAAGAAATGGAGCTGAAGATGAAGGCGATATGTGAAGGTCGAAAGAGCAGAACAGAGGTCGTTCAGGAAAGCCTTGAGCAATACCGTGAAGTCTTCATAAAGACCCACAGGGATATCTTGGTCCTGAAGACCTCAGTCAGGAGGCATGTCTTTGACGACCTGACCGCGCAATAAGAAAAGCAGCAAGCACGATTTGTGAAGAGAGGTGAAGAATCTGCCGTGCACGATGTTACCCTGGTGAGGTCTTGCTAGGCACCAAGGTCGGAAGCCACTAGCAGTGAACGACACCAGCGGTAGCCAGCCTGGGTAGTGCCTAACAGGCTAATCAAATAGACTGGGCTTTTCGTTTGTGTTGGTGCGCTCACAGGTAAGTATCTATACCTAACACTGTAGGGATAAAATAAGGCTCAGCTTAGCCAGTCGACCATGCCACCTTCCGGGCTTGACGCAGCCCGACAGAAATCATACAAATGTGACGAAGATGGCGGCGAGGCCTTCGATGACTTCGAGGACAATAGGGTCAAAAGCGGACATGGATAACGCGGGAGAAGGCTTTGACATGCACACAGACCTTCCTTCGTGATCCTCTCCGAGTCTCAATGCTGGCAACATCATGGCCGGCAGCAATACTGTGAAGGGGATAAGGGTATGCCGAAAGGTTGGCTGTACGATTGGAAGGGCATAACAATGATAGGAAGGCAGAACCCAGAGACACGTTTTGGTAGAAAGCTTCCTTGTTGTCGATCTGTGTGTGTCCTCGCTCTCTCAAATAGATGCTCAAAAGATAGTTCTTGTGCCTATAAGGGGCTAATAACCCACTAGCCCCACCACAATACAACAGCGATTTCGTTACACCTCCTGAAGGTATCGAAATAAGTGGACGCTTATCCCGCAAGGCGTAAGTACTTTTGTTCGCTCTATGACTTTCCTTGGTATTCCTCCTTACAATAAGGTACTCAGACCGTCGTTGGGGCCAAACCCTGGGTTATACATCGGAATGCGGAGGTCTTCGGGCCGGACGCTGAAACTTTCAGACCCGATAGGCAGCTCAAGGGAGATGTTGGTAACATGAGTATGACATGATGCCTCCACTAAGAACGGAAGGAGTGCCCGACCCAAGTTGGTAGTGCGTTGCTTCTTCGCGTTTGGGTCGGGAGCAAGAGCTCATGGGTAGGAGTAAGGATGCTCTCCGGGTCTCACCTTCGGAGAGAGCTTACTTGCCTGACAGATTTGAGCTGGATTGAGATATCGAAGGTAAATCTGAATGCTCCGCTAGAAATATCAACTGACTCCTAATGACGTTGATCGTTGCATGGTAAATCCCCACACTTTATCATACACTTTGACATCCAACTTTCGGGAGCCCGAAGTAACCTTACGGGAAACATGTTGGTATGTTCCGTTTAATCAATAGGCCGATTGGGTGGAATGGACAATGGGCTCACCTTTTCACGGGATTTTCGTCACTCAAAGAGGGCCTCAATGTGACTACGCGACCCAAATTGATGATATGAAAGAGAGGCAATCCCAGGCGAGCAGCAGATGACACGGAAAATCGGTGGAACTAGGTGTGCGAGGCCGTCCGCCATCCCCGAAGGAATAGCCGGCCATGCAAAATCAGGCAGCTGCAAATAGAAACAATCATTGCGCCCCATGGGCCCACCGGCTCATCTATACGGAGTGGCTTGTCAGGCGAATTCGAAGTGACGAGCTTGGGTCCAATGGACGAGTACTGAGGTGAAATTGATCCGCAACATGCGTGGATCGGACTGGGTTGAAGTATGCAAGTCATTCCGATCGTATCCCATTGGATCAGCCAAAAATATGCTGTGCAGCTCCCTCGAGCGACTTAAAAGGACATCGCCTGCCCCAGAGAAAGATTTGCCAATCAGCGATCTCGTATTTGTAGTACCGGTGTCCCGCAGAGCCGCGAAGAAATGCCATCTGCGACGGAAAAATCAGCTTACATTTGGCTTGGCTGAACTCCGGTGATGACACAGCAAGACTCGGATAATTCGCTAGCACATCAATTTGGATAAGCTCTCACAACAACAAGCGGAAAAAGGCGGGAACCGATGAGGGCACTGGTAAACAAAAGCCTTCTCGGACCTCGGACTTCCCGAGTGTCATCGTCGACCTCGACAGGGACACCTAGCCCGGTTTCCTTGCACTACGCTACAATCATGTCCATCGACACTGCAAGAACCTTTTACCTGTAAGCAACGTCCAGCAAATTGAGCAAAGGAAATCGCTGCAGGCGCGAGGAAAAGCAGCCAGGCCACGTCTGCAGTTGCAATTCGAGTGTCACTGCTAGAGCCACATAGGGAAACATTCTTTCACCACTGCTGTGGGTCTCACGTCTGCTTGATAATCATCCCTAGAATGAAGGTTCCGAAGTTGCGATGATTACGGGCGTCATTGCTGTTCAAGGTCCCTCAGCGAAACCAGAGGACAGTCCCTCAAATCTTTTGGGCTGAATGTTGTCCCCACACATAGCATCATGTCGTTGGAGGTGAGTTCACATAAATGCCTCTTGTTGAGCACAATTTTCCTTACAAACCATCACATCTCGTCTTCTGAGCAAGTTTCTTGAAGCCTCCCATCAAAACAATGGCTAATCTACTGGAATCGGTCTTTGCTTCTCTGTTGCTCCTCCCCTTTTTTTTCTCTACCGGTCTGGCAGCACCAACGGGCACTGCCACCGGCCCGAGCACGGGTCTCAGCTCCTGTGCCGCATCAATGGACGACTCTCTTCCGGGAGAACCACCCTCCGATTTTGAATTCAGTGGTAATATCCGGCGGTACTATATCGCAGCGGAACAGGTGTTGTGGGACTACGTCCCGTCTGGTTGGGACAACTATGAAGGCGTTCCCATTGAAAAGTCCTTCCGAGCAGCTGCGGCTGGTATCACGACTGAAGGTTCTCTTGGAACAAAGTGGCAGAAGGCGCTTTATCGGGGCTACACCGACGCGACATTCACAACTCCATTACCTCAGCCATCGTGGAATGGCGTTAATGGACCAACGCTCCGGGCAGAAGTGGGAGACATGATTGAGATCCTTTTTGTGAACAAGCTGCCAACGGGCTATGCCTCCATGCATTCTATGGGTCTCGCCTACAATAAAGACAACGAAGGAAGTCTTTATCCTAACAACACGATGCCGGGTCAAAATAGCGCTGTCGCGCCTGGTGATGCTGTTGCTCCCGGAGACTGCGTGGTCTACAAATGGCTCGTGAACAACGGTTCTGCACCAACCGAAGGTGCGCTTTCGCATATGTGGGCCTATCACTCTTACATCTCCATGGAACAGGATATGTTTGCGGGTCTCATTGGGTCAACCGTTGTCTATTCTGCGGGTAAGATGAACTCGACTATGGCAAGCCACAGGGAGTTCGTCTTGGTTTACATGCAGTACGATGAATCGGATTCAATAATGTCAGCGGCCAATAAGCAATATTTCACCGGCAACAACCAGTTAGTCCCCACCACGAATACTCCATCTCCCACGACACCAGAAAGTTACGGAAACTCCTCGATCTGGGAGCCACAAGTCATAAATCTGATGTCGAGCGGACAGCTGAACACCACCCAAGCGCCAACTTTCTCGGCTCTCAATGGGCTCATCTTTGCGAACAACGCACCCTTTGAGGTGTGCGCCAACGATCCAACAATCTGGTATGTCTCTGCATTTGGAGACAACCCTCATGCTTTCCATATGCATGGAAACGGATTCATGCATGGTGGTGACAACATGGCCACAATCAGTACGTCCGCATTTCTTCTTTGCCCTGTCCATTCCCTCTTTCCCGTTAAGCCTGGTTCAATAATTTCTGGTCATTGACTGACTCGAACACACTATAGGTCTCAATGATGGGGAGATGAAGACACTTACTTCGACTATGACTGCCATTGGTCAGTGGGGACTTATCTGCCACGTCGGTAACCATCTCTCTATGGGAATGCTGGATAATTACATTGTCTATCCGCCGGAAAGTTGTCCTTTGCCTAAATTAGCGAGCCTGGACTAGATTTTCGGAGTGCTCTGCGGGGTGAGGAGATGTTTGATGGGTTAGGCTTCCGAGAGTTGTGTCGGACCTTAATCTTTCAGCAGTGTAGAAGTTCAGTCCCGTTCCCAACCTTAGCCAGTTTTTCGGTATCTGGACGTACGATATGTTGTGGTATAATAGAGCACTTCAGCCCTACGGCTTCCCACAAAAAGGAACATTGCTCATCAATCGAGCATGAGCTTTGCAGACGCCGGCGCAATGCCAATTTTGGAACCTCTTGACCTCGTCCGCCTGACAAGAATGACGAAAGTGTGGATTTACTGTGAACTCGGCCTCAATCAACAGCAAGCTTATGTTTGACGGGGTGGTTTATGCGCCGCAATATGATGAAACATGCGTGATATTGCGCTTAAGAGGTGAGGTTTGTCGACATGCGAGCCACAAGGACCAGGTTTGAGAGTTGCCAGGGTTGTCACTGCTAAGGCAAGCTGATGAGGAGAGTAAAGCACGCCCACTAGGTCAAAGTCATGAATCTTACTGATCAGCCCCTGCCTACTTATACTTATCCACTTCCTCAATTCTCTTTCTTTCCTCCATCCAGTTCCAGGACAACATTCACTTACAGCCACTTCAAACACCGAACAAGTTTCTTAGTAGAGACCTCTCCACGAATTGATATGCAAGCCTCCGACTTCTCGGATCGAGATGTCCAAGCTCATCAACAGGGCCAAAGCCGCCGGTAGTGGTCACCGCAGTATGTCATACTCACTTCATTTCACCGTGGACTTCAGCTGACAGCTGACAGCCCATAGCTACCTCCACCAACGCCGGACCTCATGATACCAACAGTGCCAGCAAAGTTGACCCTCATGCCGGCTGCGACATGAACCGCCGCAACAACCCTACTAGCATCACTGGCAGCTCTACAGTCGGCTATGGCACCACTACCATGGGCCCCACAGCGAGCTCCACGAACACAGGACTCCACTCCTCGAATGTCATGAACAAGCTTGATCCCCGTGTCCACTCTGACATGGATCATCGTAACAGCCCTACCAGCAACATGGGCAGTTCCACATCGGGCTATGGCACAACCACAATTGGTACTACAGCTGGTTCTATAAACGCCGATCCTTATTCCTCCAATGTTGTGAACAAAGCTGATCCTTGATATACTACTAGCCCTGATGTGCGTCATGACCCCAACACCCTCGCAGCGTCGACTCAGAAATGGACAGCCGGGCAAACCCAATGAGCATCATTTTAAGCAACACAAGCTACGGCACCACACCCACTAGCACTGGCATTGGTAGCGGAACGACAGGCAACAAAGCTCATCATGCATCCACCACGCCTGGCTCTGGTACCCATCAAACCGCAGGCCCTCACAATTTCAATTTACTCAACGAAGTAGATCCACGGTAAGCTCTAGGAGCCAAAAAAGTTCTAGAACGGTATGATTGATATGTTCATACATCGACTCGGATCTGGATGGATCCAAGACCTACGGAGGCAGTTCCATATACAAGTGGTCTGCCATACTTTCCACGGGGTCATTGTGCACTGCATGGAGCTGGTAAAGATATGCTTCGTGCTGGCTGGTGTCGTCCCCATCACGGGAGCGGGTATGGTAGCGGTCGTCTGCAATGGCTTCTAGAAGCATCATTCTCTCCTTTAATTGTGTCCTTGACGCTTCTTCCGTCATGGCATTGGGCTATGCATGGCTTTCAACACACTCATGATCCTTCCGAACACGAATTGTATTACGGCTTTGGTTGGTGCCTGCTGCATCACCTACGTAGGCAGACGAATACAAATCAGATTCGCAGTCTAATTCTTCCAGTTGGTGTGTTTCTGACCAAGTTATCGCTTGAGTGTGTACGCCTCCGCCGTAGAACCCACTGGTCCCAAGCTGAAATTGTCAGGGGCCTTCTATGTAATACCATTACTTGCGGAGTGCCGCAATCGCCAAAGGAATGAAGCTGGCTCATTTCTCCGGCGAATGCGTTCTGGTTTAACGACCCCGTGACCGCCCTCACCGCCAGCCGCGTCCGGCATGGCGTCGGACATCTGCCAGCCTTTCGACAGGTATAAAGACGCTTGTCCCCCGCCGCTTTTCCAACAAACTCTCCCCTCCCCTTTTTCCCCTGTCGCTCTTCACCTTCCTGCACTGCCGCCTCGTGCCTCAGGCCGCGTCGAGCTCCACTTACTCCCTGCCAGGCCCCCTTGGTCCCCGCAGAACCGATACGATGCGGCCAGTGGAGATGCCTCGGCAGCATTGTCTCGTCGACTGTCCGACCCTTGCGTTGACCCTTGGATAATGACGCCGGTGAAGCGCCCGGCGTTGCAGCAGTCGCTACTGGCTTAGTGACGCGACGGCCTTAGATGCAAGACCACTGCTCCCCTCCTTCAAGCCTCGTTCACCAATTCATCACACCTCCTCACATCTCCACCGCGGTGGCCCCCTCGACTCCTCAGCTCCCCCCCGGACTCTCGATGGCCTCTGATAGCCGATTTGTAGGATCTCCTCGATCCGACCTCTCTAGCACCGTCTACGTGCTGACGTGGTCGACGGCGCTAGGTGTCCGTTCGACGCGTCTGGTCTCATATCGGCGTCTAGAAGGCCTAATTCAACTTTACGACCCGACCACTCAGCTCGCGCGCCAACCCAAGGACAAATCCGTTCCCCTCCTGCGTCTTTCCCTGCCGCCCTCTTTTACCGGGAGGACATAGGTGATGAACCGCGCTGCGCCCACCAACGCAAACTTGATGGACCAATTATCAACATGTCTCGCGCCGCTTTGTCAACCGCCCCATGCTGTCGCTGCCTGGCGCCTTTCTCCGGGAAGCACTATCGTCCTCCCGTGCCCGGCTTGTCTCAAATGACAAGGCCATCAGCGGCACGGTTGGCAACTCATCGCTGAGATGCTACAGAATGTGCCACGGTCATAACCTTCTCGTCCCCTCACGTCCGACTGGTCTTCTCCCGTTCAGGAACCTGCTTCTCTCGTTGGGGCGGAGCACTGACTCACAACCATCATGCGACCGGCGGCGGGCTGAAGGAATCCTCCAATCAGAAAAATACCGCTTCCTGTCCACTGGCTCGAGACCGACCATGAGATATGAGCCGGCCAATCCATCCCGTCCTCGAGTGTGGGGCCGCTGTTGCCCGTAACATGTCCGATGTGGAGCGTCACACGAAGCTTTGGCGGGCCGCGGATAAGCCGGACACAAGCCGACGATTCCGGGCGAAATCAATGGGATAGAGGAGCTACCGCCGCAATGGCGAGGGTTGGAAGGGCTATGGTCGGTCATGCGCTGAAAGGTGGACGCGCCGCGGTGCGGCGATTACATACAAACTTTCTTACACACTTGGCGGGAGCGGTTAAAAGATCTCGGGGGTGCATCTTCCGCACGGGTAGGGCGGGGGAGGCGGCAGCGGCGTGATGGGGGAAGTCAGCCTAGCGGTCAGCCCCGGACATGGCAGGCGACAGTGCAGCGGATGTGCCATGGTTGGTGAGCCGACGACGAATTGCACTGAAGGCGGCAACCGCTCGCAAATTAATTGGTGGATATTTACACAGGACTAGTGGACAGGAGCGTAGAAGGGAAGTTATTAAAGCCCGCGCCGCCACCTGTACCGACCAACTATGCCTCGCATTCCTTATTCCTCTCTCTTGACGAGGAACACGGGCGGTGTATACTGCTTCCGGCCATAGATCAGATAGTACACCGTGGCGAACAGGATCATGCCGCCGAACATGAGACTGCTCCAGTTCATCGTGCTGGGGACGACGGGCGTGGTCAGCGGGAAGAAGACGAAGACGAAGAGCGGGCAGAGGAAGCAGAGGGCGGCGATGTTGATGGCCATGCCGAAGCGGCCGAGGGACCAGCGGCGCGGGGGCAGAGGCTGCCCGCGGATACGCTTCAAGAGCACGCATGAGATGGAGACAGTGTACGAGCATAGGAGGGCCGAGGTGCTGAGCGTGGTGATCGCGAGGAGCGCCACTGTGGAGCCGATGTTGATGAGGGAGAGGATGATGGTGACGACGACGGTGACGCAGACGGCGTTAAGGGGGATATTCCAGCCAGGTTTGACCTGAGCGAGGGTGTTAGCCAGTGTGGGAGGGGGGAGAGGGGTGAAATGAATTCTCCGCTTACAATTGCAATGGTGCTGGAGAATGGGAGGCCTCCGTCACGGGCGAACGACCACAGTTGGCGGGAGGAGGTGGCAATCACGCTAATGACGCCGGAGGTGAGGACGACGATGATAATGGTCGTCATCACGTTGGTAGCGGTGTAGCTCTGGGTGGTGTTAAAAAAGATTTGGATGAAGGGGTAGCCAGTCGGGGTAGCGAGGACGGCATTAACGTCGCTAACGGTGAAGCATAGCGTCACGACCATCACGAAGCCGAGGATGCCGTTCACGGCGACGCCCGTTGTAATGGACCGAGGTAGGGTTTCGGAGGCATTTTTGATCTCCTCCGCTGCGTTTTAGTCAGCACTGTCCATTATATCAAGATTCCGCCACCTACACATATGAACGGGGCAATCATAACTACACATAGCCGCAGTTGTCCCCGATAGGCCTACCATGAAAGCGGTGCCGGTAGAGCTCCAACCACCGGCATTGGTGAATTGGGTGAAGATATCGTGGGCATTTGCGCGAGGCGCCAGCACCCACAGCGGGATGATTATGGCAGAGAAACCGACGACATAGATAACCAAGATTATACTCTCCAAAATAGGAAGTTTCTTGGCTAGGAAGGTATTGAAGATGACGCAGAAGACAGCAATCGCTATAACCAGCATTGTCCCGTGCCAGCGCTCGAATACGTAGCTAGAGTTGTTGAGGACCATAAGGCCTTGGATTATTGTGCCGGTCAGGAAGGCCGGGGCCGCAACGCCACACTGCCATCCGGTCGCGAGGAGATAACCTGATCAGCCCGAGTAAGCCCCCGCAGTCTACACATGTGGGATGGAATACGTTACCGATAATATAGCTGAGGAACTTTTGTATTCTGGGTGGAGCGAATTCCGAGACCCAATGATACTCTTTTATTCTCAATCAGCACCAGCACTTCCTACTTTGGGACAGGGTCCAGCGCAAGACAAAGACTGGCGGAAGAAATCCAATACAACATAGCTAGAGAGATGCTGCGACTGGCAGACTGTTTAGGAACCCGGGCCAACTAAATTAGAAAAAGAAAATATTTACTTACGACCACCGGAAGTTGGCGCCCTGTTGGGATGGGGTGAGCGACTACGTTGACGCGAGTTGGAGCTGGGAGGACTCACATGGAAGCCATTTCTGATATGCTCAAATATACCATTGTGTAACCGAACCAGACCACGATAAATCCGTAAATTAATCCCGCGGTGCCTCCATCGGTCAAACCAAAGGAGATCAGCCTAACAGTCGGTCAGCATTGGGCGCGGAGTGTGGGTGGATCGTGCAGCTCACGTCAAAATAAATACCCATGTGCCGGTCAGACCGCATCCAAAGCCGACGACGGCGACGAATCCAAAGTTCCTCTACACATCGTCATTTAGGGCGTTTGGTCGACTAGGGCCGGGGCATTTCTTACACGCAGCACCTGTGTCCTCCCCAGGACGGTCATATCGTGTTGATCGGCGATGGTTCCCATGTATTTGGCCTCGACGTGGCTTCCATCCTGAGGGAAGTTGTCGTCGTCATCGCGAATAAAGGTGCTCTGTACCTGGGTGTCGCCGCCATTCTTGACAGTTCCGAGTGAGATGTTTTCCGACGCCATGGTGATTCCGAGAGCGTCACGAGGATTTCAAGGCGGAAAGGTCAAGGAAGCAAGAAGTGGACGCTCGACCCAAATGCTACGCAGAAGGGAAAAAAAGAAGAGCGAGTGGCATCAACACGACCTAGGAGTGGTCTCGCGCCAAATTGGGTGCGGGCGCGGAAGAGCAGCATGGGTGGGGCAACCAATCAGACGCGGCGGGGCGCCGGATAGGCCTCAGGTAGCGCGGAGTGGCTTTCTGCCGGGATCTCAAAGGCCTGCACGGGCCGCTCAGGCCGGCTCGGGGCCCCACACAGCCCAACTCATTTGAGGGAACCTTGGCGCGGTTAGTGCTTCCCAGCTTCTTGGTCTCAAAGCGGCCGTCATCCTTAAATGATATCCGTGAAGATCCGCTTGCCAGACCCCTTCATCACGCTTGAGAGGACGTTGGCTTATTGTAGGCCATGATCCATTCGGCCGGACCATCAAGCTCGGGCTGGACGAAGCGGACATCGTCAGGGGCGGCATAAAGGAGATTTGGCGGCAGTGAGGAGCATTGCATGAAACGCCGAGAACCCATCAACTGGTTCATTGGCAAAGCGAGGATTCATGAGTATGGCCGGCAATGACGTATCCAGGTCTTTGTTGGAAGGGCAAGTCATGTTTAGAAAAGCCCAACTCCAATACTACTATCCCCCCCTTGAACAAACCAAGGTGGAGACAAAAATGCAGCCACTTTCCGAGGACACACCGCACTCTTTACCGCTTTCCTAATAGGAATTACTTTGTAGGTCCACCCTTTGCATTAATCACAGCTTGACAGCGCCTCCGCCAACTATCATCATATAAGCTTTGGATATAGCTGTCAGGAACTGCTTCCCAAGCTTCCCATAGGAGTGCTGTCCGAATCATAAGTCTGAGGTCTCTAGGTTGCGCCGTGTAGGTGGAGAACCGCCTATGGGTTGGGTGGATTGGGAGGACTGAGAGGATTGAGTCTTGAGTTGCCTGACTGTGAAGTGTGTGGTACCTCAGAGGGACCCCTAAGGATACGCTGTAAGCCCATTAGATCTGTAACGTCAATTACATTCTGCCGGCAGTTTGACAGTTTTATCCAAATGAAGGTGCGATTCTAGAAGATTCAGGACGATTAATTGGTTGACGTACCCTTGCTGTGGCCCTTGCAAGAGTGGGACAAAATGTCTCCACCTTGGTTTGTTCAAGGGGGGATAGTACTGAACTTTGTACTAGCGTCGGTTCGGCTGCCAATTTCCGCAGGTTATCTTCGATCACCTCCTCTGAGATAGAGGATTCAACCCATACAACGATCCCTGACGTGTGAGGTTCAACAAATACCTACTATACAGGAATTAGCGGCGGCGAGGCCCTGCGGGAAGCGATATACCTGGTGTGGAACGGCAGGATCGAATGCTCACCTTGCGGCATACAAATTGTGAGAGTGCGGAGATGGGGAATCGGCAAGGGCGAGGGCGATTTTGGCACTGGCACTTTTTACATACTGTACGGAGTATCTGCCGCCATGACCCCGGGGGTCAGCCTGCGGTACGGAATAGGCCGAGGAAAAAAAAAATCGACCTCGATCCGCGCCAAAACGCTAGTTAGCTGCAGAAGGCCATTCGAGCAGTTAGCTTCGTTTATCATTGACGGATGCACGGTATGAAGAAGCTTTTCAGTCAGTCATGGGGATATCGCCCTTCGTTCATTGTGTATCCCTCGGCCCTCGCTCCCGTCTTTTCTTGTTTTTCCAACATCGACCTTTTCTATCCTCGCACCAAGCGACCATCGTTTTAAGCCCTCCACTGCAACCATCCGAGGACTTGAAAGTGAATTCACCAAAAGTGTTGTTGATCATGCCGAGCCTCAGACCAGTGTCATTATAAAGGGCTGACCAGGCGCGTACCGCCCTTTCGGAGAAACCGAGAGTCAGGTTTTGGCCGATCGGCAGTGAAGTGGTGATGTTTGACAAACTCCTTATTATAACCTTGTCTCCAGACAACCAGGATCAAATCTTGGGATGCATTATTGATAAATATGTTCTGGTAGACGCCGCCGGTGCCCAATCCAAACTTCGCCGTTACCAGCGTACGAGTTTTGTCCAAGGGCGCTGAGTGACAGAGGGCCGCTCTGCAACTTGGCAGTATCCGCAGGCGTCAACGCCGAGTCTCGAGCGCTGTTGGAGCTGCCAAAGCCAATTAGCATGTGTAGAGCAACCAGGTCTAGGTAAACTCATTCTTGCGCATGTGCACGTGGCTTAAAGGGGTAGCGGCGGCCTGTCCGATGGCGAGAGTGGTCAGCACTAGGTGGAGAATGAGCAACGCATTTTGACAGGCGTTGGGTTGATTGTTGAATCGTCGCTATAACTTGAGGTCGGATAATTCGGGTGCCCGCGAAGGTTCTGCTTGCGCCCGCGCAAGAATAATCGTGGCCGTAAGATTGGGAAGGAGCGTGAAGAGTAGAAACCGATTTGGGGATCTGGAACACTGCGTAAAAGAGCGGACGCGGGTGTTTTCTGCGGACGTGGATGGGACAGTGTTACTGCGAAATCGAGGCCTAGAGTCTGGTGGAAAGGGTGCGGAAAACAGCTCCCAAAGTCGCCGTTTTCTGTCACCTTTTCATAGGAACATAGATGCAAGCGGCTTATTCCTGAATTAGTTCGGAGTCATTCAGTGTACCTAGCTCTCATATCGTGACGCGCTCTAGTCACAGCCTAATCTAATCTAATCTGATCAAATCTAATCAGAACCCCTCTCACGTGAAGTCGCGATTTGTTCGCTGATTCTTGGCGCATCGCGATTCTGCCTGCTTGTAGAGCGAGACTAGCCCGGATTTCGTGACATCTGGTCATTTCCAGAACCCTGTCTACCTTTACAGTTAGGTGGCGGCTCTTTGTCTGATCTAAATGACCCTGAACCCTCATCACTGAACAGAGCCTTGATTTCAACCCGATACCTCCCAATGACCTCACTTTTCCCTGAATCACCAAGACATCAAAATGGCAGACAAGGAGGCCACGGTCTACATTATAGATGTTAGCCGGTCCATGGGCAAGAAACATTCAGGTCGAGAAGAGAGTGACCTTGAATGGGCTATGCGGTATGTCTGGGACAAGATCACAACCACCGTAGCAGCAAACAGGAAGACATTCAATGCTGGTGTCCTCGGTCTAGGCACAGATGAAACCAAAAATGAGCTTGAAGATGACGAGGCGTACCAACACATTAGCGTTCTTCATCCGATATCTCAACTCCTTATGCCTGATGTGCGTCAGCTACAGGCCGCTATACGACCAAGCAATACCGATGATCGAGACGCCGTCTCCGCTTTGATTTTAGCCATCAACATGATCATCAAGCATTGCAAACAACTAAAGTGGAAACGGAAGATTGTGCTAGTCACCAACGGATCCGGACCTATTGACACTGATCCTGACAACGCAAGAGAAATATCAAAGAAGATCAACAGCGACGGCATGGAGCTTGTCGTGCTGGGCGTTGACTTCGACGATGCCGACTATGGCTTCAAGGAAGAAGGCAAATCACCAATGAAGGCCCATAACGAAAAATTCCTCCGCAACCTTGTAGAAGAGTGTGGCGGCACATTCGGCACCATCGCAGAAGCTATCGACGAACTGGATATACCGCAACCGAAACTCACTAGGCCTGTGCATACCTTTAGAGGACAATTACGGCTAGGAGACCCAACACAGTACGACACAGCTCTCTGCATTGATGTGGAGCGATATCCGCGGACGATGATTCGGAGGCCGGACTCAGCTAGCTCATTCACGCTGCGATCTGACCTGGGAGGCGACTCCATGGCATCGTCAGTGACACTCGCACCTCAAGACGACCAACCGGAGGGGTCAAATGATAATAACCTCTTAACCAATGTTCGAAACCTCTATACCTATCAAATCAACGACCCAGAAAGCGAAGATGGCAAGCGGGCAGTCTCGAGGGAGGAGCTTGCAAAGGGATATGAGTACGGCAGGACAGCAGTGCACATCAGCGAATCGGACGAGAACATTACGAAACTAGAGACAGAGGCTGCAATGGAGATAATTGGTTTCGTATCTAGCAGTGAGGTAAGTCGGCAATTCGCCGTCCATGACGCAAACGCTAAGGTTTACAAGTTCGAGCGGTACATACTCCTGGAACAGTCAAATATCGTCATCGCTCAAAAGACGAATGAGAAAGCTATCATTGCTCTCTCATCTTTGATTCACGCTCTGTATGAACTAGGGTCCTGTGCGATTGCCCGGGTGGTGAAGAAGGATATGGCAGAGCCGTCGCTCAAGATTCTGTCACCCGAGGTGAAGCCGGACTACGAATGCCTCATCGAGAATGACCTGCCATTCGCTGAGGATGTTCGATCATACCGATTCCCGCCACTAGACAAAATCGTCACTGTCTCTGGCAAAGTCGTGACCCAGCACCGCAATCTACCCAGCGACGATTTGCAAAGTGCTATGAGCGAATTCGTTGATAAGATGGATCTTTCAACCTTGGGGACTGACGAAAATGGTGAACCTGCGGAGTACATGGCTATGGACGAGACATTTTCGCCGCTATACCACCGAATTGAACAAGCGAAACGATGGCGAGCTGTACATCCGAAGGACCCAGTTCCGCCCATTCCAGAAGTGCTCATAAGGTACTCAAAACCACCAGAAGACTTGCAGAACAATGCCCAATCCACACTGAAACGGCTCATGAAGGCGGCAGACGTGAAGAAGGTACCACCTAAGGTCAAAGGACGGAAGCGGGATCGGGAGATGGACAAGCCACTGTCAGGTCTCAATGTCGAAGACCTATTTAGAAAGGAAAAGAGAACGAAGATCTCTCCTGAGAATCCAATACCTGAATTCAAGCAAGCGCTGGCCATCACTGACAGCTTAGATGCGGTGAAGGACGCCGTGAAGCAGATGACGGCTATTGTCGAAGACCAGATCAGGCACAGTTTCGGTGATAGCGCCTATGAGCGGGCAGTAGAGGAGCTAGGAGTGATGAGGCAGGAAATGATAGATTTGGAGGAACCAGGACTTTACAATGACATGCTGAAGGAGCTGAAGAGGAAGATTATGGCGGAGGAGCTGGGAGGGAACAGGAGGGAGATGTGGTGGTTTATCCGGAAGAATAGGATCAGCCTGATTGACAAGAGGATATCTCCTGTGTCGGATGTTACTGAAGAGGAAGCCAATGCTTTCCTGCAGCCGACTTGACGGTATTGAACGTGTGTCGGGATTACGGTGTTGTGGACAGTGTCAGGTTCCACGCGCATATCCCCAAGGAGCCACATCATGTACTTTTCGGCCAGTGGCCAAGGTTCTACTTCTCTACTATCTTCGGGTCCTACGTCACTTCTTCCCTCCTTTCACATATCTGACCCATCCGAGAAACCATCCCTCACTCTATGTTATTTGCAGACCGACAACAGAGTCGGCACGGGCTCCCACCTATGACATCCTCGGCCCCCACGTCGTCGAGAGCCGTTGCTGGGGCTATGTTGTTGAATTGAATAAGTAGGTAGGTAGTCGATTGCAGATAGCTGGAGAAAATACTTTGTAGGATAGTAGGTTATAGTAGGAAATTCATAGTATACATTGATTTGTTACAAGATGTGCTCATCGCCCTCCCATGATTGTAAGCCGATAGGTGTATGACCAGCAACCGTTCGGCCAGCGCCCCAAGTCAATGTTCACTATGCATCAGGGCTGGGCTTCCTAGCAGCCGAGGATATATAGACAAGGAACCTCATCCTCCTTTCTCGCTCGCGAGATGCACAGAGTATTCCGAAGCAACCGGACCAATGCATCTCAAGAACGACAAATCAGCCTAGTTCCACCCCTGAGAAATTGCGGTTTCTTATCAGCACAGCCCAACGTGGGCCATTACATCTCACCTCTCCGGATAGGTGAGGGGTTTCTTCTGGGAGCCACAGACACACCTCTGGGAAGGCGTGCGTTAGAACGTCGCTAGCATTTCGGAGAGATTCGGCAATTGCGTGTATCGAAAAGAGTGTGTACATGACGTTCATGATATCTTGCCAATCCTCTTCTTAGCAATGTTTAATTTCCCTTGCACTCTGTCTACATCTTCATCCACCATTCTCAGCATTTCATTTTGCACCTCCAACTCCTGGTTGATGGCAATACCCAGTTCCCTCTGTCGTTGGATGATCTTCCTCAACTCCTCGACGTCCATATCTTGATCCGCCATTTTCTGCTTCTGCAACTGCAGCACACCGCTGTTGTCTAGCTCCTTGGTTTCAGCGGTCTCTTTGCCCAGTATTCGTCCGCCGGATTTCGGTTTCAACCCTACCAAGTTCTGTTTCTCTTGTATTGAAGCAACGGCATTGTCGAGCTTTGACTTTTGTGCCATCGCACTGAGCAAATTCTCTAGACCCTCCTTTTCCTTCTTGGCGTTGGCGATCAGATCCTTCCTCCGCCTGACCTCTCCCTCCCCGAGCTTTCCACTACCCCAGCTATCACTCCTATTTCCTTGAATATTCTTCAGCCCTTCCTCCAGTGCCGTAATCATAGTTCCCGCTTTGACAAGGCAGGCTTTGGCGCCTGCACTAGCTTCGTGTTGTTTTTGTGGATTGTCTGCTTGGTCTCGATTTGTAAGGTTCAGTCGCGCGTCATGTAGCTGTACTTTCAAGTCTCGGTGGGCATCGAGCCATAGCGCTGGGTCCGTGATTGCCGCACCGCCGGCACCAGGACCGGAGATGACTGAATGTAATGCGCCCGCCTTGCTCGATGTTTGGCTTCCATAGGAGCTAGGTAGATTCAAAAATGCCCGCCACGCGCTACACGACCGCCATCGCGCGTCATTTGACTCGTTGATGGTGCGGAGGTAAGCTTCTAGGTTCTTGCGCCGCTCCTCGGTTAGTTCAGGGTTGGAGACTGTTCGGGAGAACCAGGATTTGCCGGGCAACGTAGCTGGTGGAGAGGAGCCAACTTGGTCTGAAATGCACGTATGAAGCGTGAGAAAGTCTGAGTAGCGTTTCTGGACAGTGAAGGAGCGCAGCGGCAAGCGAAGTGTGATGTTGTAGATCGTGTAGGGTTTCGAGGTGGCTGAGACTGTTGTATTGGGGATGGATATTTCAATTTGAGGAGCCATGAGACAGGTAAGTGTAAGTCCTTTTACAATTCGAAGAGTCGTCCAGCTAGATGTGCGATGTTTGCTCTGCACCGTTCAGAATATGTCACGGGTGAAAGAGAATCGTTGCTCACACGCCTAGAACTCAGACACCCGCCTGGGGGGTACGTCACGCTCTGGCGCGCCGATCCTTGGAGCCTCGAATTCGCGTCCAACAAATGCATCCCAGGCGTTTTCTAGCGGGGTCTGGCTTCAGAATGTGGATCTTCGCCATGCTTCTTTCTACTTCAAATTTCACTTCGAGGCTCGCAAGGGCTATAACTGGGATCCTGCAGCACATGTCACCCATTGGCACACCTAGAATTCACCCGTCTATCAAAAAAGCCCCGCCATGGCAGGAGTTCCACCCAAGCTCCCTCCCCGAAAGCCACCTCTGCCTCCTCGTGACAGATCTTCCTCTCCTTCAGCGACATCGGAAGCCTCACACTCATCTGTTTCGCTACGACCAAGAGCTGATACAATACACTTGACACCATACAGACGGCCACGATCTCAATCCCCAAGCAACGAAAACCATGTCCCAAACGAGCCACCACCACCGTACCAAGAGCAATGGAGTTCTGGCGATCCACGGTCGTCGTCAATGCACTCGCTCCTACCCGTCGAGTCCGTCAATGAGACTCGCCGAAAATTACTTCTCATATACATACATGGTTTCATGGGAAATGAGACCAGTTTCAAGAGCTTCCCTGCACATGTTCACAATATCCTGACGTTGACGCTGGCCAAGTCTCATGTTGTACATACTAAGATCTATCCTCGCTATAAATCTAGAAGAGCTATTGATTTTGCCCGGGATGACTTCAGCAATTGGTAGGGACCTTCTTTGAACCTTTAAGCATTCGTTGACTGAAGCAGGCTTTTCCCCAATGAATCGCCCACAACTGATGTTATCCTACTTGGTCACTCTCTGGGCGGGATCCTTGCAGCAGAAGTGGCATTGCTACCTAATCACAACCCCCATAACCCCGAAATGCGTCATCATCGCATACTCGGTATAATTGGTCTCGACACGCCTTTCCTGGGCATGCACCCAGGGGTGATCAGTACCGGTATTGGAAGTCTGTTTCGCCCGGCTCCGGAAGAGAATGGGCTTTCGCCTGTTGCAAGTACCAGCACTTCCCAATTGAGTCCGTCTGATTCCACCGTCTCTGATCCATTTGATGCTCAACAAACTGGACCCAACTTCAATCCCGCTTTCGAGAACGACGTTATCTGGAACCCTTCGAAGAAATACTGGGAATCGGGACTGCACTTCGTCAAGAAGCATTCGGATGGCTTGTTCAAAGCCTCAATGCAGTACGTCACGTCGCATCTCGAATTTGGAGGTTGTCTTGCAGATTATCCTGGACTGAGATCTCGATACAATCACATCAGAGATCTCGAAGACGTTAACGAGTTGGAACAACATCGAGATGCTCAGGGACGACCCTACCGGAGAGTACGATTTGTGAACTATTACTCCGCAAGTACTGGTCGACTGAAAGGGCCGAAAAGAAACGAAAGCGCGACCTTGACACCTCAAACCACACTTTCTACCGAAATGCAAGATTTGAGCCTGGCATCGTCAAATGCGACTGAAGGCCACAGTAGTGGTGGGGCAACGCCGTCAAGTGGCCCTCGCCTCTCACTCGAAGAGCATACCGAGGGGGGATTTGTCTCAAAGCCTCTTGACGAGATGACAGAGATCGAGCCACGTCCTATGGATCACTCAGATGTGGAGGAGCCTATGCCAGAGCCAGAGAATCTGACGCTCAACGACTCAATAAAAGACAATACGGAAGAAACGCCTCAATCATCTAATACCAACGCTCCGAACGAGGCAGCTCTTCCCGAAGATGTATCGGAGACTGATTCTCTTCCCCCTATTCCACGTCTACCGCATCGCCCAGCTCCTTTTGATGGCAGCAAATACACTGCCAAAGACACGCTCAAAATAGCGGAGAAAGAACACTCACGTCAAACCAAAGCATATGAGAGAGCGAAGAAAGATCGCGAGAAGACGATTCGTGAGCGTGAGAAGATGCTCCAGAAGCGGGAAAAGGCACTTTTAAAGGAGCAAGAGAAGAAAGAAAGAGCAATTCTGAAGGAACAAGAAAAGCAGGCCAAGCTCGTCAAGAAAAACCAAGTCGTGGAAGAAAAAGAGAGGTTGAAACGAAGTGCAACCTTAAACCCTGAGACTTATGACAAGCAGTTGCAACGGGATGCGGAGCTTGATGGAGCAACTGAGGAGCAGGTTCCGAGAAAGAAGCAGCGGGACCGAAAATTCTGTGCGCTGCCGGCAAAGGATCCCAAGACCGGGCTAAGAGATTCGACTTGGATTCGGGTCTACATGGAAGGTGTAGATGAGGTTGTGGCGCACACAACGCTCTTCTCTGGGGTGGGTGAAGCGTACGAGAAGCTTGTTGGCGATACCGCTAGCAGAATTGAAGAATGGGTGCATGAAGATCAAACCAAACGAATTGTACTCGGCGAAGAGACGAATGTCGATTGATGAGAAATGATTGACAAGATACCCCAATACAGCATTCTGGTGCTCTTGTAAATCTTTGAAGGTTTCGGGCACCGATTCTAAATTCTGTTGTTAATTGGACACATATCTACAGCTGACGTATTGTGCTCATCCAACTCCTGTAGGAGCAGTTGTCTTCCCGCTGACCGGTCCTGCTGTTCCAAAGTTTCCACTAACAAACACGACGAGGACAGCAGAATAGGCTGCGCAGGCAGCGAAAATCTCTGATCTTCTCGCATTCGTCAAAAGCCCAACGCAAAGTGCGAACGCTACTGTATAGCCAGCAATGAGTCCAAGTCTTCTTTCCTCGTTTGTCACATAGAAGAGGTTGAATATGGCTCCAAAGAGAAGCACCACAGCTAGTATGACGTTGATGGCTCCAACGAAGAGATATATACGATTGTCGGAGATGTAGGCTAAGGAGCCCGTTTTTATAGAGTGCTTAGTCTACTCATTATGTCAGCCTCGTTCAAGGTTGCCTTAGACAGAACACTTACTCTGAATAACCACGGGAAGTGTTGCCGGATTACCATTGTCAGTCGATCTTCCTCCGCCGGCCTGTGCAGCGCCATGAGGTCATCCCGGTCATCAAGGACCTTTGCACTTGGGCCACCTAGTGTTGGGAAGGGCTCTCCAGGGCTGTCAACATTGTGAAAGACATTGTAGAAGGCTTCGAAGGTGCGCTTCGAAGGCCGGCGCATCGACAGAAGCGTTGACTCGAGTATGACAGCTTCTCCTATGCGAGGATCAGACGATTCTGTTAACGAAATCCCCAGAGACACCACATACTGTACTCTTTCAACTTATCTCTGATCTCGAACACCAGATCTAGCCTCTTCTTCTCTCTCTCATTGTTCTGCTGTTTGGCCTTCTTTTTCAAGACTTGCCAATTTCGCGCGCTTTTCTTCTCCTCGCGGCCTCCATGCAAATCCTCGGCGTCGAATGCATCCTGTCTTTCCTCGAGCTCTTGCAATTCGCTTTGAAGGTACAGCAGATTGCGTGCCGACAGGCGGTCGAACCGCCGATATATCGCGGTGCTCTTGTCGCGATCGCTGGCGATAAAGGCTGCTAGTGAGGGGTAGCCCTTCACGTAAACGACTTCGAAAGCATCTTTCTCAACGTCGTTGACCATGTCTAGGGACACGTCCAACGCATTCTGCTGGTGCTTTGAGCACTTCTGGGAATAGTTGCCGCGAGTACAGCGTGGGATTGCACTTCCACTCTTGCCTTTGAATGCGTCTACACGTTATGGCGAGTTGCCGAATCACGAGGCACTCATTAGCGCGGAACGGCCAAGTCGCCCAGCCTCTGATCAATTTCGAAGCCTTGCGAAATTGTCTTCTGCATGCGTTCGCCTCAATTGTAGGGCTGTAGTAGGCGCAGCACTCGTCTCAATTTTCCTATTCCTAGATCATCGCACAAGTGATGTCTGTTCTTTGAGCTCGTGTAAACGTCTGAAGGCTGTTCCCTCAACCGCTCTCCATTTTCTCGCAGATTGTCTCGTGTTTCTCGTCCCTCACCGCAACTAGGATCCTGCTGGGGAGTTGGCCATCTCGCCCTGTGCGTGTCGCGACCTCCGATCGGCCAAGTTTTTTTGTCCCCAATGGCCTATTACAACGCGACCGCACGCTGATCGCCAACACACAAACAGTCTCTCCCAACACTTGACACCGCTATCCATCGTCAACTTATCTCCGATCTCACAACATGTGGTCGGACGAACCTGTTGAAGACCCTTACCTCGCTCTTGGAGTGGCGAAAGATGCGGACATCTCGGCTATCCGTAGTGCTCATCGCAAGCTAGTGCTGAAGTACCACCCGGACAGATTAAAGGGCGATGAAGAGCGGGCGGGAGGCAAGGATGTCTTCCAGAAGGTACAACAGGCCTACGAGCTACTCAGCGACCCGACCACGAGGGCGAGATACGATAACCGGGTGAAGTTGGCACAACTGAAGAAGGAGGCGATGACCAGAGATCCTTCACCCAGAACACCTGCGTACCCTAAATATCGGGACGGAGGAATATATGAAGAGCGTGCCCCTAATGCTTCGTATTTCGAGGAAGGCTATCGCTACTGGGAAGAGGAACCGCGAACGACTTATCGAATGTACGATGGTTACGAGCGAGAGAGAAGACCGGATTTGAAGGAGAGAAAGAGTACTAAATGGCCTGAGAAGCTAGCCAGTGGGTTGCCATTTAACAGTGCGCTCAAATTCGAGCTCAAGGCGCAGAAAGCAAGAGAAACAGTCAAGGAGAAGACAAGAGAGAAGGAAATCCATGTTCCAAGCGCAAAATCTAGAGATCGGGACCACCGGAGCGCTCGGATGGACAAGCAAAGCAGCAGGAGTCGAGCGTATATGGAAGATGACTACTCCAGCAGCAATACAACCTATGTTACGATTAGTAGACCATCACCACCTCGACCATCGAAATCCCTATCCAACTCCACTCCACGACCAAGATCGAAGCCGGAACATGCCAGAAGAAGCACTTCAACCCTTGATAAGGAAGACGAAGACGAGGATAAATGGCATAGTATCCACGGGAATGCCAAAGAATACATTGAGCGTTCACAAAGACCTGTTTTATCCGGTCCACCGATGATTCCTCGAACGATTAGGGGATTATCAGAGGACCGACAACCAGAACGAAAGAGTGGTAGTGACAGTGACAAGCGACCTCAGTCGTCAAAGGGCAGGAAACCATCCATTGATGCTCACGATCAGTCAGTGGGAATGCAACGGGTGGACAGTAGTTGGAATGCATGGCAAAACGAGACAGAGTTCCGTCCCAAAGACTTGCCCATTAATATCAAGGGGAAGAAACTCGATGCAAGTCCGGATACGGGCTCTGACGAGTGTTGTATGCCGAAGGATGTTGCGGACAAGCTCGGCCTTAAAGTGTGCCAGGAACCAAGTGATATCAAGTCTTTTGAGACGGGAGACGGCAGGATACTCAAATCGATCGGGCGAACAACCATAGACTGTTCTTTCTGGAAGGAGCCAGGAAGAAAAATGAGATGTGTTGTCTACGTCTTCGAGAAGCTCATCACTCCACTCATCATGGGTAGGAAGTTTTTGGAAAGCACCGAGACGCTGACTCGACACCAGAATAGGCTCGTCGACAGGCCTCCAAGAGCTGGAGTCTGCCGAGTCATGCATCTCAGTCGACCGAAAAGAAGGATGCGATGCTACATAGACTCAGATTTGGTAAACGCAAATCCGGATACAGGTGCAGAGATGGAACTCGTGTCTCCGGAATTCGTCAAACGGAAAGGCTATACAGTCACGGCGCCTGATGCCGAGCACGAAGAGGTACAATTCGTCGATGGCAGTACTGCCCGGACGCAAGGGCAAGTCACGATGAGGTTCGAAGCTTATGGGGATGCTCTTCAGGAAGCCATCCCGACCAAGGCTCGTTATCGAAAATTCTATGTCATCGACGGACTGACCACAGATGTTTTGCTTGGAGAGGACCTGCTGTACGGCATTAACGCTTTCACGGACCATGCTTCCTCCTTTATCGATATGGATGAGTTTGGTCTACCTCTCGAACTGAAAGGAATTGTTTGGCTTGACCGCGCAGAGCAGCGGCTGGCTAGGGTATTCGGCGGAGACATTTTAGATATGTCCGCTCAAGCGAGTCCAGGGAGTGCAGGTAAGAGATTAATCAGTAAATAGCTATGCCTAATTAGTAGTGACAGGCCAGACGACTCATTGACTAACATCTGCAAAAGCAACAGGCTTCGAACCACAATCGCGAATGCAGCGTTTCACCTCGCTAATCGGCAGAGCAACTGGTGCCAGAACTCAGGGCGAGGCCCACCGCGCCGCTCGTAAGTGATCATACCTGCTCTGAGCTGAATCATTTCCTGACAGTGGGACTAGAAAGAGAGTTGGATTTCGAGAGAGACATGGACAATCGAGACGCCCGGGAGAACGCCAGGCAAGAGGCTGCAGATCTCAGAATAGACGGGCTTGCACCTCACCAACGAGCTACGGCGGAGGAGCAAGAGGAGAGGATCAGACAAGCCTTTGATGACGACCAAAGGCAACGAAGACATCAGCATGAGGCCGCTCTGGCAGCTGCTGTCCATCGCGTACCTGTGCCAGGCTCTACTGGCGCTGGATATGGCGCTACACGCCCTTAACGGATGGAAAACTAGGACTGAAGTGGTTTCGAACCAGTTGAACAAGACTGGTGTTGCCTCTGGTTAGTGAGGATAACTGGGTTGGAAAGGAGTCTCAAGCGATTAGACACGGTTGCTAATATGGTCATCGGGAAAGCTGGAAAACATTCCGGTCTCAAGTGAATAGGCAATATATTTGTTAGATCGCACACATGAGGGCTGCATCTAGTTCATATGCGCTCTCCGGCTGCCTTCCAAATGGCTTCCCCACCAAGCTTCGGTTGACTTAAGAAAGGCGAATGGCCTGAATCACACGTCATGGTGGCAATCTCCCCGCCGGCAGTTTCAACCAATTCCTTCGGGCGTTCATCACGGCAATCCCTGATCGTTCGTGCACAGTAGATACGTGGTTGGAATGTACTTGTACGCTGCACACTTGAGGGATGACTTCAGTGTCGCAGCACTGTGGTGCTTGATCACGACTTTCCGCTTCTCAGCTTCTTCGTTTGGCAGATCTCCGTACAAGGGCTGCTATTGGGTCAATGTGGTAAAGAGAGTCACCCTGATCAGTCAGTATCTGGCTGCATAGTACCCATCAGGCAGATGGCGGGGCGAACTTCGAAGAGCAGTAAAAAGATTCATGGCACCTCGAATCTCAGTCTCGCTCTATTGGTAGGGCTCCTCGCATAATCCGCTACGCATATGCCTTTCGGTAGCATCCACACGCAGATGTACACCAATGCCACTACCCCTCCCTTAAGGCCTTTCCCTGGACTTTCGTCTTTTGCGAGACCTTCATGGCGTCACTCTCGGGATCTCGCCGGACGAATGCATGACTACCACGACGTCTCTGCCTGCTTCCGCTAGTTCAGAGAGGGTGGAGTGAACCAAAGCGGTATCCTCGTCTGTTGAAGTGACGGGTGGTTCAGCGCCAACACTGGGGAGTGTCTGAGCGGTGGTAGCATAGCCCGAGTCCTCAAGGAGCAGGATGATGACGTCGTAGCACGCTCCAGTGCGCCATGCGCCTGGAATTAAAACTATGTTTAGTTTCATGTTCATTGTGAACGCAGTTGCAAGGCTCGTCGCCATTCACTTATCGCTTTGAACATTGCTGATCACTTCCACTACAATTGCGGAAGAAAAGGTGGAGGACCTGCATTCAAGTAAAACCCATCAGAGCTTGGAGCCGGCTGTAACGACGTATGAACTTTGGTCATGATTGCGAGACACTTCATCTAAAATCGACTTTGTTTTCACCGCCGCATGGCATAGCAATGTGTGACGCTGAAAGCAAGGGTGTCCGAAAAAGAGAGCCCACTAGCGGCATGGTGCACTTGCTTCAATTTCACGTCTTGACGCAACAGATTAGACAAACCCTAAGATGAAACACACAAGAACCTAAGAGTGAAATCTGGTAAGCAGGTAGATTAGTATACTTGCGATTCTGATCTAATAAGGGGCCTAAAGCTCATTGGGCTTTTTGGTTGTCCTGACCGTCCTGACCGTCATTGACCGCCTTGAGCGGCCTCTCCCCCGCCTCTCTAAATCGACGTCTTCCCGATTCTCTTCTCACCTTTTCTTTCAAGCTTAGCCGCAGATCCACCTCCCAGCAACGCGATGCCGAGAATAGGCCATTTTGAGGTCAAAATCAAGGTTGAGGATACCTATCCTCCCGAATACGACGATGACGACGACGAGGCTGAGGCGTCTGAGTCAGTGACCACCAAGTACATCGAAGCGGTTCCAGGCGCAAAATTCGGCATCAGTTGTAAGGTCCTGCCCGGCTACTATTTCAATGAAGACTTCTTGAGCTTCCAAGTCTTTCTGGACGGCCAGAGGGCAGGTGGAAAGCATTTCTTGAAGGAGAAGCATAACAATCGGAGGGGCGAAGCGGGTCTGGTGGCACGTGCCTTTATGTACGGAAAAGATTATACGAAGAGTCTAACATTTAGATTCGCTAATTTAGAGACTCGTAAGTCAATAGTTCTTTACTTCTTCCTTGGTATTCTTATCCAATATAGCCCGAGACCTAGGATATCTAGGGAGTCGAACTACGCTCTTATGACTTGGGACGCTTCAGTAGCTAAAATCACATAGGAGAAGCACTTTCAGGAGAGGTGGTCGAAGATATGCGTGAAGAATATGAGAGCCTAGGTACCATATCTGTACAAGTCTGGCGCAAGCAAGACTTTGGATACCGGGCAAAAACCGCAGCCAGGGGTGTGAAAAACATCGGAGGAATTGATGCTGTTCCCGAGAAAGCATTGAAAGGTCGCGCATTGTCACTTGCAACAAGGTACCACTAATTCAACACAACTTTTGTTCCGCTACTCATAAGTGCACAGTCTCGAGCCAGACGGCGACGTCTGCCAGCAGCCCCGAGTTGTGATGTGCAAGCCGCTGGACGATCTCCCTGTAGCAACCTTCAACTTCAAGTATCGATCACGAAGTAAGTCGACCTACGGAATCCCACCGAAGACATCAAGAATTGCAGTGTAGGCTGATACATGGAATAACCTACAGAAGCTCTGCAAAGCTTGCTGATTTTACCACGATCTCCCTCTCCAGCCCCCATCGAGGAACGTCCCGTTGATCAACTCACACCAAAGGAACTGCGCCAATTGGTTGCGCGACAGAGGGTATGGCGCAGAAGTCCTATCGCAAGGAGGATACTCCGCTAACATTTCGACAGGACCAGCTAGTGACTGTGAAGCAAGAAGGCGAGCGGAAACCTATCAAACGCGAGCGGCCGTTATCGGCAACTCCTGCATCACACCGACCTACCAAGGTCAGCCGCACCGCAGATGGCAAGCTGATCTACCATTTGGATTCGGATGATGATGACGAGAAGCCTGCCACGAGCACTGAGAATGCAGTAATTAAGGATAAGGCTGGAGTTGGCGTGGTGGACTTGCTAGATTAGCGGGCGAATAAATGGGAAGGTGGAAAGTGATCTACAGTCATCAGTAGGAGTACCGGAGAATTGCGTCTACGGCGTCACTGGTGACTGTCACTGGAAGAGTAGACTCATCAGCGGCTACGCGAGATGAGCGAATTTCTACCTAGAAGAGGTCATGGCTGCTCTCTGCGATATGAGATGAGCTTAGAGTTCCACGACTGATTCGTGCACAATAGAATATTGATCAATCAATCTCCCAGCCCAGTCTTGAATCGCATCTTCCGCGCTTTGTGCAGCCAGAGCATTGAGCCACGCACCCAATCTCCGACCAGCCTTGGCAATCATCTCGTCAATGATAGGCACAGCACCCTCATAATACTCTCCGGCAAGGTCAACACCCTCCACACCTTCGACATCGTCCTTGAGTACATACTCGCACACGAACTTATTCGCATCACCAGCCCATAGCAGGGCACAAGTCTGCGCGTCCTCCAGATCCTGGCATTCATTCGTGAGACTGTTGCCAGGGTCGGCATCCGCTTCGTAGAGCCTCGTCGCCCATATCCTGGCAGCGACCATGCCATCGGCCCATCCAGCATACTTTTCCGGGATCTCAGTGTCCCATACAGAATGCAAGTTGGTCTGCCGCCCGTGAAACATGACATGAATTCCATTGCCGCCTCTATCCTCTGCTTCTGTGTGCAGAGGCTGGTGGATGTCTCCGATTAGGTGGAGGATCCATCGAAGAGCTTGGCCGCGGTCCCAAGGACTGAGGCTCGCGTCGTTGATGCGACCTGTTTGATTGACAAGCGCGCTCACGGCACAGCCTTGGGCGGGCAAGCAGTCACGTGTGAAGTTGAGTCCACATTGCCGCGGTGGGTCGTCTTGAGCGTCAATGTAGTGCCATGCCCGGGAGTAGGCGAAGCCAGGGATGTAGCGGATCTTGTCAGCCCAGAGAGCGGCTTCCGAGATGTCTTGGTGGTTGATCAGGTCGGCGACGAAGGTGGATGCTTCGGGGGTGAGATAGTGCGCTGCTAGGTATGCGACGGTACGGTGGCCGAGAGCGCCCCAGCAGGATACAAGCTGGCTGAAGGATAGCAATCCCAACGCGAGAATACCAAGGTACTGGGTCCGTTTGGCCATAACTAGAGCCTAGGGAAGTGCCAAAGGCAATTCAAGAAGCCGTGCTCACACGATAGGTTTTCGAAGAATGTGAGGGATATCCAGGAATCCCATAGGTGCCCTAGGAGGAGCAGCCAAATTTAATGAAGGTTGACACGGGGGATGGAGGGCCTTTAAGAATAGTAAACAAAGAGGCTCGGCGCCTTGTGCCAAGACTTAAGCCTGCAAGGGCGAGGGCGGGAGCGAGGCTGCATCTGTAAGGCAGTGGCAGAAAAATCGGCCAGGTGATGCCCGATCGACCTGATTTGTGACCACGTCAATGGCCAGGTGACAGCCAGCCAAAGTGTCACAGGTCGTCTTAGATGAAACGTGAGTAGGCAGATAGTGCCCTACTCTCGATCCATCGATAATGCGCGGGGCCTCAGGCTCGGGCCGTCCAATAGGCCGGTTAGTCTGGTCTGCAGCCTTTCGAATAGGCACGACTTCTGAATCGTCTCTGAGATTTACTGCTATTGCAACAAAATGGCCATCTTGAAGCCTTTCGAGTGCAAGGTCGAGGTTGGTGGCGTCGCCCTCGAGGAATACGAAGATGAAGACACAGAACAGCCCAATACAACGACGTCACTGACCAAGTACATCGAAGCTGTCTCGGGTGCTAATTTCAGTCTGAAGCTTACCGTTCAGCCTGGGTGGACGATGCAAGCTGACTTCATCGCTTGGTACATTGACTTGGATGGCAAACAATGTGGTGGAGGTATAGTCAAGGGTGAAAGCTACGATGGAAGCCAGAGCTGCACGTCCGTGCGACACGGTGTTGCAAGTGGAGCGGGCGACGATTGGACAGAGCGAAAATTCCGATTTGCAGACATTACCATCGGAGAGATGCCGGATGATCTGAACCCTGAAGAATTGAAGCAGCAATACGAAGCTCTCGGGAGCATCTCTGTAAAGATCTGGCGTATGAAGCTGCTTGAGATAAAGGATCACTTGGAGGCAACAAGGCATGACTCGCTTGGTACCGTATCGGAGAAGGCTCTCAAAGGGCAAGCCTTGTCCCTTTCCACGGAGTAAGTACTCAAAGCGCAGATTATTTGGCTCAACTAATTGCGTCTCACAGTCTTGGACCTTCTGAGCGGGTGCAACCACGGACATCATGGATTGGGCAAAAGATCGAACATTATCCTGTCGCTACGTTCCAATTCAAATATCGGTCTCGGGGTATGAATTCCATTTGCCCCACAAACATACATGCCTGATGATTGACCTGCTATGCAGACGCCCTCAAGCAACTCCTTGTCATTCCTCGCTCACCAAGTCCTCCGCCACTTGAAGAACGCAATCCTGAGGACTTGACTCCAGCAGAAGCCCGCGAGCTTATCCGCAGGCAAAAGGTGTGTAAAACTTTGTCAGTCGTCGCCGAAGGAAAGTTTCCGTGCTGATGAGGGACAGGCCAGGCTTAAGGAAGTCAATTCCGTGAAGAAAGAAGAGGAGTCATCCAAGAAACGGAATCGTGAGAGCACAATAGGACCTGCCCGTCCTACGAAAGTCGGTCGAACGGCACGAGGCCAATCCTATCTAGAATTGGACGATAGCGGCGATGATGCAAAGATTGTCAAAGTCGAGTCGCTCTCGGCTCGAAAGTCAGGAGCTCCGGCTAATATTGAGGTTATCGATCTACTTGACTAAAGCAGGCAGTTAATATGCAATGGCCGTTTGCATGGGCGGAGTAAGATCAGGGCTCGCAGCGGATGAGATTTGAGAGATGACATACGAATTGTACTTATAAGGGGACAGCGGTCAAGACTCTGCGAACTGCATACATGGAGCTTTCACCGCGGATGCGGTGGCAGTTCATTATGCATGGAAGAGGACATGGCAGGTGGCTCTCATGGTTTACCAGATAAGAAGAAAGAACAGTGCATCTCAGAAATGCCCAGAAATATTACTTTGCGCCTCTTCCGACAACCATTTCTTTCCCGTCTCTCTACCTTGGAAATGACGACGCCGAGATCACACAGCGCTTCCGGATCTTTCTATCTCCTCTCCAGACGCCCTTCAAATTTCTTGATGATGTCGCAGTGCGTGCAGAACACCTGCCGCTGTCACAGCCCACGACTTTTGTTGCATTTGAAGATTTTGTTTCTCAACGGCAACCTTCTTGTCCCTCTTTGTCACAACAGAATCTCCAACAGGAACACCCATCTCTTCTCGTTCGAACAGCTCTCCAGCATCATCTAAACCAACTTCTCTTGTTCAGAACATCTCCTACGAACAACATCGCAAGCTAGCCGTCGCGATGCCAACCCAAAATCATATTCAGGTGGCCATTGCTTGCCCGGCCGACGTGGAGACTGTCCAAGGAAAAACAGGCTTAACAACGACCCACAGCGTACTCTTCTTCGCACCAGAGTATGACCCCAATCATGACACCATCACCGGCCTTATCAATCCTGGTCGGAGCCTCTCTCCATTCGCCTCGCCTACTATTCCCCTAGCCTACCCGCTAGTCAAATTCATGCCCAGCGTCTCTGACAAGAACTACTGCGTCATCGTCAAAGTCCTACCCAGCTACGTCTTCGAGAACCCGGAGCACGACTTCTTGCGTATAACCCTCTACATCGACGGCCGGATGCGTGTTATCCGCACTATCTCTGAACAACAGATTATTCGCCATGGCTCAGACCGCCCGTACACTATTGCAATCTATGGCCAGGGGGAAGGGCGGAACTTCTATTGGAAGTCTATCATGATTGGAGTGGACGATGATGCTGAGCCACAGCCTCATGATGAATGGAACTATGACCTGGGCTCAATACAGGTGTATATCCATCGCATGAGAGCAGAAGAAAGAGAGGGGAGTGGAGAAGATGCTGACGACTCGGACGCTGTCGTGGAGGAGAAGGGCGAAGAGGAGGTAGAGGTGGACGCTGGGGCCTCTGGGCGTGTGGAGGGCGAGGAAGATGAGGATGAAGAAGAGGTCGAGGAAGACGAAGATGGGGAGATGGAAGAAGCCGAGAGAGAGGAGAGTGGGGAGAATGAGGAGGAGCAGGATATGATTCTGCATAAGATTGATGTCAGGAGACGCTGTCTCTCCCACTTCACCGCGTACGTCTGCTCCCGAGACATCTGTATAGTATGGGAATGAATATACTAACGTCCGCCTCGTAGCACCACCGAGCCCCAAGAGACTCTGCCTTCACTCGGCACTCAATCTGGGGAATGTGTTGATGGGGAGCTCTTCCTCATCTTCGACATTAGGTATCGCAACGCTGGTCAGTATCCCCCCTGTCCTGTCTCCGAGTTTGAATCACAAGCTAATGTTCACCCGCAGAGATGCTCCGCCGCGTCGCCGTAGTCCCGCAGTAGGCGGGGGAAGGGGAGGGTGGAAGGACGCCTCAGGGCAACGAGCCGGTGGACACAATTCTCCGACGCTCGTACAAATGCCCGTTGGGAGAAGTACGACTCATTTTGCCCGCAGCTTTGGCGAGATACCGGGAGTCCTAGTTGAATGAATTGATTGCTATGAAGACAGCGATTCCATTTCCTTATATGCAGTCTTTGCTCTCGTAGTGTGAACCTCGTCACTCCATAATACGCCCCGCAAGATACACAGCAAGGCCTCCCACCCTTCGATATGATACTCGCACACCATGGAGCGCATATTCTGCAAGTAGAAATCTCTCGTTTCACGATCCGCGGCCACTTCTGTCGCGCCCATCATCAGCAGCCACAGCAGTAGCCGGTACTCGCATTCCTCGAACGTGCTAGAGTGTGCACGAAGGTGCGCTGCAAGCTTCTCAGTCAAGACCGCTGTGCGTGTTGGTTGAACACCACAGCGTCGCCGGATCTCCGCCAGGAACAGGAGTAACCCCAGGCGGCATGCTTCTTCGATGATCACTCCTTGAATTGGCGGATCTAGATCGTTGGTGTGCATGGGACGTACGGTCAGCAGTTGGTGTATTATCGGATTTGTCCAGTCACCATTAGGCATAAATGGATGCTGATACTGACGCTGAATGGCCTTGGAATTGTGGGCATGTTTGATTTCAGCATCGATGTGTGAGATCCAGCCAATCAAGTCTTCGAGGTCGATCTGTAGCGCTGCACAGTATTCCGACAAAGGTGACCCCTCCGCTTGGAGGCTGTACGACGAAATGTCTTGCCAGATTCTTCGCTGCGAGAGGTGGTGTGGATAGGGGAATTGCGGCTCAATGTCCTGAGCGTAGGCGCCTGAAGTGTCGACCCTAGGCCTAGGTCAGCTGCTGATTTGCAGTGCTTTGATCAGTCCTCCACGCGCAGGATAATTTGCTATGCAATTTATCATACCACATTAACGTAAGACGCAGCTCCCTGTTCATGTCCAAAGCGCCAATTCCACCACGGAGCTCGATCATGCGTTTGACACCTTCCAAGTGGATTTGCCACTGATGGTAATTCCCCTTTATATGCTGATTTTTGCCGTCAGTCTGGTTCTCCAGAACACATGTCGAGCAAGCACACATTGTAGCAGATGAACCCTGCGATAGCTCCAATAATGCCATCAGTTACTTGATGCGCTACACGTCCAATTCTGTCATTCACACAATGAATCGCGAGATCGTAGTGAAGCATCTCTTCATTCTCGGCACTTGGCTGGCCTCCATTGGCGATCCTGGCGGAGTTGAGATGTGCGACGGAGTTGGAAAGAACGATATGAAACGCTGACGGGTCAGACAGTCCTACCGGGTACCAGATGTCTCTGAAAGCGTGCTGGTAGCCGTCTGGATCATAGAATACTAGTTGCAAAGACATATTAGCCGTGATCAACGACTTATGAGGTTCATGGGCCCTGCGATGGATTTGAAAATCATTTCCATGCATACACTAGCAGTATCTCATAGCCGTCATGAGAGTATCCAATGGCAGTATCGTGCTTCGCGATGCGCCCCTCATTGCCAACTGAGCAACTTACTGTGTGCAACTATTGCATGTTCAGATCGACCCATCGCAAAGGGATAATTGATAAACGGATCGATTTGGCCTGCTCCAAACCAGTCAAGCTTCGCAATTGGTGCTTCCGTCCAGGGAAATGGAGTTGAATTTTCATTTCCCGCCCTTTGGGGTCGTGGTGAAGTGTAGAAGCTGCCGGTACGAACAATAACGTGCGAGGAGGAGTGGCTAACACTAGAGTCATGACACCTGCTTTCACAGTTTTGTTGGCGATCTACAGCAGATGCCTCATCCTCTTCCACGTCGGTTGGGAGCAATGACGGACATGTCCAGTTGATTTGCGGAGGAACGACAAGAGGTACAATCAATGGCTTGCTCTTCTTGTTTGGGAGTCTCTTTGCTCTGCCGACGGCTCCCATCACATGCTTTCGTATTACTGTTTTGGTTGCTGGATCCCTCGTGGAAGCAGGATTGGACACTGTGATGAACTGGAATCGAGGCAGGCTATGAAGCCCTCCAAGGGTTTCTGGATCGTCTCGCGTACGGATTGCTTCATACATGATGCTTCAATGTCCATCTCCCTGGGCTCCTACTATAGCTTGGGAGATGACAAAGGTTCTCGGTGAATGTCCGCAGGGCTAGAGGAGACTTTATATTGCCATAAAGTAGGTCAAGCTTGTGAACTATGTATTGTATGTATTTGCAATCTTCGGATGCTGAATAATACCTTGGTGATTGATAAAGGGCCAATCGGAGCTGGATCCAGTGCACCTTTAAGGTGGGATAATGACCGAAAGTGCAAATTGAACCTTTTCAAGCCACATTACCAATTATTTTGGCGCAAACTGTCCCCCCGGGGCCCCTCCGCACAGGTGAAACTTGGAAGCCGTGAGTTGAGGGGCGATCCCTCAATCTCCCAGCCACGACCTGCCTCCCCCACGATCTCCCTCTCCCCCCAACAAGTCCTCAACAGCCCACGGATCCTCGCCAATACCGATCAAAAGTTGGCTCAACCCAAAATCGTGATCCGGCTGGCAACAATGGAGCAGGACTACCAATTCGCAGAGTTGTGGCGTGAGGCTTTCACAATATACAAGAAGCGCACAGGAAGGGATCTGCTCTTAGCAATCTCCAAATATCCGAGCCTTCAGAGTGTTGAGGGTCTTCAGCGGATGATCGAGCAAACGGACAAGAATTTCAATGCGTTTCGACATAGACACGCTCTCTGGGACTACCTTAGTCGTTATGAAGCCTGTACAGCTGTTCGCCGGGCTTACACAAGCCGGGATTTCACTTACGTCATTCACTCCTGGTAAGGGTTTTTTCATCTCGCACATCGTTTGACAAAGGCTTCATTAATGAGCCTGGGCAACGTTCATAACGATGAACTCCGGGCCTGAATTGGATGAAATGGCTAATAACAGCATCTACGGTCCTGGGCGCAGCGTTTTACCTGATCAGTGCAGCTAACGGAGTGACCTCTACGTATGACGCAATCGAGTCTCTTCTCAAAGATATTATGGCCGTCACTAGGCGCATTGAGGTGTATTCCAAGGATACTATGGACCTTGCTCTCCGCCAAATTGTGGTTGAGATCATCTGCAAGATGCTTGAGATCCTGGCCCGAGCTGGGAGGTTAGCGAAGCGGCCCAGACTTCTTGAATACGCATCTACAACTTTTCTTGGAAGAGATGGAAAGGTTCAGAGCTTGATGGATGACAGATGTCGAGGCTAAGATGGTCGTCACATTAATGAGTGCCACTACCCGTCAAATTGAGAGAACCGGCGAAGCTGTGTCTGCGACCACAGAAAGAACTGAGAAAGGTGTCTAGGGAAATACCATAACCCTTTTGAGAATCGAGGAGAGGTTTGACGAAGGTCGCCAGGAAGCGAAAGAGACCGAGGATTGCAGGAGCCGCAAGGACCAACCCTGCGGGCAGCGATGTGATGGAGCAAGACGATCTAGCGTCTTACCTACCAGATGAATGTGCCGGGAAGTGCGGCCGCAAAACCAAGACGTGGGCGACATACTACAGATGCGAATACTGTTACGACACCGGGTTCTGCGATGAATGCGTGAAGCTTGTCAAAGCTTCAAAACTACCCTTTCGTGTATGCGAGAGCAGTCACCCCTTTTTGCAGGTATATCCTATTGACTTGGACATGGCACGTGAGGGGGCTTCCGTGGATAATGGATTGGTCGTTCCGCGTGTGGAATGGTTAGACATGTTGCGGAAGGAATGGATGGCGTGACAAAGTATATCAAGTATATAGTCCCCGTGTCGTCCGTTCGCGCAGGCGTCCGTAAGAACATAACAAGCAGATGTTGTTAGCAATTGTTTCAATTTGCACTTTCGGTCATAATACCCCACCCTTAACCTTGGCACTGCACTCCCAAAACTTCCAAAAAAAATTTCTCGAAATCTTTTCTCTTTTCTCTTTTCTCCATCATCAGTAGAGGTTTACATACCATGTAAACATCTTACCGGAGCTCCACTACGGTGGCTTGCTGAGGGCTATTCTTGACTTGCGAGATTTGACTCGCAAAGTTACGCTGTGGATTTCCTTCCGTTCCCGGCTTCGCAGAGCAAAAGCATCGTCCTTTTTCCCAAATCATAACATGGCTGCGGTTTGCTCTTCTGCTCGCAGCTGTGGAGGAGGTGCTACAAATTCATAGTCAAAGTTCAGTTAATGGTCGAATTGTACAAGCCAGAGGAATATGGCAGCTTAGATGCGGCCTCACTGGAAGGGCTGAATGTTCGGACGCAGCTGTCGGACAACTTTAAGCGTGGGCAGTTGAAGCTTTACATGCTGTGATCGATGGTACCACTGCGTATGGCCACGTCGACTTCGTTGTTCATGTCTACATCTTGCAGGCGTCCACCTGCTCATGTCTATGCTGCGATCCAATAAAGACACCTCGCTATGCAATATCCTTCTATCTCCACATATCTTCGCGCATCTCGTCTGCTGTGCTCATTCTACCCCCATTTACGCTCTTCCAGCCCTGCCTGTCTGTATGATCTCCCCCGTAGGCCGCTCATCACTTCTTAGCACCGGCCAACCTGATCCATCTGCTTTCGCCAAAGTCAATTCGAGCTTTGTGCCCATGATCTTGAACTCAGATGCTTTCGTGTCGATGGGCGCATACAATGGTATTGAAGTCGCGAACCGCTTATTGTCCGAAGTCAAGAGGTCGAGGTCTAAGTCGGTAGGAGAGGAGAAGACGACTTTGGATTTTGACTTGTCGATCTTCTTGAGGTAGAACGATGCTATCACGGTGGTAGACGTTTGATAGAAGTCGTGCCTAGATCATGAATACCCGATCAGCAGAGTCCTCACAGAACACAGCATAATGCTGGGCCTTACCTCACGGTCTCCAGCTTCTCCTCCCCGCTCGGTTTGCCTTTGCCTGTGAACAAATGTCGCTTTTTCGTCTTGCATCCCTCAATCTTCATGAACTCATCAAACTCCAGAACCCTTCGCTTGCAACACGTCCATCCCTTGCTACCTTCATGGAAGAGCGCTTGTCCCGGGTGGTGCACGCATTCTTCGTCATCTCTTGATATCGAGCTATTATAAGTCTTGTTACAACCCCTTCTTTTACATGTAGCGCCTGGGGGTACCAAAGCTGATGGATCATCTGATTCTGATTCTGGAGGTGGAGCGGGCGACCGTGTAGGCGTGGGTACTGCGATTGGCGCAAGAGGCCTTGAAGGAAGTTCGGTAGACCCTGAGCCGTTCGTCGCTACATCTGTGGGCTTCGGCGCTGTTGGCGCAGGCAGATTGTCCGCTGGTGGAGAAGGTACAGGGGCCGGTGCGGGTGTATCGTCAACGGTCGAGTGCTTGCCTGTCGTGCATGGAGGGATTGAGAGGAATTCATCGAAGGTAAGAACTCGTGTCTTGCAGCATTTCCAGCCTGTAGTGTCAAGTCAGAGTATGTTCTATATCTGAAGGTCGTGGACAATATTCCAAGCTGTTCGCACTCTTGAATGGGAGGAGAGTGCGCTTGTCCGCTGCCTTGCAGTCTACGAAGAATAGTCAATCCCTACCTTTCTGCCCCTCGTGGAACTCTGGCAGGCCAGGGTGATAGATACAGGGCTCCTCGGGGTCTGTAAAGATCTTTCCACAGCCTTTGTGAACACACTTTTGTGCCATTAAGCGATCCCGTTCAGAATAGGAACCTGAACTATACTGCGAAGGTAGGAGCGCAAGGCGAGCGGTGGTGAGCGGAAGATGGGCCGACGGGTGGGGTTGCCTCGCAGTTCGCTGGATATCCTAAACAGACTGTATATTCCAGCCGCCGTATCTCATCCGAGCAGGAACACTGCCCGTATATTTAGTCTCTGGTTTATTAGGGGCTCGACCTGGAACAGTTATCACGAAAGATTTTAGAGATGTGTCGAATGCCGCAAGAGGCGGATTTGAACTAGATCCAGCACCGACAAGACGAGAACCTTCGAGAAGGTTGATACAGCATTTTGATTCGGTCTTCTAACTACCAAATACAATGATACTAGTGATCTGTACTAGGCTCAATTCAGTTTTGAACGCCAGCCAGAAAGCGAGTCACTCCTCAAGGGGACTTCAAATGGACCTTGTCAGAAATGCTCTGCTACGCTGAAATATCCCTCGGCGATACCACCTGTACGAGGAAGCCAGCGCAGGGCCTGACATAGATTGATTGCCTCTCTTTCCTCCACAACTTGCTTGGTGTGTGTGTGTGTGTGCTAACTAAAATGTACTTAGAAGACCTGCCTCTCATACCCTAGAGCTCAATAGCCGAATCTACCTGTGAGGGAACCTACCTGTCGAATCTACTTGCCCTCAGACATCCCGCGTCGCGTCCTGTGGGCTTGACCTAAGAGTATATCCAGCTGGCCTTGATTGTCTGGCTGTCATACAGTTCCATGAGCACAACACAGTGGCAGTCTACAAGCCGCTACAACAACATACTCCCGGCAAGATTGTGCAAGAAAATGTATTTCTTCTGAAATGGATCTGGAAGCCCAAGTTGTCGACGAATCTCACCACGCACTTTCTTCTCATGGTGCGATTCTCGTACCCAGTGTACTGTGGACACATCAGTACGAAAGCTACTTGCACAAGATCGCCACGCCCGCCGAACGAGGTCGGTTACACTAGAAACGATTTTCGGGACACTCTTCCCAATGCCCAAAAGACAGAGGCAGTTGCAAGTTGCAGTGCCTCTTTATGTTACTACAACTTTGAGACTGTCTTCTTCCCTTGTCTTGCCAAGTTGACCGTGGCCATGATCGGTTCTTCAGGTTAAGCATGAACCGCTGCTTGATCAGGTCCGCATTGTACACTGCGTTGGGCTGCCTCACAGATGGAATCTTAGCTTCATTTTGAGGCACCATCAATTTGAGGCCAATTTTCGCGTTTCCGACGAAGGGTGTCCATGCGGCCTTACACAAGCAGTCAAAGTCAATCACACTCAGCCTCAAACTTACAGCGGAGATGCCTGGCCATACCTGAAGTCTGCTCGATCAACTTTTGCATGCAACGAAGGAGAATTGACACTATTGGTGAGACAGCGCAAGCTTTTCTTTCCTTGTAAGGTCTCGCACCTAAGAAAGGCAATGTACCGATGGAGTTGGGCCGGGGTATCGCAAGATTCGGGTGAAACAAGCTGGTGAGAGGGCGGACGGATGAGCCAACGAGGTGGCAACGCTGCAGAGTTCTGAGCACTGAATGGCAATCTGTGTCACGGCTCTGACCAATTCGCATCAACCGCTTTGATCAAGGACCGTTTAGAAGACTACGTTGCTACGTACGTCAGGACAGTGGAGTCACTCAGAAAAGTTTCTTGTCAAGCTTCGAACAACCATACCATCTTTGATCAATGCGCTGTGTCACCGTTTGAAGCGAGCCCAGGTCTTCACTCAGCCCTCTCCCATCGAACTGTTAGCCAAAGCTCTTGCCAACCCACTCAGCATTCAGCTATCGACTTGTCCGTGGTCATCCAACTCCTCACGACCCTCATGACCCTCATGTGCCCAATGGCGGCTACAAATTGTAGTATTGATGTTGAATAGCTTGATCTAGAAGACGATGAGGACCAAAAGGACGAACCGCGCGGTTGGCGGGAGACAGTCTGTAACAGGATACCGAATTGCATCCAGAGGACTGGGTGGGAGCTTTGAGAATAGCTGTCTATCATTTGATAGGAATCCCAAGGCCTGAGCGGCTTCGAAGTAGGTACGTGCATCTCAAGCGAAAGATTTCTCTCATTTGTTGTGTCAGCCTGGCCAGGGTCACGACGCTTTTGGAGACTTACACAAGCTTGGAATCGAGAAGATCAGTAGAGCTCGACTTAGCTTCACCCGAGGGCTACTAGTCACCAGCACTGCGTAGAAGTGCGAGCTCATTGCTGGTGCGCCACCCTTAGCCAATGGCTAAGGGCGACGCCAGGGTTCTGGGCTGCTCAGGTGTTTACCGTCTTCGCAACACCCAGGGCTGCTTTTGCAGCACCCTGGATCTATAAACAATCAGTCAACGTCTCCGATAATTTCAAATAGGAGTTCCTGAGACTCTTGCGGGATGGAGAAGCGGTAGTTAGGATCAGACCTCAGCCAGGCCATGCCAAGGGCCGAAGTCAGACGGTTGAGCAGCTTCTGTCGGTGTATGAGGTCCTGGACCGCTCCTTCAAAAGCCCGGAGAGCCTCAAGTTGTTCAGTAGTGGGCTCGATATGGGAAGGGGAGGACTTAGCTTTGCGTTGCTCCAACCAGGCGAGAGTAGCCACGACCGCGCCGTAGAGAGCGATGATCCCTACGACGATCGCGATGACTTCTCCTGCCCCAAAACCATTGGATGATCCGCAATCCATCGTCATTTGGGTCTTGTTGGTGGTCTGGAGGGGAAAAAAGAAAAGGGAACTGAGATAGCAGCCTGTGGCATTTTAAAGGGTCAAGACTCGAGGTTCCTTCCAGTCTTAAGCAGCACTTTGACGAAGGCAGGAAGTCAGGATGATGAGGCAGGAAAGGGAAGGACGATCTGTAGTTATCTAGAGTAACTACCGGGAAGGGTGGTGCGGGCAGTCATGCCTGCTGCCCGCCGATTTGATCAGGCTAGAAAGTCATATATCAGAGAGACTTTGAGGAATTTACATGAGACGGTCTGAAATAATCCCAGGCAGGTCGCAGATCCAATTGCGGAACATGCTTCAAGACCAAATCGCAACAATGTTGTCGAAAATTTTGGTCGAGCGACAAAGAGAAGCGAGGGATATCTGGGTACATGCAAGCTCAGGTCCTGAACAATTACAGACTAAGATGACTGAAGCTTTTGTTTACAGGAACTGGCCGATCTTTGCGTTCATTGATCTGTTTGTGAACAGGCTGGGCCACTTTGGTGCGTCGAGGCAGCTCGCAAAAAGATAGCGACTGTAAAGAGCAAGAACCTATATGTGAGGAGCTTGATTCCAAAGACCTACTCGTCGGTGAGCGTCCGGAGTATTGAGAAGTTCTCCCTTTCGTCCATAGTCGGCCCAGCCTGATGGAAAAATTGTGGGCCGAACATTTCACAGAAGTCTAACACTTTGTCTACCATTTCAGCTACTTTATTTCGACACACTCTGCAAATTTGCAACTCAAGGTACTCATCCACGTGTTCACAACATGAAATCCAGCGCAGATTACAGCCTCTTAATTGTATCAGACTCGCGCAGCTTGAGGCGGGCCAAAAAAAACCGTCTTGCCTCCGTCCTTTGCCCATTTTGGGACCACCGTCGTTGTGCATCCGAACATCATCGTCATGGCTAAATATTTCACCAAAATAGGTGCCAAAGCATTTTGGCGCTTAATGCGTCCTCGAACGTCTTCTGGATCAGAAATGCCGTGTTCTCGATCTTTCTACCTCCTACCTCCCGAGATGATCCAACATATCGCTAGCTTCCTGCCTGCCAGCTCTGCCGCAGCACTTGCCCTTTGCAATCATGATCTCAGCGGAGCACTTGGAGAACATCAGTGGAACCTTCTACGCTCCGATCCAGATGAGCGGGCACTATTTCTCCGGTGCCTAGAGCGTGATTTGCCTGAGCACCTCTTCTGCGACTGTTGCGCGAAGCTCCATTTACACCGTGGACCTGGAGTGGTTATAAGGCGGCATCAGTGCGGCAATACCGACGGAATTGACGGGACGACTCAATATTACCACTCTCGATTTCGATTTGAACATGTCCAGATGGCAATGAAGTTACATCGCTCAGGAAGGGATACTAAAGGTTATCTTGCCCAACTGGCGCCAGTTGACACCACGATACGTGGAACTCATAACCTTTACCTTTTTGAAGCCCGTATTGTGGCTCACGAATTCTTTGTGCGGATCCAGCACTGGCTCTTTATTCCTGGTAACAAAGCTGTTCAAGTGCCCAAATACGCATTCAGAGTCTGCCATCATCTAAGGACAGACGATTTCCAATCGCCCACCAAGCCAGCCAACAAGCTGATCTCTACGCTTTCTTGCAGAATCGCGCATCTCAATGACAAGCAGGAGCAGACGTCGTGCGAGAGATGTAGTGGCCTGAGCCGATGTGACTACTGTCCTACGGATTTCCGAGTAGATTTCAAATCATTTGCTGGTCGAGGAACCGCTATTATCGTCACGAAGTGGATGAATCTCGGCGCTGGACGAGCTCGCTCTGACCCGAAATGGCGAACACATCTCAGGAACATAGACGATTCTATGGTACTCAAGGAGATGTTTTGCTCAGATCCAGCACGTCAACTCAGTGCTTTGCGGAGATTTCTTAGTGAGAGTGACGGCCCTTTCGAATTTGAGGCTGGCAGTATCTGCGCAGCGTTTGAGCAGAATACTGATTTCACATTCGATTCTCTTGTAACGCCGAAGCATATTTCTGAGCTACTTGCAGGCGGCAGACATCACTAGAATATCGCCTATTTCTGCATTGAGCTTGACAAACACTGGCGATGGCCCGATGGGTACGAGGATAGCGAGATTTGAGAGAAGGCATGGGATGGTCTCTGGCAGCACGAGATAAAGAAGGACCATCCGCTGGGCGTGGCGAGCGATGAAGCTGGAGTCCACTGTGAGCTCTGAAAATGCGGGTCTATCTGGAGGCTGTGGTGGAGACGCGGATCGCGGGTCGCCCTGCAAGGAAATGGAGTATCGAAGCAGACTTGAATCCAAATGTTCGAGCAAGAAGGTGAACGACTCTTGATTAGAACTTTGCCTACTTCTTACTGCTCGTTGGCATAGCGAGGTTGCTCAAAATGAGATCTGCAGCGAAGGAAAGAGAACACGAATCTTACATGGGGTCTGCCAGCGACTCAAAGGAGCATAGCTTGATGCGTCGTTATTCCCCAGGCACGTGGTTGAGACACCATTAGTTCCCTGTCACCACCTCGTTTTCTGCCGCCGCTCCTGCTACTACTAATATCGTTAACGCGTGCGCAGACCTGAGCCGTCATCACATCTATTACCTCCCAGTTTCCTGTCCTATATTGCCTGCAAGAGATTCTTTATCGCCAACTCAGGGTATAGGTTTTGCAGTTCCTTTTGGCATTTTGGAGGCTTGGAGTCTACTCAATATGTATACCGAAATCCCTCCACGCTTTCTATCAGCCCCTTTCCCTTTCTTTGCCTCCTATTTGCCCGCCAGAAAAGCACGGTGCATACACAGACGATAACTATCATCAAAATGTGGCTGCTAATACTGACCCATATCGCCGTCATATATCGCGGCGCTTCCTTCTGCCGGACAATGTAACTACCCGCAATACCACCCAGGCCGTTGCAGGCCGTCACAGCCGCAGCTATGGTAGCACGCTTCCACTGACCGGTGATATTGTTGGCCTGGTACGCATTGAGGGCCGCCCAGTTGGAGATGTACGCGCCAGTTGCAAGGTAGGTACCCAAGTATCGGACCGTCGCTTGAGACGGAAAGCCAAGCATGGCAAACCCAGCAATGAGGCACAGAGCGTTGAATATGATAATCGGCCCTCTCATTCGATATTTGTCGGCGAGATATGATGAAAGGAGGACCGGAATGACGGCGTAGTAGTATGGTGGAGAGGAGAGAAGGATTGCTTTGTTGGAACTAAATCCCATGCCAGATTGCAGGATAATGGGAAGGAAGTAGGACAACGCGGTGGAAACAATGTTCAAGAGGAAGAAGAGTAAACCAAATGCATAGAGCTTTGGATCAAGGAAGTGTTCGAGGACACTCGTTCGAAATTCAAATGGAGTTGGGGGCCCGCTGTCATGACGGTCGAGGTTGATGCGAGAGACCGCAAGAGTGGTTTCTTCCGGCGTCAGGAAATGGATGCTGTGCTGACTGTTCTCGGGAAAGTCTACCATCCATACGTATGTGACCAGACCGAGCAAGGTGGTGATGGCGCCTTGAACCAGGAACATCCAGCGCCAACCTCGGAGACCGCCGTGCCCATCGAGATGGTTGAGGCCGAAGTTGACTATCGCGCCGGTGGCCAACACAATAATTTCGCCAGACTGGAGGAAAGCAAAGCGAAGTTGTTGTTCCTTCCGAGTGTACCAAGTGCTGATGAGATAACTCAGCCCAGGGTAGATGCCCGACATGGAGATACCAAGGATGACACGCAATGCGATCATTTGCCGCCAGGTTGTGATAAATGCGGTGCAGAGAGTGATGATGCCGAAGCAGGTAGTGATGCTGGCGAAAAAGAGACGAGGGCCAATGAAGCGTAAGAGGATTGTCGATGGCAGCTGGAAGGTTATGCTGGCAACGGTGAATATGAATATTGAGACAGAATATCTGTTTCCGCTCAGGTCGAGATCGTCGAGCATTGATGTGACTGAAGCTGAAGAGATGATGCCACTGTCAAGCAAATTAAGACTGCATAGCAGGCCAGCGATGGTGCAGAGACGGAGGTCAACTTTGAACCTGAGCCTTCGTTCTGCCAGACTCGTAAACTCCTCGTCGTTGTCATTCCTGGCCTGATCTGAAAATGCATGGTCAGGTGTATTCCCTCTATCGGCCACGTAATTGTCGACAGCATTGGCGATAGGGGTTGTTCCCGACAAGATGCCCAAAGGAGCCATTTTATCAATTGTTATCCACAGTGTAGTACTATTCAAGTTCCCAGGCTGAGCAAACGGCGTAGATTCCAATAAAGCAGCTGAAGTATAAGCTCTCACTATCAATGAGCACACTTGCCACCGACAGCAAAGACTGCGCTCTGCTTGCACCAAGGTCAAGCAGAGAGGAGTTGCAGCAGTCCTTCAATGGCAATACGGAATAAGACAACAGAACTCATTTAACGTCCTGGCGGACCGCACCAAACGGTACTGCAAATGTGAAAGAGGAAGTTTGGCCGTTGTGGAAAGAGAATTTTGGGTATTGACCTACGTCACGAAACTTATGGCACTTCCCAATCCAGTTCCGGGCTTCAAAGGATCTTGTCCTACCTCAAAGGTACGGGGATGTATCGGGGGGCCTAATTCGAAGTCCAATTCGACTGACGCCTAATTGGATACTTTCCACTATTTATATCTCAGAAGAGTCTCTGGGAAGGCCTCCCCCAGCGGGGACCCCAGCGGTCTTGACCTACGACCTAACCTACGTTGATTGGGTTGCAATCTTGATGGAAAATTCGTGGTTGATTGAGAAGTGCGGTTACGGCAGTTATGCTGCGGACGTAGATGGTTTTGCCCGGAAACGAAGTAGGCGTCCTTCGAATTGGGCGCCCTGATAATTCCCCTCAAAGGTACCTCGGCCCGGCTCATACTTACCTTTTCGTCCGGATACTGTGAGAGGCTTACTTTTCTCGTACATCGACTCCTTCCCGAACGAGATGCACGTCACACTGTGTTCAGTGTCTCTTGGGCGATACCTGCTGTAGCTGGGGTGGCCAAGAACGAGAGGCCAAGCTGCATCTACGTCAGCCCCAAGGATAGTCAGCCGCTGCTCAGGCCGCGCTTACGGCGACGGTTAGATATCGAGAGTCCGACATCCGACATTCTCGGGAGGCCCGTCACTCAACTGCCTCAGGATCTCCACTTCGAGGAGTCACACGGCCGGGTGGACTCGATATCGAAAGCCGGCTGGCCGGAGATTCAGGCAGGGTTTACTAGTAAGGCATTTTCACAATTAGCAGCGTGTTAGACCTCGACTTCAAGGTCGCGGTCGCGACCACGGACGTCCGACTGGACCAGTAGTAGGTAGGCATCCAGTCCCGGTCGAGGAGGGGAATGGGGCGCGGCCATACGACTCAGGGGGACGGGTTGGGCGCTGTTGCCTGCATGGCTGAGACACTGCGGTACCGTATCGGCGGGCACAGAGCAAGTCTTGATGAAGAAGACGGGGCAGGAGGAAAGAACGGTTGAGGGGATGGCAGAGCAGCGAGAGGGGGACGGCTCCTTTATACCCTTCAAAGCAGCCAGATACCTGCCAAGCCATACTGAACTATTTCGCGTTTAGCGCACGAAGCTAAGGCGCGGGACTGGGGGTTCACCTGCACGAATTTTTATGATCAAAAACCAAACAACATGAAGCGCAAAGCGAGTCGGATAGCGGACAGCGAAGACGAATATGAAGACTAGCTTACACCACTCCAAATTCCTCCTAAGCGATGCACACCAGACAAAGAATCTTCCGCCTTTATGCAGCTGTCACCGACGACGAAAGTTCTCCTCATGCGTCGGGATGGGTACGAGTGTTGGGTTTGCGGGAATCGCTACAGTAATCAACTAGATGTGGCTCATATTCTACCACGTTCCGATATACTAAAAGTTCGTTCCTCTTTTGGTTTATTGCTGTGATCCTCTAATTAATTTGGTGCAGTTTCTTTTTACCGTGCTCAAGGCTTTCTCGGTTCCTCGCCCATCTCGGTAATCCCGCATCTCTGCTCCAATTGTCACAGAGCCTTCGATTCATCTATTCCTGGAATAGTTATCATACCAACGGATGTAAACTTTTTCATCGATTGGGAAGAGAAAGACTACGCAGCCGGTGCCAGGCTGCAAACGAAAGCCATGCTATCCTACGAACAGTCCCTTCTTCTAAAGACTACACCGGGACTTACGGAGCGTGCCTTCTGCAAGATTCCGTTCCTGTTAATGACAAGGTACTCAAAACCAAGAGCTAGGAAGGATCACACACTGCGGTCATCCTGAAGGCGTGTGTGTGGGGCTATTTCAACCTGTTGTGCCAGATATAGACGTCGACGCCATCAATTATCAGCTTGAGATATCCCCTCGGACTAAACGCAATTTGTCCAATCACCTACCTTCAGGTGTACGTGTCGAGTTTGCCAAACTTATTGAACTCTATTCGCGGGCTGTGCCTGTTGGAAGGGCTATGGAGGAACAGCCCTCATCACCCACTTTCTTCTTCCTCCGATTCTGACGAAGGAAATGATCCCAAAGACAACAAAAGCCAGACTTCTCGTCGATCCAAGGACACCAACAAGGGCAAAGCAAATACGAACAAGGGTAATGCAAATACCAACGAACATTCAGCCTCGCCACTCGAACACACAAATATTACCACTTCGCCAGTCCAGGACCGCAACCGCCTCGACACAAAAGACTCTCTCATGTCAATTCAAGATGAGGATTGGGGACTGGGTCCATATATGACTGCGAATGGTATCATTGAGGTCCTTCGTCCTGGAATATTGCGATCTGCGCGACAGGTCGTTGACACCAAGCATTGACAATCAAAACCGGCCGGTTTTGGCGCAGGAGCACTAGCGCTAGTTCAATCAATTGCCCATTCAATCGATCCATTCAGGCTCTATGTAGTCTATCGTTGTTGTTGTTGGGTGCATCCTGCCCGAAGCCATGATGCTATGTGCTTCTTGAAACCCACGATCCACGATCCATCGCTTTCCTCGGAGATGCCCTTGCTCTTTAGCATGTCCTCTACCTCGGTCATGGTCTCCGGACTGACTTCCGACTCGCCAGAGTACTCGTCGAAGCTAACGTTCAAACGCGCGTACAGCTTGATGTAGTGCTTAATGCTCACATTTCTCAAGCGCTTCCACAGTGCGAGGGCCTCCTCATCACCGTCTTCCATCCTCTTGAAGGCGTTTCTCTCCGCAAAGAGCCCCTAGGTTTCAATTGCAACGGGATTTCCTCTGCTATCTCGTGCGACCCTGATGGCGGATAGCTCGGGCCGAAAGAGTTGGTCGATTTGGTTGTACACACCGAGCATGTGGCCGATGGGGTCAGCCTGGAACTGCTCTTCCGAGCCAAACCTCTCCCATCCGCGCCCAGCAGTCCGATCTGCTTCCCCCGGTCACCCAGGTAGTTAGCCTGGACTACATCCCAATTAGCAATATAGGCTCCCAGGATCGTACTCCGGAGGTGCTTGCCATGAAACTCACTACCAATATTGGGTGAGGAAAAGTCAACAACAAGTTTCTTACGGCCAAGATCAGGTGAAGAAGGATCGCGAAGACCAATCGAAGGATCTTTGCCGTACGAGTCCTTGCGATCGCTAACGTAAGGGAGTAGCAGGCGGGGAAGCGACTTGGATATAAACATGATCCGAAGATGGACTCCTTCTCGAAGGGGAAAAATGAAAGGGGGGCAGCTTGGGAACCATTGGGTGTGCGTTGTTAGACTAACTGTGCCACATACCTTATAAGAAAGGCTGTGCCGTACTCTTTACATAAGATCGATGGCAAGGGCGGTCGGGTCCGCATCGTGGCTGAGTCTCGGTAAGGGAACCGTCAAATCGGCAGTGAAGATATCGTTGGGCCATTGAATGGAGTTATAAGCAGTGATTGGATCGCAGTCAATAAGGCTGCAGAGGATGTCCGCAAGGTATGAACGGCCGATGTCAAGAGGCTTTGTTCAGCACGTGAGCTTCTGAGAATTGTGGGATAGGACCCAGTCCCAGTCCCTCAAGCCTTGCTGCAAGGCCACCAAGGTCGAGTGTCGCCATGGTTATTGGATGGCTTCTAGTTGGTGTTGATGTTCAAGCTTGAGAGTTCGATATGGAATTCGCGTGGACGAGGTTGTGAGATTCCCTTGAAATACGAAAGGTGGACGTCGGCTGAGAGTTGGCCCAATCATGCTTTGTGGCCCCGGTCAGCTGCAGAGATACAACTCAACTAACAGACCTCGGTGAGTCATTATTGATTGGGAGATATCGCTAGGGTATCTTTCCAATGCTGCTGCCGTTGCCAGTGAAGAGATGTGAGGCGGATCAGAGTGCGGGGTTAAGTTGGGCATCAAGCATGTTCGTGTTCTGCAGGCGTTCAACAGCTTCCAATAATTAGGGCAAGGCCCTCCGCATTTCTGGCGTCCCATCTTGATTCCCAAGCTACTTGGTCTGATAGGTCAAGCTTCCCGTTGTACTCGAACGAGCCTTTGGCAGGTCGCGTTCCCGGAGAGCCAATTCCTCCGATGATCTGACATTTATGTGACATCTTTAGCCACCGGACTTTAAAGCTAGATGGCTGGAGGAACGGAGAGATGCAATGGACAATAAATATTTCTTTAGCATTTACCTGACCGTGCTTGCAATATTGTAACCAACAGTCGAAGTTACGCTCCAGTTCCGCATGTTTCGGGAACGTTTCTTTCCTCGTCATCCACGATTCTGTCGGAATAAACAGCTGTCGTTGGTAGAAGATTACTTTGAAATTCACCCTCCGAGGGTTTATCGACGCTTTCGCCCAATTGTATCGTCTTGATCCACAAGGTAATTGCTCTTCGCAACGACGGCCAACACGATAGGCCATGTCGAATAACAAGCCGAATGGTATACACCATGGCTATCAGCATGAAAACGGCAAGAGCAAAAGATCTGCGATTCAGATGGAATGGTATGGCCTCCTGCTGCATGCTAAAGATAGCAGCAGTAAGCGCAACAGGGTAGAGGACCTGGGATTCCGGAAGAGGAGCAGATCAGCCGTATGATTAGATGTAAGATTCATGAGGACGTACCGAGACCGTAAACTCTGAGGTTGCCCCATTGTAGTCAGCTATTTCTTTGCTTTCTAGACTCAAGCGAAGTTCTAACTGCATCTCGATTGTCAGTGCAACTTGTTCCTCTGGTCATAAGTCCACCATGAGCAAATGGGAGGGGCATTCCGACTCACAGCCCTTGAAAAGTCCGAACAGCATTTGTTGAGAAGAACCATTTTCTTTTGATGCCCTTGAAGTTGCCGAAAGATCGCCTTGATAGCATGGAGCGATCGGCGAGCGTTTGGGGAGATGGCCGCTCTGTCCGTATCGCGAAAGTAGCAAATATCCTCGCCAGGAGAATTAAACAACTTCCACGCCTCAACCGTGTCTGAGAGAACACCATCAAGCCGGCGCAGGAGGCCCATAGTTTGGAGAGTCCAGTCGAAAGCTTCCTTCATCTCCGCAGCTCGCTCTCCCGCAGTCCCGGAGCGCCGGGATAAAGTAAACGGATGCTCATTCATCTAACCACCCCGTTAGCGATCCGGAGGTATCACAGCTTGTCATTGGGAGTGCTTTGAATTTGACCACGTACATATTGGTTGACACTGAGCTCCAGCTTGTGAATCAGATACTCCCATTCCGTTCTCACTTGTTCTATTCGAATTTCGAATGATTTAAGCCAGTAGTCCCGCGGCCTCCAAATCGGAATGTTTGCCTCAAGTTCTCCAGCGGCGATTCTGTCGAAGCTCAAGTCGTCTTCGGATAAGTCGGTCAGGGATCCGTCGATTTCAGCGTCAACGAAGCCGTACCCGACCCACCGCCAGTCGTCCGATCCAGCGACGACACAAGTGGTCTGAACCTCGTGTATGCCCCAAACTTCCTTCGGGTTCTGGTTCTGCGATTCGGACGTACCTATCTTCAGGAAAGACATATCCGTCCACCGTCTCCATGGTTTTTGGTTGACTTTCCCCACAGACTCCTCGGGTGGCGTGGATTTTCTTAACAAGAAGAATGGTAGATGCAGGTCCAACTGGAAAGTGAGAAATCCAGCGGAAGGAATTTTGACTGCGATTGAGGTTTGAAATGCAAGGTGTTTGTACATAGCATTTCTCAGCACCGTGGTTTGGTGAAAAGATGCCGTTGCTGCAAGAGCATGAATGCAAGCAGGATCCAGGTCGGTGATATAAATCAGTCGTCTCGCCGCGTCAGGCAGATGCTCGTGGTTGAATCGCGGGACCTCCAAGGCTCGTATAAGCCCGGTCGCAGTCAAAGGATTTTTGTATGGCCTGGTTCCACTTTGGACGTCCAGACTGCTATCCCTGTCATCAAGCCACACGGCCCTCCGGTGGCCCGCCGCGCCATTGCCTGATTCTACGTCTTCAAGGCTTGTGCCCCGACAATAGTCTACTAATACTTCGGCCTCGCACCGGGAATCGGCGTCTTCAGAATCCGTCAAGAAGATGCCAAGGTCATCTCCCTTAGCATCGACCTTCTTCTTAACTTCGACCAATCTCTTATCATCATTGAGATTCCGAAGTATAGAAAAGTCCGGATACCAGCTATTCTCGAAGCACACTTCCAGATGGTCTTTCTTTTCAGAGGCCATCCCTCTCGACCAAGCGCTTCTTGATTATTTCAAGGGTGATTGTGTCTGATTGCGACTGAATGCTTCGGGCTAAGAGATCAGTAAAGCTATCTTGGTCAGCCATGACCGCGACAAACGAGGCGAAGGCAAGTCAGACATTCGACTGACAAAGCGTGGGCAGAGAAATCCGTAGGGGTGGAGAATGCGACAAAGCATCAAACTATGATGACAATATTGGGCCTCTTCGTCATCGACCTGGAAATCTCGGTGATAGATGCCACTCTTCAATGGCAAGGGGAGCAGAGTCAGAAGTGCGATTCGAAGGCATGCCGGACTACAAAAGAGGCAGGAGCCATTCTCGATGGCAAAATCTTGAAAACAAGAACCGAGACAGATATTTTGACTATGCCAGCGGTCAAAGCACTAGTACTCCAAAGCACCAGGAAAGGTAGTATGGATCCAAGATAGCTCCCAAGGGCCCTCCCAATTCGTCTTTCCTCCAGCGTTGACCACCCACTAGTTCGAGTTGACAGCATCACCATCATTTGGACCATGTGCGCCTCGAGGAGGCCAGCGCTCGGGCAAAGGGGATTGGGGAGCTCTCGCATTGGTACCCGATTTCAGCATGTTCCACTAAGGGCCCGGTCAGTTGGGCTCTGACAGCTTACAGCGGTATTCCTGGAGAGCACTCACCATAGGATCAGACCCCAATCCACATCTTTCTCCAGTGTCATCTCTTCCTCCTGCATCGCCCACCAAAGTGATTCCAACCTACCGCACCTGCACCTTCGTCGTTTGACAATATGCGCAGCGAGGGGTCGAGCAATGGGGACACGCATTGGTTTTGATGTTGATACCTGACCTTCCACATGCGCACTAAGTATTCGGGCGGTCAGTTACGCCTTTCACAAGCTTCCGACACACGCTCACGCATTGCCAAACATAAACGGTTTTTTTCTTCCCAGGCGGCTAGAGTCGGGAGTTAGCTTTGCGGGTTCAATTTGCCGGAATCGATATGAATGAAGCGACTGACTAATTGTCGGATTGGCGCACTAAGGGGATGCGAGTTAGGCATCGATGCGCCCGCGTTAAGGTCGTATTTGTGACACAGCTTTGTCGACATGGGACGTCAAGGCAGCAAATCGAAAGTGAGCCACTCTGGAGGCATTGGATCTGGCATACCATATCTGGCGAATAAAGGATCCCGGGGAAGGGTGAACAGCTCACCAAATACTATTGTATGGCATTGCACCAGTTTATAACGGGGGCGACCAACTGCCGGCATGCCATATCACAAATACCAGCTTGACTATCGGCCAATCGTTTCGATGTATCTATGGCCAGAGCGAGTACGGAGCGGACTGAAAATGAGAGATAGGGAGGAACTTGTTGTGAAGCTGAATCGGCGTAATTTTTGTTTGTCAGTGGCCTGTACCACGCGGAGAGGTGCAGACCGCTTCGCCTCATCTAAGGCAGGGACAAAAAGTGGGGCTGCCTAACTAATTACACCTGCCTATACTCGTTAGATCACTCTTCGCATGGCTCTTACGTAATGTCTGGGTCTACTTTGTATACGCTTATGTCTTCATCGTATGTGTGTGCCTTCGTTTATATACCCCTACTTATATCTATCATCTAGGTCTACATTTGTCACCTAGTGTCACGGAACTAACAGACATCGCCGGCATACACCGCCAGAGCACAGGTAGCACCAACCGGAATGGTACAGCTGGTGTTGTAGAGCGTCAAGCGTCTTACCTTGCTTGACGACTTCGCTGTACAACTTAGTGTGTACGCCAACTGCCAAGTCTGATCGACCGCGGACCCTGACTCCACCAGCTCCCCGAACCACCGGCTGGGGACCATCAATCGTCCCAACCGAGTGGGATTGGAACTGAACCTGCCCTGACTAGATCGCCTAGACCTCACCCTAGACTGTCTGTGCAGTGTCCCAACTCGCCCGATTGCAAGCGTGCATTAGGTAGAGACCGGTGAGAGTCCAATACAGCGAATCGTTCAACAGCGATTGTTTGTTGGTGGATCAGATTAATACCCGAATCAGCTAGAATGTGGCGTTAATAAAGTTGAGTCTTGCAACCGGGCGGGTGGACATTGTGCGTCCGACATGCTAATACCCTGTACTCTAACGTAAACTCCCGGGTCCAAAATCCCCCGCAAAATCTACACCACTTTTCGAAGTTGTTGATTCCTTAAACCTAGTCAGATTTCTATGGAAAAGTATTTGCAATTGAATCTGCCTAATCACTCCCGCTCAGAGCGTTAGAATAGCTTGCTGGCGACGCTCTGTGCATTCTGCCAGATCCTGGAATCTTGATGAGACTGTAGCGCCGTATCGATGCACTCCGACTTCTTTTACCCTTGTCAAATCCTTCCAGTATTTTTGATTTCTGTTGGAAGTTCATTATCCCGGTTCTGATGCACTTGACTGGATACTATTTGGACCTTGTAGTTAGCTCTTCGCCCTTTTAGGCGAGGCGGGATGAGCGATAAGTCCTCAGCAGTGATAACGGGGAGCCCGGGACGGTGGAGCTAGCGGAGTTAGTTAGAGCTAGTAGAGCCAGAAGTCCGCCATTGTAGATGTGCTCAGGGCGGCGTCGCCCTAGGACTGGAGCAGGGTGAGGTCGGCGCGGTTTTTCTAAAGCTTGGCGATTTGACCACCTTTAGCTTTGCTACAACTCTCGAAGAATCAAGCGACCGGACTACGGACAGACTTGAGAAGCTGCAGCGTCTCCCCGGAATTGCTCATTGGCATACAATGCGGCCCTCACGCCCCCTGTCCATGTACAGCGCCAGATTGACCCTTTTCACGCGTTCCAACTGCTCCCTCTGCGATGTCGCAAAGTCTAAGATCGCCGAGGTCCAGAAGAAGAGAAGTGTAGAGTATAACGAAGTAGACGTCATGGCCCCCGGGCAGAAGCAGTGGAAGCAGTTATACCAATACGAGACACCCGTCCTGCACATCGAGCGCGTCTTCCATACCTGCCCCAAACCGAACATCGTTACCGAAGCGAAGAAGTTGTGGCACCGATTCTCGGCCGAAGACATCGAGAAACTGGTTGATGAGGCGGAGCAAGGTGTCGCTTGAGGCTCTATCCATACCCAGGCTTCGGCTTGTCATCTGACTTTCCCGAGACCATGTTCGCAGTCCAACTCGCTCCCCCTTTCACGGCCTGGAGCGCAGCATGCCCATAGCCTCCTTTGGCTGTCTTCAGAGAGTCGGACATGAACGTCGGAACCGCGACTACGTCAGCCATGACAGAGATCTACAAATACCACCATCAGCGACAGCCGACGAAGAGGGCATGCAGGGGTGAGAAAATACCATATTGAAGCCTTGGTCTGCATATGCCCTGGCCTGCTCTCCTGAAGTGGCATAGATACCCGACTTCTTACCTGCACTGGCTGCAGCCTTCCTTATCGTCTCAATCGCCGTCTTGAGTTCTAGAGCAAAATCGCCCGTTACCGGATGCCCAAGGTTATTACCAAGATCGTAGGGTCCGACGAGCAATACATCGATCCCGTCCACTTTCGCAATTGCATCGACCTGATACGCGCGCAAACATTAGCCAACAGAGCATAAGTACACCACATGGGAGACCAGAAAAAAGTTGTCCAGGAACCTCACATTTTCAAATGCCTCCCTCGTCTCAATCTGCACAATCGTAATCAGGCTTTCATTCGACTGCTGCAAATACTGCAACCCGCTCATCCCTCCTTGGACATCAAACATGCCCATACTGAATGGACTGCCGTATCCACGCTGACCCACCGGCGGGAACTTCGCCGACTGCACCAACTTCCTCGCATCATCGGCAGTATACAGCAGCGGGACAACAATTCCATGCGCGCCAGAGTCAAGCGCCCGCTTCACCGTCCAGCCTTGATTGTCCGGGATGCGGACGATAGGACTAACGCCGCAGGAGGCGATCGCGGCGACCGATTCGTGCATTTGGGCGTCTGTTATTAGGAAGGTAGACACGTCAGCGCTGGTTCGAAGAAGCAGTAGCCCGATCACAGCTGAACAGTATTCGGAAACATAATTGGAGGAGCCAGTACCTGCCATATTGCCATGTTCGCAATCAACGCACACCCAATCAAAGCCCGCCCTCGCAATGAACCGGGACAGGTTTGTCCCAGGAAACATCTGCCATGCTCCGAACGAAACCCCAGAACCCGACGTAAGGGCCTTCTGCAGGCGGTTTGCGGATTTCATTATCGAAGCCATGGTGTCAGCGCTGAGAGGGTGCGATACAGACGAGGATAGATATGTAAATTGCCAAGGACGAACAGTCTACGCGCATAGATCGGAGAATAAATGTTCTGGGATGAGGCCACTCAGTTAAATGTGCAGCTGTTCGAAATGTATGATGACATTGGGAAATTGGAGAAATGCAAGTTGCGATTCATGCGGGGGAGTACAGAATCTCCGCCATGCCTGGTTCTCCACTAGCATTGAAAGACTCGGTGTCATACGTCTTGTAATGAATAGTGCATTATTTCGTAAGGAGTTTTCGCTATCAACTTTTGTTGAATGATGATATCTAACATTACAGAACCGCCCACTCTCAACTTATCTCCCAGGGCCTTAAAACCAGCGTTGAAGCTGAGCGCCTTCTCAACATTCATTAGGGTCGTTTCCGGCTCGACTTTCAGTACATTCTGTATACCCCTAAGCTCTCTATCTTCAATGCTTCGAGCAAATGGAGACCCGACCGCTACCAAACGTTCCAGTCGTCCGCATAAGCTATCGCCTTTGCCTGCGCACAGATCAGACTTCTTGCGCCCACCTTCTCTCCCTCAGTGGAATTTCTTTTCCGGCTCTTTTTCGAGTTCCATCCGTCTCTTCTCGCCAGGCCCAATACTCACCCAACCGAACCTCAGCGTAACTCGCGTAATCAAAATCGATCTGAGATATTGTCGCTTGTATCAACGCCCAGATTCCCCAATAGAGTCCAGGCATGCCCCGGTATCGATCCACGTCCTCAACTAACTTGTTCACTACTGTCGAGTTGATCGTGTCGCCGGTGTGGGATGCGAAGCTCAACAGGTACTCGTTCAGGAATTTTCGTCGAATTGATTTCGTGGGTAGCATGTTGTAATCGCAATCGTATCCGCCCCACTCGGCGAAGTGGTTGGCGATGTCGAATGCAGCAGGGCAAGGAATGGCATACTCGTAATCAATGAAACTGACCGTCTCGGTGCTCGGCCTCTGCGATGCGGGAGAGGTGGATGGAAGGACAATCACGTTGGCGCTCAAAAGGTCACAGTGCCCAAAGACGAGACCCTCATGTCCAAGACCACTCGTGTCGTCAAGTTCGAGGAACGACTTTTCCAGCTCCTTTTGTAGCAGTAGCTTCCTTTTCTTCTCCGCTTCAGTGCCTACTGGCAGCACAAGGACCCATCTCTGCATGACTGTCCATATGTTGGGTGTCGGCGAGCGGGATGCAATCGATTTTGACGTGTGGGAGTGTGGCAAGTCTGTATTGTGAGAAATATCACCATTGCAGGCATTACCGTTTGTCTCGTTCGTCCCGTTCGCCCCATTCGTCCCGTTTGTGAGAGGTCTGCTATCTAGCGCCGAGTCAATTGGGAGACTTCCATGCCATTGCCCAAGCATTTTGGCAACGCCGCGCCAAACCGGCTCACTTATGAGGTCTTGGGGAGTGCAAACCCGACCCTGGATGAACCTGTATAGGAGGCCATTTTCGAAGCGGGCAAGAAGCGGGGGCGCTAGCCTACGCTCTGCCAGTAAACCGTGAGACTTGGCCTCTCTATCTCGGTCAATGATGATGTCAGTATTGTTGCCGTAAGCTCGCATTAAGACAGCATCGTCGTCTATTTGTTCCTTGGACAGGCCCGGTTTTTTCTTGACAATTTTCAGGAGCTGGAGAGCATGTTAGCACGATCCTAGCATACTTCGGCCTTCTCCAAAGCTCACATTGTTAGTGATGCCATCTGTGAATTTTGTGATCTCAACTACCCCTTCTTCTTCTCGCCACTTCGGTTCAATGGCGTAGACTAATCGAAGAGCGGAGTCTTCAGATTCTGAATTGTTGTAGGACAAAGGGATATACCTTAGCGGCACTGGATGGCCGTTTGTATGCATCGAATCCATAGCAAGCGATGATTCAAAGGGTGGATATTCAGAGAGGATGGAGAAAGTCGAGAGGGTCGATCGATTGAGGTCGCGTGGGACTTGCGAAACTTGGGGGAAGGGCCTGTTTTCTGTGAGAAAGCATGTGCAATTTAGCCGTCGACGTCATAGGATTTGACTCTGAGGGAAAGAAAATCTCTCGGCACAGGACACAACGACACACACCACAGATTACAGAAGCAGAAGGAGCATGAAACAGTGAGAGAGAAAGAAGTTGACAAACGTATTTGTGGGGAGAGGAGCGAGCCGTGGGCGGTTCTACCCCCACGGGCTTTCGGCGAATTTGTGTCGCGTGCCCTGTCTCGCAAAAGATAATCTGCGCTGGCGTCAGGAACAGCCGAGGCCACCCGGGGGGAGGGGGAGGGGGGGCCGGGCTGTGGAGCCTTCTTTTGTTTACGGCCCTACGGAGTACCATCCGTGGGACAAGCCAAGAGTGACAATTAGTGGGCATGTGACAAGTCAACGCCACGCACGAGGACTTCAGGGTCTCGTTGAGACAGCGATTGGCAAATCTTGGCCACACGCGCCATCATAGCATGGGTACAAGTAAGCCTTCAGCGATGAGAGGCCCTGTGGCTGGCAAGGCTGAATGGTCTAGCCACGATCGAACTCTGGAGAGGAGCTCTTATCGCTATCTCTGTCCTTATCAGAGAGAGATGCCTGGAGCATTGATGATCGTCACTTCTCCACCTCCATTGCCTCGAAGGCCACTGGAGTAATTCGGCGAGCAGCCATGTTGTAATCCAATATCTGTTCCTCATGCCATTGCAGGACCTACAAAACACCTCAACACAGTGAATGGCACCGTGACCGCGATGCCCATGTCACTGGTCACATCTTGAATCCTTCCGTCTTCTCAAAGGTCACCAAGTGTACCAAAGTTGCAACGTCTAGCGAGTCTATTCGCAATAAACGACATTCCTCCCCTACCTAATCGCGTGAACTGTCCAGATGCCAATGGCAGGCGACGAGGAGCACGCCAACGAGCAAACCCACCTGCTACCTCACAACAAGCGACTGCACTCTATATCGGTGCGGCGCGGCTCCGACGCCGAGTCGATCATCTCCTCGCACCTGAGTAGAGATGAACTTGCTTTGGGGGCTACAGCAGTGGGCGAAAGATTGGCATACAACGACTACACTACCATTGACTGGCTTCATGATTTGGTACCTAGTAAACCCGCACAGATCGTACGTTGGGAGCTACTGACACATCGACCAGGTCAAAGACTCTTTTCGAGCTCGATCAATCCATAATCGCAAAGGCCTGCGCTATACTCTACTGTCCGCATGGGATGCGTGTGAGGGATGGGTGGCCGCCGCGCTCATCGGCACACTGACGGCTTGCATTGCCGTTGTGGTAGATATTGCTGTAGCTGCTTTCAGCGATTGGAAGACTGGATATTGCACCTCCGATTTTTTGGCGAGCAGGGAGAATTGTTGCGCAAAAGAGTCGCCTCTGGTGATCCTGGGCGGCCCAGGCGAAAATTGCCCCGCCTGGCATCAATGGACAAACAACTTCTGGCGCGCGTATGGGATCTACCTTGGGTTTGCCCTTCTTTATGGGATCATCAGTGGAGGCGTGACAATGACCACCAAGAGGGCCTTACCAGCCGCAGCGCCCGGAAAAGGAGACAGGTTCCACCCAATTGGTCGTTCAAAAGCCAAGCGAAATGGCCACGCTCACGACGAGCCTCTTGAGACTCCCGATGCACAAGCTCCAGCTGGAAAGTCAATGTACATGGCTGCAGGATCTGGTATACCTGAGATTAAGACTGTTCTTTCCGGCTTTGTCATCCCGCATTTACTGGATTTCAACGTTTTGGTTGTCAAAGCAGTCGGATCCATCTTCGCGGTCTCCAGTGGAATGTGTTTGGGTAAGGAAGGTCCCTTTGTGCACATTTCAGCCTCCGTTTCATACCTGGTTGCAATGACATTTCCCAAGTACAGAGACAATGGCCGGGAAATGCGCGAAATTCTGTCAGCGGGAGTTGCAGCGGGCTTGTCTGCTGCTTTCGCGGCACCAATTGGCGGTGTGCTCTTCGCCTACGAAGAGATCAGCACGTACTTTCCTCGCAAAGTTCTGTGGAGGGCATTCATATGCTCGCTCTGCGCTGCAATGACCTTGAAAACGCTAAATCCTTATGGTACCGGCAAAATCGTCTTGTTCGAAACGGATTATGGTACAACTTATGAAGCCAGCCATTATCTTATATTCGCCGTCCTTGGTATTGCAGGTGGCGTCTTTGGCGGCATCTTCTGCAAGCTTAACTTTCTGTGGTCTAGGACCTTTCGAAAATACGAGATCATCAAGAACCACCCTGTTTTCGAAGTCTTCCTAGTGGTAATGGCCAGCGCTTTGATTCAGTATCCCAATCCATTGAACCGCCAGCCAGGAGATGTCATCAAGAAGTTGCTGGTTGACTGTAAAGGCGATATTGAAGACTCCTGGGTATGTTCACACGAGGCCTCTCTAGAGAAGTCAAAATACATAGGATGGCTTGTGTATGGCACTTTGGCCAAACTCATTCTCACCATCATCACCTTCGGAATCAAGGTTCCGTCCGGCGTCATCGTTCCTGCTCTGGAAGGCGGAGCGTTCTTTGGGCGTCTAGTAGGCCAACTGGTGCCTTCCATTTCGCCGGGCATATTCGCGATGGTTGGAGCTGGTGCATTCTTGGCTGGTGTCTCCAGAATGACAATTTCATTGGCAGTGATCATGTTCGAGCTGACAGGAGAGCTCGAGTTCATCGTACCCAACATGATTGGCATCATGGTTGCGAAATGGATAGCTGATGCACTTGAAAAGGAGGGAATTTACGACCTGGCTCAGACGGTGCTCGGACACCCATTTCTTGACGCTGAGCATGCAATGCATCTCGTGCAGAGAGAGTCGCATCTTGTTGAAGAACTCATTCCCCCGGAGGAGACAATGAAGCAGGTTACGGTCGACGTGCCTTCCATCAATCGCGTCCACCGAAGGACCCTAGAAGAGAAACTCGGTCAACTCAAGAGGAGGGGCCTGATGGACGGTGGGCTGGTATTGGTGCAGCACGGAATGCTGCAAGGCTACCTAGCGGAAGCCGAGCTCGAGTTCGGGCTGACAGAGCTAGGCAAGGTGCATCACGAAACAGCTCTTGTGCGACTACTAGGCAGCGCAGAGAGTGAAGATGAATTTGACATGAGTGCGTTTGTCGACCGCACGCCGCTTACAATATGTGCCAAAGCACCGATGGAGTACGCTTTGGAGATGTTTGGCAAGCTTGGTCTGAGGTATCTTTGTGTTTTGGAAGAGGGCAGCGGCAAGTTGGTGGGAGTGATCATCAAGAAGCGGCTGGTTGTCTGGCTTGATGGTCTTAAAGAGTAGTGGTGTAACACGGCCTTGTCTACGCATTAAATTTGGTTTACACAGCCCCGCCCAAGACGAGAAAGGTAGACGTATTAATTGTCTTATCCAGAGATTGATCTGTAGAACATGTCTCCATTACCGAATCAGATATCCCGCCGTTCTTCCTATTGGTCTCACACAAGTGCCCTGGAGTGAGGCAAGGAGTGGGGCTCGACCGCCAAAGTGTGGGGGAGGGGCTGAAGCTTTTTGGCAAGCCTGAACCCCAAGATCTGTCCGTGAAAAGATGCATTTGCTGATGATGAATCTTTACCTCAGCCTAAAGTGCATATGAAGGTAAAAAGTCCCAAAGTATATTAACACATCGTAAGCGGCACGCTTGAGAGAGCATTTTCTACCTGGTACAAAACTCCCGGTGCAGTCTCACAGATTCAGCTGGACTTGCAGTGAAGATGGACTAAGCAGAAAAAGATCTGGGAGAGGGCGCGCACTAATGCTCACCATGCCTCCTCCTCACACGCCCATTCGTCAGGTTCCGAGCCAGGGGTCAGTTAAGGCCCAAGCTTCCATGAGCTTCCCCTCAGAGAAAGTGAAACCAGATGACGATATGTGCATGCTGGGGGAGGCTTCAAGGTATGAAATGCAGCCAGCCTTTACCAGCAGCGGGGTCGTCGCCAGCGAAGTGAAATCAGAACCTGGTGTTCACGGGTTAATTCCTCGTAAGTGACAAATGACAGCCGTGCATCTATCCTTTCCAATCCTTTTTTCCCTCGTCGATTCGCGCGCTCCACCATTGCCTCGTCGACTGTTTCTGTGTCTGCAATTTACTGCAACCCTTCGCTCCCTAATATCACCTAATTTCACTCTGCCCATTCGCTGGTGAGCTCTCTTTTCCACCTGCACTACCCTGCGCAACCACTGTTGACAATTCCGGCAGTCACCTGTAAATCCTGCATATTCTTTGACGTCAACAACTTCGATCATGAAGTCTTTCCTCGTTGCTGTCGTTGCCTCCGCCAGCCTCGCTCTGGGTCAGACCACAGGCAAGCTGGGCGACGCCGCCATCACCGAAAACAACCCCAACATGGTCGCCTACGTAGCTACCCTCCCAACCGGAAACGGCATACAAGGACAGATCGAGGGAGTATCCAACACCAATGGAACAGGGGTCAACTTCAATATCAACTTCTTCAACTTCCCAGACCCATCTGAAGGCCCATTCCGTAAGTAATCTTCTCTCCCCTCTCCGGTACAGAATGCAACTAACTTCCTACCCACCAGTCTACCAAATCCACGTCGACCCCGTCCCTCCTTCTGGTGACTGTGCCGCCACCCTTGGCGTCCTTGACCCCTACGAGCGCGGCGACTCGCCCGTCTGCGAAGCCTCCCAGCCCGCCACCTGCCAAGTCGGCGACCTGAGCGGCAAACACGGCGAGATGGCCCCCGAAACCGACTCCAGCTTCCAGGTCGCCTACCTCGAGCTCTACGTCTCCACCGAACCAGGTCTAAACTCTTTCTTCGGCAACCGCAGTATCGTCATCCAAGCACATAACCTGACCCGTCTCGCCTGTGCGAACTTCAAGTTGGCAGACGGGAGCCCAACACCAACCCCTGTTTCTGGTGGCTCAACAAGCTCGACTTCTGCTGCGGGGCCAGCAAGCTCCTCGGCTTCCTCTTCCGCAGCGTCCAGCACCGCGGCATCGTCGTCTACAGCGTCTGGTTCTGCAGCCTCTGCATCTGCGACGTCGAAAGGTGGAGCCGTCACGAAGATCGTCAACAGTGGCGCGGTGTTGGCGGGCGTGGCAGGCATCATGGCTTTTGCTTTGTGATTGTATGACAAAGGGTTTTCTTTTGAGCGAACTACAGCAAATCGAGCGAGCAAGGTTGACGGTAATGGACAGGACTGCAAAGGAGCATAAGCATGAAAGTAGAGGCGCGGCAAAAAGTGGGGACCATACATCGAGCAGCTCGAGCACAAAGCGATCTCCATACTAGAAGAGCCTTGTAATGATAGGAGCCGATCCACTTGAGCTTGAGAGATCAAAATGCATTAGCACTGGCGCCTGTCTTCGCCAGACTAATTCGAGCATCTTGTAACGCCAAAACCATGACCATTAGAACCGTACCCAGGGTTCCTCATTCCTTTCCAAGATCCATACCTTTATTCAGTCAATCGCTCACATCTACAACGTGCGAGCCATTTCCCGCAATCTCATCATAGTGGCCTGAGGGTTTACCATATCAGCCATCAAGTTCCGTACTCAACAAAAGAGCTTCCTCTTACCAGTTAATCCCCCAGTGGTCCATTGATGCCAAGACCGCGCGTGAGGCAAAATCTTGTGGACTCTTATTTGTGAGAGCAAGGATGCCGAAGGCTTATTCAGGCTTGGCAATAGATTCAGCGCAGCTTCAAGGTGATTGCCATTGCGAAGTACAAGTTATCCACTTCCCCAAAGGCCCTGTGCCCGTGTCCGCGCGAGGTATGCAATGGACAGGAGTTTGAGAATGAGTACGCCTGGCTAAGTCACGCCGCTAGGGTGCACAAGTACGACTTGCACGTGAAGCTACACCGTTCTACGACCTTCCTCTATTCGTCCTTCTACAAGGCCTTCTACCAAGCCTGCTGGGATTGTGTTCGCCGATGATGGTGAGATAGGTGGCAGCACGACTGAAGATTCGGTGATAAGCACTGAGAGAAGCAGCAGCTCAGCGTCCATGTCGTCGTCCTCCTTTTCAGAATGCCTCGACTTGATCGACCCACGGATCATGGTTGACTCCGAGAGATTGGTCAATGAGGGAGTAGAAGGATCTTAACCGGACATCTTCTATAGAGAATAAACCACGTACCGCCCGATCTCTAGGTATGGAGGGGTTTGCACGCGACCACTACCTCGTCTGCGAGCTTCAAGGCCATTTGGAGTACCTCACTGGCTCGCCAATATCTTGATGAATAGGTCACATTGCTGAAACACACAGCGTCCCAGGAACGCGTTGCTCCAAGACTTCAGATGAACCACTCTGCTCTCGGGTCATCACTGCTCTCGTGTCATCGCTACTCTCGTGCCACTGCTCCTCCCATGCCTCTACTCTTCTCATGCCTATGCTCCTTTCGTGCCATCTCTTACAGTCCGCTGAGAGCGGCCACCAGCTGAGGCCGGGTCTAAAGTAAGCATTCGCAAGCCTCTGGTTCCCTAGCCTAGTTCCAAGTTAAACCCTCGCTGCTGAAAAGAACGTTCTCTTCAATTCAGAGCCGCTCAGACATGATGGGGCAGAGTAAAACTATTCATTGGGTCATCTAGTATCCGTCTGCTTACATCAAAAGCGTAGAAACTCTGCACTGTAGCTCCACTGAATTGTAGATTAGAACTTCGTAGGTAAGATTTCAAGCCATTACTCTACTCTCATGCCGTGAAATTTCAAGTGATAAACATCTTTAGATCTTATGCCGCAGTATCCAAGCCCAAGTTGGGACTCCCGGCATCATACTGTATGATAACGCCAAGACCCCTTTGTTTGTCGGCCGGCAGCCGAAATCTCAGAGCTTCCTTTCCTTTCTTGAACATTCGTATAACAAACGAAAGAGTCTGGAGTTGTTGCCGCGATTCCTGTGCCAGCTGCAGAGTGAATGAATAGAATTTACTGCCTTTTGTTCTCAGATCCGTCGGGAAAACACAATGCGGACAGCCTTTGCTCCGCAGTTGCTATCCACAACAGTTCACTTTCATCTCAAGGAGGCGTACGACTCGTGTGTTGGGATGTCATCTTTCCCAGGCTGATGATCGACGGAAGCCTATGTGTGGATACCGGTGATGTACGCGCAATTGAACTCCGCTTGCATTCGCGGATTGCGCTTTAATGACAATCAGCTTATCGCTGATTGGCCATCTCTCAGTTTTGGCCCTTGGGGAATTTGCATCTCAGCATTTTCGAATAATACTTGTACACGGGCGTTCTCCTCATTTGCTGTTTTCGCATTTCGTTGTGCTTCTCGCAATCTTTGTGATTAGTTTTTGCTGTTTTCACTATGTACTCCCCCATTATCGCTGTCTCTTTGCATCTTTTGTGTGAGTATTTTCGTCCCAACTGCTCGAGGAGCTGCACTATCCCTATTGTCCATCTAACGATCTTGAAATATGCAGTTATCGCTGTTCCAGTCCTTGCTAGTTATGCACAATTTTTTGACAACGCCTCCAAAGTTGGCTTTGCGCTTTCCACCGCGCAGAATGAGACCTCAATAGATCTCCTCTTCCAGGTCTCGGCTCCTCGGCACGCAGGCTGGGGCGCCGTCGGGACTGGATATCAAATGGATGGATCGTTAATGTTCATCATCTACCCATCAAGTCGAAACAATGGTGAATTTGAAACTCTTCAGTGAGAATTAGAGATAGCTAACGACCGATCTAGACGTCACGGTTAGTGTCAGGAGGGCAAGGTAGCCACAGACAGCTCTTCAACTCCTCATGTGTAGTTCTGAGGCGTCTCCAGTGGCCATAATACCCCCGCACCCATTTCGGATATCGATTTCGTTGTGCAATCTTCAGCAATCCAGGACTCGATCATGACGGCAAATGTCATTTGCTGGAACTGCACGCAATGGTCCGGTGGCAAGTCTCTGGACATCTCCTCAACAAAACAACCCTGGATCTATGCAGCTGGGCCTGGCCAGGCGATATCATCTGCTTCCCAAGATGCTTACATCGCTAAGCACGCAACCTATGGTGCCTAAAACGTATGTCTCCTGTAAAGATAGCATCGACTGATTCTGCATGCAGGCACCTTCTTTGTGGATATGATAGCTACTCAGACCAACTCAACCTCCATCCCCTCCGTTTCAGGGACTGCAAACATCAACACAACCGCACTGCCAGGATCAGTCGCTGCGCTCGTGGTTCTTCATGCCATCCTTCTGGGCGGCTCCTTCATCATCCTCTATCCCCTCGGCGTCAGCTTTCTTAGATTCTTCAATTCTTTTACGCTGCACTGGGTGCTCCAGGTCATCACCGCAGTGATCTGCATTGTTGGCCTTGCCGTCGCCGTCGCCCTCAGCGTCATTGATCTCGAGTACAACTCATTCACTGCAACACATCAAATCATTGGGATGTTGGTCGTCGCTGCCGTGGTCCTTCAAGTCGTGCTAGGATATCTGCATCATAAGAATTTCAAGGTTAGTGGGAGGACATGGGCCAGCTACACACATTTGTGGACTGGGAGGACGGTCATCATTGTTGGAATGATCAACACTGTCCTGTATGCTACCTCCCTCTCCCGCATTTCCATTTGGATACCCTTCCCAAGCTCCTAATAAGGACCCGTACCCGTCCTCTTGCTTACTACTTGTACAGGGGCTTTGTGCTCGCCAAATCAATAGGTGCTGCCGTTGGTGTCGCCATTCTCGGGTCTGTCATCTTGGTGGGTATGTTCGTGACGAATTATGTGGGTGAAAGGCGAAGGCGAGCGAAGGAATTCAAGTTAGCCCCCCCTCTTCAGTTTTCGAATGTTGCACTGGACGCGTTAAGTCATCCATATGATACGTTGGAAAGGAAATAGTTGGTCATGGACGAGGTTCAGTTCGTCAGTGTCGTCTCAATCATGGTCAGGGAGTCTGCAATGCTTTTAAGCGTTCTCGGAAATGAGAGCGCCATGTTACTGTGCCAGGAAAGGCATGGCAGAGCTCTAGATGTGCTACTGGAAATTCATTTTCATTCGCTAATAGAATTTGTTGAATTCATGCCCTTGCTTTCAGGATAAGCTCCGTAGAAGTAGATTCAAGTACTTCATAGGAATGACAAGAAAATAAAGGGCATCCCCTTCAGCACTCCTAGAGCGACGTAAGCAGAGTTAATGCGCTCCTTCACCGAGCCGACAAAGATCAAAGTTAACACGGTGACAGAAGCAGCCCTTGAGGGGACCCCTTGGGGACCAGCATACATCGAAGCCAGCCAAAGAACCTACGACTCGGCCAGCTCCCCCGGGACCAAGCAAAGTTCCATTTCTGGATTTCTCCAAATCAGGGGAAGCCATCACCAAATAGCGAATCTCCATCCCCTTCTCCGTCTCCGTCCCCCTCCCCATCCTCCTCCCCATCCTCCTCGAGGGCTCTATCAAATGCCGCAATCTCCGACTCGCTCAATTCGTCCTCTGCCTCCTCTCGCGCGATATCTGCTCCTATGGTGGCCTCCACACCATTCGCATTCCCCGCTTTCACCTCCTCGTTTGTCCATGAATACGACCCCGTCCTCCTCCTCAGCTCCTGTCTCAGTCGTGCTTGGATGTCCGTCATTTGGCTACTGTTGAGCACAGAGTGCTGTTTTTGAGGCTGTTTCTCTGTGCTACTACTCAACCGTTGTCGCTTGGCTGGTGGTCCGTTGGTAGGCGTTGAAGGCCGCGCCGGAGACATCATTGCTGGCATGACGGCGGCGAGTGGTGAGGATGTCTGGTTTTGAGGGCCGCGCTCCTGCAATGCGGCCGGCTTCGTTGGTGAAGTTAGGTCGATGTAGGCGCTTGGCCGCCGCATTTCGCTGATGGTGGAGGGCCCCAGGGTGACGCTTCGCTCGATAGTTGGGACGGACAGATTGCCAGTAACAAGCGTGCTGTACGCCGCTTGAAGAGCCTCAAGTTGTGCTTTGTAACTTGACGCCGACTGGTAAGCAGCTTGAGCTCGAGCCGTCTGGGTTTCCAGCGCCCACTGGATTCTGATGTTTTCTCCTAAGGCGGCTTTCAGCTCAGCGTTCAGCTGTCGAATTTGCTCAGATTTACCGTCATCTGCCCGGCGGGTGGCTGGTTTAGAGAGGTGATAGAACCTGTCGCGGTCCATGGTCAACTGCTTGTTTCGTGCCTTCAGATGATCGATTTGTGCCGCCGCCGCCAGTGTGGTGCCTGTCGAGATGATAACGTGGAGGTGCGGTGCAGAGGGCTGGTATTGAACTGGTGCAGTAACAAAAGTCGGAGTTACTTCATCGTGAGAAATACGGCCAGATCGGTCAATAGAGCGGAGTTGCACGAACAATGGAGTGGTTGTTGACGGATCGTCCGCGACAATTAACAAAGATTGTTTGGAAAGACTGCCGTTTGACGCATTCGCCGGGTGTTTTAGAAGGTCATGCGTTCTAGCTATCGGTCCCCAGGTAAGGGTCGGTGAAGGATAGCTGAGAGCGCCCAGAATACCCTCGAAGGGCTGGCCACCTTGGTTTTGCCCTGACTGGAGATAGCCATGACCATGATATTTCCCCCAAGTATCCGAGTGAGGACTGGGGAGAAGTGTAAGCCCCAGCTCAGAATAGGAACCTGACTGAAAACTATTTGGAGAAGCATAAATACCTTCATGGTTTAGCCTTGCTTGAGCCATAGCTAGGTTTTGTCACTCTTCTAAGCGGGGAAGCATTGGCAGAAGGTGCGAGATGGTTTATCGACAACGAGCGATTTCCAAGTAGGACTCAGATGAGGCATCGAGACAGGCCCGAGACAGGCCCGAGCCTTGGCCTCGCAAGCCGCCTCCCTCTCAGTCTTAAAGGGGGCTGGATGGTTGGTAGGTGCAGTGAACAGCCTTCTGAATGACTTTTAATGAGGCGAACTGAGATTGAAGGTTCAAGGGCGCTGGAAATATTGTCTCTAGGGAGAGGCCAAGTTACTAGCGTATTTTCTCGCGAAACCTTCCATCTGGCTGTTGAGCTTTCAATATCGAGGGCCGAACCCTTCTTATTGCGGGGTCTGTGACTCACGTATCTCGATTTCACTTTGTTTCTTTACCGAGATTGAAGGTTGGGCTTGGCGGTAGCTATCAGTTAAAGGCGCATGAGCCGTCAGAATGAGTGTCATACTCTGCACAGGTATGTCTGATCTCTCACTGAGCATGGCTACTGACCTTGCGCTAATGGATGTCTGTGAAGCTGGATACGACCACACCATCCGGTAAGTCATCGACAGTAGATCTCCGTCGTTTACCTATCTCTCTTAATACCCTATGAAGTTTCTGGGAGGCTCTCTCTGGCATTTGCTCCCGTACTATTCAGCATCCCGAATCACAAGTAAACCGCCTCTGCATCACTCCCGACAAGAAATTCCTCGCTGCTGCTGGTCGCCATGTCGTCCGACTCTACGATATCAAGTCCTCAAACCCTAATCCTATCATGACCTTCGAAGGCCACACGAACAATATTACTGGCGTCGCATTCCACTGCGAAGGGAAGTGGATGGTCACAAGCTCCGAAGATCAGACGGTGAAGGTGTGGGACACAAGATCTGGAACAATACAACGAAACTACCAACATACACACCCTGTCAATGATGTGGTCATACACCCAAATCAAGGCGAACTTGTCAGTGCAGATCGTGGGGGCAATATACGAGTGTGGGACTTGGGCGAAAGTAAATGTACCCACCAATTGATCCCGGCGGAGGATGTGTCGGTAGCAAGCGTCAGTGTGGCTACTGATGGGTCATTGCTGGCTGCTGGGAATAACAAGGTCCGATGCCCCCGAGGCCTCAAGCTGGAGTCAGTTAACGGAAAATAGGGCGATGTTTACATCTGGAAGATGTTTCAGAACCACGAATCGACAACTCTGCAGCCCTGCAGAGTATTCAAGGCCCACAAAGATTATTTGACCCGGTTGCTCCTTTCGCCTGATGTCAAAAATCTTGCGACATGCTCCGCAGACCACACTGTGCGCATCTGGAAGATTGATCCGACTGAGGAGTACCTTGAAAAAATACCGGACCTTGAAAAGAGCGACTCGGCAATATCCAAATCCACCGAGTCAACTGCAAGCCTGAACACCATCAATTCCGAAGTCAACGGTTCAATGAATCTAAGGAAGACAGATTCAAGGATTCTGAATGGTGGCCTGAGAGGAAGTAACGGATTCTCGGACGGCGCCGACTCTTTCAGAAGATCGGATATTGATGTGATCACGCAGAGAAGACCTTTACCGTCGGATATTGTCTTGGAAAATCATCAGCGCTGGGTCTGGGACTGCGCCTTCTCCGCCGACTCTGCCTACCTTGTCACAGTCTGCAGCGACCACTATGCCCGGCTGTGGGAGCTTCAAACGGCTCAGATCATCAGGCAATACAACGGCCATCACCGAGGAGCAGTTTGCGTGGCTCTTAACGACTATTCAGAACCACGTTAGAAAGTCAAGAGAAGCCGATACCAGCATGGGGCAGAGGACGAGTAAAATGGCACGAATAATTTTCTGGTCAGGAGCTGATGGCGCTAATCCTTTGAGTATCTTCCATGTTCTGGCGTTCAATTTTTGCTAGCTAGCCATTTCACACCTGCTGTATAAATATTTCGGTGCATTGGGAGGCGTTTTATCTTGACGATACCCATGCCCTTTGAAGTTGCAAAACGATCGTCACGATTCATGTAGAATTGTTTCATCTCTTCAGCCTGATCAACCTGGAATAACTTGACGTTCTTATTTGTTGAGACAGATCATGCTTCATTTTATATCTACAGCCTTCCTGATACACTACCGAAAGTCTGGAATGCCATTCTGGTGTGGAGGCGGACGCCCATGTTGGCACCAATCCCCCCAAAAGCTGAAGCACCTCATTCCATTCTATGCGAAGGCCTACAATCTGACGATTAATTTCGACAGTAGCCCTCATCCTTTTTCGGTCTCTATCTTACGATTCTCTTACTTCTTCTCATGTCCACGTGTAATCCTCAAAACAAAGTTGACAATCACCGCTCCCAACAAGGCCAGAGCAAGGACAGTCGGCCCAACCCGATCATCAAATCCGCCCTGCCCTCTGATTCGGATACTCTTTGCTCTCCAGTGAAATGTTGAGAGAGCGTATATCATAGCTGCCATGGCGACGAATGTGAAGAGGGCGGCGGAGATACGGCCCACGGAATCACCGAAATTGAGGAGGCCGACGGCGAGACCGCCAAGAATGACGGTGAAGTTGAGCCAAGAAAGAAATGTGCGTTCATTGGCGAAGAACACCTTAGGCTCGACGCGGGTGGGTAGGGCTATCCGCTTGCCTGTGGACCAGCTGGTTAGCATCCGAGACACAAACGAAGCTCTAGGTCTCACATACCTGGTGTCGTCTGTAGAAGTGGCTGGCTTGACATATTGAATGCTTGGGTACCAACTCGGGAGGGGAGTAAAATGGGTTTGCCGTTAATGAGTCGTTGATCTGTACCGGAGGATGTGCTAGATGATGTACTAGCAAATGTTGCACGTGTTGGAGATCCGTCAGGCGGATCTGTACTGGATGATATATGGTATGCTCTCGACGAGGGACTCAATGCTGTGGTGGTTTCTACACTGAAAGCTGATGCCGGTAAAACCACAAGCCTGCCGTTGCTGAGACGTTGGATCCGTATCGAAGATGTGTCCGCTGACTTCCTTTGAGACGGCAATCACTAGAGTTGTCAATGGAGTGACCTTCTTTTCCGGCGGTCAAGAGGGGGGCTGGGACAGGACTGGAGAGCGTTGGCTGGCAGAAAGTGTTCTTTGCTGCTTTGAGTCAATTTGGCAAATTATATACAGGAAGAATATCTGCTTTTGGTTGTGATTTGGCAATGTTGATGTACAAAACAGCTTCAGATGGGAAATATGTGAAGAAGAGCCTTCACCTGAGGTTTGACGAGCTTCGAGAGGAGCTCGAGAGCTTTAGTGCACCCCGCAGTGGCCTTCCAGGCTAAGATACTGAGATAGCTGTTGTCGCGTGCCCCCATCTAAGCTTCCCATTGGGCAAAAGCACTTACTAGCGAATCAACAGCAACAAGGGACGCAAACTATGCCGAGCTTGTTGGGGATTGCAGATTCGTCCATCCACAGCACTCCAAATAAACAATCCAGCACCATCACTACTGAGATCGAAAGCTCTCCAATAGCCATCGAAAGCACTATCCGTATATCTCGACTTACGAAACTTCGGCATAACTTGACGAAGAGGCCGTCCCTGTATCTGCGCAGTCGACGAATCCCACGTGCAGCTCCCCCAATAGCAGCGTCCTCTCCATTAACAGGATTGCATGACCTCGAGACGGACGGTCCAAACGACATGTCTACCACAGAAGAGACACGGCCATTGACAGCTTCAGCACCTCCGCCTGTGCCTTTTTCCCGACTGAGGGAGATTGCTAATAGTGTAAGAAATCCGACGCACGCCAAATGTAAACTCCTGACCACCTTTCCAGGCCTGCGAAGCTGCCCTGTCATCGGCATCAGCCTACGAACACTCCTCCACCGAATCCTGGAACGCGATCATCATCAACACAATCCTACAAGCACTCGTCAAAGAGACATCTACACCCACTACGCAACCACAATACAAATTCGCCATCAATAGCACCATAATAGAACATGTGCCTGCATCGTCGGTCACAGGTGTAGGGAAGAGGGGCATGCATTCTGCCGCCGCAGCGTATTGGAACGCCGAGAAGGATGGGATGTGGAACTTCAAGTATGAAGCCGCGGAGCTGAAAGGGCTGGATGTTGTCGTGGGTATTATCTGGATATCTATATGATGGTTGGGGAGCCAATACCTGAGTGGGTTGAGTCTGAAGATGCCAGTGGTGCGATCAGTGCTGCATGGCAGTAGCTGATACTACACTCAAAGAACAAGCTGGATTCAAAACAAGCCCTAGAATTATTGTGGTACGTGTCCCATACGTTTGGGAGAAGATTGAAACATTGGCTGACGTTGTGGAAGCATCCTCATTCCAAGCCACATTCCACTTCAAGTCCATTATCCACTGCAATCTGTTGCGCCTCTTCTTCTCGTCCTTGTTGAGACAAAAGGTCCATAAGCCATTCCCCTAGCCGTATCGTATAATAGTGAGTCTGTCCAAGCTCCTTGATACTGAGGTCCAACGCTTCACGACATAACGCTTCGCCTTCGTCCCACCTGCTCTGCCGATCAGCAATCACCACCAGGCCCTTCAGCGCCCTAAGCCGTGCATGGATGGCCATCCTATTGCGACTTTGTCCTGGTATTGTTGCCAACACTTTTTTGAAGCCCCGCTCAGCGGTATGGAGGGCGTTGATCTCACGCAGGTGGAATGCCGCCCATTCATGCAGTGCAGTTAGCAGTTCGGCATGATCTGGCTCATACTCTGATTCAGCGATATACTCAGTTTCCTCCAGCCTCTCGACGAACTGTACGCCGTTGATCCCAAAACAACGCATGATTGTCGACTGACGAGACGCCGACTGAGGTCCTCCGAGAGACGCATGTGCAATTTCCAGCCTCATCAATAGCAATCGGACTATGAATTCCTCCTTTGCGGCTGGCGGTGCGCTCATCCTGCAGTATCTTTGGATCGCTTTCGTAATAGCATGATCAGTACCAAACACCACGCAGCAGATGTCCATAGCAAAGCGACCAAAGAGGTCCGCCGTTTCAAACTTGGGGTTGTGTGAGGGAGTGTTGATGATGGTGAATATCACACCCAGAAGCTGGGAGCCCTCTGCATGGGTCGCAAGGTGAAGTTGTCGATGGACTCTGTTCAGAAGAATTCGAGCCCTGCGGTAGTTCAAGATTGCGGCCTCATGACAAGCCCGAGCATACGTGTCCACGATGTCGCTGAGGAGTGACTGGCCAAAGAAAGGTTGAGAACGAGGCCTGTTTCTCTTCTGGAAGGTTTCGCCGGGACTGAAGTAAGCGCGGAAGTAATTGCTGGCCTCGAAGAAAACCGCCTCGGCATCTTCCATATCCTGGGGTTTCGCCAAGGACCAAAGGGGGCCTTCGGGGACGTAAAAAGAGCGGATGGCGTCACCTGTCAACGCTGTTGTTATCTTGTTATGATGCTGCAGCAATTTGACAAGCCGTTGCCGAGTCTCACACACGGTCAGATCTACGCTTTTGTTGGAGAATGTGCCTCGGGCCGCGTCTGCTCGAACGATGCCTCGTGCTTTACTGTATCGGAAGATTCGATGCATCTTCGCAGGACGACCTCGAATCTGGATTTGCACATCACTCGCTGTTGGTTCTAACCTTCCCAAGAAATCGAGGACTGCCTGCTTCTCAGTCGACTTGTAATTCTTCTGAAGCTGCCATTCTCTGATCTTTGTCTTGTACATCTTCACGCTGCCAAGGGTGAGCACATAGTTACCCTACATCCCAGGGGGGTCATACGTGGCGTGAAAGTGGTGGCGATCTTTCATAATCTCCATGACTTCCTTCAATGGTCTCTCTTCATCTTGATAGAGCTGGGTGAAGTATTCGCGGTGAACTTCCCAGTCATGCCTAGATGGCGGGAACCTTGGCCTGCACAAGCCCTCATTCGCGCGACAGGGTTGAAGCGTTGGAGCCGATGATTCAGCTTGACAGTTGATAGGAAGATCCCGGGGAGCAAGCTCAAGTCCTTGTCCGAAGTCTCGGAGGGTAAACGGGGGAGTTGTGCATTCATTAGCATCTTTCATCCATAACACCTCCATCTCCGCAACAACGTGGAGAGAATGAAAATGAGGATATCCGCAACTAGAGGCGGGGCCATCACATGCTCATAAGCAAGCTAGTTCTCCTATGCCATCATACCAGAGTTCTTAAAGCATTGCAGCGACCAGTGCAAATATAGGCTCGCGCTAAGAGGAACTTTTGCGAACCATGACGATCAAACTAGCCGTTTCTGGGTCTTTCACTTTCGCTTAAAGTTGTCTCTGTCATTTAATGTGGAATTGCTATCATCAATACGAGAATCGTCGTTGAAACCATAGTGTACGAAGTTGGAGATGCAGCTCTAGGAAATGCAAATGTAGATTCGGAAAAACCATTCTGGGAAGTCGAGGCAAATGAAGGTTGATGTGCGCTTCTCAGCCGCAGTGGGGTCCCGTCAAAATTTAGTTATGCCACTCTCAATTCTTATCTGGAACGTGATCTAATCTGAATCTCTGCCCACTAGTTACTGTCTTTCTTTGGCCTAATCTTCACTATTCATGCATGAACAACGTGATGTCGTTGTCTCCTCAATGTGCACCAAAGGAAATGTTGCTCTCAACTTCTTCGAAAGCTTGCGTAATACTGAGACTATGAGAGCGTAGGTTATAGCTCCCAGTCACATGTCTGGCGCTGTGAGATACCTCAGCTCGCTAGAGAAAGCCGTTCTAGAAGAAACTTTCGCATTTCTTACAAAGAGGGTTTATTACGTCCTACACGAGCTTCCATTATTATCACAGGACTTTTTCCTTCAGCTCGAACGCCACACCTTGGGGTAGACGCTGGCTGCGGGGGGGAACCCTGAAAATGAAAAGCCGAACAATCGAATCAGCTTCAAAAGCAAACCAGACTGTGAACTACACCTTGCAGTCAGACTCCGCTCATTCACATGCTCTTATTCCAGCCCCAGTAACGTGCACGAGACACATTTCTGCATGGAGACTAGTCTTGTCAGCTCTTCACTTTTCAAGCAGTCATGTGTACCTTGAATTTCCTCAGCCCGCCTACATAAGGCTGGCCAGCCGCTGTTGCCTCCTCAATTCGCATATCTCACTCTCTTTCTCATTCTCATCCTTCCATTCCTCCACTGACCTCCTGATCCTAACCATGTCTCGTGCCACTGTATATCTTATTCGCCATGGCGAGAAGCCAGAGCCTGAGGCAAACGGCCTTTCAGCACAAGGGCTAGAGCGAGCGCAGGCACTCCCAGGAGTCTTCGGACCGGGTTCTCCGTACAATATTGGCTATATCATGGCTGAGCATCCGGGAGCAGGTGAGCCAATCCTGTCATTTTTTCTTAGCCGTTTTGATCGATCACGCTTCCCCTTCGAAGACTATCAGCGCATAAGACCACATCTGACCACTTATACACAGATGGAGGTGAGGCAAGACCACGTGACACTGTTACACCGTTAGCCCAGGCTCTAGGACTGGTTATCGATACTAGCGTCCAACGGGACGACAGTGAAGGAGTCGCTGCCGTGGTGAACAACTACTCTGGCGCTGGCAACATTCTGATCTGTTGGGAGCATGGGCAGTTGCATGAGATTATGAAAGCGCTTGGCGTTAAGCATGCGCCGCATTATCCCGGTGATCGGTAAGTGCTCTACCTGCAGCTCTTTTCACTCTCCCATCGTTGCTTGAGCGAGCTGCTTTGATCTAGTGCTGGATCACTAGCAAGGTTGAATCGTTCAGATGGACTGACCTCTACAACCTGCAGCTTCGATCTCATCTACACCCTTCTCCCGCCGTATGACAAGGTTGATGGTCCGACTTCTGAAGATATTCACCCATTAGACGATGGCCACCAAAACCCCTAGTCTCATAGACTAGGCGGCGATCATGGCAGTGGTTGGTGTGGCTGTTGGTCGTTGAAACTCTGGGGTCGCGTGGTGGCGTGAGTCGGATATGCGACGTGAATCTGCCAGGGAGGCCTATCAAGCACCAATCACCATTTGGCCTTTTTCTTGGGGCACTTGATACCTTTCTCAACTCTTGGCAATGTCTCTTATCACAACATGCTCATGCCGTGTGCTTTGTCCTTGATCTCCTATGCTTGCCTAGTCAATTTCCCCTGGAGCTAGGGTACGAAATTCTACGCTAATATACGAAGCCGGTATCAGGCCTCCCAACTCCCTCGTTTGCCCATGTTCGCATTGAAATAGAGCTGCATAACCTTGATGCTGTCAATTCTATTGAGAAGCGTATATCATTCCTCAAAATGCAGTGGCTAGCTATTCTGTCCACACTGGCAGGAATCTACGTCCTGTCAAGTGTCTGGACTCTGATCAAGCACTTCTTGGCAGCCCGCCAATCTGGCTTTCCAGCCTACATCTGCCCAACCAACCCTGCCAATCCGCTGTGGATGATAACGCAGGTGCTTCTCAGACCAGTATTCGCAAAACTGTTGCCCCATGCTGCCTTTGAGCGAGTCAACGTCACGATCTACGGCTGGGAGTTTCACGGGCGTTATGCGACCCACGCCAAGTATGGATCGGCCTTCATGTATGCCACGCTAGGGACGACGGAACTCTGGGTGGCGGACGAAGAGATTGCCAATACGATTCTTGCGCGGAGGAACGACTTTGTGATGCCTGAGATTGTGGGCCGTGAGTAAGGTTCCAGCCTGTAGTCCGTTTGTTGTCTCATAATGTTTGCAGGCTTGATCAACATTTTCGGCCCAAATTTGCTTACGGTAACGCTTCGATGACCATAGCTATGCGGGCTACCCACTGACCTTTTTTTCCTTGGCCAGTCGAATGGAGATGACTGGCAGCGTCAGCGGAAGCTGGTTGCTCCCAACCTCAACGAGCGCATCATGAGTCTCGTGTGGGCAGAGAGCTCTTCACAAGCTGCAGAGATGCTGGACTATTTCACGACTGCTTTCGGAGGAGAGACTAACGAAACCATTGAAGGTCTGCGATCCATCGCTATGAATGTTCTCGGAAGTGCCGGCTATGGCACCCCGCAGCCTTGGAAACAAGACGTGAAAGCGTCTGAGTCAGGGTATAAGTTGAGTTATGTCGATGCAGTGTCAGCTGTGATCAACAACATCGTTGCTGTAGGCGTCATTCCAGCTGGGATCTTCTCTCTGCCAATTATGCCAGACAGTGTTCGGAGAATCGGAGTAGGCCTGCAAGAATTCCCGCGACGTACCAAGGAGATGCTGGAGGCGGAGAGAAAGTCCGCCGGTTCAGATGCTTCGCCGCGCAATAACATGATGAGCACTCTCGTGAGGCTCTCTGACAGTGCCAAGGATGGCGAAAAGATCGACTCAAAGTCGCAGAATTTGTCGGAAGAGGAGATCCTGGGTAATCTCTTCCAATTCACCACCGCTGGGTTTGACACCACTGCCAACACAATGGCCTATGCTGTCACGATACTAGCCATTGAACCAAAATGGCAGGACTGGATCATTGAAGAGATTGACAGAGTCGGGCAGAGTGAGCAGAGCAATGATTATGCAAAGATCTTCCCAAAGTTGCCACACTGTCTCGCGCTCATGGTGAGCAAGGTATTAAGCTCCGCAGTACAAATACTTAATTCTCACAGTATGAAACTTTACGACTCTACACCCCCGTGATGCACATAACAAGGTCGACGAAAACTCGACAAGTATTGACAAAGGGGTCGAGTACGTATGTGGTACCCCCCAACGCCTTGGTCTACATCAACAACAGCGCCTTGCATACCAATCCCGAGACTTGGGGCGCAGACTCCCTCGAATTCCGCCCTACTCGCTGGCTGGCCCAGGATTCGACATCATCGGATGTCTTCGTCACACTGCCACGAGGCAGATTTATTCCCTGGTCCGGAGGTCCCCGCGTATGCCCGGGCCAGAAGATGTCGCAAGTGGAATTTGTGGCTGTGATTGCGACGATCTTCAAGCGTTATACTGTTGTGCCAGTTTTGGAGAAGGGTGAGACTGTCGAGGCCGCGAGGGAGAGGCTGCGAGGTGTAATGTTGGACTCACAGCCGAGGCTGACCCTGCAGATGAATAAGCCGCACGAGGTAAAGCTGAAGTGGTCGAGAAGGTGACCTTCCCAGCAGACGCAGTGTCTGGAGTAGAGCGTTGGAAGTCTGTACCACTGGTATTTGAGGGAACTGGTACAAACTTGGACTGTGATACAATCGCGGGCCATCTGGCGGGGTGACTCGGGACAGATAATTGGGACAGGTAGATTAGATACAGTTAAACCTGGCCATTCCGCTATTGAACCGCATAAGACATCCAGGTGATGGCTTGCGACTTATTCACTTCTTGGGTTCAACATATCTGCAAGGAAGACCTTCCAATCTTACGTTGCTCTGCAGGCCTCTCGATGACATGACCATTGAAACGCCCTTACTTCGTCCACACCCTGAACTTCGCGAATGTAGGCCGGACTGGTCAGTCTACCTTGTCCAATGGACTTATCTTTGGGGTTTGGGAGCAGGCCACTCGGCATGTATCAATTGTGATGGAGTCGAACGCCTTTCGGCAGCTTAGACACCACGAGATCCATATTGCTCCGCGAGAATGAGGATCGTTTGTCAAGTGTTGCAATACTAAACTATTCGGCGCGACCTTGACAATATCGCCCGCGATTGGTATCTAGGAGATAAGGCGCCCGCGTGATCTCATATTACTCCTACATGAATACAGTCAGATTGATAAGGCTACTGAAAACCATCATTACCTTGCTGTAATTCTTCCCATATCACCAGCCTATTAGAAGCAGATAGGAGTGAACCAATATCCTAAAACTCAATTTACAATGGGTTTTCGACACTCGAGGCTCGCCGAATAGGGCTGGCCGCATCTTTGTGTAACATAAGTTAGCCACCTACGTAACTAGGTACTTCCACTAACGAATAACGGTTGCTGCCCTATGGGGATGGGAAGCACCAAAGGCAGTGGCGCACAAGCTGCATTCGTCCACGCCTCGGAAAGCTGTCCAAGATCAAATGAAGGGTCAGGATTCACTCCCACAATTTGTTCTGGGGCATGGCGTTCAGCCCTGCGACTGTACCATGTGAAATTGCTCAGCTGCAGGACTTGCTTTTTTGCAACTGGCCCCTAAAAGTTTTGTGAGTCTTATCGGACTCTAGGCTCATTACCGAACTCTGGCTAGGCTAAGTTAGGGCTGTGGCTTTAACGGTAATGCGTTAATTACTTCTTAGTAATGCATCGACAATTGAAATGCCAAAGTCGCCGAACCAGGGTCGTTTCAGGCCGTGTTTGTCCTTGCATCCTGCGAGCGTACAATACGAACGATACGGCCGCAGGGAATACGTTACGACATCACCACTGCCTGGACTGTCCCTCCGCCCAACCATTGACAATGAATAGCACTTTAACTACATAGATGCGCTGAAACACTCCAGTGCATCTAATGCTCTCGGTCAGGCATTCCCTCCGACACCAACTGGCTTATTCACTACGTTGCCTCCCTGGCCCCTGTGGGATTCGGATGACTGCGATGAGCTCCGCTTTTTGAGCAGTCCTGCACACGCAGCCCAGACAAAATGCCCGCCGGCAGATCTAAAGCTCCGACGGGCGATAACTTCAACGACTTCTCCCGCGACTCACAGAATACGGAACGGGCCTCACAGAGTCCAAAAGAGGGTGGCAGCAGCACCCACAGTGCAGAAGGCGGTGAAGGATGGGTCCCTCGACCAAAGCGCATTGCGTGCATACTCTGCAGGAAGAGAAAGGTGAATAATGGGACTGTCTGCTTCAACCGCTTGGCCAAGCTAACTCGGTTGGATTCTAGCTGAGATGCGATGGCAATAAACCCAGTTGTGGAACATGCTCAAGACTCGGTCATGATTGCTCATATGATGAGGTGCGGAAGAAGAGCGGGCCCAAGAGAGGATATGTGAAACTTCTGGAGGCTCGGTTGAGTAAGGCGACTACCCACTCTCCGGCAATGAACACCAACTGATATTTGTCCTTTGCACAGAGCAAGTCGAGAATATGCTTGGGACTCATGCGCCTGCCGAGGGTGCCCAGAATTCGGCAGCATCGATGGCCGATATTCCACAGCCTGGTCCTTTCACCCAATCGAATAATGTACCTCTTGCAAATGCGCCTGGGGAGCCCTTGTCGATGCCAGATTTCTCGGGTCCGTCAGTGGGGAACTTGATGAATGATTTCGGCATGGGTGCAACCGATGACTTCTCGTGGGATATGATCGGTCTCGGATTGGAAGAGCCGCTGCCAAGTCAAGAAATTATTGATGACATGTACGTGTTGGAGGCGATTTTTGTGAGATTGTAGACTGACGGAATGCAGGACCCAAATCTACTTCGAGAAGATCCATCCATCATTACCAATGATCCATCGTCCGCGGTTCCTGGCTGCAATGGACCTGGCACCTCACATGCGCCCTCCAGTTGCCTTGCGGTATGCGATGTGGACTCAGGTCTGCTCTATAACACCAAGGTACTACTCGCTACAGGAGCATTTCTATGCGAGGGCGCGCAAATACGCCGAATTGGATGAAATGAAGGGCCACGGGGAGAACATGATCACCCTCGCGCACGCCCAAGCCTGGTCACTTATTGCGGCTTTCGAATTCAAGATGATGTTCTTCCCACGTGCATGGATGAGTTGTGGCCGCGCAACTCGCCTGTGTCAAATGATGGGTCTCCATCGACTAGACGGCGTCGGCTTGGATGTGAAGCAATGTCTACCGCCACCCCGAGATTGGACAGAGCGGGAAGAGAGGAGGAGGACGTTCTGGATGGCTTTCTGTCAAGATCGTTATGCCAGCATTGGGACCGGCTGGCCGATGACGATTGACGAACAAGATGTAGGAGACCCTATTTGAGCGCCTGTGGCTTCATGAGCACTGACCGGAGTCATTAGATCCTGACCAATCTCCCCGCAAACGAGGATGCTTTCAACAAGAGCAAGCCCGAGCGCACCTTGTCTTTGGCAGATGTTATGACAGCGGATGGCGCTTCCACGCTTTCACCATTCGCAGGAGTCGTGTTGATGGCCTGCCTTTTTGGAAGGAACCTCACCCATCTACACCGTCCAAACGAGGAGGACAGAGATCACGATATGAACGGGGAATTTTGGAAGCGACATCGCGCACTTGACAATATTCTACTCAACACGTCTCTTTCACTACCAGACCAGCTACGACTACCAGCTGGGATATCAGATGCCAATATTGTGTTTTGCAACATGAATATTCACACTTCGACCATTTGCCTTCACCAGGCCGCTATATTCAAGGCTGACAAAAACCGCATGCCACCACAAATAAGTGCTGAGAGCAAGCGGAGATGCATCATTGCCGCAGATCAAATCACGAAGATTATGAAGATGATCAGTCACATTGACCTCTCGACTGTAAGTTCCCAACGACCTTTAACGAGGACGCCGCTGACGAACTCACAGATGAATCCTTTCATCGCTTTCTGTCTTTACGTTGCCGCCCGTGTTTTTGTACAATATCTTAAGTCAAGGAAAGACGATGCCACAGTCAAATCCTCTCTACACTTCCTCCTCTCCGCAATGCAAGCCCTCAAGTCAAAAAATCCGTTAACAGAGTCATTTCTGGTGCAGCTGGATGTTGATCTAGAGGGAAGTGGGTTATCAATACCGAGCAACGTCTCCAGATATCAACCTTGCGAAAAACGTGGCCCAGTAAGCTTCCCTAACCTCTTGATATGAGGCGCACTTACCAATGGATACAGCACGAGATACCGGTCAATTTTGACGGTGTCAAATGTTCTCCCCTGTTTGAGATCCGAGAATCACAAGCAGTTGGCCAAAATGCGCCAGCTACTCCGGATCAACCGCCCTTGCATAACGTCAATCATATTGCAAGGAACTTTACCCAACTTGGAAGTGGACAGAACCCGTCGAGTTCAAATCTACCAAGTCGTACACGGACTTCGTCGCGGCCTGACATGGCTGAAGCATTTAGATCGGGAGGCAATGTCATCTATGGAGATGCGCAAGGTGCCGCTATGGATTTATCTCCTGATGTCTCTACTGGAGAAGCGCATGTCTCCAAGGGAACGCCAGATCACCCAACCCCTTCGACCTCCTCCAATAAAGGATCGTCCCACACTTCATTCACACCACCCCACTTCGATGAGAACTCACACTCTGGTTACCCATCATCATCAACTACAATGTCTCCAAACGCTGCCGCCAATGCATACTTTCAAAACGCCGATTCATATGCTCAGTTCTCTCCTGAAATATCAGCAGGGAACAAAGAGGGTTCAGGCGGATTACCTAGTACCTTCTCATTCCCCGCGAGCTGGGACTACTCCACAAATGGACCAGCAAACACTGGCACCGGCATGAAGGATCACAATCCTACAGGTCTGACGCCAGGGCCCACCGGTATGACGCCCGGTGCCACAGGGATGTCACCAATTGCCATGCCTGACGGTTCGTGGCATCTCAACGCGCTTGAAGGTAATGAATGGATGTTTGCGAACTGGAATGCACCTTCTCCGCAGCAGTAAGCTCAACTACAGGGCCCGGGGCATTATCTGTTTAAAGGAGCTTGAGGCACACCCGTTACGAGGATTAATTTGAGAAATACCAATTGCCGAAAATTTCATTCTGGATGGCTTTACGACCTGGATGAACACAATGGTAGATGTGCGTTGCTGCGCCTTTAATGGTTTGCTGAGGTTTTGGATGGAACCTCTTTCTCTGAGATCTCTGCTCTTTGCTTCGTGTAGCTACTTACATTATATTGCAAAAATTAAGGCATGTACAATATCAGATGGATTTCAGCTTTCCTGATTTGCAGATTCCCTAAGTTTCTCAACCTCAGTCGATAACTTCGTAGCCGGAAAATGCTCAGGTGTTGGCCCACCCAATATCGGTGTGAAACCCGGATCTCCCTTCGCCACGGCATCCCCCCAAGATATCTCAATATTTGTAGATACTCGGACAGATCGAATGGCATGAACATCCATACCATCGTCAAGGAGAACACGCTTATGATATCTGCGGCTGTGAACTCATCTCCAGCCACCACGTCGCATGTTCCAGCCGCGAATCGAGCAGCTTCGGCACATTTCTAAGTCTCGCATCCACATTTTTAACGACTGGGTGATCTGTGGGTAGCTATGCAGCGCCTGATCATCATATTCCGCCCAATTGTCGCCTGCATGCTGACATTCGAGAAGTGAAACCAGTAGAGGTAGTCGGCATAATCCGGGTGGCTTGGGGAAAGGGTGAGGCGCCCATCGCCGTGTTTGTAGATGATGTATTCCACTATCACGTCACTTTCTGCGAGTATGAGGGCCCCGTCAGTTATTACCGGGGGTACCAAGGGGGAGTCAGCACTTTGAGTGACGGAGGCGAGAGGAGGGGGGCACGTTGGTAAAGTGTGAGCGAGTAGGGTGTCTGCAGTTCTTCGCAGAGCTAGACGATGCGCCCGCTCTAGGAGAGGTGGAGGTCGTGGATTGTTAGCATTGTGTCGAATGAGGCCTTGGGCGATGTAGGCCATAAAGCCATTTCTAGCAACTCAGTCATTTGAGAGAGGTGGGCATTTGGTAACCATACCATACTTAAGACCTGCCGTAAGAAAGCCAGAGGGCCTCTGGATGGCCTGGCCGCGTCCGCACCAAAGGGACCAAGGGCGGGGGAATCCAATGTTAACAAGACACTGTAGCCAAGATTCCTTTACCCCAGGCCCTGGGTAACACTATCCCCACATGGCGGATCTCGGTTGCTCGTCTGCTGCATTCGCGAATGGAGGATAGTTTTTGTCTTCGGGAGGCTCGCCTGCGGGGCTAGTGGGGAGAACTTGGAGACCTTTTCAGCCCTACGAGAAAGTCAATAGGCAATTCACCCAGAACTTCTTTTGACACCAGAGCGCGCATACTAGATCTATGCGGCTTCACATCCTGCCGCACAAAGCACCAATATTTCAGTGAGGCATGGCGCCACCTTTGCAGCGCAGACAGATCTCCAAAGACCGGTTTCCAGCACTCTTTGGAGCTCTCAAGACACAGGCATACGTTGATCCTCCCGTTCGACCTTCTCCAGCATACATGTAGGCATCCCGAGTACATGATCTCCCAAGCACGCCGCTGACTCGAAACTGCACAGTCATAAAACAATCGCATGGAACGCGACAGGATCACAAATAGCGACAGGAGCAACGGACAAAACTATCCGCGTCTGGAATCCGGAACGGACGCAGCCGAAGAGCCAGATCGAGCTCAAGGGGCATACACATGGTGTGGAGAAAGTGCTGTTTAATCCGGTCAGGGAGTTTGAGTTGGCCAGCTGTTCTGGTGATGGCACTGTTCGGTTCTGGGACACGAAGAACAGAACATGCTCTACGAAGCTAGACGTCGGCGGAGACGCATTCACCTTGGCCTGGAGCGTTGATGGGACAGTCCTTATAGTGGGTCTGAAGGTATATATTGTCTCCTGTTGAAGCTGATTGATGGCTGACGCCCTAAGAACGACACATTAATAGCGATATCAACAAGCTCAACTCCAACTATCCTAGCTCGACATCCTCAGCCTCTTCAGACGAATCAGACGTGCTTCTCCAATGTATATCCTCCCAAAGACCTCCTCCTGACACACGGCGACGGCACAGTAAAGATCCTTGATTATCCTTCCTTTACTTCTCTCCACGCCCTTGCCGCACACACTTCCGCCTGCACATCCATTGCTTACAGTCCGTCCGGAAAGTACCTAGCCGTTGGCGGCTCCGACGCTCTGATATCACTATGGGACACCACAGACTGGGTGTGCAAGAGGACGGTTTCCAATCCGAGCTCAGGCGGCGTGCGGGGCCTTAGCTGGAGTTGGGATGGACGGTTCTTGGTTGGCGCAAGTGAGGAAGTAAGCTCGGGAGGTGGAGGTGGCATCAGCACTGGGTTTGAGATCTATCATGCCGAGACGGGAGAGGTGGTCCATACGATCGCTACGGGTACCAGCAGCATCCCTGCAGTCGAGTGGCATCCGAATCGATATTGGTTGGCATATACGCAGGTGGAAGAGTTGACCGGTAAGAGCTCGCTGAGGATTGTGGGACCGGCTGGTGGGCCGAACATATGAGCTCTGCTGGTCGAAGGTCAATTCGAGAACATCACTTTCGACATACTGAAAATTATGATCGCATGCTGTCCCAGCAAAAAATTCATAATTTTGACAATCGGCAGAAGATCGTTTTCAGTTCGCCTTTATCAACCGCAACGAACCTTGGTAACGGAGATAGCACTACTCGATATAAGACTCAATTCAACCCGAACACTGCAAAGATGTCAACTCTGGACTTCTGTGTAAGCCTCTTTCCCAACATTCAGAGAGGGTTCCTCTATTGCTTTGAATATCTCTGACCTGACATTCCAGCTAACTTTGTCTCTTCTAGTCGAGCCAGTAATCTAGTAGGACCTCTGGCTTGTGTCTCATAGTCATTTTCAGCAGAGGCTCTAACAGGTCTCAATGTCGAATCCGCTAGTCTGGCAGCTGGCCTCGCAACCCCAGCAACCTCCGTCAACTCGGCCAACTCCTAAACACGAGATGTACATCGCGCAGCAAAGTGCAGTCAGTAGGAGCTGAACGCAGTCCAGTCTCTTTGAAACCAGACAACTTTCAGACTTTATTGTTCGATGTGGAAAGCAATATTGGAACGTGCACCAAACCATACTAGCTCCCCGATGCACATTCTTCACACAAGTCTATGGTGGTGGTTTCAAGGTAGTCTCGCAGCATCCCGTACCCACACGCCGCATTAATGCTAACATGGGAACCAGGAATCATTAGCCGGCGAGGTGCGGCTTGACGACGATGATCCAGACATGACCAAAGGAATGCTGTTCTACCTTTACACCTTCAAGTACCCAAGACAGCATTAACAGTTGAGCTACTCACATTCAGCAAGGAGAGATTCAAGAGGATGAGCTCTACCATTGCGATACGCTGGGGGGGAGAGTCTTCGGAACCAAGAAATAGTGGCTTAGACATGTTCTTATGTACAAGATCGCAGACAAATATGTTCTGCCACAGCTCAAAGCTGGTGCGCGCAATGAAATCTTCATGCAGCTGGACCAAGAGCTAGAGAATATGGAAGGATGGCATCACCTCCTGAATGAGCTCCACCAGATGTCACGCCGGGATGAAAAAGACTTGAGAGAAGGTGCTATCAAGAAAGTTGCAGAAATGTCCAGATCGACGATCGAAGAACATGGCGAGCTCAAAATTATGCTTTGTTGTGAAGCCGTTCTATGCACGAGATGTGATACATTATCTGAGGAATCAGTTGCAGATCAGTGAGGACAAAGTGGCAGCTCTCGAGGCAGACGCACGGTGGAGGAGACTTTGGACCAAACGAAAACATCAGACAGTATGACATAACTGACTGCGCAACATACCTTAAGCACTTCAGACTCAAGAGTGGCGTGAGCGATGTTCCTGCAACTTGAATTACTAGATGATGCCAACATTTCAAAGCCCTGATTAGTATGCCTGCTCTTCAGGCTATCGACGATGAGTTCCAAAGACTGTATGCTAAGAGGTGTATCAATTTCGGCTCCTGATTTTGCCAATTGGTATCGACGAGAAATTGTGGTATAGCTGGCGTTTGAATTGGAGAAGGGTTCGTGGCAGTTTGCCTCACTTCGTGTAGAAGTTTCATCTGAAATGTGAACTCCCCAAGGCTTCAAATGCCCTTTTTTGCTACCGGTCTCTCAGCACTAAACAAAATAAATGTGAGGGGTTAGAAGTAGAATGTTCTTCTTGAACGGTGGAAATATCCCCTGTGCATCGGAACTTTCAACCACTTTGCCACCATTGTAGGGAATTTTGAGAGGCACATCCAATGCAAGCACTCTTTCACACCATTCCGGAAGCTCTTCCCAGGCAGTGTTGGTTTCTCGAAGCGCTCGGAGCTCCTCCATCTGTTCTTCTGTCAAGATCGAAGGATATCCACGGACAGGGCCGCAGATCCTGGTCTTCTCGTCAAAAGCCAGTTTGAGGAGCTCGGGGATGCACGATACGACTCCGTACCGGGTGGGATCGGTGTCTTCGGGGCCTGGAATCCGAGAAATGGCCCATTCAGATTCGCCGTGGTTGAAGAAATCCTCGATCTCGTTTCGCATCCAGATCGTGTTGTCCGTTAGGATGGACTCATAGAGTCGATAGAGAGCGCAGATAAGGGTGTCATCATACTCGCCTTTTGGAGCCTTGAAGAGGCGAAGCCTTAGATATTTTTCGTAGTAGTCATAGCCCATGGCAATGATCTCGTTTGGTGGTAGGGGTGGGATTTGGGGTATGCAAGTTGACCATCTCGGCGCTTGAACATGGTATGCCGTAGTCGCGCCAGAATATAGGGCCCTTTAGGTGGAAGGGAGCCTTTCTCAAGTGCTTTCCGGTGGACTCGCTAGTCACGCTCTCAGTGTTGTCCGGGATTGTTGCCATAGGAGTTAACCTCGATCTGAAGGTATGTGAGTATCACGGATCCAGAATGTTGGAAAGCTTAATAGATTGTAAGGAAGTAGTTAGTAGTGCGTTCAACTTTCAGGGAGCGGCGAACGTCAGTTGGTGTGCCATCTGCTCACCTTCGGCTCATCCAACTTCGGCGCTAGTCGCGCGCGCTCAAGGGCGGCACCAACGTTGGCCAAGAGAAGGGTGGGAGCTTTGATGACTGAAGTCTTGGCGAGAAACAACACTTGGCGGGAAACTTTGGCCGACGCAACCACAATCATTACTCGCTCCATTAGAAGTCTTTCGCAGACACACGCTAAGTTACAGTCAGGAGACGCTGCACAGCCGGGAATCGATTGAAGAGGGAAACCAAGCTTGACGAATTTCTCAGCCTTGCGTTTCGCGACTTGTATGCTGGCGCGCTTGGGCATCAGGGAAATGCATCAGCCTGTTGAGAAATTCGTCAGGAGAAACTGACGAAATCCGCGCCGCCAGGGTTACAATGCTGCTTTCTTAGCGGCGGGAAGGCAAAACAAGGGTCAAAAAAGCATCACTAAAACCCCTTCAGACGATTGCTAGCAGCTAGAGGCTCCACTTTCGTGTCTGCAAAAGACGTCTATACGGTAAAAGTCTTTGTTGCACGGTCCTTCCGAAGGACTGCGCCTTGCAGAACTCATATTCTTCCAACTTAAGCAATCCCCTTGATTTGCCACCCTCAAGGAGATTGCTTTCTGGACCAAAGCCTGGATCATGAGTTCTCCCTCGCCTAACCATAATCTGTATGCCCTTCGTTTGAGTTTTTCCGCTAGTTCCCTAGCAACATCTCTGGCACACACATCTCTGATATACGCCAGAAGATGTGGGCCAGAAATGCTTGGCGTGGCGGCTCTGTTCTTTTTTGCACTGCCCCCTTTTGCACTGCCCCTCCCCCCTTCTCTCCCTTGGCAAATCATTCATAACTGTTTGACGTTCTCGCATTGGAGTTACCATTGTTCTTTCGGCTGGCACCGCGTCAGCTTTCGGAACAACAGCTGCTAAAATAGGGTACTTTGTTGACTCTGTGGATCAGCAGCCTCTATCTCCCTTCTACGATCGTGTCCGCCGTGATTGATTGAGGACCGAGTCTACAGTCGACAGCTCATAATTCAGCTCCTCAGACATGGGTATCATCGACATAGAAAGCTTTGCAGAGGACAAAAATCCTTTTACTGATCCCATTGATGCAGATAAGCCAGAACTGTCGCGCGCCATATTGACCAGGTCCTCCGGGAGATTGCAGTCATATGTCCTGGATGTGCAGGATTCTCCTCGATCGGATAGGCCCTTTCATCTCATTATCAAAGAGGAGGGCATAGAAACACCAGAGAACCTTCAGCAAAGATCTTTCCAGATTATACGTCTCCCCAACGGTGCCCTTGCAGAACAGACGAGAACAGGGCTAAAGGTACAAGGCTTGCCCAACCCAGAGCCACTGATTCTGGATCAATCACTATCTAAACGTGCACTTTGTCCAAAGTGTACCAAGATAGATTTGCTCCATTTTGAGACCGGGGACGATGTGGTTGAACACTACGAAACGTTTCAAAGGCTGGCCCGGTCTGCAGGAATTTGTCCGCTCTGTGCAATGATCATGAACTCATTGCCCCATAAAGACTCTCTGGTTTATGATGAGAACAGGTCAATCATTATTCGGGCAGCAAACGACAAGCACCACCCGGATTACGTTCTAGGCTTGGGATTGAGCAGTCTTCTCATCGACTTTCCAACCATAGAACAGGGCCACGAACACCTCAGCGCCGTGAGGCAGTCAACACTTCGTCTCGTTGCTGACTATGGTAGGTCTCCTCCTTCCCAAAGCTACGTAGTGTGGCCTTGAAGTTGACTAACGTGCATTTAGGTAGCCAGGCTGCCATTTTCGGTGATGTGAACGGCAGGCGTGTCTGGGGTGGGTTGAATCTTGAGCCAGTGACCGAATGGCTCTCTGAATGCATCGGCCATCACGCAAAATGCGCCGTGGCGCACAGAAGGCCCCGAAACACCTTGTTGGCTGACGAACTTCAAATTCCGGGGAGGCTACTAGACGTGGGCTTCGACGATTTCGACCTGCTGAAATTGGTCGATGCCAAGCCTTACCTTCGGAGTCCTTACCTAGCCTTGAGCTACCGATGGGGCGAAGCAGTTTCAGTGACAACAAACAGCTCAAATTACGATGCCCATCAAAAGGCCATCGACGTGGGAACACTGTGCAGAGTATTTCGAGATGCAATCCACATCACGCGGAAGCTTGGATATCGTTTTATCTGGATCGATGCTTTGTGTATCATCCAAGATTCTCCTGAAGATTTGGAGCGCGAGCTGCCGCTTATGGGCCACATATACAGCAATGCCACAATCACACTCGCCGCATCGGTATCACAGTCGGCAGAGACCGGTTTGCTCCACGGGCGTCAGCGTGTCAATGAGATCAGGCTCCCATATAGGACCAGAAATGGATTGCCATTTGGTGAAGTGTTCGTAACAGATGGAAATCCCTGTGGCTTTGACGAAGATGTGACCAAAGGCGCGCTTAGCCAACGGGCATGGTGCTTGCAGGAGCGGGCAATGTCAACCCGAATTCTGCATTTCGGCAAGGACCAACTGTTCTGGGAATGCTCGACCGGGGTATGGGCTGAGGATTCGTCGCTGGGTTTGCGGACCAAGTCGAAGACTACTGACGCGGTATCAAAGTTTCGCGACGCATTCCGGACCATATCTGAGGACGTTGATCAAGCAAAAGCTGTGGTGTACAGCAGGCGCCGAGTTCGCCTTCACCCAAGATTCCAACTTATGGAAGATCGGTCTCATATGACACAACTATGCCACAGAAGACCCTATGGTCCATGGTATGAATTGGTTGAACAATACACCAAGCGAGCAATGACATACGAAAGCGACAAACTCCCAGCCCTTGTCGGTCTCGCGACTAAATTTGCGGAACACATTGGAAAAGATGAATATGTCGCAGGATTGTGGCGAGAGGACCTACTGGCTGGCCTGTTGTGGTCTGCAGGTAACTTCCACCAATGGGCCGTCAAACATGTGCTCTCTTCAAGCACACACCGCGCACCAAGCTGGAGTTGGGCGAGCGTTGATGGAGCAGTTGGGTACCCGGACGGCTTTATTTGTCGTTACACCGCCGAGGTTTTGGATGTACAAGTGCAGTTGCTCAGAGCAAAACCCCCTGTCGGTGCCACCTTAGATCGCCCTTTACGACTAGTAGGCCGAACATTGCCGCTGTCCCAGCTCGTGGGTTTCCGACCTGAAGACGAAAATTGGATGACGAAAGAGCGTGAGAAATACAAGCGCTTGGGGCCCTTCCGCATGCCACACGCAATATTCGACAACGAAACCGATGCGATGACATGGGAGATGTGGCCGCGAGCCGCTCAAAATGAACCCACAAAGAACCGATATTTTGCTTTACTTGTTGCGACGATCGGTTGCGGGTCGACCACTTGTGATCACTATGCGAACTGCGACCCTCGACTGGGATATGCGCTATTGATGTCGCCATGGCAGGATGGCTCTTACAGAAGGATAGGGCTCGCGCAAGTCAAGGTTGAACAATTCCTATATGAGGCAAAGCAGGACGAAATTGTGATTGTTTAAAAGCCACAGGATGGTGTTGGACAGATAGATTAGACTGATGAGGAGACCGCATTTCGGCGGTAAGGTCTGTACACATCAACCAGGTACGTCAGCTAAGGACACCTGGGCGATAGAACTTTCTTATGTATATGAGTATCAGCTCGCAACCCAGATAGAACAAATAGACAGAGGGATCATCCATCTCAACACACTCGTAGTAATTATGAGCTTAGATCCGCCTCGTCCCTGGGGAAGAGCACCTACGTTGTAGCCTTCACTCCTGTCTGCTTCATCTGTCGGTATACTCGTGATACAGGTAAAATCGGCAAAGAACCACTCAGCAAAGGTGTTAAGCGAATCGACCGTAAGTCTTTCGTTCTCGCCGATCTTGCCGCGGCTCGTAGCAATATAAAACCGCAAGAAACCCTTTACCGTTGCCAAATCGGAAGCGTCCACCCCTGTGTAGAGACAGTGCTGCCCGGAGCTGGCCTCATCAGGGATCTGAAGCCCTGGCTGGAGCGTGCCTTTTTGCGTTTCTGAGATTGTCCACCTGGTTTAGAGCGTGTCAGCACCGATCTTCCAACGACCGTAACATACCGATCCCTTACAGGACATAGCAGTCCAACACCGCATTTTAATCCTTCTTGGTCTTGTCTATATGTCTCTTTTAGTGTCAAGTACTGTCTTACTCTCCGTGACCACCATCTTATACCCGTTGGATTCGGCCCGAGCAAGTAGCTCCTCGGCCGTGGCTTTTCTTTTCGCCACGACGGCGGAGAAAGCGGCCGTGGGAAAGGCGAGAAGGGCGAAAGGGAGTGGAACAGAACGTGTGGTAATCAAACCGAGAGGGCAGGAGGGTAGCGGAGGAGGAGGAGGAGGAGGAGGAGGAGGAGGAGGAGGAAGGGGGTTGAAGACAGACTGTCGTCCTTACAAACATAGGAGAGAGGCTCGCACGCTCTTTAAGTACCTGCCTATCAGATCCACCAGGATGAGACTAAGCGGTTGTGCGGGACGCGCCCAAAATAGCGTGAAGGGATCCCATCTGGGACCATCGAATGAGGATGGGCGTGCACGCAAGGCGCGAGCCATTCACCTTGCTCGCGAGGTGGAAGTGTTAAAACGGCATGGTGTGACCTTCGGGACAGATTTTTACTCCTCTTGGCAGTACAAAGGGACCAAAATCCGCCCTGAGCTCACTTTCGCGCTCACCCACACCATGCCGCTTTAACACTCACCCGTCGCTCACCCCTCGCGAGCAGGTGAGCGACGGGTGAGCGACGGGTGAGCGCCTCGTGGCTCGCGTGCACGCTCACCCTCGATCGATGGTTCCCAAAATGAACCTCCTTCAAGTTCTTTACGCTATTTCGGGCTCCCTCCTGCGCAACTGCTTCGTCTCACCCTTGTGGATCCGACAGACAGATACTCAAGGGCATCAACAACGCGTGCTTTCCCGCTTCGCGAAACGGAAAGCCACGGTTGAGGAGGTGGAAGCTCGAGCCGAATCCAACGGTTACAAGAGAGGGGCTCACCGAGAGAAAGACAGCGCTCGAGACAACGGAAAGCACAACGATAAGACGAAGAAGAATTAAAATATGGTGTTGGACTATTATGTCCTGTAAGTGATCAACGTCCCCAGCTGGTGCGAACTTCGATAGACTCTATACCAGATAGACCCTCGCAGTAATGTGAAGAGAAGCTGTTACGGAACTGTAGGTGTAGTGGTAACTAGTAATTCGATTGAGAATTCTACAGACGTACAACCCAGCTATTTAGCGTAAGGAAATCAAAGACATTGCGTGAAGAACAGAAACAGAGTGCAGAAAATCTGGAGTCTATGTACAGGCAGTCCAGTAAGGGGCATATCAGATTCCAACCCAAGTCGGTTGGACTAGTTGACTAGGTACCTAGAGGACTGGGCGGAGCCGATCGATCGATAGTCCCCCAACGGTGGCACGGGGGATTCGGGATGGTGTGTTAAGGTGCCAGTCTAGAGCGAATCATAGAGGTGTCATGTAACTAGGATATCAAATCTAAAGAAGGAAGAAGGGCCAGCTAGGTACAAAAGGCAGGGGAAGGGCGCACCGCCAAGCTGTGGGCACGTGACCCGATCCGTAACACGGTGGAGTTGGTGGAGCCTCTAACGGCGCCCGGGACAGGGTCTAACGTTGAAGGTGAACCGCCGTCGCCCGGGGCGCTGCGCCGCCCAGGGCCCCCTGGTGGGGGGAAAAGGCGATCGCACCACCTAATCGCTGCGATCGCGGGGCTTCGTTCCGGATCAACGATGTCCCGGTGTGAGTGTCTCGACAAACTTTAAAAAATTCTTTTTCTCACTCTTTCGGATCCATCATTCCTCAGCACACAATTCCCTTCGATTACGCTTACTACAAGCAACAATGTGTCCAGAACCCAATGAGAACGGCCAAAACGGTCATGATGGCCAAGTGAGCCGACGGCGCGCAGCTGCACAACTGTACCAGACCGTGGGCGATTTCCTCTCCAACACGTCGAGATTTAAGATCATCGAGAGCACCTTGCGCGAGGGCGAGCAGTTCGCCAACGCTTTCTTCGACACGGAAACCAAAGTGAAGATGTGTGTTGCTGGTTTTGGATGTGCTACTGGCGTGTCCAGACTCATCCTGGAAATGTTGCTGGAAGTAGCTGACTGGCACACAGCGCTACTGCACTCTCAGATTTCGGCGTCGAATATATCGAGCTCACTTCACCGGCAGCGTCTCCCCAGTCACGTAGTGATCTTCAAACTATCTGCAAGCTGGGCCTGAAGGTGTGTACTCCTCGACTGCGTACGTGTTGGCCGCGCTTACCTTCTCCTAGGCCAAAATCCTAACTCGTTAGTATACCGTAAATCTATGCAGTTATTTCGCTTACGAATTAGATGTACGATGTAACATGGAGGACGCTCGTCTAGCCGTTGAAAGCGGCGTCGACGGAGTTGATGTGGTCATCGGAACGTCTAGCTTCCTCCAGGACCATTCACACGGAAAGGATATGGCATATATCACCAAGTCGGCCATCGAGGTCATCAACTACATCAAAAGGTTTGCCAACCTGCCCAGTCTAGCGTTTCCATCTAACTAGGAATAGCCAGGGCATTGAAGTCCGTTTCTCTTCCGAGGACTCGTTCCGATCCGATCTCGTAGATTTACTCTCCCTTTATAAGGCTGTCGATCGAATCGGCGTTAACCGTGTTGGTGTGGCGGACACAGTCGGCTGCGCAACGCCGCGCCAGGTTTTCGACTTGGTTCGCACTTTGAGGGGTGTGGTCAGTTGCGATATTGAGACGCATTTCCACAACGACACTGGTTGCGCGATTGCCAACGCACATGCTGCGCTAGAAGCTGGGGCAACACGTATGTGTGACCCGGTTGTAGCTGGGTTCCTTCTGCTAACAAAGGGCCATCTCAGATATCGATACTGCTGTGCTTGGTATCGGCGAGCGGAACGGTATTACGGTAAGCATAAATTGATTGCGCTGTTGTATGGCCATGACTGATATCTGTAGCCGCTGGGTGGTCTTCTTGCCCGTATGATTGTGGGTAGTCATGATTATGTGACGTCAAGATACAAGCTCCATAAGCTCAAGGAGATTGAGGATATGGTTGCTGAAGCGGTCCAAATTAACGTACCCTTTAACAACCCGATCACTGGCTTCTGTGCATTCACCCATAAAGCTGGCATTCACGCGAAGGCAATTTTGAATGAGCCAAGCACCTATGAGATCATCAACCCCGCTGATTTCGGCATGAGTCGATACATCCACTTTGCATCACGGTTAACTGGTTGGAACGCCATTAAGAGCCGTGTTGAGCAGCTGGGTCTGAAAATGACTGATGATCAGGTCAAGATTCTGTAAGTGGACTACTCCCGCCGTATTGCCTTCCGTCACTGACATGGTACCAGGACGAGCAAGATTAAGGCCATGGCTGATATCCGTCCGCTTGCTATTGATGACACGGACTCAATCATCAGGTCTTTCCACCTCGATTTGCAAGACCAGTAGGCTCTCACTTTTGGACAAACGGCATGATTTGGTGTATGGTGTACCGCCAAAAAAGCATCATCCTTCATTTGTTGCAAGTCCTTGCATCCGGTTGGTATGAGATTGGAGCACAATGCTCCTGGACATCTGGCGTTGTAGGATAGATAAAAGTACTCATGGGCCGTCTGCGAAAGAAGGCTCAATCAATCACCTCCAATTCACACTCATTCACATATAATTAGGACAAAAATCTAAGAAAGGAAGAAAGGAGAAGCAGGGCTGGGAACGTCGTCTACGTCCGTAGAGTGAAGCTTCGCCTCCCATACAGTCCGGTCGCTGCAGAAATAGCCCATTCTTCGGCGAATCAAACCCCGCCTCCACCACGTATCGTCATAACCACGTTTAGCGTCCTGAGATATGCAGTCTCTGCTCTGCGTTACGGCGTGGCATGGTGATCGGCGATCGCACCACCACTAAACACAGTCATTCAGGCAGCTGTGTCTAACCAGTTGGGGCGCTACCAATGTGCACTGGACAGCTGAATCTCCTCGCGGCGTTGGCCAGGCTGAACGCGAAAATTCGAGGTCACGGCAGACCATGACACTGCTGCCGAGGCAATTTTGCCATTAGCCCGGTCGTACTTTTCAGCCGGATAAGGTCTCGCTAGCATCCACCAGGGGCCACCAGATTTTCAGGCAGCTACCGTTCAACCACGGAGCAACAGCAGCTGACGTGGCCCCCTTTACCTGATCAAGTCAAGCACGGTGGTCGCTGACTTCAGCCTGTTCTAACACGTTTGTAGGACTATCTTCGAGCGGCCATACTACCGATGCGGCATGTTCTTCCATTAGCCATATCGTAGGATAATTTCAGTCGATCTAAATCTGTAAAGGGCAGTCGTAGAAATCGACTAGGATGAGGAAGCGATGATGCAGCCACCTATTGTGCCGACGCGGTGTGTTAGTTGACGTAGGAGAAGGAAGAACACAGTCGAGCATGCGGATCCAAAGCTAACGCATGAGGCAGCCAGCGAGCTCGGAGGGCCGGGTACTCCATCGCACGGTCAGTCACAGCCAGTCTCCTGACGAGAAAGGCGTGATCGAAGGGTGGGTGAATAAGAGCAGCGTCCGGCACAATCAGTGTGATCGAAGGTAGGACCAAAGTCGCTCATTGAAGGAGGGAAAGGTGATTGGGAAGGGGGGCTGGAGGGGGGGCAGCTGCGGGCGACGGGCGATCTAGGAAGCCGCGAGTGACACTCGAAAGAAAGATAATCTGGGAGTGCCACAGCAGAGGAGACGGGGGCTTTTATAGTTGGCAAAGCGGCAAGGGGGTGCGAGACCTGATCGGGCGGGACGTCTCGAGCTTTGAGAGCGACGAGATGTCGCCGCTTTATGAAAATCGCTGTTCTCACTGGGAGCTTAGTTCAAATGCGACAGTGCCAATCACCAGCTGAATGTTGGCAGTAAGGAGCGCTGTCGAAGGGGGGCCAGGTGGGCCCGGTAGAGGATAAGATTGGCTCACCCGTTCACCCGTTGACCAATGTGACCCTCACCCAAGCTCACCCGTGCTCAGGGCGGCGTCACCCTAGGACTGGAGCAGGGTGAACTCAAGGCGGATTTCAGTCATCTTGGCACACAATAATCCCGACTTGTGGTTGGGAAGCCAGCGACAGTTTGCGTGTGGAGTATGCCTCTATTCGACTTCGACTCGGCCGATCGACGCAGTTCGAAGACCCAGGTCCATGTGGGGCAGCTTCCTGCTTACATCGACCCAAAGCAGCCGCCAACGAAGAAAACTCCGTGGCGAACAATAAATGAGGTACCGTTCTTACAAAGTGTGAATCTGGTTTTACCGCAAGAGCTCTACGATGTCATCTGGTACAAGATCGAAGGTGAGAGCAAGAAGGCGGGGTATGCCAAGGTTATTATGAAGCTGCAGGATGTGCTTGACGGGGCGTTCTTTACGGAGTATATCAAGAAAGGTGAGACTTAATATCCTGCCCATGATTCTTATTGCCTTCTGGAACCCACACTTTCTGCTCATTCAATTGCCCTATCCGTGACACTACAGTTATAGGTTGTTTCATCTGACTAACATCTACAGGCAATGTGCTCATGCTGTCCGAAGGCAGGCCAGGTGTTGATAACGTGTTTTCTTTGCGAGATGGTAGGGCAAATCTATCCGTATCCCCAGTGGCTTGGTCATAAAGATTCTCTTCCACAGGTGTATTGAGACTCGAGCTGGACAAAGAGTCCTATCAGCGTTCAGGGTTACAAGGCCAGCCCGTTCCCGGTGGAGGACGGAAGCATGTGAAGGCTAGATACCGTATGTTCGACTGGGGCGTATGTCTTTGCAGAGTGAATCTAACCACTACAGTGATTGAAATCGAGCTACGCAAGCCTAGCATGTTGCATGGAAAGAAAGGCTTGGAAAGGCTTATTTATGCTGCGAAGAATGTGCTGAATCATTCCATGGTCTGGCTCTTCTGTGATTTGAATTCAAACAAAGGCCTGGATAGGGACTCCGCAATCGGCAAGCATCATCCCACCATAATGGAAGGCAATCCTACGGACAGTAGCCTCCAGCATGTCCTAACTCCACCTTTCTCGCAAGTCTTTTCAGATTTCAACGCCACTACGGTATTCGACACTGTTGACGCCGAAGCTGCTTACGAGATTACGGAGTGGTTGGGCCTTGTGGTGCTTCAGTCACCACGAGTGCTTCGCGGCGACAACATTGACTCATACCTTAGTCGATACGTTGTCCCAGAGGGCAGTATTCAGGTCTCGTCGGTCAGGATCATTAACTGGCAGGGACTGATTAGCGCAAGATGGGTTACAGAGATGTTGAATATATGCATGTAAGTGTTTCCCCCTCCATTTTAAGTACTTCATTGTGGAGTGGGACAACTTCAAAGGCGTACGGGCATCTGTTTAGACGTGCCCTGGCTCATGCTGGAAATATCATAGACGGCAGTCACGCGTTCACAACATTCAGCAATGGCTGGCAATATCCGCCTCTTCCCATCGCACAAAGGCGATTGGCCAAAATGATGGTTATTCGATCATCTTGTTGCCTGAAGTATCTTCATCCCAAGGTCCAGATCTTGACATAGACGCAGAGCCTAGGAGGCTTGCTTCGGAGACACAGGGGGCGGAATCGACGACGGGCAGTAGCGGGAAACACTTTTCGGGTCTGCAGGAGTGCATGTGCTTCGAACACGTTGACTCCGTCGTCTGCAGCTGAGAAGTCGGAGAGGGATGCTCAGAATAAAATCCCATGAGAGGAAGGCCTTCTGCGTCTCAAGTTAGGAATAGCATAATGCAATCAATCAAGTCATTCGTGTCTCAAGAATAGGGGAAACAGAGGGATCTCTGGGAAGTAATTTGGTCGCAAATATCCGTGGAAATGGAAGAGGCACGGTCCCGCTGTCTGGCCCTTTCGCATTACAATCGGAAAGAGCGCAAGCGACAAGGAACGGAGGGTTGCTCATGCTGTTCTTAGTCCCGCAACAGCGGTCCAACAATGAAGTCCTTTATGAAGCATTCGAGTTGGTGGTCTGGTCACCCAGCCATGTTAGGCATACCATTAGGAGAGTAGGAGCAGATTGTAGAAATTGCGACGCCGCCTGCGCGCCTCGGGCCGGAGCCTTATCGACAAACCATCCCCCACCTCCATTCTTCCACACTCATGCTCCCAACTCGTTCATTCTGGAATCCCTTTTCAGCGGGAGATTAAGCTTCCCCTTGGCAGGTGTCGCTGGTGCCCGAACAGGGTCAAGTACGGCAATGAGCGGCTTGCAATATGACTAAACTCGAGTCAATTGAAGCGCTGCTGTCCCCTTCACTGAGAGTCAGCCGACCGGTCGCTGCATGTTCACGGTGCAGAGGAGCCAAGATAAAATGCGACGGCAAGCTACCCGCCTGCACTGCATGTGAAAAGTCAGGAAAGGCTAGCAGCTGTTCGGGCGCGAATGATGAGTTTGCGAAGGGCAAGGAACGAAGCTATGTGGCAGCGCTTGAGGCAGCTGCGGAACGCCTACAGAGAAAGATCGCCCAAGCGAGCGCAGCATCATCACCAACAGCAACTGTGAAAAGCTCCAGTGACTTCCCTGAAGCGCTGTTCGCTGGGAGTGATCTAAGTCAATCGGCCCCTCTCCAAAGAAATGTTGCCGGTGGCCGGGCAAGACGAAAGGAAGCTTCAGATGTGGACGATCTTGTTGGCGACTTCGGCTTTCTATCTGTCAACGCTACTTCGAGAGACTTCCATGGCTTCACTTCAACCATGTCCTTCGCCAGGCTGCTGCTGTCAGTTTCAATGGTGGCGGATCTACCAACACCTGCATCAAACCCTTTGCCACCACGATATATTGCAACCTCTCTCATTCAAAGCTACCTTGACAACATCTTCGTTCTCCTGCCCTTTTTCTCAGAGACGGATCTGATGTCAGCGGTTTCTGCTGTATATCAAGACTCTGGTCGATACGCGAAAGCGTCAGACCACTGGTTCGTACGTATGGTGCTTGCCATCTCTTCTGGAGCTGCCTCGCAAACCAAAGGCGACGATAACGATCAGACCGCCTTACGCCACGGCTCTGCAGCAATCGCCCATGTCGAGTCAGTTCTCCATCCGGGGTCGATCTCCGGAATCCAAGCACTTCTACTACTCGTTCAGTACTCCATGGTTGAACCGGAGTACTTCCACAGTTGGGATCTAATTGGAATGGCGTCTCGTGTCATGGTCGATCTTGGTCTCCACGTCGAGCCGTCGCCAGAGACGAAATTAAGCAGAGAAGCTATTGACATGCGACGAAAGGTCTTCTATTGCGTATACACCCTAGATCGCAACATCAGCATAGCCTATGGACGGGCGTTTTCGTTCACGGATGACTCCGCGGCCGTGTCTCTCCCTATGTCTACAAGCAAGATGTCCCCGGACTCGGAGGAAAATCCTACACCGCAGCTATTCCTTCGACCTCTCCAGCCCTCACTGTTCTTGTTCGATATTCGCCGGGTGCAATCTGCTTTCTACCAGGCAACTCATTGCTCGCAACAGAAAGAATGGCCTACTTCTACAGCTGCTGACTACACGTCATCAATCCTTCAGGATATCCGGTCATGGTTCGCGACCATTCCTGATTCTTTGTCTCAGCGCCATATCTTCTTCTTCGGACTCGAGTCTTTATATTCTCAGATCCTGGCGCTCTCACCTTCATGTCGCATCTCCCAATCAAGAATGTCCGATCTTAGCAAGACTTTGATCTTTGAGTATACCATCCAGTATGTGGACCAGTTTCTATCTGTGGTGCAAAACGGCGGCTGGCACCCTTTTCTTACTTATGTGGACTTCCTCCGCGTCAAAAATGTTGGCCGACATTTCCGGGAAGCGATGTGGACAAATTTCGATCAACTCCTCACAGGAGGAATTGCTCATCCTCCTGAGCCTTCCGCCCGTGATGGTAGTGCGCAACCGCTACCACCATTGATTAGATCCACATCTCCGCTAGACAATTGCTGTCGAGCTATCACCTGCTTAGAGAACATCATCGATATACTCTCCTACGCTCGCCGACGGTGGGGACCAGGGGTAATTCATGAGAAGTTCGCGCAAGAGTCAGCCGTTCTGATGGGCAAGCTCAAGAACAAACGGCAAGAGCTGAGTACGCCCCAGTACTTCGCTGAGGATTTTACGTATCCCCAGAGCCAGTCAGTGGAAGCAACGAATTCGAACTTGGCCAGAGTACACTCCGGCCATATGACGGGTATGCAAACTTCTCAACAGTTTGCGGACGCTCGAGCTGCGACAGGTCAGCCTTACGACAATACCGAATTGCAACAACACCAACTCGTGAGAAGCTTATCAGATGAGAATCCCCTGTCTTACAGCCAGCAGGATATGCAACAAACTCAGCACTTTAGAACTACGTCACATGATAATCCGGCAGAGCGGCCGAGCATGTATGGGCTTCCACCGGGTTCACAGCCACGACGCAGTTACGAGTTCCTTGGAGGACAGGGACCTTGACGGAGAAGTGCTGAGTGACAGTCGTGGCGATCTCGGATGCAGATTTCGACCTGCAACTGAGATGGTCATGACGACCTCCCGAACACGAGACATGGCACTAAAGGGAGGGTATATCGACCTCGCGCCGTCGCGACTGTAATATTTTTCACCAGCTTAGAGGTATGATTCCTACGTACGCCAGGAAAGGCGTTGTATGAACTTCGCGTATTCCGACGATCACTATTGGTGGACAAGCTGAAAAACTATATCTTCCAATTCAAGGTGGTTGCAGCTCTTCACGCCATATGGACAGAACACAGGCGCCCACAGGAGTAGCGGATGGTCTCCTGAAAGCTGTGGAGTGCATGGACACGAGCGTCCACCCCTGTCAACAAAAGTAAAGGTCGCTCTTGTCGTCGTTGTCGTCGCCGAGATGACTTACGTCCTAGCTACACGGCTGGAAGGTGCAATACCTACCGCGAACCGAACCTCCAGTTCACCCCTTCCAGTTCAGGTGGACGCCAGACACAGATGATGGCATGATGGCCCTCTACCTCCCCGGTTTTACCAATGAAGTCAATCGCCAACAAACTCGTCTACGGTTTCACCACAAAACAAGCACAAGATTGGATCTGCTGTCGCTTGAATGTGCTGAAGCTGGGCAAGAAAATACCTGAAAAGTGGCAGAGGGCATACCACCAAAAGCCCTTAGTCGACTACCACAGAAAGATACACTTTCGAGGACATCGAACTACTACAGCGGCGTGCAAATGGGAGGTTGGTAATCAATGCCCAGATATTCGTCGAAGGCAATCGGAGTGCAGCAGGCATGTGCGGATTAGTTGTGTGGATTGCCTGGCTTGTTAGAGAACGTTGTGAGGGTTGATGAGGAGATGTGGAAGAAACAAAAGGCAGCAGAGATGCATTTCGCCGATACAGGCTTTGTGGGCACTGTGACCGGTGCGTGGAGGTGTGGGATTGGCTTCTGGATGGCACGGAGGAAGGATAACAATCAGTTTAAGCCGTCGAGGCGTTGATGAGAATGACGCGCGTACTGGCCCTACAACTATTGGTAGAGATGTCGGAATGATTGTGATCGCCAGCTTGCTGCGCAGTTTTGTTGATATACCTTATAAAGGGAAAATGGTATGGAATGGCTCATCACAACCGATCACCTAACGCTGGCAAGAGATTGTCCGGTTGTGGTGGGAAAAGACGCATTTGATGTCGCATATAGCAAAGTTGATGGCTGCTGTCATTATTGCACAAGAAAGGAGGAATGAGCCAGTGTTGTACTAGAGGTGCAGTCGAGTCTAGATAGAGATGCAGAGCACGATCAGGTATGCAGCGAGAGCAATTCAACGACGCCGTGCTCTTCCCTCTTTCTGTGACCAATCTGCCCAATGAATCCTAAGGTGGGACACTGCGCCTATTGCTGACGCATTGCGGAGCTGGAGAGTGGACTCGGTGCTGAACGGCGCGCCTTTTGTCTTTTGTACATTGGGGCACAAATTCCCATCCCAAGGCCGAAGGCTCTCCGATCCCTTCGCGGCGTAACACGTGACAATACTCAACCATGGACGCCACCCACCACTTTCGATGTTGGTGCTGAGTCTTATGCAAAGCTACCCTATTGATAGATCCAGCACCGAGATGTGGGTGCGTTTCGTATTCTTAGGCAGCCACACCTCTCCTGGAATGATGTGTCGAAAACGCTTTGATTTGTTGGACCCCCATGCCACGTGTGCGCGTCCTTCCATGTAATTTGACAACCAACGATTGCTCCCACATCCATCCAAAAGGGGGCTGATCAAGAGCTGAGGCACGGCACGCGATCACGTTCAGCTGTTGCCCGCAACCCTGCTGACATCAGTCTCAGCGTAAATACATAACTCCGTCACTCGCATCAGATGTGATGTTTCCGATGTGTTCTTGAGGTGCAAAGACGTTCTTTTAACTTGGATGTGTCGGCCCGCAGGATCTAATTCGCTAGCTGTTCCGGAGTTTTGGCACCGGGAGATCTCGCCCCAAAACGTTTGTTCCTGTGCCTGCCGAGCGCGGACGACGCCGCAAACTTATGACGCAACCCCTGCACCAATCTTCCAGGCACAAGAAGTAAAATCCCCAGTCTCACCTTCTCTCTCGCACAAAGCCTTACTTCCTTCCGCTACTCTTGGGGACTGGATCCTGTGATACACTCCACCTTCCGAAATGGTGCGCTTCACAGGAGGCCTCCTCCTCTTCTCGGCGTTGGCGCTTGCCGTTCCCACTGAGCGAACACAAGTGCCTCTGCAGCATTCTCAAGACATCCTAAACCAGGCCACAACACCTCCGAGAAAATTGCAGGGAAAGTTTCTGCACATCACAGGCAAGCTACCATATTTTCGAGACCTGTGGTAAACCTTGCTGACAGGCGTCGTGCAGATTTTCATCCCGACCCGTTCTACAAACCTGGCTCCTCTTCCGCGGAGGAACACGCCTGCCACAGTGGCACTGGACAAGCGGGGATACTAGGGGCCGAAAAAACAGACTGTGATGCACCTATTGCGCTTGTCAATGCTACTTTCCAATGGATCAACGACAACCTGAAAGATGAGCTGGACTTTATAGTATGGACCGGCGATTCGGCACGCCATGACAATGACGAGCGATTCCCTAGGAGCGAGGCCCAAGTGATAGGGCTGAACAAGCTTCTGGTCAGCAAGTTCGTTGAAGTCTTTGGGAAAGATGACGATATTAACGACCCCGACCCGACGAACGATTTTACCATACCTATAATCCCTACGTTTGGAAATAACGATATTCTTCCCCACAACATCTTCGAGCCTGGACCGAACAAATGGACAAAATTGTATGCTTCGGTGTGGAAGAAGTTTATACCAGAAGAGCAGAAACATTCGTTTGAAAGAGGAGGTTGGTACTTTGTTGAAGTTATACGCAACAAGCTCGCCGTCTTCAGTCTGAATACTCTATACTTCTTCGACTCGAACTCTGCAGTGGATGGATGTAACGCAAAGTCAGAACCGGGCTATGAACACATGGAGTGGCTCAGAGTCCAGCTGGAGCTGCTGCGGCAAAGAGGCATGAAAGCAATCATTACTGGTCATGTACCACCAGCACGGACCGAGAGCAAGCAGAGCTGGGACGAAACGTGCTGGCAAAAATACACCCTGTGGATGAGACAATATCGTGATGTTGTGGTCGGGGCGGTGTATGGCCACGCGAATATTGATCACTTCCTGATTCAGGACACCAATGATCTTGAGTATAATTCCTTGCCTGAGGCAGAGACGACGGATAGTGTGATCCTGCATGCGGACAAAGATGTGTCGTTCCAGTCGAAATCGACTTATCTCAATGAATTGAGGAAGGTTTGGTCAGAACTGCCAGAGCCACCCTCTGGTGTGTCATATTCCACTGCCGACAGAGATGAAGGTGCAAGCGAGAAGAAATCGAAGAAGGACAAGCAGAGAGAGGAGTTCCTCAGGAATATTGGAGGCCCGTGGGCTGAAAGATTCAGTTCCTCTTTGGTGTCTCCCAGTGTTGTGCCGAACTATTATCCGACACTCCGCGTCTTTGAGTACAACATTACGGGGATAGAGGATCTCCACCCTTCCGTGTACTCTTCAAGTCCTGCGACCATTGGGGATCTCGAAAAGACAATCGGGGTCGGCGAGGACGTTGACACTTTTCACAATGCTGAGCTTGACGAGGTAACTGGGGAGAACGACGATCAAGACAACCTCCATGACTTGAAGAAAAAGAAAAAGCCCAAGGGAAAGAGAAAGCCGTCTTTCAAGGTTCCTCACGCTCCAGATCCGACTGCCCCACCTGGGCCAGCATACTCCCCCCAGACATTTACCTTCTTGTCGTACGCTCAGTATTATGCGAACCTTACCCGTATCAACGACGAAATTGCGAATGTTAAGGAGCGAGAATCGAATAACGAGACGCTATCCGCGGATGTTGCGGCGATACCACATCTGAAGCACTTCAAGTACGAAATCGAGTACGACACGAAGGAGGACAAGATCTACCAGATGCAAGACTTGACCATGAGAAGTTATCTAGACCTTGCGGTGCAGATTGGTCGTAAGGAGTTGGAAGAGAGCTCTTGGTTGGGCGCAGCTCGGAAGGCGAAAGGTGTGACGGTCAGAAAGCACAAGAACAGAGTGTGGCACAATTTCGTGAAGCGTGCGTTTGTTTTGACAAAGCCGGATGAAGAGTTGGAAGATAAGTATGACTTTTGACCACGAACAGATTGTGTCAAGGGTCTTGTATTTGTGTGGATTTAGCGAAGCGTTGTAGCATTGTGTCTGCTATGTACAATAACCATGGCAATTTCCTTCTTCAAAGTCTTGTGAGCTTCAAGTCGGTAATTCCGTATGAGAGCTGTGACTACAAATGCTTCCTTTCAAGGACCTTCGGTTGTCGCTTTTGGGGTTGAATTTCCCATTGCTATCACCGGATCATCATACCTTCTGAGGTCCAGCCCGACTTTTGCAATCCACGATGCCCTGGCCAAGAAACAGACAACAGCACAGTAGCCTTGGGGGAACCTAGCGAGACCGATTTGCGAAAGCATAAGGCAGAGGAATACAATCTGAACCGTGTTTGTCGGGCTTATCTGGAGCAGAAGAAATGAAGATCACTTCTGGACCGTTCCAATATCCCAGTATCAGTAGGGCAGGCTACCAAAAAGCATGAGAGTGAGAGAGGCTCGCTATTCTTAGCCAAGTTCAAGGAGTCGTTGACCAATGACACTGTTTGGACTGAGCAAATCTTCAAAGACGTTCGGATCACCTATCCGAAATGTCTTCCCTATCTTTCTGCAATTTCTATTCTATGATTGCGATTGACCTTCATTCTCGACAGATACCTTTTCGCTAAGGGACTGCATTGCTCGCTAGGTTCGAAGTATCAAACCTTGCCAACGTCTACTGCCTCTGTACTGGCTTATGTAACGGTGCGCGGGTACGCGCATTGAGTTTCATCTCCGAGAATGGCCAGGAGCGCGCGGGGTGCGCACTCTACAGCTTCAACTGCGACCCTCCACTCCGTTCTCCGCCTGCTCTAGTTCGTAAATCAATGCACCGCAAGTTGCCACTGGCTCGACCGCACGGACGTGGAACGCATGGCGGAATGTCTCGGAATACGAACATTATCGGCCCTGCCACAATGTGACAGCCTCCAACGTCACGGCCGCGAGTATGTGTTGTGCTACCGGACCAGGACGGGTTGCCCAGGTTAGTGCGGACGGATGTGTGGGAAATGGACTGTGTTACAGCGATGCTCTCCAGCTGTATTGGAAGGAGAGCTGCAGAAGTCTGACGTGGCAGGACCCAGCTTGCATTAAGTTGTTTGTGAATGGGACGAGTATGCAGAGCTCTCCCTCTTTCCAAAAGGCTGAGAGCCGTCATAGACTGATGATGATCTGTTGGCAGACAACGGTACGGGCGTTCTCTTGACTCCATGCAGTGACGGTAGCTGGTGCCAGCAGAACGTCACCGGCAGCCTTGGCTGTTGCGAAGTTGGCAATGGGTTCGTCATACGCAGGACGGACCTGTGATACAACGCAACGGAAGCGCTGTTTCCGTATCATTATCACCCTTGTCCGCTGTTCCAGTCGGCAGTACATTCGGCTCGTCAAACCCATCCAGCAGCTCAACTCCCACAGCCTTATCTCCCCTTCCGACATCGACGGTCACATAGAATCCAAGCTCGGGGGGCTGAGGTCAGGCGCCAAAGCCGGTATCGGAGTCGGCATCGTCCTCGGAGTTAGCATCGTCTTTGGAGTCGGCATCGCCCTCGGAGTCGGCATCGTCCTTGGAGTCAGCATCGCCCTCAGAGTCGGCATCACCCTCGGAGTCGGCATCGTCCTTGGAGTCAGCATCGCCCTCAGAGTCGGCATCGCCCACGGAGTCGGCATCGTCCCTGGAGTCAGCATCGCCCTCAGAGTCGGCATCACCCTCGTAGTCGGCATCGTCCCTGGAGTCGGCATCGCCCTCAGAGTTAGCATCGCCCACGGAGTCGGCATCGTCCTTGGAGTCGGCATCGCCCTCAGAGTCGGCATCACCCTCGGAGTCGGCATCGTCCTTGGAGTCAGCATCGCCCTCAGA